>Ga0209415_10001879_pt1 | contig 39751 bp, 39 predicted proteins | sample PeaSoiSIISIP2007_FD_187696 | JGI IMG/M metagenome (GOLD analysis project Ga0209415, IMG submission 187696) | Peat soil microbial communities from Weissenstadt, Germany - SII-SIP-2007 (SPAdes) (version 2) | ecosystem: Environmental > Terrestrial > Soil > Wetlands > Peat | place: Germany...
CCGCACCGTTCGGGTGCCCCGCTTGCCCGGCGCGCACTCGTTCGATCAGGACCGAAGGCGGCAGGTCCACGAGCTCGATATCGTCGGCCCTCTCGAGCAAGGCGTCATTCACGCGGTCGGTGACGTGCATCGTTGCGATGACGGTGATGCCCGCATTGAGCAGCCGCCCGACGGCGTCGCTGGCCGACGCCGTCGTGGCCGAGACGGCGGCGAGATCATCGACGCACACCACCTGGGGGTTGCGCGCCAGCACGGCGGCGATGTCGGGACGAGATGACGGCACGCCGTCATCGGCTCCCAACAGCTCCAAGTCCCCGAGCGCCGCTTCGATGCCCGGATGCGAGTGGGTGATGGCTGCGACGACGCAGTCGGTACCCCTCGACGCGCGGCGCCTCGCCTCCTCGAGCATCGCCGTGGTCGTACCGCATCCATGCGCGTAGCCGAGGTAGAGCCGCAACGCTCCCCGGCGCACGAAGCGCGCCTCGTCCTCTTCGCTGACGGTGCCGCCGGGTGCGGCTGCCGGCGGCAACCAGGCGATGACGTGCACGTCGACGTCTGGCAGCGTCTCTATGAGCCGGTCGGTGGGTGTCGAGCGGCGAACGCGCAGCCGTCGGGGGTCGGAAGAGCCGATGATGAGGTGTTGGGCGACGACCTCGCGCACGATCTCGCGGATCTCCTGCTCGACATTCCCCCCGTGGCGCTCGATATAGGTCAGGCCGAGTTGCTCGGCCGTGGCTTTGACCCTCGACAATGGGGCACCGGAGTTGCCGGCCCCTCGTGCCCGGTCCACGGTGAGGACGGTGCAGTGACCCCCCGTGCGCCGTGCCAGTCGGGCGCCGCGCCGCACGAGCGACTCCGCGTGCTGGCTGGGGGCTGCCGCCACCACGACATCCTGCGGCTCGAGGCGGGCCGGCGCGCTCCCACCACCCACTCGCCGTGCCACCAGGCGGAGGGCAAGTTCCCGGAGCGGACCCAAGGCCTCGAGGCGGAACGGTCCGCCGAGCGCGCTCTCGATCTCGTCGTGGGGGCACACGTTCCCGTGGGCGATGCGCCGTCGCAGGGCCGCAGGCGCGATGTCGACGAACTGCACGTCGGAGGCACGGTCCAAGACGCTGTCGGGCACTGTCACCGCCACCGGCGCACCGGTGATGTGCTCCACCGACGCACGCTGGCCCTCGAGTTGCGAGGCGTCGAGCGTGGTCATGACGTCAATGCCGGCGTCGACCAGGGCGTCGACGTCCTGCCAGCGCCACGCATTGCGGGATCCCGGCGCGTTCACGTGGGCCAGGTCGTCGACGAGGGCCACCTGGGGGTGGCGCCGGAAGACGGCCTCGAGGTCCATCTCCTCGCCTCGCCCGCCGGCGCCGCCCGTCTCCCGCCCCGGCACCCGTTCCAGGGTGCCGGTCGCCTCCTCGGTGTGGGGGCGCGTGCGTGAATCGACCGCCGCGATCACCACATCCTCGCCGGCATCGAGCCGGCGGTGCGCGTCGCGCAGCATGGCGAATGTCTTGCCCGAACCCGGGTAGGCGCCCAGGTACACCCGCAGTGCCCCTTTGCGCTCAGGGCCGGTCGGTGCGGTTCGCTCCTCGCTCGAGTGGTGCCACTCGTGCTCCTCGAGCCGCAACTGGTCCCGACCTCCTTCGTACGCATAGAGCTCGGCGTAGCGGCCCCAGTTGATGGCGGTGTCGAGCTGCTGACGGGCCTCGGCCTCGCCGAAGCTCCGCTGCAGCAGGTCTGAGAAGAACCCCGACGGAAGGTTGCCGTCGTTGGACCCCCGAAGCGCTCGGTCGATGGTGCGCACGAGGGGGGCCCGGTCCAGGGCCTGCCCGGCGAAGATTCGCTTGCTCTCCTGGATGCTCGCCCCGGCGAACGCCCGCCCGCTCGCTGTCAGCGCCAGGGCATCTCCCTCCAAGGTGGCCAGGCCCAGGAGAACAAGCGCGTCCACGAGCGGGAGCATGTCATCGACCTCGAGCCCCAGGAGGCGGGCGAGGTCCGCCAGGTCGCACAGGCCGTCGCGGTGCTCGAGGATCTCGGCCAGGCCCGAGAGCCCGTCGACCGATGCGTGCGGCAACGGGGTGTCTCCCGGCGTGCCACGGGGCGCCACGGCATCGGCTCTGGCCACCACCGCGCGCTCGGGCGCGCCCGTCATGATCTCGTAGATGTGGTCGACGAGCGCGTCGAAGTCCTGGGTCCGGCGGTGTCGCGGACGGGGGACGTGGTTGACGAGCTCGGCGCGCAGGCGGCCCGGATTCGTGCCCAGGACCAGGATCCGGTCGGCGAGGAGCACCGCCTCCTCGATGTTGTGGGTCACCATCACCACGGCGCGGGTGGGAAAGCGCTTCCCCTCCCACAGCTCGAGGAGCTCACCGCGCAGGTTCTCCGCAGTCAGGACGTCGAGCGCGCTGAAGGGCTCGTCCATCAGCAGCACGTCCGGCTCGAGCACGAGCGCCCGGGCGAACCCCACGCGCTGACGCATCCCGCCGGACAGCTCCTTCGGGAAGGCCGACTCGTAGCCGTCGAGGCCGACGAGGTCGATGGCCCGCAGCGCCTGCGCCGCCCGCTCAGGCCCGGGCACGCCGCGCGCCTCGAGCCCGATCTCGACGTTCTGCTGGACGCTCAGCCACGGCAAGAGGGCGAAGGTCTGGAACACCATGGCGGTGCCCGGATTGCAGCCGACGAGCTGCGAGCCCCGGAACAGCACCTCACCCGATGTGGGGGCGATCAGCCCGGCCATGCAGCGCAGGAGGGTCGACTTCCCGCTCCCGCTTCGGCCGAGGAGGGCGACGAACTCCGAATCGGCCACCTCGAGGTCGATGCCCTCAAGGACGGGGACGCGCTTGTCCCCCGCACCGGCGAAGGACTTTGTGACATGCCGGACGGAGATGAGGTTCTCGGCGCCGCTCATGCCAGTGAGTACCTCGTTTCGGCCAGCCGGTACAGGCGCCGCCAGACCAGGGTGTTGGCACCCACCACGTAGACGCACATCGTGAGCAGGCCGGCGATGATCTTATGGAAGTCGAAGGCCGCTGTGGACTGGCTGATGTAGGCGCCCAGGCCGCTCGCCACCAGGGTGTGGCCGTGGTAGGGGACGATCTCGGCGACGATGGACGCATTCCACGCCCCGCCCGCCGCCGTGATGGCGCCGGTGACGTAGGCGGGGAAGATTCCCGGGATGATCAGCCTTCGCCACCGAGTGCGCCCGTCCACCCCCAGGTTGCGCATGGCCTCCCGCAGGTCCGTGGGGACCGCGCTGGCGCCTGCGATCACGTTGAACAGGATGTACCACTGCGCACCCAACGCCATCAGCACGATGCCGCCGAAGTTCAGCCCGATCCCCAGGGCGGCGAACACGGCGATGGCGAAGGGAAACAGGAAGTTGGCGGGAAAGCTGGCCAGGACCTGCACGACCGGCTGGGCGATGCGCGTGACCCGCGGATTGAACCCGATCCACACCCCCACCGGGACCCAGACAAGCGTCGATACCACGAGAAGCACGACCACCCGGCTGAACGTGATCGCTCCGAGGCCGAAGGTGTGGGCGAAGATCCCCAGCCCGCCGGGTCCGCTGCCCACGTACTGGAGCATGCGGTACAGGCCGAATGCCAGGACGGCCAGCGTGATCCCGAAGAAGGCGAGATCCCCGGCCCGGCGCCGCTCCGGGTGCGGCACCAGGAGCCGGTCGTCGGTGCCCGTGGCCCGGGCCATGACCCGGTTGAACGGAGCGAGCGCGCCACGCGCGCCACGCCCGATGAGCGCGGGCACGGCGCTGCGCTGAAGCACCCCGAGCACCACTGAACGCTGCTTCTCGGTGGCCTCGGACTCCTCGACGCGGAACCGCTCCACGTAGGCGGTGAGCGGCCGCCAGAACAGGACATTGACGAGCACCACGATGGCGATCATGGCCACGATGGCGAGCAGCACACGCCCGGTCTGGCCCCGGGCGGACGCCACGCCCACGTAGGAGCCGATACCGGGAAGGATGTAGCCGCTGTGGCCCGGGACGCTGATCTGCTCGGACGCCGTGAGGAAGAACCAACTGCCCCCGAAGCTCATCATGCCGTTCCACACCAGCCCGATTGCCCCATTGGGCAACTCGATGCTCCAGAAGCGCTTCCATCGGCTCAGTCGGAGCACCCGGCTCGCCTCATCCATGTCACGGGGCACCGTGACCAGGGACTGGTAGAACGAGAACGTCATGTTCCACGCCTGGGCGGTGAAGACGGCGAAGACCGATGCCGCCTCGAGCCCCAGCACGGAATGGGGGAAGACGGCAAGGAAGAACGTTATGGTGACGCTCAGATAGCCGAGTACCGGGACCGATTGCAAGATGTCCAGGGCTGGGACGAGGACGCGTCGCAGTCGCCGGCTGTGTGCGGCGGCATAGGCGTACACCAAGCTGAAGGCCACCGAGAAGAAGAGGGCGACGAACATGCGCAGCAGGCTGCGGGCCGCATAGTAGGGCAGGTTGGATGGCGCGGTGTTGAGCTGACTGAGCTTGTTGGGGATCAGAGTGACCGTCGTGCCACGGCCAACGCGGATGAACGCGAACACCAGGAGGAACAGCGCAAGCCCGACCACGGCGTCAAGCGGGCTGAATGCCAGCTTGCGTTGGAGCGCCCCGCGGGTGGGGAAGGTGGAATTCACGGTCCCGGCGCCGATCCCTCAGCTGATCCGCAGATCGTCGACGATGAACGGCTCCGGGTGTCGCGGGCCCATCCGGTGGAGGCTACATTGACCCGAACGCGCAGCGGGCAATCGTCGGCGGGGGGCCTGCCATGTGGCGCCGGGTTTCCGGCCAACGTCCGCTCGAACCCTGACTGGACGTGACGCACGGCGCGTCGTACCTTTCGCTCGTGCCCGTCGAGGGTCTCGGGCGGAGCCGTGTGTGTGGGGACCCCGGAGGTGTGTCGTGCTCCACTGGGAGAGCGGTGAGGGACTGCGCCGTGAAGCGCGTGGCAGCGAGATGTGGTTCAAGGCCACGGCCTCGGCCACCGAGGGCCGATTCTCCTTGATGGAGCGGACGTTGCCCCCCCGGGGACGAATGCCTCCAGCTCACCGCCACGCGGCAAACGCCGAGGCCTACTTCGTCCTCGACGGGATCGTGGAGTTCCGCGTGGCCGACGACGTGGTGCAGGGTACGACGGGAACCTTCGTCTTGGTGCCGGCGGGAGAGGCACACACCTTCGGGAACACCAGCGATGCACCCGCCCGGCTCCTCGTCCTCCACGCTCCCGCCTTGGACCGGTACTTCAAAGACCTGGAGCAGCTGTGGGCCTCGCCCACAGAACCAGACCGCGACACAGAACTGGCACTCATGCGACGCCACGGTATGGAGCCCGCCTGAGGCCGGCGTCGAGGGAGCCGCCGAGGCTCCCAGGATCACGCCCAGATCGAGGACGTCCCGGCCTCCGTGTGGCGTGCCCCGTCCCTACCGCCGCGTGGGTCGCCTCGCCTCACGTCGGGGCGCTGCGCTCCGTGTCGAACCGGGTTGCCGTCGAGCGAACGCGCCGTGTGGCCAAGGCGGCATCGGGGCCCGACGCCATCGCTGGCGTGGGCAACGCGGTCGACACTCCAGCGGTAGCGTTCGATCCGATGGTCGAGCCCGGAGCCACGCGACTGCGACGACTTGCCGAGGAGCTCGAGGAGAGCGGGCTGCGCCTGGAGGGGACCGAGGCCGTCCGCCACCTGCTGATGGAGGAGATCGATCACGCCTTACACCCAGCTGTCCACGAACGTCGGATCGCGAGCAGCGGCACGATCCTCGAGCCGACATCGGAACCGGCCACCTGGGCGCCGGGGACGCAGCTCGACATCACCCGCACCCCCTTCGGCGAGCAGCCGATCCCGGCCGCCCGCCGTTTTGCCGATGGGCTGTCGAGCTGGCTGCTACGCCGCGTCGACGGCGTGAACGAGTTGATCGTCTTCGATCGCCCAGCGGGATCCGAGCGGGACCTGGCGGTGCTTACGGGCGTGCTCGATGCCACGATCGTGCAGCGACACCCCGCCGGGTCGGTCCGGGTCGCCGGACGCTTCGGCGTCCTGCGCTGGCAGGGCTTGAGCTGGCACCACGAGCCACCGGTGAGCAGTTGGAACGACGCGCTCCTCGCCGGGCCGGCCCACGGTGATCTCGCTGTCCTCGAGGCGATGGTGCAGTTTGCCGTCCACGACCTCGGGTCTTTGGGCATCGGCGCCCTCCTCATCTATCGACCCGATCCCGATCGTCGTCCCGCGGTCGAGGAGCGGCTCCCCACGCCGCCGCCCCTGCGGATCGGGCGGGCTTCGCACCTCGCCCCGCTTCGCCACGCCCTCGCCCAAGTCGACGGCGCCGCCATCTTCGACGAGCGCGGCGTGCTCCGCCAGCTCGGCGTCCGGCTGGTGCCGAGCAGTGCGTCCGAGCAGACCGTCGAGCCGCTGGGCGGCACTCGACACACCTCTGGTCGCCGCTACAGCTACGACGACCCGTTCGCCACGGTCATCGCCGTGAGCGAGGACGGTCCGGTCACTGTGCTGCGCCAGGGGGAGGTGCTCGGCCGCTCGCCCGACGGCGACTGACCGCCCGTTCGCCTTGGCGCAGCGTCGATGTGAGGCTCTCGCCCTCCAGCGAGCCCCCACCAGTCCGAGCGTAAAGGATTGGTGCGCCGGGCGCCGAAGGTGCCCTTTGCCCCTGTTGTGCAGCCGCCGACCGTGTTCTCGTGGACGGGTGAGCCTCTTGAGCGGTGGAGCCGCCGCTGCGCCCCGGGATCGTCATGCGCAGCGGTGGGCCGTGCTGGTCGTGCTGTGTGCGTCCGCCCTCATCGTCAACTTGGACAACACCATCCTCAACGTGGCCCTGCCCACCTTGGTGAGACAGCTGCACGCCACGTCCAGTCAACTGCAGTGGATCGTCGACTCCTACGCGATGGTGTTCGCGGGGTTGTTGCTCGTCGGAGGGAGCCTGGCCGACCGATTCGGGCGTCGGCGACTCTTTCTCGTCGGCCTGAGCGTCTTTGCTCTCGGATCGATCGGCGCGGCCTTCTCGGGATCGGTCAACCTGCTGATCACGTTTCGGGGTGTCATGGGGGTGGGGGCAGCCCTGACGATCCCCTCGTCGCTGTCGATCGTCAACGACGTCTTCCGAGACCCGACGGAGCGGGCACGAGCCATCGGTGTCTGGGCCGGCACCATCGGACTCGGCATCGCCATCGGTCCGATCGCCGGTGGTCTGTTGCTCGCCCGGTTCTGGTGGGGTTCGGTGTTCTGCGTCAACGTCCCCATCGTGATCGGGGCGCTGGTGGGGACCGTGCTGCTGGTCCCCGACTCGAAGAACCCCTCCGCCGAGCGCCCGGACCCCGGTGGCGCGGTGCTCTCGATCGCCGGTCTCGGCCTGTTGCTGTGGGCGATCATCGAGGCACCGTCTCGCGGGTGGACCTCGCCGATCGTGCTCGGAGCCGGGTTGGCCAGCGTTGCCGCCGTGGGTGCGTTCGTTGCCTGGGAGGCCCACTGCGACCACCCCATGCTGAATCTGGCGTTCCTTCGTGATCGCCGCTTCTCGGTGGCCGCCGCCGGCGAGTGCCTCGGGGTCTTCGGGCTCTCGGGGGCGCTGTTCGTCCAGACCCAATTCCTGCAGTTCGACCTCGGCTATTCACCGCTGCAGGCCGGGGTGCGGATCCTGCCAATGGCGGGCGTGCTCGTGGTGAGCGCGGCGCTCGCTCCCGTGGCGTCTCGTGTCATCGGCGTCACGGTGACCGCCGCCAGTGGGCTGGTGGCGATCGCCGCCGGTCTGTGGCAGATCTCCGCAGCATCGACGGGTGCCACCTCCTATGGCGATGTCGTGCCCGGCCTGCTGCTGATCGGCCTGGGGGCCGGCCTGCTGCTGCCGACGGCGACGAACTCCCTCGTCGGGTCGGTTCCCCAGGGCGACGGCGGGGTCGGGTCGGCCTCCAACGCCGTCGCCCTCCAGGTGGGCGGGGCGCTCGGGGTCGCCGTGGTCGGAAGCGTGCTCGCAACCCGGTACCAGGACCACATGACGATAGCGCTTCGCGGCCGCGATGTCCCCGTGGCGGCCACGCACGTCATCCTCGGGTCCCTCGGGGGCGCACTCGGGGTGGCCGCCAGCGCGGGAGGCACCACCGGAGCCCTCCTGGCGCGCGCGGGGCGCGCAGCCTTCATGAGCGGCCTGGGCGTCTCGTTCACCGTCGGCGCCGTGGTCGCCCTGTGCGGTGCGCTCCTCGTGCTCGCCCGCCTCCCCGCGCGCCCGCTGCGGACGGCGCCGGCAACGGCCGACCCCCCCGCGAGTGCCGCTCCGGTGACGCTGGCACCCGAGTAGGGGTCCCGGCGCGCACTTTCGATCGCGGGCACGCCGCCGGCGGCAGCCTCGACCCACGGGAGGTGGGCGACCAGCCCGACGCTCGCCCACGAGGCCCGCCACCGCAGGGTCCGCTCGGGTGGGCGCCTTCAGCGTGGACCGAACGGCGGCGGTGCGCCTGGACCGCTCCGATGGGTCAGCGACCGGAGCGGACCTGCTCGCCGAGGGAGAGGAGCTCGTCGCCGTAGCTCTCGAGCTTCACCTGACCGATCCCGCTGATGGCCAGCAGGCCGGCTTCGCTCGTGGGCAGGAGGGCGGCGACGAGGCGCAGGGTTCTGTCGTCGAACACCACGAAGGCCGGCTTGCCCAGCGCCTTCGCCCGCTCCGCCCGCCACGTGCGCAGCGACTCCCATGCCTGCGCGCAGCGCGGATGGGCCAGCACGGCCTCACGACCCTCGACCGTGACCGGCGTGCCGAAGGCGACCGCCGTCGTCGCCGGTCCACCTCCCACGAGTGCCCGCACCCCCTGGTCGGTCACCTCGACGACCTCGTGGTGGTGGCCACCGCGGGTGAAGGCCAGGCCGACGGTGCCCGCCAGCCATTCGGCGTCGGCTACCGCCTTGCCGCGCGCCGTCGTCGCCCTCGGGGCAGGCGGGCGGGCCCGGGACATCGCCGCGCCCGTCGGGGTGGCGGTGGCCCGGGGCTCGCCCGGGTCGTCCAGCTCGACCAGGAACGGGGAGGGCACCACGCCGGGGACGACCGACACGCTCGAACGGCACCGCGTCAACCCGACGTGGAAGACCCGCCGTTCCTCCTCGACGTCGTCGGCCAGGCGGTGCGGCAGGATCCCGGCCGTGACATGGTGGAGCACGACGTGGGGCCACTCCCGACCCTTCACGGCGTGGATCGACGCCAGGGTCACGCCGTCATCGTCGGCCGGCACGCCGAACTGGTCGGACAACCACGTCGGGAATGCGCCCGGGTCAGGTTCGAGCTCCGCCAGTTCGACCAGGGCATCGAGATCATCCCCGTGCGCGGCGATGGCCCCGTGGCTCCAGCGATCGAGCGCCGCCGCACTGGCGTCCAGCCCCCCGTCGCCGATCCGGGTTCGGACAACGCCCAGGATGCCCGCCGTCGTGGCCCCCCCGGCCGCCCGGTGCACCACCGCCACGTCGCCCGCCAGGTCGCGCACTTTGTCCGCCTCACGGGTGCTGCCCTTGCCCTCGAGCCAATCGGCCAGGCTGGCGAGGGACTCGAGGGAGCGCTGGCGGCCCACGAGATCGAGCAGGGACGAGCTCATCCCCCGCTTGGGCCGGCGCGCCGCCTCCTGGAGGACCGACCCCGGAAGGGCGGTGGCCGGGGCGGTGGCCACCGACAGCCACGCCAGCGCGGCGCGCACGCCGCCGCGCTGGAGGAAGCGCCTGTCCAGGGCGCCGTTCACGGGCACGCCGTGGTGGCGCAGCAGGACCTGCACGGGGGCCAGCAGCGCATTGACGCGGGCGAGCACCACGACGTCGCGAGGTGTGGCGCCCCGCTCGAGAAGATCCCGGACACGCCGTGCGGATCTGGTGGCGGGCCCTTCGTCACCGGTGAGCGTCCACAGGCCACCATCGTGGTCGCCCGGGCGGCCTGTGGGCGCCCCGGCCCGGATCACCTTGGCCACCCGCACGGCATTGCGGGTGAGGAGATTGGATGCGGCGCGCACCACCGGCGGGGGGCAGCGGTAGTTGACCTCGAGGGCGTGTTCGGCCGCGCCCGGGAACCACCGGCCGAAGTCCACCAGCCACCGGGGCGACGCCCCCGCGTAGCCGTAGATGGTCTGGTCGTCGTCCCCCACCGCGAACACCGCCCCGGCAGGCCCGCTGAGCAGGCGGATCAGCAGCAGGTGGGCGGGGGTGAGGTCCTGGAACTCGTCCACCAGGAGGACCCGGGCGTAGCGCTGGCTCCGCAGCCGGAAGGCGGGATCGGCGAGGAGCCGCTCGATGGCCCCGGTCACCTGCTCGTCGAAGTCGACCAGGCGCTGCTCGGCGAGCTGGGTCCGATAGGCACGCGCCACGCGGTCGAGGTCGGACACGTCCGGGAGCTCGCCTTCGACCACGCCAGGATCGGCCAGGCCGAGCCGCACCCTTCCGAGGGCCTCGATCCAGGGGGCGGCGGGATCGGTCTCTGCCCGCCGGGGAAACGCCACGAGCCCGCCGAGGATCCGACGCACCTCGGACTCCTCGATCGTCGACCGGGCCCCGCACAGCCGCAAGCCCAGCGCGTTGAGCGTCCGGACGCGGGCACCGCCGACATCGGCGAGCCGCGTCTTCATCTCGTTGGCGGCCCGCACGTTGAACGCCACCAGCGCCATCGCCGCGGGCGGGAGCCGCCACCCCCCGAGCAGCAGGCCCGCCCGCTCCGTGAGCACCCTGGTCTTGCCCGAGCCGGCGGGGGCGATCACCCGGGCGCTGGCGCGCCGCTCGGCCACGGCCTCGAGCTGGTCCGGGGCGAGCGCCACACCCTCGGGGGCGTTGGCGCCGATCGGCCGCAGCGAGCCGTGCTCGAGCGAGATCCGGTGCACCACGGCCGGACCGGACCCGGCCACGGCGGCGTCGAGCGGTCCACCGTCACACACGGCGGGGGTGCCGTCGGGCAGGACAACATCGGCGGCGACCCCCCGGTCGCCGTCCCGGTCAGCGAAGGTGGCACCGAGGCGCACCGCCGCCTCGGCCCATCGCCACCGGCGACCCGCTCCGGCCCGTGCGTCCACCGAGTTCGCCCACAGCGCGTGGTGCAGGCGCTCACCGACGAGGTCCAGGCCGACTGGCCACTCCCACGGCTGTCGGCCGGTGACCGCCTCGGCCGGTGGCACCTCGGGGTCGTCGAGCCCCAGACCCGGCGACAGCTCGACGACCAGCGCGCGCCGTTCGCGCCAGGCCGCACCGAGATCGTCCGCCGTGGCGGCATCAACGCCCCGCACGCGCACGCGTGCGCACCCCGACCACTCCTCGGGGGCGTCCTGGCTGGGCGCCACCACCACCGAGCGGCCGAGGGCGGGGCGCTGGAGCATCCCGTGATCTTGGCGCATGCCTGCGCGTCGCTTGTGCGGGCGGGACCAACGGCCCCCTCCCCCGCCCGCCAAGGGCCCTGCCACCTGCCCGCCAAGGGCCCTGCCACCTGCCCACCAACGGCCCTGTGGGGCTGGCGGCACAAGGGGCAGGGTGACGGAAGTGCGTGGAGGGGAGGCTCACCATGACCCCAGGGCAGCGGTGCGACGAGATCATCCGGCTGATCGACGACGCCATCGGGGAGCGGCGCCCGGCGGACGCCCCGGCGGCCGGTGCGTCGCCGGCCCGCGACGCCGCACGCCGGGGCGACGGCTTCGGGGCCGGGCGAAGCGAGCGCTGAGCGGTGCGCGCCCATCACCGCGGCTACGTCATCGTGTGGGACCTCCTGGACCTTTGGCGGGTCGCCGTCCGCCACGTCTCGGGGTGACGGTCCCCGGGGCCGAGACGGGAGCCGCGCCCGCGCTGCGGGGAGCGACGCCCGACCGATTCACCCGCCGTTCGGGACGGGGACCGCACAGCGGTCGCTGAAGCCCTGGCTCTTCAGGCCAAGGCCGGCGTTGAGGCGCGAGCGGAAGTTCTCGAGGGCCACCCACGCCGCCAGCTCGACGATCTCGGCGTCGCTGAAGTGGCGGTGCAGGCGTTCGACGAGCTCCTCGGATATCCGCACCGGGGTCGCCGTCGCCTCGTGCGCGTACTCGAGGACGACGAGCTCGCGATCGTCGTAGGCGTCACTCGACCGCCAGCGCGCCACGTCGCGCACCTTGCGGGAGTCGACCCCCTGCTGGACCCCTTCGTAGAACCCGTAGTCGGTGCACCACGAGCACCCGATCCCGCCTGCGGCGCACTGCACGGCGAGCCAGCGCAGGTGGGGATCGAGGCGGTGCCACCCTCGCTCCGCCGCCGTCTCCAGGGCGCCCATCGCCACCAGCACCCCCGAATGATGGGCGGTGGCGGTCACCGGCTCGACGGCGGCACCGAAGCGCCGGCGGGCGTGTCGCAGGGCCAGGCGCGGGATCACGCGCCGGGGGTGCTCGACAAGGGTCACATGGGCCATGCTCCGTCCCCTTTCCGGGTGTCGCCGGCGCCCTCAGGCCACCGGCCTCGATCCAAGAGAGGCGCGGGCGGGCGCCGAGGTTCCCCCGATGTCGGGCCCGGGCCGTGCGCCGCCGCGGGTGTCAGCGCGCCGGGGCCCCCGCTCCGAGCAGCGTGGCCACGTTCTCGCGGAACAGCCCCGCCGCTTCGTCGGGCACGCAGCCGACCCGGGCGTAGTCGTCGACGGGGGTGGCGGTGCCCTCGGAATGGGGGTAGTCGCTGCAGCACATGAACACGTCACCGGCCTTGGCCGTGAGGTGGGCCGGACGCTCGTAGGAGAACGACGACACCCGCACTTGGCGCAGGAAGTACGCGCTCGGGCGCAGCTCGAGGTCGGCCAGCGGCCGGCCGTTGAGGGTGGTGGTGAAGTCCCATCCCCCGTCGAGCATCAACAGGTACATCGGCACCCAGATGGAGGACAGCTCGACGATCCCCACGTGCAGATCGGGATGGCGGGCGAGCGTCCCGTTGACGATCAGGTCGGTCACCGCCACCGCCGGCGGGGTCCAGATGAAGATCGACTCCAGCACGGGGACGAAATTGTCGCCCCGGTCGGTGTAGAAGGCCTCGTCGAGCAGCCGGGGCTGGTCGGCCACGTGGAAGACCGGCGTGACCCCGTGCTCCACGAAGGCCGACCACAGTGGCTCGTGGTCGGGGTGTGACAACGGCCGCCCGTCCACCGATGCGGGCGCGATCATGGCCAGGCGCACGCCGGCCGACTCGAGCTGCCGGAGCTGCGCCTCGAGCCACCGGGGGTCGCGCAGCGTCAGGTGCGCCACGGGGTGCAGCCTCCCGCCACTGTCGGCCACGACCGTCGCGCACCAGCGGTTCCAGGCGCCCATGTTGGCCGTGAGGGCGCCCAGCGAGCCCGAGAGCCGGCGCTCCCACAGCAGGCCGAAGTTCGGGAACACGACCGCCTCGTCGACGCCCATGTCGTGGAGCCGGCGCACCCGGGAGGCCGGGTCCCAGTAGTCGGCGGGGAGCGCCTCGTCGTAGGAGTACTCCGGAGGCAGCTGCTCGTCGCGCCGGCGCCGGCGGCGGCCCAGGGCGGCGCTGTCGCCGGGGAGTTGCACGTCGGCGAGGTCGAGGCGCTGGTCGCGCCAGGTGAGCCAGGGATAGCCGAGCTCGTCGTCGACGATGGCCAGGGCCTCGTCGCGGGCGCCGGGGTCGATGTGGTCACGCCACAGCGTCCGGCTCTCGTAGAGGTGTTGATCCGAGTCGACGACGACCATGACCCCTCCGTTCCGCCCGACTGCCTCTCGGCGCACAGCCTCCCACGACGCGGCCTAACCTGCCTGCGTGGACGACGTGGGTGCCCACCCCTCCCGGAGCGTCGCCCTGTCGGGCTGCTTCAACTTCCGCGACCTCGGCGGCTACGCGACGGCCGATGGCCGTCGCGTGGCGTGGCGCCGCCTCTTTCGGGCCGACGGGCTCACCCGGCTCGACCTCGACGACGGGACCGTGCTCTGCGAGCTCGGGCTGGCCACCGTGATCGACCTGCGGACCCTGGGCGAGCTCGAGGAGCGCGGTCGGTACCCCCAGGAGATCCTCGAGGTCGAGTACCACCACCTCCCGCTCACCGACGTGCTCCCGCCCGAGAAGGACCTCGTCCGCTACGGGGAGCCGGCGTTCGTGACGTCGCGCTACCGGCAGCTGTTCTCGGAGGGTTCGGCCTCGCTCGCCCGGGCGGTGGAGGTCCTGGCCGGGCCCGGCGCCCTGCCGGCGGTGTTCCACTGCAGCGCGGGCAAGGACCGGACGGGCATCCTGGCCGCGCTCATCCTCGGGTTCCTCGGGGTTCCTCGCGAGGTGATCGTCGGTGACTACGCGTTGAGCGGCGAGGCCATGATCGGGTTGATGGCCCGCCTCGAAGCCGAGTACCCCGACTCGCGCCAGGCGGTGGCGCGCTACGCGCCGGCGGTGATCTCGGTGGCGCCCGAGTCGATGGAGCACTTCCTCGAGTCCCTCGAACGCGACCACGGCAGCTTCGACGAGCTGGCCGGCGCGCTGGGCCTGACCGACGCCGTCGAGCGCCTGCGGGCCTCGTTGCTCGTGGCGCCGTGACCCGGAGGGGCCGGCGCCGCCCCCGGGCTCACACCCCGATGACGGTGATCGACGCGTCCACGACGACGGCGGGCGTGATGGTCGCCATGACCGGGCAGTGCTTCTCCGCCAGCTCGAGGGCACGCGCCGCGGCGCGCTCGGCGACGTCCCCGGTGACGAGGAACCGCACCGTGATACGGCGGAAGGGCCAGGGATCGATGTCCTCCTGCTCCGAGGTGACGAGCACCTCGAGGTGGCGCACCACCTGGCGCTTCTTCTCGAGCACGACCACGACGTCGTAGGCCAGGCACGCGGCGAGCGACAGGGCGAGCAGGTCCGACGCCTTCGCGCCCTCGGCGGACGGGTCCCCGCTGATGGGGACCCGGTGGCCCCAGGAATCCTCGCCCTCGAAGGCCAGGCCGCCGCGCCACAGGAGCCGCTGGGAACCGGTGCGTCGGGGCATCAGCGGGGACCGGCCGACGGCATGGGGGCGTCGGGCGTGCCGACGGATGTCGGGCGGTGCCCCTGCGCGCCACCGGCCCGTCCGGTCCCCGCCCACGAGAGGCCCTCCACCATGCGTCAGTTCCAGCCGTCCCGGGCCGTCGCCCAGGGGGCGCCGGGGCCGCGAGGCAAGCCGGGGGCCGCGAGGCAAAAGGTGGCAAACGGTATCGTCGCCGCGATGTCGGTCCCCGTGCCCCACCCCGACAGCCGCTGGCCATGGTCGGCGCTGCGTCCCACAGGCCGGATCGTCACCCCCGACGCCGTGGGCGTGGCCTACTACGACCTCGGGGGCGAGGGACCGCCCTTGCTTCTCGTGCACGCCACGGGGTTCTGTGGCGCGGTGCTCGCCCCCCTGGCCTCGCACCTGCGTCCGTCCTGGCACTGCGTGGCGCTCGACCTGCGGGCCCACGGGCGCTCCGATCGCCCGGCCGACGGGCACTTCGGCTGGCAGGGATTCGCCCGGGACATCGCTGCCGTCGTCGACCACCTGGCGCTCGATCGCCCGGCCGGCGTCGGCCACTCCTGCGGGGGGGCCTCGCTCCTGCTCGCCGAGGAGGCCGCCCCCGGGACGTTCCGGGCGCTGTACTGCTACGAACCCATCGTGTACCCCGGCCTGGAGCCGCTGGCGCCGTCGCTGGAGGCCAACCCGCTCGCCGCCGTGGCCCTGCGCCGTCGCGCCGGGTTCGCCTCGCGCGCGGACGCCCTGGCCAACTACGCGGCCAAGGCGCCCTTCGATCGGCTTGCACCCTCGGTGCTGGCCGCCTACGTCGACAACGCCTTCACGCCCGACGACGGGGCGGGCATCCGCCTGCGGTGCCGGCCCGACGACGAGGCGCAGGTGTACGCCCACGCCTTCTCCCACGCCGCCTTCGCCCACCTGCAGGACGTCGCCTGCCCCGTCACGCTGGCCTGCGGCGCCGAGACCGACGCCATCGGTCCGGAGTTCCTCGCCCGGTATGCGCAGCGCCTGGCCAGGCCGACCACCCTCGCGCTGGCGGGCCTCGGGCACTTCGGTCCGCTCGAGGACCCCGGGGCCGTGGCGCGGTCGGTGCACACCTCGCTGGTCGACCCCCGGCGCGCACCCCGGGCGTAGCCTGCAGTCGATGCCGTACCCCCTCCCCCGCTCCCTGTCGCCGTCCAAGGTGAGTGCGTTCAAGGACTGTCCCCTGGCATTCCGCTTCTCGGCCATCGACCGGGTGCCCGAGGCACCGTCGCCGGCCACGGTGAAAGGGACGCTGGTGCACCGCGCCCTCGAGCGGCTCTTCTGGAACCACGCCCGGGGCGAGCGCACCCCGGAGGTGGCCGCCGCCGAGCTGCGCGCCGCGTGGGACGACCTGGCCGACGACCCCGAGGTGCTCTCGCTCGAGCTCGCCGCGGGAGCACGCGATGAGTTCGTGGACGACGCCGGACGTCTGGTGTCGGCGTACTTCCGCCTCGAGGACCCCGACGCCGTCGATGCCGTGGGCGTCGAGCTCACCCTCGAGGCCGACGTCGGGGGGCTGCGCTTGCGCGGCATCATCGACCGCCTCGACCTCACGCCCGACGGCGAGCTCGTGGTGGTCGACTACAAGACCGGACGCGTCCCCTCGCAGACCCAGGAACAGCAGCGGCTCGCCGGGGTGCAGTTCTACGCCCTGTTGTGTGAGCAGGTCCTGGGCCGCCGGCCGGCCTGCGTCCGGCTCCTCTACCTGAAGGAGCCCCTCGTCATCGAGACCAAGCCCTCCGAGCAGGCGATCCGGGGGACGCGCCAACGCACCACGGCGGTGTGGACGGCGATCGAACGGGCGTGCGTCACCGAGGACTTCCGTCCCAAGGCGTCGCCGCTGTGCAACTGGTGCAGTTTCCGCGCCCTGTGCCCGCTCTACGGCGGTGACCCGACGCTGGCCGCGGAGATGGGTACGGCGGCGGCCGCGGTCCGCGCCGGTTGACGACGCACCCGGCCCGCGCCCGGCGCACCGCGCCGTGGCGACATCGCTGAGCCCGGCGCCCCTCCAACTCCCGGGCGCGGCCGTCGGCCGGCCCGGGTCGCTTCTCGGCCTGGACCGGGGCATGGCCGGGCGCCGGGGCCCGGGCATCACCACTCGCCCGCCGGCTTCCCGTCGGCGGGCGGCGCGCACCGGCTGGAATGCCCGGCCCCCCGCCGGCGTTGCAACGCAGTGTGAGCGCCCGTTCCTTCTCCGTCACGTACGACTATCGCTGTCCGTTCGCCCGCAACGCCCACGAGCACGTGGTGGCCGGGCTCCGGGCGGGGGCTGACTGGGAGGTCGACTTCTTGCCCTTCTCGCTCGGCCAGGCCCATGTGGAGGAGGGCGAGCCGGCCGTGTGGGACGACCCCACCAAGGCGTCGCACCTCCTGGCCGTGGAAGCCAGCATCGTGGTGCGCGAGCGCTACCCCAACGCGTTCCTCGACGCCCACGTGGGCCTGTTCGCCGCCCGCCACGACGAGGGCCGTGACCTGCGCGAGGAGGCGGTGGTGCGCGACGTGCTGGCCGCCGTGGGCGTCGACGCCGACGACGTCATGGCGGCGGTGGCCGACGGGGGTCCGCGTCAGGTGTTGCGCAAGGCGCACGAGGCGGCCGTGGCCGAGCACCACATCTTCGGCGTGCCCACGTTCGTCGTCTCCGACCGGGCGGTCTTCGTGCGGCTCATGACCCGGCCCAACGGCGACGGCGCGCAGAGCAGGGCGACGGTCGAGCGCGTCCTCGACCTCGTGATCGGGCACCCGGAGCTCAACGAGTTCAAGCACACCACCATCGACCGCTGACGGCGCGGCGCCCGCCCCACACCACACCCCTGAGCCTCGGGGCCGGCTGCGCCCGCGTCGGGCAGGCGTGCCCGTTCACGCCGTGGCCAGCTTCCCGAACAAGGCGTGGGCCCGCGCGACCTCGTCGGGGTTGCCGTAGACGGCGCCCGAGAACTCCGTGGCCCCGGCGGCGGCGATGCGGGCGATCTCCTCGGCCACGGCCTCCTCGTTGCCCACGATGGCCACATCCGCCGGGCCCGCCACCCGTTCGCGGTCGAGCATCGCCCGGTACGACGGGAGCTGCCCGTACACGCTGAAGATCCGCCCCGCACGCCGGCGCCCGGCGTCGATCTCGTCGGTGACGCATACCGGGAGGGTGACGATCACCCGCGGCGACGGGCGCCCGGCCGCCGAGGCGGCGGCGGTGATGGTGGGCACGATGTGCTCGGCCAGGGTCACCGGACCCACCATCCACGTGATCGTGCCCTGCGCCTGGCGGGCGGCGATGCCGAGCATGACGGGCCCCAGGGCGGCCACCACGACCGGGGGCGCGGCGGCCCCGGCGGCCTCGAGGGGACCGAGGGTGTTGGTCCGCAGCTGCTCGCCCTGAAACGACACCTGCTCGCCATGGAGCAAGGGCACGAGGATCGACAGGTATTCGCGCATGTACTGCGCCGGGCGGTCGAACGAGAGGCCCCAGATGCCTTCCACCACCATCTGGTGCGACAGGCCGATGCCGAGCGTGAGGCGGTCGCCGCTGGCGGACTGCACGGTGAGGGCCTGCGCCGCCAGCATGGTGGGGTGTCGCGGATGGACGGGGATGACGGCCGTGCCCAGCTCCACCTCGGGCACCTCGCGCCCCACCACGGCCAGCGCGGTCAGGGTGTCCCACCCGAAGATCTGCGACGCCCACAACGAGCGGACCCCGGTGGCGGCAAGCGCGCGCGCCCGGGACACCACGTCGTCCACCGTCCCCCCCGTCTCGAGCCCGAGACCGATGCGCATGGCCCCTCCTCCGCCGCTGCCGTTTGACGCACCACATCCTGGCAGTACCCTGACGGCGGTGCCCGTTCGCGGCGAGGAGTACGACGCCCGGTTTGCCCGCTTCGCCGCCGAGGGGCAGTACCTCCACGGCGAGGCCGACCTGGTGTCCGCCTTCGTCGGCCCCCCGCCGCGGCGCATCCTGGACGCCGGCTGCGGAACCGGGCGCGTGGCCATCGAGCTCGCCGGGCGCGGCTACGACGTGCTCGGTGTCGAAGTGGACCCCGCCATGCTGGGCACGGCGCGCGCCAAGGAGCCCGCGCTCGGTTGGCTGTTGGCCGATCTCGCCACCATGGCCCCCGTGGCGCCGGAGTTCGACCTCGTCGTGGCGGCCGGCAACGTCATGATCTTCCTCCAGCTGGGGAGCGAGGCGGCGGTGATCGCCAACCTGGCGGCGGCGCTCGTCGAGGGTGGCTTGCTCGTGGCCGGCTTCCAGCTCGGGCGCCAACTGCCGCTCGCCCGCTACGACGCGCTGTGCGAGGCCAACGCTCTGGTGCTCGTCGACCGCTTCGCCACGTGGGAGCGCGACCCCTTTGCCGGGGGTGACTACGCCGTGTCGGTCCACCGGCGCGCCGGCACCCCATGACGGCGCACGGATCGGGCGCCGCCCCCCTGCACCCCGGCGTCGCCAGCCTGGGGTTCCTCCTCGGCCGGTGGGCGGGGGAGGGCGAGGGCGGCTACCCCACGATCGAGCCGTTCCGCTACGGCGAGGAGCTCACGGTGTCCCACGTGGGCAAGCCCTTCCTGGCCTACGCCCAGCGGACATGGAGCCTCGACGACGGCCGTCCCCTGCATGCCGAGACCGGCTATTGGCGCTGCCCCACCCCCGACCACGTGGAACTGGTCCTCGCCCACCCCACCGGCGTGGTCGAGGTGAGCGAGGGACCCTTGACGGGCTGCGCCATGACACTGTCGACACGGTCCGTGGCCTGCACCACGAGCGCCAAGCAGGTCACGGCCGTCGTCCGACGCCTGCGCGTCGAGGGCGAGCACCTGGCCTACGAGCTGGACCTGGCGGCTGTCGGCCACCCCCTGAGCCTCCACCTGCGCGCCACCCTGCAACGGGTGGTGGGCCCGCCCGCGAGCTGAGGGGCGGAGGCCGCCCCCCGACGACCCCGAGGTGACGAGCGGGTGGCGCGCGCGGCAGGATGCGCCCGAGCCGCAAGCAGGCGGCGCGCATCAGCGACAGGGGCGCGGCACGAGCCGCACCGGACGACCGACCGGGGGTCAAGGCGATGACGGTGGCCATCATCATGGGAAGCGCGTCGGACGCAGGCGTCATGGACGGCGCCGTGGAGGTCCTGCGTGAATTCTCCGTGCCGGTGGAGGTCCGGGCCCTGTCGGCCCACCGCACCCCCGACGACGTCATCGCCTTCGCCCGCGCGGCGCAGGGGCGCGGGGTCAAGGTCGTGATCGCCGCCGCCGGAGGCGCCGCCCACCTGGCGGGGGTGGTGGCGGCGGCGACGCCGCTTCCGGTCATCGGGGTTCCCATCGCCGTGGGTGGGCTCGGTGGCCTCGACTCGCTGCTCGCCATGGTGCAGATGCCGAAGGGGGTCCCCGTCGCCACCGTCGCCGTCGACGGGGCCCGCAACGCGGCGTTGTTGGCCGTGCGCATCCTGGCCCTGTCCGACAGCACGCTGGCCGCCGCCGTGCAGCAACGGCGCGAGGACATGGCCGCCCAGGTGCGGCGGGCCGACGAGGAGATCCAGGCGCGCTATTCCGGCGCCGCGGGCTGATCCGAGGGCCTCGCGGGCAGCGGCGTCCCCCGCCGCCGGCGGCCGCTTCGGCGCCCCCACCACCGCCACCGCCACCGTCGGCGTCTCGGGGGCGAGGCCCGCCCGAGGAAGCCGGTCAACCGGGCGGCCGATGATCGAGCGCAGGCTCGTCATGGCGATGCGCTGGCCGGCGAACCCGAAGTTGTCGACGCCGAGGACCGCCTGGACGGGGTCGACGACTGGGAAGGACACCACGGCGTCGACCTGGATCGTCACGGTCCCCTTGGTGATCACCGCCTGCGGGGGGATCGACCACCTCACCCGCAGCGTCACCCTCACGAGCCGTCGACGACCGGGGTGCGGACGATCACGCCGGGGCCCTTGGCCTGGCGACGGACGTGGCCGAGCCCGAAGAACACCCACCGTTCGTACTCGGTCACCCCGCGGATGGCGGCCGAGAAGACGGCGAGGACGAAGACGACGAGGTTCCCCCGGCGATCACGCCGGCCGCCGACACGGCCGCAGCGAGGACGCCCACCGACGCGGGTCATGGGCGCAGTCCTGCGCCCGGCGGTGACGCGGTGCCCGGCACGCGCAGGGCCGACCCCCGGGTCGCCTGCGCGTGCGGCGTAACCTGACCGCCATCGGCCCACGGGCCGGGGGGAGGTCGCCGTGCGGGTCGTCGTCTCGGGAGCCAGTGGGTTGGTGGGCCGGGCCCTCGTCCCCGCGCTGCGCGCCGGGGGCCACGAGACGGTGGTCCTCGTCCGGCGGGCGGCGGGCACCGGCGAAGTCCCATGGGACCCCGCGTCGGGGCTCGTGGACGGCGCTGCGCTCGAGGGGTGCGACGCGGTCGTGCACCTGTCGGGGGCGGGCATCGGCGACCGGCGGTGGAGCGCGGCCCGACGCCGCCAGCTCGTGGCGAGCCGCGTGGACTCCACCGCGCTGCTGGCCCGCACGCTCGCCGGTCTGCAGCGCCCGCCGTCGGTCCTCGTGAGCGCGTCCGCCGTCGGCGTCTACGGCGACCGGGGGGACGAGGTGCTCACGGAGGACAGCGCACCGGGCACCGGCTTCCTGAGCGAGCTGTGCCAGGCGTGGGAAGGGGCGACGGCGCCCGCCCACCAGGCGGGCCTGCGCGTCGTGCACCTGCGTTCGGCGGTGGTGCTGGCCCCCGACGGCGGAGCGCTCGCCCGCCAGCTGCCGCTGTTCCGCTTCGGGGTGGGCGGGCGCCTGGGCGACGGGCGCCAGTGGCTCAGCTGGATCTCCCTGCGCGACGAGGTCGGCGCCATCGCGTTCCTCCTCGACGACGACACGGTCGCCGGCCCCGTCAACGCCTCGTCCCCGACACCGGTGACCAACCGCCAATTCACCCGTGCCCTGGCCCACGCCGTGCACCGACCGGCCCCGTTCGCCGTCCCGCGGGCCGCGCTCGGGCTCGCCCTCGGACGCGAGCTCGCCGCCGAGATGGTGCTCGCCAGCCAACGCGTCGTCCCCGCCCGCCTCACGACCGCCGGATACCGGTTCCACGACGTCGACCTGTCGCAGACGCTGGCGTCGGTGCTGTCGCGCCCCTCCTGAGGCCGTGCCGGGCGACGGGCCCGGGACCACGGCGTGCGCTCAGGCGGCGCCAGGCGCCAGGGCCTCGACGGCGGTGACCAGGTCGTCGCCGCCGGGGAGCACGGCGAGCACCGGAACGGTCACGCCGTTGGCCACGTAGCGGGCGATGTGGGCGCGGCACGCGTCAGCCGGCCCGTGCACGATGAGGGCGTCGACGACCTCGTCGGGGATGGCGGCCACGGCCGCCTTGCGGTCCCCCGCCCGCCACGCGTTCCACATTCCCTGCAGCAGCGGGCCACGTCCCAGCCATTGATGGAACGCCGCATACACCTGCACGTTGAGGTAGGCGGCGATCCCCATGCGGCCGACCAGGCGCGCCCGTTGGGCGTCTTCGGTGGGACACACGAAGATCCGGGCCACGATCTCCTTGCCCGGGCCCACCTCCCGAGCCACCGTGGGCACGTCGTCGGCCGCCAACCAGTTGATGATGGCCCCGTCGGCCTCGCGCCCGGCCAGCCGGAGCATGCCGGCACGCAACGCGGCCACGTACACGGGCGGGGGATGCTCGACGGGCCGGGCGAGGCGGAACCCGCGGACGCTGAAGGTCTCGAATTCGGCGTCCACCTTCTCGCCGGTGAGGGCCAGGCGCAAGAAGCGCACGGTGTCGCGCACGCGCTTGTAGGGATCGATGAACGGCGTGGCGTTCCAGCGCTCGACGATGACGTCGGACGAGGACCCCACGCCGAGGGCGAACCGCCCAGGTGCCAACTCGGCCACCGTGGCCGCCTGCATGGCCAGCAGACCGGGGCCCCGGGTGTAGACGGGCACCACCGCCGTCCCCAACCGCAGCTGGGGAGCGGCCACGGCGGCCAGGGCGAGCGGGGTGAACCCATCGGCGCCGTTGGCCTCGCCCGTCCACACGTCGCTGTAGCCGAGCTCCGCCAGCCGGGCGAACCACGCCGGGTGCGCGCCGAGCGGGACGTCGTCGAAGGGGACGGTGATGCCGTAGCGTTCCACGACCCGCAGTGTTACACCCCGGCGCGATCCTGGCACCGTGGAGCACGAAACCGGATTCCAGCCCCAGCTGCCCCTGCAGGGGGACGGGGTCGGTCGTCGCCCTCGCTGCGCCCCGCACGACGACTGGCGCCTCGACGAGCCCACCCGGCTCGCCGGCCGGCGGGGCGTGGCCGCGGCCCGGGCGGCACTGGCCGGCACGGCGCCCGACGCCCGCCGCCGGGCGGACGCCGCCTGAGCCCGTCGGGGCCGGGCCCGGCGCGCCCGAGCGGCCGACCGACGCCATGGCGGGCGCTACCGTCAGGTCCATGCCGTCGCTCGCCCATCGCCTCGGGTACCCCGAGGACGCCCGGCTCCTGATCCTGAGCTGTGACGACCTCGGGTTCTGCCACTCGGCCAACGTCGGCGTGTACCAGGCGCTGCGTGACGGCCTCGGGACGAGCGCCAGCCTCATGGTCCCGTGCCCGTGGGCCCGGGGGGCGGCCGCCGGGTACCGGGGGGAGGACGTCGGGGTGCACCTCACCGTGAACGCCGAGTTCGACCTCTACCGGTGGGGCCCCATCACGCACGCCCCTTCGCTGCTCGACGGCGACGGTGGCTTCCCGCGCACCGTGGCCGACGTGTGGGACCACGCCGACCTCGACGAGGTCCGGCGCGAGTGCCGGGCACAGGTCGAGCGGGCCATCTTGTGGGGATTCGACGTCAGCCACCTCGACGCCCACATGGGCACGATGCAGATCAAGTCGGAGTTCTTCGACGTCTACCTGGACCTGGCCGTCGAGTTCGGACTCCCCCTGCGCCTGTCGGGACCCGGCACCGAGGCCCTCATCGGGTTCCCCTTCCGAGACTTGGCGGCCGAGGCCGGCGTGGTCTTCCCCGACGACTTCGTCCACGTGCCGGGCGTCGGCAGCCGGGAGATCCTCCTCGACGCCATCCCCGATCTGCGCCCCGGGGTGACCGAGGCGCACCTGCATCCCGCGGTGCGCAGCCCCGAGCTCGAGGCCATGGCGCCGGACTGGGAGGCCCGGGTCGACGACCACCGCCTGCTCGTCGTCGACCCCGACCTGCGCGTCGCCATCCAACGCGCCGGGGTCACCCCGATCGGCTACCGGGCGCTGCGCGACCTGATGCGCGCCGAAGGGGCGAGCGCCTCCGCACCCTGACGACGCGCCGGGGCGGCCGTGACGATCAGTACTCGGTGATCGCCGCGATGTTCGCCTGGAGCTGCTTGTACTCGGGCGAGTTGGTGATGGGCAGCAGCGACATGACCTTGGCCATGTTCCCGGTCACCTTCACCTTGCCCTGCATGAAGGCGGCGTTGGCGTCGAGGTCGCCCTTCTGGATCTTCACGGCGTCGCCGTAGCCGGTGGTGAGGGTGACCTCGGCGTCCTCCAGCTTGCCCAGCTGGCTCTCGACGATCTTGCCGTTCTCGAGGACCCAGTAGTAGTCGATGTCCCCGTCGGGGGCGCCGGTTACCACGTACTGCATCCGGGCCGACGCCCCAGGACGCTCGGGCTGGCCCTCGGCCATCTTCCTCGTCTCGTCGAGCCATTCCTGGGTGAGCCACTTCGACATGTCGTCCCTCCCTGGTTTCTTCTCGGTCTGTGCAGCGCGACCTCGGCGGCGCGCCCGCCGACGCGCGGTGCGGGCATGTTACCGAGCGGCGTGGTGCCGCACACCGGCGAACAGGTCGTCCTCGGTGGCCGAGACGCCGGCCGCCGCCGCGACGTCGTCACCCGCCCCCGGGGGGCCCGCCCAGGACCGGATGCCGTCGGCGCTGCGCACGGGGCCGTCGGCGCTGCGCCCGGGGCCGTCGGCGCTGCGCCCGGGGCCGTCGGCGCTGCGGGCCAGGACGTACTCGTCGACGGGGTGCACGGTCCGGGCCACCTCGGGGGGCAGGCCGAACCAGAACGGGGAGGTGGGGTCGACCTGGGTGGCGTGGGCCAGCAGGGCGTCGCGCCGGACGTCCGCGTACTGCGAGACGTCGATGGCGGTGGAGTACGCCTGGGTGTTGGCCGTCGCCCGCGCGAGCCACTTGTCGTCGAAGGGTGACTCGAGGCCCAGCTCCACGAACTTCTCGTGGGTGGCGAGGACACGCGCCGAGGACCACCCGACGTAGTAGAGCTTCGAGGGCGCGAACGGCTCCCCGGCCTCGGGGTAGGCGGCGGGGTCCCCGGCGGCCTCGAAGGCGGCGAGCGACACCTCGTGCACCCGCAGATGGTCGGGGTGCGGGTACCCCTGCTGGTCGTCGCCGTAGGTGACCACCACCTGGGGCCGGACCCGGCGGATCACCGCCACCAGCCGGCTCACGGCCTCGGCCAGCGGCGCCCGGGCGAAGCAGTCCGTGCGCTCGTTGGCCTCGGTGCCCGGCATGCCCGAGTCGCGGTAGCCGAGGCGGACCACCTCGTCGTACCCGATGATCGCCGCCGCCGCGTCGAGCTCGCGCCGGCGGACCCCGGCCACATCGGCGCGTACCTCGGGCGTGTCCATGGCCGGGTTGAGGATCTCGCCCTCCTCGCCGCCCGTGCAGCACACGAGGACCGTGTGGACCCCCTCGTCGTGGTAGCGGGCGACGGTGGCCGCCCCTTTGGACGCCTCGTCGTCGGGGTGGGCGTGGACGGTGAGCAGGCACAGGCGGGGGCTCATCGCACGTACGGTACCCGCCGCCGCTCCCCCGCCGTTCGCGTGCCGCAGCCCAGGTCACAGGTACCCTCGGCTCCCAGCGCGGCGCCCGGCGCGCGGCGACGGGCCCATGGGGCTCCCCTATGCTCTTGGGTACGCCCGTCGCACCCGGCGGCGTTCGGCACGAAGGGAACGGCACGCCATGGGCGTGATGCAGCGCTTTTTCAACCTCTTCCGGGCGAAGGCGAACAAGCTGCTGGACCGGGTCGAAGACCCCCGCGACACCCTGGACCTGTCCTACGAGAAGCAGATGGAGAACCTCCAGAAGATGCGCCGGAGCGTGGCCGAGGTGGCCACGGCCCGCAAGCGCATCGAGATCCAGGCCAACCAGCTGCAGCAGCAGGCGACGAAGCTCCAGGTCCAGGCGCGCCAGGCGCTCGGCCAGGGGAGGGAGGACCTCGCCCGCGAGGCGCTCACCCGGCGGGCGGCCATCGGCGAGGAGCTCACCGAGCTCGAGACCCAGCACGCCCAGATCGCCGGCCAGGAGCAGAAGCTGGTCGAGACCTCCGAGCGGCTCCAGAGCCAGGTGGCGGCCTTCCGGACGAAGAAGGAGACGCTGAAGGCGAGCTACACCGCAGCCGAGGCGCAGACGAGGATCGGCGAGGCCGCCGCCGGGATCTCCTCGTCGATGAGCGACGCCGGGGACACCTTGCAGCGGGCCCAGGACAAGATCGCCGACATGCAGGCGCGCGCCGGCGCCATCGACGAGCTGCTGGCCTCGGGAGCCCTCACCGACCTCACCTCCAGCACGGACGACATCCAGGCGCAGCTGGACAAGGTGGGGGCGGCCTCGCAGGTCGACCAGGAGCTCGCCCGGCTCAAGTCCGAGCTGGCGGCCGCCTCCCCCGCCGTGCTGCCCACCGGCGCCCCGGAGAACGAGGCGCCGGACGCGTCCTCGGGTGGCGAGAGCCCGGCTCCCGCCCCCGCGGCACAACCGAGCCAACAACCAGAGGTGAGCTCCTGATGGCGATCTCCCGCCGCATCCCCCCCGACCGCGGCCTGACGGTGCGCATGTTCCTGACCGGGCTGTTCATGGTCATCTTGTTCGCCGCCTTCGTCGGCATCCTCTTCGCCCTCGTCCACAGCATCGTCCTGATCGTCGTCATCGCCGGCGGCCTCGTGTTCTGCCAGTACTGGTTCTCGGACAAGATCGCCCTGTTCGGCATGGGCGGCCACGTGGTCACGCCCGAACAGGAACCCGAACTGCACGGCGTCGTGGACCGCCTGTGCGCGCTGGCCGACATGAAGAAGCCCCGGGTGGCGGTGGCCGAGGTCGACATGCCCAATGCGTTCGCCACTGGCCGCAACCCCAAGAACGCCGTGGTGTGCGCCACCCGCGGCATCATGCGCCGGCTCGACGAGCCCGAGCTCGAGGCCGTGCTGGCCCACGAGCTTTCGCACGTGGCGCACCGCGACGTGGCGGTGATGACGTTCGCCAGCTTCCTCGGGATGCTCGCCGGCCTCATCACCCGCTTCATGCTCTACGCCGGCATCTTCGGGGGATTCGGCGGCGACGAGCGCAACGACAACGCGGCGCTCATCGAGGTGGGCATCATCGTGGTGTCCGCCCTCGTCTACGCCATCAGCTTCCTGCTCACCATGGCCCTGTCGCGTTACCGGGAGCTCGCCGCCGACCGCTCGGGCGCCATCCTCATCGGCCGGCCCTCGCTGCTGGCCTCGGCGCTCGTCAAGGTGACCGGCGAGATGGGCCGGATCCCGACGCGCGACCTGCGCGCCGCCGAGCACTTCAACGCCTTCTACTTCACGCCGGCCCTGGCCAAGGGGACCAGCCTGTCGTCGCTGTTCTCGACCCACCCGCCGCTGCAGAAGCGCCTCGACCAGCTGGCCAAGCTCGAGGCCGAACTGAACGCATCGTGACGCCTGACCCACGGCGCGCCACCCCGGCCAACGGCGGCCGGGCGCTGGCGCCGGGGGCCCGCTGATGGGCCTGTTCGACACCCTCCTCGGCCGGACGAAGCCCGTGCGGGCCAACCTGGACGCCCTGTTCGCCCTGCCGTCGGCCGCCGTCACCCTGCAGGTGTCGGCCGGGCTGGTCTCGACGGGGCAGGCGGGGGTGTGCTTCAAGCCCCCGGCCGGGCAACCCTTCGCCGAGATGCAAGCCGAGCTCGAGCAGCTCCTCGAGACCCCCGACGATTCGGCGACGCCGGGCGCACCGTCCCCCGTCCCCGCACCCGGCGTGGGCAGCCCGGCCAACCTGACCGTGACCCACGTGGGCGACAAGTTCGGCTACCGGTGGATCCTGGTCGAGGGGGGCGCCATCGACGACCTGGTCACGCGCGTGCACATGGTGCACTCCTCGCTCGAGGACGCCGGATGGAGCACCCAGCTCCTGTGCTCGGTGTTCGGCTTCGCGCCCGCCCCGGCGTCCCCCGGCGATGGCCCGCCCGACGCCGTGACCCGGCCGGTCTACATCGTGTACCTGGCCAAGCGCGGCACCTTCTACCCGTTCGCCCCGAGCGGGGACGAGCAGCGCGACACCGAGCTCGAGCTGCGCGTCCGCAGCGTGCTCGGCAGCGACCTGCCCGTCGAGTCCGACCTGGCCCGGTGGTTCCCCATGTGGGACCTCCCCCTGGCCTGAGGCCGTCCCGCCCGCGCCCGACGTACGGGTAGGCCGGGCTCCCCGGCCGGGGCGGGGCGCGGCGCTCAGGCACCGCCGACGACGGCGGCGTAGGGGTCCCATGCCGGCGCCCCGACGTCGAGCACCTCGAGGTGGCGGCGTACCACCTCCTCGAAGCGCTCGGGGGCGAGCGTCGACGGGGCCTCCCCCACCAGGTGCAGCGCGCCGGTGATGGCGCCGGCGCCGTCGAAGACCCATCGGACCCCCGCCCGCTCGGCGGCCGTCAGCTCGTCGGCGGCCGCCGACAGGTCCACCCGAGGGCGTGGCCGGCGGCTGGCCAGCCGCACCCAGGACTCGTAGCGGTAGCGCAGCTCGTAACGCCCGCCGGCCATGGTGACGACGCGCAGGCAGTCCGTGGCCGTGTGCACGACGGCGCGGTGCACGGGCGCGTCGCCCCACCGCACGGCCGCCCCCCCTCCTGCGTCGTCGACCACGTGCACGACGGCCAGGTCGTGGCCGGGATCCTCCTCGATGTGCACGGTCCCCCGGCGCAGGGCGTCGAGGCCGGCCTCGTACGCTCGATCCTCGGGACCCCACAGGGCCTCGTAGGCCGCCGGGTCGGCGGCGATCCGGGGGAGCACGTCGAGGGCGTCGGTCACCGCCGCCCCTCGGGGGCGCCCCGTTGGGTCGGCGGTGGCCAACGCGTTCACGGCGAAGGCCACCCGGGCGGCGGCGCGGTCGTGCACGACGCCGAAGTCGCCCACCGTGGCGGCGTCCTCCAGGAGCGGCCCGTGTGCCGCAGCCAGGCCCTCGACGCACAAGAGGGCGAGCGAGAGGACCCCGTCGGCGTCGACGTGGTCGATCGACACCGCCTCGACGGCGCTGAGGCGGGTTCCGGCCAGGGCGTGGCGCACGATCCCGGCGGACACGTCCGACCACAGCCCCTCGGGCGTGGGCGTCCCCGGCCAGTGCGACAAGGTGAGCACGGTCCCCGGTCGGGGGGCGCCGTCCACGATGACGTGGGGACGGCCACCGAGCTCGTCGACCGGGACGTAGGCCATGACGGGCCACGCCGATCCCGGCGACGGGGGCACCGCGGCCACGGAGCGCTCAGGCGGTCGTCGTCGACAGGGCGTCGATCCGCCGGGCCAGGTCGAGGTCGGCCTGGGTCAGACCGCCGGCGTCGTGCGTCGTGAGCCGCAACGTGACCACGTTCCACCGGATGTCGATGTCGGGGTGGTGGTTCGCCTCCTCGGCGAGCGCACCGACGGCGGTGACGTAGGCCAGGGAGTCGCCGAAGTCCTGGCCCCGTCGCGTCTTCACCAGCTCCGATCCCTCGCGGGTCCACGCCACGCCGGCCCCCAGCGCGGCGTCGACGGCCGCCGGTTCGAGCACGTCCACGGGCGTGAGCCTACCCTCCTGCGCCCCGGCGCCTCGAGTGCCGCACCCCCGGGTGTGGACCCGCCGGCCGCCGACACCGCGCACCCCGGTGCCCGGGTGGCACGCCGTGACGGTCGGCCTCAGGGGTGGGTCATGTCCTGCGGACGCACGGCGTTGTCGAACTCCTCCCCCGACAGGTAGCCGAGGTCGACCACGGCCTCGCGCAGGGTCGAGCCCTCGGTGTGCGCCTTCTTGGCCACCTCCGCCGCCTTGTCGTAGCCGATGATCGGGCTGAGCGCGGTGACCAGCATGAGCGAGTTGTTCAGGTGCCGCCCGATGGTCGCCAGGTCCGGCTCGAGGCCCTCGACGCAGAACTCGCGGAAGGTCCGGCAGGCGTCTGAGAGCAGCGTGATCGAGTGCAGCACGTTGTGGATGATGACCGGCTTGGTCACGTTCAGCTCGAGGTTGCCGCGGCTTCCGGCCAGGGCCACGGCCGTGTCGTTGCCCGTGACCTGGATGCACACCATGATCATGGCCTCGCACTGGGTCGGGTTGACCTTGCCGGGCATGATCGACGAGCCGGGCTCGTTCGGGGGCAGCACCAGCTCGGCCAACCCGCTGCGGGGTCCCGAACCGAGCCACCGGATGTCGTCGGCGATCTTCGTGAGCGACACGGCCAGCGTGCGCAACGACGCGCTGGCGTGCACCAGTGCGTCGTGCCCCGCCAGGGCGGCGAACTTGTTGGGGGCCGACACGAAGGGGAGGCCCGTGATCCCGGCGATGTGGCGGGCGGCGCGCCCGCCGAACTCGGGATGCGTGTTGAGGCCCGTGCCCACCGCGCTGCCCCCGAGCGCCAGCTCGTAGAGGTCGGGGAGGCAGGCCTCGATCCGCACCAGGTCGGCGTCGAGCTGGGCGACGTAGCCCGAGAACTCCTGGCCCAGGGTGAGGGGCACGGCGTCCATGAGGTGGGTCCGGCCGATCTTGACGATTCCGGCCCAGGCCTCGGCCTTGTCCGCCAGTGCGTCGCGCAGCGCCCGCACGGACGGGAGCAGGGCGCCGGTGATCTGCTCGGCCGCGGCGATGTGCATGGCGGTGGGGAACGTGTCGTTCGACGACTGCGACATGTTCACGTGATCGTTGGGGTGCACCGGGGACTTGGACCCGAGATCGCCTCCCGCCCGCTCGATGGCGCGGTTGGCGATCACCTCGTTGGCGTTCATGTTGGTCTGGGTCCCGCTCCCGGTCTGCCAGACGCGGAGGGGGAACTCGCTGTCGAGCGTGCCGGCCGAGACCTCGCGGGCGGCGTCCACGATGAGTTGCGCGAGCTTCGGGTCCAGCTTGCCGAGCTCGGCGTTCGTGAGCGCGGCAGCCTCCTTCAAGATGCCGATGCCGCGGATGACCGCTCGGGCCATCGTGTCCGACCCGATGGGGAAATGGACGAGCGAGCGCGCCGTCTGGGCTCCCCAGTAGCGATCGGCGGGGACCTCGATGGGTCCCATGGAGTCCGTCTCGATCCGTGTCGCGCTCACCAGGTCACCTTTCTCTCCCGACGCACCCCACGGACCAGACGCACCCCACCCAGCACGTTATCCCCACGCCACATGCGCCCGGATCAGCGATCCGTCCTCGCTCAGCCACCCCTTCGAGCGGGCGTAGTCCAGCATCGCCGCGAAGTCCGGTCCCCACGATTCCCCCACGGCGCCGGCGGCCAGGCGCCGCACCGCGTCCACGCGCACCAGGGCCTCCCCGTCGCCGTCGAGCTCCCCGGCGGCGTCGGCCCGCAGGGCGGCGTCGAGCGCGGCGGCGTCGCCGGGGCCGGCCACCGCGACGTGGAACCGGGTGCAGTCGGCCGCATCCGCCAGGGTCACCACCGGCGGGTCCTGCCCGAGGTCAACGTGGACGTACATGCGCGCTCCTCCCCGTCGTCGTGGCGCCCGCATCCCCCTGCGGCCCGGTCACCGCCACCGGTGAGCGCGCCGCGCGCGGCATGCGGGCCCGCACCCTCACCACGGCATGGCCACGCCGCCGTTCGGGCGCAGGATCTGCCCCGTCACGTAGCGCGACGCGTCCGATGCCAGGTAGAGCACGGCGTGGGCGATGTCCTCGGGCCGCCCCACGGTGTGCAGAGGTGCCATGCGCGCCACGCCGGCGAGCATGGCCTGCCGGCGCTCCTCGTCGACGGTGCCGTCGGCTTTCGTGAAGTGCCTGCTCGTCATGGCCGTCTCGACGAACCCCGGGGCCACCGCGTTGACCCGCACGCCCGCTGCGCCCACCTCCATGGCCAGCACCCGGGTGAGCTGCACGACGGCCGCTTTCGCCATCCCGTAGCAGGCGAGGCCCGACGACGGTGCGTCGATGGCAGCCGACGCCATGTTGACGATCGAGCCCGACCCCTGGGCCACCATGACCCGGGCGGCGGCCCGGCATCCGTGGAAGACGCCTTTGAGGTTGACGGCCAGGACGCGCTCGAGGATCTCGTCGGTGGTGTCGAGCACCGTCGACTGGCTGATGATGCCGGCCACGTTGGCCATGACGTCGAGGCGGCCGAGGGTGTCGACGGTGCCCTGGACGAGGGCGTCGACCTCGGCCGGGCTGGCGACGTCGACGCGGCTGGCGAACGCCCGGATCCCGTCGGCCTCGAGGACGGCGGCACTGTGCTGCGCACCGTCTGCGTTCACGTCCGCGCACACCACGGCCGCCCCCGCCGCGCCGAGCAGCGCGGCGCTGGCCCGACCAATGCCCGACGCCGCGCCCGTGACGACCGCCACCCGTCCGCTCAGGTCGTAGGCGGCGAGCGACGCGCTGCTCACGAGGCGCTCCCCACCGAGCCGGCGTCGGCCCGGGCGCGGCGGGCGCCGTTGGCCGCCTCGAGCACCGGGAAGTCGGCCGGGGCCCGGCCCTGGATCGACTGCGTCACTCGGGCCGTGGCCGCCAAGAGGGCGTCGCCGTAGCGGGGGATCTCCTCCCCCGTCAGCTTCTCGGGCAACCCCACGGCGGTGAGAGCCAGGGCCACGGCGCCGTCGGATCCGAAGACCGGAGCGGCGATCTGGTTCAGACGGTAGGTGGCGGTGTGCTCGGGCTCCTCGAGCAGGTACTCCTCGTGCGCCAGGGCCTCGACGACCACGGCGAGCGCACGGCCCGGGTCGTAGCGGGTGCCGTCGCCGCCGCGACCCGACAGGGCCCTCGTGAGCTTGAGGTTGGCCACGGCCTCGAGGTTGAGGGCGTAGCCCCGGCGGCGCACGGCCGACAACGCGGCGCGCAGGCGGGACCGCTGGGCGTCGGTGGCGTTCGAGCCGAGCTGCTCCAGCCACCGGTCCACGGCGGCCGTGTCGGCCCACGCCAGGAACACGGTGCCCAGCGGGGGGGCGAGCGGCACTCGCTGACCCACGGTGAACGCCAGCCACATGGGCCCCGGCCGACCGGCCGTCCCGAGCAGGACGATCTCGCGGGCCACCACGCTCGAGGCCACCACCTGCACACCCAGAGACTGGGCCAGGGCCTCCATCGCCGGTCGGGCATGGTCCACCAGGTCGAGCTGGCGGGCGCCCGCCGCGTGGCCGGCGGCGATCAGGGCCGGTCCGAGCGTGTAGGTCTTGTCCACGGGGTGGCGCAGGAGCCACCCGGCATCGGTGAGCGTCGTCATCACGCCGTGCGCCGTGGCCTTCGACAGGTGCAGGGCGCGCGCCAGCTCGGAGAGGCCGAACGACTCCCCCGGACGGGCCGCCAGGTACTCGACGAGGGCCACCACCCGTTCGGCTGAGGGCGAACCGGGCACGGCGTCACCTCCTCGCCGCTGGTGATGCCGTCTGGCCCGCCGCCGCCCGGGCGATCGGCGGGCCGAACGCCTCGGCCAGACGGGCGTGGCCGGCGTCGCTCGGATGGATCCCGTCGGCCAGGTCGGCGGCGTCGAGCACCCCGGCGCCCGGGAGCAGCACCAGGTGCTCGTCCCCTGCCGCCATGCGGGCGGTCACGGCCTCCTCCATGGCACGGCGCAGGTCGGCGAGCGACGCGCCGAGGCGGTTGGGGGTGTCCTCGGCGTCGGGGCGGAGCACGGGGCTGGCCACGACCATCGGCGTGTCGGGATGCCCCTGGCGCACGATGTCGAGGAACGCCACCGTGTTCTCGTAGAACTGGCCGGCGCTGTGGGGGGTGCGGGTCCAGCAGTTCGTGCCGTGGGTGATCGAGATGACCTCGGCGGCGAGGCAGGCGAGGGCCTCGGCGCACGGGATCTCCCCCCGCGCCGAGCCCGCGTACCCCATGTTGCGCAGGTCGAGATCGTGCGCCCGGGCCGCCACCGCACCCCACGCCAGGGACGGGGCGCTGGCCACCCATCCCTCGAGGAGGGAGTCCCCGTAGGCGAGCCAGCGCGGCGACGCGGGCGCGGGCACCACTTCGCCCCCGGCCGCCCGGATGGCTCGCACTTCGGGGCGCATGCCCTCGGGCAGGTACACCACGGCGCGGGCATCGGCCGGGCCGCCCAGGGCCAGCGTCACCGTGCCCGACCCGAGCGTCGCCGGCTGCTCGTCGACCTGCACGCCGTGGCGCCACAGCGCGAACGTGGTCCCCGCACCCGCGCCGCGGTATCCGAGGTCGTCGGTGGCCGTCGTGTAGTCGAGCTCGAGGGCCGTGGCGTCACCGAGCAGCTCGAGGCGGACCCCGGCCGGGATCTGCGCGCACTGCCACGTGTCGGCGGGGATGCGCGCGGCGTCGGCCGGGTCGAAGCGCGGATAGGGCACCCCCGGCGCCGCCCCGTACACGCAGCCCCGCAGGAACGGCTCGACCTCGGGGGCCCGCGGCGCGCCGGCCATCACAGGTTCGTCGGGACCGGGTAGGGGAACTTCACCCCCACACCGCCGTCCACCGACAGGACCTGGCCGTTCACGTACGAGGACAGGTCCGACGCCAGGAACACGATGGCCGCCGCGATGTCCTGGGGCAGCGCCACCCGCTCGAGGGGCGAGTTGGCGGCGTTGGCCACCTTCCCGGGTTCGCCGAGATAGCCCGACACCCGGGGCGTCCACACGAGGCCCGGCGCCACGGCGTTGACGCGTATCCCGATCGGGCCGAGCTCGACGGCGGCGGACCGCACGAGGCCGATGAGTCCGGCCTTGGCCGCACCGTACGCGGCGTGGCGCGGCGCGGCGGTGAGACCCGACGCCGAGGCGACGAACACCATCACCCCGCCGCCGGCGTCGCGCAGCGCCCGTCCACCCACCTGGGCGGCGAGGAACGCGTGGCGCAACACGATGTCGTGGTGCCAGTCCCACAGCTCGTCGTCGAGGTCGAGCAGGTTCCGGTACCGGGCCATGCCCACGATGTCGACGATGCCGTGCAGACCCGACGCCCCGAGGCCCGCCAGCAGCCCCGTGGCCTCGCCGAACAGCCGCTCGGCGTCGGCGCGCACCGTGGCATTGCCCACCCACGCCACGCCGCCGACCTCGGTGGCGATGTCCTGGGCCAGGTCGGGGTCGAGGTCGACACAGCACACCTTGGCCCCCGCCTGGGCGAGGGCGTGGCTCGTCTGGCGGCCGATCCCCTGCCCGGCCCCGATGACGACCACGCCACGCCCGTCCATGCGCAGCATGCCCAGGTAGTCGGGCACGGCGCTGTCGTCGGAGCGGGTCACCGCACTGTCCGTTGACGTCGCGTCACCGGGAGGCGCCGGCCTCCGCACCCGCCGGTGGGCACCGGGTCACGTGGCCACGCCCGTCACCGTCGCCTCGATGTCGCGGCGCTCGAGCTCGGGGATGACCTTCGTCCCGAGCAGCTCGATGGTGCGCATCACCGATTCGTGCGGCAGGTAGCCGAACTGCACGTAGCAGATGAGCTGGTCGACGCCGAGTTCGGCGTACTTCGCCATCTTGGCGATGCACGTCTCGGGGTCTCCGACGATGATCATGTCGGCGTCGGAGAACCACTTGGGGTCGAACTTCCCCTCGATCTGGCGCTTGAGGAGCGGGAACATCCTCTCCTTCTCGGCATCGGAGAGGTGGGGCACCTCCCACTCCAAGATGAACTCCGACAAGTTCTTGTACCACCACCACACCGAGTCCCAGATGCCGTTGGCCTCTGCCTGCTCCATGGAGTCCGCGCAGTGCACCAGGGTGTAGGCGGCCACCTTGTTGGTGGTCACCTCGGTGAGCGGCGCCGGGTCCTTGGCCGCCTCTCGGTACTGGCGGATGTGCTCGGCCATCTTCTGGATGGGCTGCATGATCGAGAACGACAGCAGGCCCATCCCCAGCTTGCCCGCCACCGCGGCCGAGCCGTCGGACGTCGCCGCCATCCACGCCGGCGGGTGGGGGACCTGGACGGGCTTCGGCGTCACCATGCGCCGGGGGAAGTCGAGGTACTTGCCGTGGAACTCGAAGTACTCCTCGCGCCATGCCTGGACCACCGCCTGGATGGCCTCTTCCCACTCCGCCCGGCTCTCCTCCACCGGGACGTGGAAGGCCGTCTGCTCCATGGGCGTGGAGCGGCCGGTCCCCCACTCCACCCTGCCCCCCGACAGGATGTCGGCGGTCGCCACCTTCTCCGCCACGTGCACCGGGTGGCAGAACTGGTGCGGCATGAGCACCACCCCGAAGCCCAGGCGCAGGTTCTTCGTCGCCTGGCTGAGCGCCCCGAGGATCACCTCGGGCGCCGGCGAGTGCGACCGGCCCTCGCGGAAGTGGTGCTCGACGTGCCACACGGTGTGGAACCCGAGCGTGTCGGCCAGCTTGATCTGTTCGAGCGCCTCGGCGTAGGCCTCCTGTTCCGCCTTCCGCTGCCCCCAGGGGTGCTCCCCGTCCCAGGGCTTGGGCACGTCGATCTCGTAGAGCAGGTCGAGCTTCACCCGCCACCACCTCCCGTGTTCAGTATTTCGAACGTCAGATCTGCATGCTGAACGACAGGAAGAACATAGGGAGGGGGGCCGGGGACGTCAAGGGCTCTCGCCACCGTGAGTCCGAGCGGACGCCCCCAGGTCACCCCGTTGTGGATCGACCACGACGGCGGGGACCTCTTGATCAACACCGCCACCGGCCGGTTGAAGGCCCGCAACATGGAACATGACCCCCACGTGGCCGTCTCGATCGTCGACCCGGCCGACAACTACCGGGTGATCGCCCTCCAGGGCCACGTGGTGCAGACCACGACCGAGGGGGCAGACGACCACATCGACCGGCTGGCCAAGAAGTACCTCGGGGTCGACGCCTATCCCGCCCGCAGGCCCGACGAGACCCGCGTGACGATCCGCATCCGCCCCGACAGGATCATCCGCCAACCCGGACCCCCACCGGGCACCTGAGGTCGGGCGAGCGGCGGTAGCGTCTCACCCGTGATCGTCGGCGTCCCCGCGGAGGTCAAGACCGGGGAGAACCGGGTGGCGCTCACCCCTGATGGTGCCCGCGAGCTGTGCGCGCACGGGCACCGCGTCCTCGTCGAGCGTGGCGCGGGAGCGGGATCCTCCCTCCCCGACGACGACTTCGTGCGGGCTGGTGCCGAGATCGCGGGAACCGATGAGGCGTGGGGCGCACAGCTCGTGTTGAAGGTCAAAGAGCCCCAGGGGGACGAGCACCGGTTCCTGCGGCCGGATCTGGTGCTGTTCACCTACCTCCACCTGGCCGCCTATGCCGAGCTCGCCGACGCGCTGCTCGCGTCCGGGGCGACGGCCATCGCCTACGAGACGGTCCGCGTGCCCTCAGGTGCGCTCCCGCTGCTGGCACCGATGAGTGAGGTGGCCGGGCGCCTCGCACCGCAGGTCGGTGCGCACTTCCTCGAAAAAGGCAACGGAGGACGCGGCGTCCTGCTGGGCGGGGCCCCCGGAGTGCGCCCGGCGCGCGTCGTGGTCATCGGGGCGGGCACGGTGGGCACCAACGCCGCCTGGATCGCTCAGGGGATGGAGGCCGAGGTGCTCCTCATCGACCGCGACCTCGACCGCCTCCGGGTGGTCGACCAGATCCACCGGGGCCGGATCATGACGCTGGCGTCCAACCGCGGGGTCATCGAGCGCTCGCTCGCCGAAGCCGACCTCCTGATCGGCGCCGTCCTCGTCCCCGGCGGCCGGGCCCCGGTCGTAGTCAGCGCCGACATGGTGCAGGGCATGCGCCCGGGCAGCGTCATCGTCGACGTCGCCGTCGACCAGGGCGGGTGCGTGGAGACCACGCAGGAGACGACCCACGACCACCCCGTGGTCGAGCGCTACGGCGTGTTGCACTACGGGGTCGGCAACATCCCGGCGGCGGTGCCCCACACCTCGACCTACGCACTCACGAACGCCACGTTCCCGTACGCGCTGGCGGTGGCCGACCACGGCGTGCGCGGCGCGGTCGAGGCCGACCCCGCCCTGTCAGGCGGGGTAGCCATCGCCTCGGGGAAGGTGACGAACCCCGCGGTGGCCGCCGCCTTGGGCCGGGCCGCCGTCGAACCGCTCGCCGCGCTGCGGTGAGCGTCGGCCGTCAGCCTCCCGGCGAGCGGTCGCCGAACACGGGGCCGAGGGTGGCACCGGCGAGGGCCACGCGCTCGAGATCACCGGCCCCCGGCACCCTGAGCACCACGCCGTCGACCCCGGCGCCGAACAGCTCCCCGACGTGGGCGACGACGGCGTCGGGCCCCCCCGCCACCACGACCGCCTGCCCCGGCCCCTCGTCGAAGACGCCGTCGCCGTGCAGCTGGCGCCGCTCCCGGGCGGCAGCGGCGGCGTCCGGGGCGATGACGAGCACCCCCACGGCGATGGCCGCCACCTCGGCCGGATCGCGGCCGGCTTCCTCGCAGCGTCGACGCAGGGCGCCCACCTGTCGACGGATCGCCTCGGGATCCCCCGAGACGACAGCGCCCTCGGCGTGGCGGGCGACCAGCCCCAACGCGCGGTCGTCGCCCCGGGGGTCCACCAGCACCGGTGGACCTCCGGGGCGCAGCGGCGGCGGGTGGTTGACCGCACCGTCGATGCGGTAGTGGCGGCCCTCGAAGGTCGGCGACGGTTGCGTGAACATGGCCCGGCAGACGAGGAGCGCCTCCTCGAGCCGCTCCAGGCGCTCCTGGCCGCCGCCGTCAGTCGGCGCGCCGTCGCAGTGGAGCGCGTCGATCCCGATGCCGAGCACGGCCCGGCCTCCGCTGAGCACGTCGAGGGCGGTCGCCAGCTTGGCCAGCAGCGCGGGGGCGCGCTCGTCGACGTCGCTCACGAGCACGCCGAGGCGCACGGTGGTGGTGCGCGCCGACAGGCCGCCGAGAAGCGTGTAGGCCTCGAACGGGACGCTCGGAGCCCTGGCGCCGACGTCGTCGCCCGGGGCGACGCCGGTCCGGGCGCTGGTGGCGCCCGAGACCCATACCGAGTCGAATCCCGAGGCTTGGGCCACGGCACTCACCTGGGAGGCGTGCTCGAACGGGGCGCTCCCCCACCGCGCGTAGTCCTGCGCCGTGATCCGAATACCGAGGCGCGTGAGCGGCGTCATCGGGCGGGCACGCTACTGGGCGACCGGTCCACCGCCCCGAAGGGCGGCGACGGTGCACCCACGGGAGCCGCTCACCGCTCCCGTCCCAGGCGACTGCGCAACGACCGCACCCCCTCCACCGATGCACCGCTGCTGCGGACCCGGGCGGCGAGGGCGGCGTCCGACGTCACGACGGTCACGTCGGAGGGGTCGGGCAGGCCTCGCACCAGCTCGACGATGGCATCGTCGGCGGCGTTCGGCCCGCCGGGCGCGAACCGCGCGGTGACCCCGTTGGCCTGGGCCTCGTCCACCTCGCCCGGCGTCGCCCGTCCGTCGAACACCACGGTCACGTCGTCACCGGCGGCGGCCAGCGCGCCGAGCTCGAGCGCCAGGCGCCGCCGGGCTCCGGGGCGGTCGCGCCACCACCCGTCGGGCCGTGAGCCGATCACGTTCATGCCGTCGACCACGAGGCGCACACCCCATGGTGGCCCACCCCGGGGGAGGGCGACACCTCGGGCAGGGACGCCGGGCACGTCCCCGGTCCGAGAAATTGTCCTCGCCCCCGTCGGAGCAGGGCCTCGCCGATCGACAATTAGACCGTGGACGTAGCTAGACCGTGGACGTAGCTAGACCGTGGACGTAGCTAGACCGTGGACGTAGCTAGACCGTG
>Ga0209415_10001880_pt1 | contig 39720 bp, 27 predicted proteins | sample PeaSoiSIISIP2007_FD_187696 | JGI IMG/M metagenome (GOLD analysis project Ga0209415, IMG submission 187696) | Peat soil microbial communities from Weissenstadt, Germany - SII-SIP-2007 (SPAdes) (version 2) | ecosystem: Environmental > Terrestrial > Soil > Wetlands > Peat | place: Germany...
ACGAAGACAAAAGACAATATAGGGTGGTGAACAATCCGGCCGCCAGGACCCACGATCCAACGGTAGAGACCTGGTGGATCGGCGCGTACATATCCAGGTAGTTGTAGTAGCGGCGGGGCATACCCTGGCCGCCCATCAAAAACTGCGACAGGAAAGTCAAATTAAACCCGATGAAGTACAGCACGCAACCGATGCGGCCCAACGTCTCCGAGTACATTCGCCCCGAAATCTTGGGCCACCAATAGTGGAGACCCCCGATAAAGGCCGTCACCGTTCCGCCCATCATCACGAAGTGGAAGTGGGCCACCACGAAGTAGGTATCGGTGAGATGCACATCCGTGGATAGGGAACCGAGGAAGATACCGGTCAAACCACCGATGGTGAACAGGAGCAGGAAAGAGATCGCGTAACACATCGGCGTTTCAAGCGAGATGTTCCCCTTGTACATCGTCGCCAACCAGTTGAAGACTTTGATCCCCGAGGGGATCGCCACCAGATACGTCAGGGCCGAAAAGATCACGCTCGCGAGTTCGGACTGCCCGGCCACGAACATGTGATGGCCCCAGACCAGGAACCCGACCAGCGCGATCGCGATGCTCGAATACGCAATCGCGCGGTAGCCGAACATGGTCTTGCGCGAAAAGGTCGGAATCAGTTCGCTGATAATCGCCATCCCGGGCAAGATCATAATGTACACGGCCGGGTGCGAGTAGAACCAGAAGAAGTGCTGGAACAGGACCGGATCGCCGCCGATGCGGGAATCGAAAATGCCGATCTGGAAGGTGCGCTCGAGCACCAGCAACACCAACGTGATGCCCAGGACTGGGGTTGCCAGGACCTGAATGACGGCCGTCGCATAGATGGCCCAGACAAACAGGGGCATGTCGAACCAGCCCATCCCCGGGCAGCGCAGCTTGTGGACCGTCGAGATAAAGTTGATCCCGGTGAATATCGAGGAGAATCCGAGGACGAACGCCGCCATGGTCATCAGGCTCACGTTGGTAGTGGTGGTGGTGCTGTAGGGCGTGTAGAACGTCCAGCCCGTGTCCACCGCGCCGGTCACCATGCAGGTGAGGGCCATGACGGTCCCGGTCAACCACAGGTAGAAGCTCGCGAGATTCAGCCGCGGGAACGCCACGTCCTTGGCGCCGATCATCAGCGGCATGATGAAGTTCCCGAGCGCGGCCGGTACCGAGGGAATGATGAAAACGAACACCATGACCACGCCGTGAAGCGTGAACATGCGGTTGTAGCTTTCCGCATCCATGATTACTTTGCCGAAGATGATGTGCTTTGGGTTCAGCAGCGCCAACCGGACCAGGAGCGCGAACACGCCGCCCATCAGGAAAGCCGACAGCACGCCGACCAGATACATCAAGCCGATGCGCTTGTGGTCGAGCGTGGTCATCCAGCTCCAAATGCCCCTGTCATTATTCAGATAATTCTTCAGCGGCCGCGGATGATCCGCGATGCGCTGACCGGATGTGAGTGTGTGTTCCATATCCCTCACCGTTGCGTTTTGTCTTACACCATTCGAGTCCCACCAGCCGCAGCACAACGGAGCGCGGAGGCGGAATTGCTATCGACCACTACTTCAACGACTTGATATACGCGATCAAACCACGAATATCCTGTTCATGCAGCAGACCCTGAAACGTCGGCATGATCGGATCGAACCCTTGCACAATCTTCGCCTGCGGCTGCATCATGGATTCCCGAACGTAATTCTCGTCCACCAGGACGGACTTGCCGTCCTGCAATTTCTCCATTTTGCCCCAGATGCCCTTCCAACTCGGACCCTGCCCGCGCGTGCCGTCAATCGAATGGCAGGTGGCGCAGCCCTTCTCTTCGCGCTGCATCTGGCCCCAATCCTCGGGCTTGTAATTCATCCATTCGGTGCCGCCGGTCGCCATCCATTCCTTGAATTTGTCTTCGCTCTCGACCGTAATCTTGGCTTGCATGTCGGAGTGACCCTTGCCGCAGTATTCCGCGCAGGTGGCGCGATGCAGTCCCTCTACCGTGGGCGTAAACCAGATCTCGGTATAGCGCCCCGGCACGATATCGTGCTTCACGCGCATGTCGGGCACATAGAAGTCGTGCAGGACGTCTTCGCTGGTCATGACGAAGCGAACGGCCTTGCCCACGGGAAGGTGAATGTCGTTCACCGTGCGCGATCCGTCAGGGTACTCGAATTGCCACAGCCACTTCTTGGCCGTGATCTGGATCTCCATGGCCTCTCCAGGCGCCACCGAGTACTTCAGGAAACCGTCCAGGCCCCAGAAGAAAAGTCCAACGCAGATCAACAGGGGACCGATGCTCCACACCAGTTCGATGGTGGTGTTATGGGTGACGTGGGGCGTGACCCGGCCCGGCTTATAGCGGTACTTCCACGGAAAATAGAGAGCGGCGCCGGCGATCCCCACGAAAAACACCACGCTCAGCCAGAACAGGAACATGTACAGGATATCCACTTCACGGGCGAACGCGGATCCCTGCGGCGGTAACATGATCGAACGAAGCCACTCCATATCTATGCCAGTCCTTCTTTCAAAGCGGTCGCCGCCTTTCGTTCGGCGCGAAACATTCGCAGCAGGAAAAACACGATCAGGAACACGGTGAGCACTCCACCGGCGCGCATGATGTTGGTTGCGAATAAGACGTAGCCGCCGGCTTTCGGATCGTAGTGATAGCAGTACAGAAGAATCTTTTGAATCGCCATGGTGGCGCGGCCTTCCGAGGCTTCCGCCAGGGCGAAGCGCAGATCGCGTGTCGGGAAACGCACCCCGTAGAGGTAGCGCGCCATCTTGCCTTCCGGCGTCAGCACCATGATCGCGGCGGCATGGGCGAACTGCTGCTGCCGCTCGTCAAAGCGATATTTGAAACCCACCAGCTCGGCCAGCCGCTTGGCGTTGCCGTCGTGATCCGCCAGAAAATGCCAGCCGGGCGCCGGACGGCCATAGGTACCAAGGTACATCGACTTCTTCTTCCGCGCCAGATCGAAGGATTCTTCCGGATTGATGCTGATGGTGACCACTTCAAATTCGTTGCCCGGGGTCCAGGCGAGTTCCCGAAACGCGGCCGTCTGCCCGTTCAGAACCAGGTTGCACAGCATGGGGCAGGTGTAATAAATAAGGTTAAGAATCACCGGACGGCCTTTTTGAAAATAGTCGCCGAGCCGCACCGGATAACCGTTTTCCGCGATGAAGGTCAGGTTCAGATCCACCTGGCGGCCCAGATGCTCCTCGACGCCCACTCCTTCGAGTTGCATGGGAACGGCGCTCGCGGGCAGCGCCGGTGGATCGTCGGCGAACACCGGCGACACCAATCGCGGCAGTGCGAATAACGCGCCTGCCAGCATCGCGAATTGGATCGTCTTCCTCATTCCTTACCGCTTCATTCCTTACCGCGTCATTCCTTACGGCATAACCGATTCGTGGCGTTCTCCGTCACTTTGCCGCGCCAGCCGGAGCAGCCGCCGGAGCCGGAGCCGCGGCACTTCCTGGGGCCGGCCCCGCCGCACCCGCGGCCGGAACTACCGGTGTGATGGTTGGCCCATCATCTTTCTTGGGGGCGGTCGGCTTACCGGGATAGAAGGGCTTTCCCGCCGCAACTTCCTGAGTAACCAACTCCGTCGCACGGGCGAGCGGCAGGCGGACCACGCCGGTAGGCTTATCCATGTACCCGTAGTGCGTCAAATTCCAGTCCTCGCGGTTATGCAACCCGATGAGCAGTTCACTGGGCGGCACCAGGATCTTGTCATGCACGGCCTGCTCCCAAATCTTATTGAAGTAGGCTTGCACGGACAGAATCACCAGGATCAACAGGACCACGCTTCCGATGGTGAAGGCGGCGATCGCCGCGACCTGCGGTTCGCTTCTATCGAATCCTTCGCTCGGATCGTGGTGCTGGACTTCGTGATCGTAAGGGCTAGGGTGCTCGCTCATAGTCGAATCCTCACGCGTTCTCGAAGTGCAGGCCCTGCTCCAACCGCAGGTCGCCCACCGGGACCATCTTGTGCCGGCGGAAGCGGCTCCAGAACGCCAGGCCGCAGATACTCACCGTGGCGGCGAGCGTTGCCAGATCGAGCCAATGCAACTGCGGACCATCCTTGTAATACGCCGGCATCACAATCCAATACAGGTCGATGTACTCGACCACAATGCTCCATGCCGCGATAAAGCCGATGATCTTCAGATTACGCTTGGCCGGACGGCACAGCAGCACGAAAAACGGAATCAAAAACCGGATGAACGGCATCGCCAATGCGATTACGATCCAGCTTCCCTGCATGCGGTGCCGATACCAAACCGTTTCTTCCGGCAGGTTCGCGTACCAGATCAGCAAGTATTGCGAAAACGCGATGTAGGTGTAGAACGCAGTCAGCGCGAACAGCCATTTGCCCAGATCGTGATAGTGTTCGATGTTGATGGACTTGGTCAGAATGCCCGCCCTGCGGAACGCCAGGCAGATCAGCGTCACAAAGCTCATGAAAGTAAGCGCGCCGCCGGCGATGATGTACAGTCCGAAGATGGTCGAATACCACTTCGGCTCAATCGACATCAGCCAGTCATAAGAAGCGAGCGTGCCCACTACGATCACCAGGAACAACCCCGGCGCGCTCCAGCGCGACGCGATGTACATCTGCCGCACCGAGCGTTCCGTGTCCTGCTTGGTCGACTGGCGATACAGCGAAAACACCCAGATCGACCAGAGCACGAAGTAGATCGCGGCGCGCAGCAAGAAGAAATTCTCCGTAAGAAACCCTGACTTCCCCTGCAGCACCAGGTCGCCCTTGACGTTGGCCGGGTCCATCCACGAATAGATGTCGCGCAGCCCGAGCGCCACCGGAATGAACAGCAGCGCGCAGACGGGCAGCGTGATCATGATGTTCTCCATGATGCGGCGCACCGTCACGCTCCACGCCGAACCCGTGAGGAATTGCACCATCACAAAGAAGAACGCGCCGAGGCCAGTGGCGACTACAAAACCGAAAGCCACCATCCAGGAGCGGAAGAAGCGCGGGGCATCCTGGATATAGCCGGCCGCGCAGGCGATGGCCGCGATCAGCGCGACCAGGGCGAGCACGTTGCGGCCGGAGGCCCAGGTGCTCATATCCATCTGGTAATTGTCGGTATGGGAGCTCGAATGACTCATGTTCCCTATCTCACTTCCGCTCTCTGTTCCGGTGGAACGTCGTTCATCGAGCCGTGCGCCGCGCGCTGCAGCACGCGCAGGTAGGCGATGATGGCCCAGCGGTCTTCGACGGCGATCTGGAAGCGGTAAGAGGGCATCGACCGGCGGCCCGTGGTCATCGTGGCGAAGATGTCGCCGTCGGCCATTTCCACAATCCGCTGTTCGGTCAGGTTCTGCGGCTGCCAGGTGGGCGCGTGAATGGGGACGATTCCCTGCCCCATGCCCTCGCGGTCGTGACACGGCGTGCAGTACGTGTTGAACTTGGGCTGACCCTTCTTAATCAGTTCCGGCGTCAGCGCCACCGGCATTCTCCCGACGTAAAGGCCGTTCTCCGTACCGGTGTAATACGGACTTTCCTCGGTCATGTGACCCTGGGCGACGGTACCCTCGGGCGGGCGGCGCGAAGCACGGCGATCCGCGAACAAACCGGCGTCGAACTCCGCCTGGGCCTTGAACTTTTCCTGGTGCTTCATGTCGTCCCACACCTGAACCGGCGGGTCCCTCTGGATGGTGGAACATCCGCTCAGAAACACGATCGCGAACAACAGGCAGATCAGCGGCAACAGGCAATAGCCGCCAATCCAAAGGAGCCCCTCGCGGCCCTCATTGTCGATTTCCGTGCGCCTGGCGAAGATCATCCTTCCACTACCTCCACCGCGGCCGCGCCGACGCTCTTCAAATGCTCGACGCTCTGCAGCGCGTCAAACTTGGGATCGTCCGCCTCGATCACCAGCAGAAACCGGTCATCGGTGGCGCGATGCGAATGCGAATACCGGAGCGAAGGATGATATAGCCGGGGCAGCCCGTTCAGCCCCAACATGCCCAGCACGGCGGCGAACGCCGAAAACAGCACGGTCAGCTCGAAGGTGACGGGAATGGAGAAGGTGAAATCGAACAGCGGTTTTCCGCCGATCACCAGAGGATAGTTGATCGCGCCAACCCACCAGATCAGCAGCAGCGCCGTGGCTGTCCCGCACAATCCGATGGAAATGACGATCCACCCGATTTTGGAATACGGTATGCCAAGCGCGTCGTCGATTCCGTGCACCGCGAAAGGCGTCATGGCGTCGAGCTTGGTGTAGCCCATCTCCTTGATCTTCCGGCCGGCCTTGACCAGCTCGTCGGGTTCGGAGAACGCGCCGATGACGCCGTAAACCTTGTCGGCTCCGATCCCGAGTCTCTCTTTAATCTCCGCAAAGTCACCGGAGGTGGTTATCCCTTGGGTCGTGTTCATCTCGCGACTAACTCCTGGCCTTTGAACTTATGTTTTTCGTCCGCCACCACGCCCTTCACTTCCGACATCGCGATCATCGGCAGGAATCGCGCGAACAGAAGGAACAGCGTGAGGAACAGACCGATTGTTCCGGTGAAGGTGCACATGTCCACCCAGGTCGGCCGGAAATAGCCCCACGAGCTCGGCAGGAAGTCGCGATGCAGGCTGGTGACGATGATCACGAATCGCTCAAACCACATACCGATGTTGGTGGTGATGCTGATCACGAACATCACCGGGATGCTGGTTCGCATCCTTTTGAACCAGAAAAGTTGGGGGATCAGGACGTTGCAGGAAATCATCGTCCAGTAAGCCCAGTAATACGGACCGAAAGCGCGATTAAGGAACGTGAACCGCTCATACCCGTTGCCGCTATACCAGGCGATGAAGAACTCCGTGCCGTAGGCGTAGCCGACGATCGAACCGGTCACCAGCATGATCTTGCACATGTTCTCCAGGTGTTTGATCGTGATCAGGTCGTGCAGGTTCAGCGACCAGCGCGCGATCACCAGCAGTGTCATCACGCACGCGAATCCGGAAAAGATCGCGCCGGCCACGAAGTACGGCGGGAAGATGGTGGTGTGCCAGCCCGGAATCACCGACACCGCGAAGTCGAAGCTGACGATGGTGTGGACGCTGAGCACCAGCGGCGTCGAAATTCCCGCCAAAATCAAATACGCCGCTTCGTAGTTTCTCCAATGCCGGGCCGATCCTCGCCAGCCGAGCGCGAGGACGCCGAACACCCATTGCCGAACCTTGGTGGTGGCCCGGTCGCGAATGGTCGCAAGATCGGGAATCAAACCGGTGAACCAGAACAGCGCCGAAACCGTTCCATACGTCGATACCGCGAATACGTCCCAGATCAGCGGACTGCGGAAGTTCTGCCACAGATTGAGATCCGAATTCCAGATGGGAAACAGCCAATAAGCGCGCCACGGACGGCCGGTGTGGAACAGCGGAAAAATGCCGGCGCAAGCCACGGCGAACAACGTCATCGCCTCGGCCGAGCGGTTGATCGACGTCCGCCATTTCTGCCGGAACAGGAACAAGATCGCCGAGATCAACGTGCCGGCGTGGCCGATGCCGATCCAGAACACGAAGTTGGTGATGTCCCAGGCCCAGCCGATGGGTCGATTGTTGCCCCACACGCCGATGCCGGTCGCGACCAGGTAGGTCAGCATCGCGCCCAGCAGAACAAGGATTCCACCGGTCACGCTCAGCGTGATCCAGTATTTCATCGGGGTCTTGAAAACTTCGCCCTCGATGATGCCGCTGATTTTGTTCGTGACGTCGTGGTAATCCTGCCCGCCGGGGACGAGCCGCGGATTAACGACTAACAACGCCGGATCTTGCTCGACTACCACGCTCATGCTTGTAGCTCCGGATTGGGATTACGCAGCTTCGCCAGGTACGTGGTGCGGGGCCGGATATCGAGTTCGGCCAGCATCGCGTAGTTGCGCTCTTGCTTCTTTAGTGCGGAGACCCTGCTTGCAGGGTCGTTGATGTTGCCGAAAACAATCGCGTCGGCGGGACAGGTCTGCTGGCACGCAGTTTTGATTTCCCCATCTTTGATGGCCCGCCGCCCGTCGACTTTCGCGTTGATCCGGGCTTCCTCGATACGTTGCACGCAGTAGGTGCACTTTTCCATGACGCCGCGCATACGGACGCTGACGTCGGGATTATGGACCAGGCCGGCGACATCCGGATCGTGTTTATGGAAGTTCAGGAAATTGAAATGTCTGACCTTGAAGGGGCAGTTATTGAGGCAGTACCGCGTTCCGACACAGCGGTTGTACGCCATGTCATTCAGTCCCTCGGGGCTGTGGGTGGTAGCGGCCACCGGGCAAACGTTTTCGCACGGAGCGTTCTCGCATTGCATGCAGGGAACCGGCTGCTCGACAATCGTCGGATCGTCCTCGGCGCCGGTGTAGTACCGGTCCATCCGGATCCAGTGCATCTCGCGGCCCCGCATCACCTGATCCTTGCCGACCACCGGAATATTGTTTTCAGACTGGCAGGCGACCACGCACGCGTTGCAGCCGGTACACGAAGTCAGGTCGATCGACATGCCCCATTGGTAGCCCTTGTCGTAGATCACCTGCGGGTAGATCGATTCGAGCGCGGGAACTTCCTGCGCCTCCTCGGCAAACTTCGGATGCTTCTTATATTCTTCAAGCGTCGCTTCGCGAACCACGGGGCGGCCATTCTGGTGCTCGGCGTTGACGCCTTGATCGCCAATGGTTCCGTGCTCCTGCGTGGTGGCGTGTTTGTGGGTCTTGCCGGTGGGAGCGATGGTGAACCCTTGCCCAAACCAGTAGGCGTCGCTCGTGCGGATCAGATAGGCGTTAAACCCGACGTCCTGGCCCACGGGGCCGCACCGCTCGCGTCCATAACCGAGCGCGATCGAAGCGGCATTGTCGGCGTGACCGGGTTGGATCATCACCGCCGCCTCTAATTTCACATTTCCGCGCGATAATGTGACGATGTCGCCGTCGGTCAGATTCTGGGCCCGGGCTGTCGCGGGACTGATCATCGCCGCATTGCCCCACGTCAGTTTCGTGATTGGGTCCGGCGCTTCCTGCATCCAACCATTGTTTGCGAACCGGCCATCCCACGCCGCCGCGCTCGGGTAGAATCCGACTTCCACTCCGGCTGCGACCGGCTTGGGCTCCGCCGCCACGGCCGCGGCTACTTTCTTGGCGTCCACCGATGCTTTGATGTTTTCGACGGTCTTGGTCGACGCGATCACACCCGCGTTCAGCGATTCGCGCCACGTCTTTTCTTTGACCGCCGCCGCGTCTTTACCAGCCCCCGGCCACTGATTGAGCCAGTAGTTTTTGACGATGTCGTAGGCCTTCTTGTCTTTCGCGTCGATCAGCAGCGCCACCATCTCCGCCGCCGTCCTGCCGCCGTAAAGCGGATCGATCATCGGCTGCTGTATCGCCGCGACGCCGCTTCGGGCTCGCGTATCGCCCCAGCTTTCAAGATAGTGGGCTTCCGGCACATGCCATTTCGCCGCCGCGGCTGTCTCGTCGTCCTCGAGACCAAGATGGATCGAGTTTGTGACTTTCGAAAGCGCCACGGCGAACTGCAGATCCGCGGGCGAGGTGTAAGCCGGATTGCCGCCCAGAATCACCAGCGTCGAAACCTGCCCGGAAGACATCTCAGCAGCCAGGGCTCTGAACGCTTCAAGTCCAGAGAGCGCATTCGGGTCCACCTTCTCAGCGGGGGGCTTGGTGAATGTGATCGTCGTGCCCAGGCTCCCGAGCGACTGATTGATCAGGTATGCGAGCGCATGAACACTCGCCGGCTGCCTCGCACCCGCCACCACCAGCGCCTCGGTACCGGCGCTTTTCAAATCCTTGATCATCGCGCCGAGGAACTTCGTTCGCTTGTCGCCCGAGCCATTGCCAACCACCACCAACGTTCCCGGCAGAGCGCCGAGTCCAGTCGCCAGATCCGCCGCGAACTGCGGAATTTCCGATCCGCGCAACCGCAGCCGGTGATCGGCATTCGCGCCGGTCAGTGAGAATTGACTCTCCACCGCATACAGGCGGTTGATCTTGTCGACGTCTTCTTCAGCGTGCACGCGACGCCGCTTGCTGAACAACTTGGTAGGCAGGGGCGCGGTCGAGTCGAGACCCAGGAAATCGCTATCGAGCGCCACCACGACTTTGGCCTTGTCGTATTGCGCGTGCGGATACAGGGGTTGTCCGAACGCGAGCGTGGTCCCGGCCGTTTCGTTATCCCGCGCGACAGGCTCGTACTCCACCCACTTCGCCTTCGGGAACTTCGCGAGTGCCTGCGCGCGTAGCGCCGAAAGAGACGGCGACATCACCAGACCGCTCAAGAATCGCAAGCCGGAACCGTCAGCCAGGGAAAGGGCTTTTACCGCCGCCTCGAACTTCGGGAAGCTCGATTCCTTGCCGCCTTCGAGAACCTTTGAAGAACGATCGGGATCGTAGATGCCCAGAACGCTCGCCTGCTGTATCGCCGTGGCGGCGCCCAAGCTTGAAGGATGCCCGGGATTGCCTTCCACCTTGGTCGGACGGCCGTCGTGCGTCTCAATCAGCAGACCCGTCACCTGACCGCCCAGCGGCATCGCGGTCGAGTAGTAATACTGCGCGCCCGGGATGTAATCCTCGATGCCCGCCACGTTCGGCAGAATGTGCTCCACCGGACGCCGGCAAGCAGTCAATCCGGCGAGACCGAAGGAGGCCGCCATCAACTTCAGAACCGTGCGGCGGGACTTGCCGTCCAGCATCTCGCTGGCGCTCACGGGAAATTCCCGGTGGACCCACTCGCGGAATTCCGGCGTATCGGCCAGATGGTCCAGACTCCGCCAATACTTCGGTCCAGTCTTGCTCTTGATCGAAATCAAACTCATCGATGGCACCCCGAACAATTTGTGGGCGGCTCCAGATGTTTCTGGGCGATAATCTCGCGGCCGATTTCGGCCGGGTCCCGGTCCGGCACCCAGTCGAGTTTTGTCACCAGCTCGGCCGGCCGGATATTCGGCGCCGGGTTGCGATGGCATTCGAGACAAAACGCCATGTTGAGAGGCTGGTCCTGATGCACTTCGATCATCTGATCGATGCGGCCGTGGCAGGTCACGCAACTTACGCCCGCCGATAGGTGCGCTTCATGATTAAAATAGACGTAGTCGGGAAGCCTGTGAATCTGGATCCAAGGAATCGGCTGGCCGCTCGCGTAGCTTTGGCGAACCACTTCGAGCCGCGGACTGCGATCCTTCACCCGCTTGTGGCAGTTCATGCAGGTCTCGGTGGGAGGCACAGCCGCGAAAGCGGCCTTGTACACGGTCGCATGGCAGTAGAAGCAGTCGAGACCGAGTTGGCCGGCGTGCAACTTGTGGCTGTACGGCACCGGTTGCTGCGGCTGGTATCCGGTATCGATCACGGTCGGGTAGGTGTAATACGCGTAAGCGGCGATACCCAGGACCGCGCCCAACCCGACGACGGCCCCAATGGTCTTCAGAACTAAGTCGGATGCCTTGGGAAAGATGACAGCCATCTCTTGTTTTGTTCCTCAGCCGCCGGCCGACGGTGGTGGTGACACGAAGCTTTTGTGCGAGGTCTTGAAACGAGCTTCTGGAACCGGTGTAAGCCGGGGGCTCCTTAGTTTCTACCATAAGAACATCTGTTGCGCAAGAGGCGTAAAATTTCTGGTCTGAATGGAATATGTCCAGTCTCAGTAAAGTGTTCGGGAACTTGAAGGTACGGCCAAAGTTAATGGTCCTTCATAACCTGTTCTTCCTGGTGCTCACCTGCGCGGCTTATTTCTCTGTCATCCCACTATTTGAAAATCTGGTTTCGGACGCCCGCGGCCACGAACTGGCCATGCTGAAACAAATATCGCAGCCGGCCGCCGAGCTAAAGCTATCGGAAGAAGCCTACGCGAAAGCGGTGGCTAGGGCCAGGTTCACGCTGTTTCTGGTGCTGGGCAGCATCTATGTGCTGGCGGTGCTTCTGCTCGAATCGGCCATCATGCCGCTCTACGTGTATCGTCCATTGCGGCGCATGCTAGCCGCCGACGCCGCCACCCGGGCCAGGGATCACGAACGTGAACTGATCCCCCCCGAGGATATCCTGGGTGATGAAATCGGCCAGATCATGCGCTCGCGGAACGAAACCGTCGCGACTCTGCGCCGGCACGAAGAAGAACTGGCAACGGCGTTGCGACGTTTGGAAGACCAGGACCGCCTGGTCAGCCTCGGATTGCTATCGGCCAGCGTGGCCCACGAATTGAATACCCCCTTGGCGGTGCTGAACGGTTCCATTGAAAAGCTGATCGAAACCACCCACGATCCCCACACACTGGACCGTCTGGCCCGGATGCAGCGGGTTGCCCAGCGGCTGCGCCGCATCAGCGAAAGTTTGGTGGATTTCTCCAAGGTACGCAAAGAGCGAATGGAACCGGTCGCCGTCCGTCCGCTGATCGAGGAGGCCTGGAGCCTGGTAGCGATCGACGAAAAGTCGTCCACTGTTGAGTTCGTGACGGGCGTGGATGCCGCCGACCGCGTCATCGGGAATTCGGACCGCCTGGTTCAGGTGTTCGTCAACCTGCTGCGCAACGCCCTGAACGCGCTCGATTCCCCGTCGAAAGGCATACAGCGCGGAAGGATCGAGGTCCGGACCCGCCGTCAGGCTCGCGGCCGTCAGCCGTGGATCGCGATCACGGTGGAGGATAACGGCCCGGGAATTCCGGCGGATGTACTGCCCGACATCTTCGATGCATTTGTGAGCACGCGGCTGGACGCGCGCGGTACTGGCCTGGGGTTGACCGTGGCCGAAGGCATCGTGACCCAGCACGGCGGGAACATTACAGCTAGTAATCGTCCGGAGGGTGGCGCTTGCCTGGAGGTTTCGCTACCAGCATACAACCAATAACTGCCATAATAAATTATTACTTACGTAAGTATATATACTGTGTTACATTAGCTTACGGCGGGCCGTTCGACTATCTTCCGGGCGAGCGGCCGAACTTGGATAAACCACTCTTGAAGGTCGTTGGCTCCGGTGCCTGCGGGCGTGGGTCAGGAGTCCGTCAATGGACCTTTACTGCCGCGAACGAAGTCAGGTCGTTCACGCCGAGAAAGCGCAAGCCCAACACCGCAAACAAAGGCCCGCCCGAGGTGCAATCGAGCGATCCGATAGTCCCCGGGACGTTGCCAAATCCCGACGCGGCGTTGAGTTGCAGCGCTGTGTGCCCCATCGGCGGAATCACTATGGGAGCGGCCGTTCCCAGGCTCAATCCGTTCGGGTCGATAATAGCGCAACTGACGGTCGTCGTGAGGGAAGGATCCAGGCTCGCCAGCGCCATCCCGGTAATGTAGGGCAGTGACGCAACTGGCGTCGATCCGTTGAAGAAGGAGGTCTCATCGAACGGCACGCGGAACTCCGTTCCACCCATGGAAAGAGGCACGGTCGCCTCGTAGTCCGCACCGGTGGAGGTGTGACGATGGAACACCACCTGCCCTGCAACACCCGGTCCGCTCAGAGTCGCCCAACCCTCCACAAACGTGCCGGACGACAGCACTTCGGTCACCGAGCCGCCCGCCGTGATTGTCCCAAGAATGGCTTGGCCATTTTGCGTCTGTTGGACGGAAGCCTGATGAGTCTCGTTATAAATGCCGAGTCCCAATGGCAGCGGCTGTCCGTTGTCCTGAAAAAAATCGACCGTGAAACTGGCTGGGCTGCCGGTGGTGTTGTTCAAAATGATCGCCGTGGTCCAAACATCGCTCCCCAAAGCGCCCATCGCCAAATGGGCAAACACCTGGCCGTAGGGGTAGAGCAGGCCAATATTATTTCCATTACTTTCGGTGAACCAAATATTCCCGTCAGGTCCGGTTGTGATCCCCCCGGGACCGCTCCCGCTGGTCGGGATGAGGTACTCGGTGATCGTGCCGCCGGGGGTGATTTTGCCGATCTTTCCAATTCCCCCACCCTCGGTGAACCAGAGATTCCCGTCCGGCCCCGCCGTGATCGCATTGGGACCGCTGTTGACGGTCGGGACCGGGTACTCAGTGGACACGCCGCCGGGCGTAATCTTCCCGATCTTACCTGCTACCCCTTCGGTGAACCAGATATTCCCGTCCGGGCCCGCTGCTATCCCAATGGGGGCGCTGCCGCTGGTCGGGGTCGCGTACTCCGTGATAGCGCCGCTGGGGGTAATCCTGCCGACTTTATGTCCGCCATTTTCCGTAAACCAGAGATTCCCGTCCGGTCCGGCTGCTATGCGGCCGGCATCGGCGCCAGAGGTCGGGATGGGGTACTCGGTGATCGCGCCGGCAATCGTAATCTTGCCGATCTTATTTCCGTTCTGCTCCGTGAACCACAGATTCCCGTCCGGTCCCGCCGCCATCCCGCCGGGAACGGCGCCGCTGGTCGGGATGATGTACTCGGTGACCGCGCCGCTGGTCGCAAGCTTAGCGATTCTATTTCCTCCAAATTCGGCGAACCAGAGATTACCGTCCGGTCCTAATGCTATCTGGTCGGGCTCGCCGCTGCCGGTCGGTATGAGGTACTCGGTGATCGTGCCGCTGGGGGTAATCTTGCCGATCTTATTTCCATTAAGTTCGGTGAACCAGAGATTTCCATCCGGTCCCTTCACGATCCCGACGGAATCGCTGCCATTGGTCGGGACGGCGTATTCGATGGGCGATTGGGCGGCACAAGTCACGGCCGCGACGGAAAACAGAATCGCCGAGCCCACCATCGCTACCAGAACGTTGAGTAGTCGCTTCGCTTTATCCACAAGCCCTCTCTTTCCAGGAACGTTTGCAAGAGCGCAATGTTTCGGCCGGAATCGCCGGGCAGCCGATTGCGCTCATTGCCCATACTATACTCTCAGTTACACTCAGTCGCCGTTGCGGACGAAAGACGCCGCGTCCGAACAACAGCCAGGTAACGGAAGGATGGTTGACCATCCACTTTCTACACCTAGCGCTCCAGGCCGACAACAATACCGGGGCTGGCTGACCAGTTTTTAAGATCACGTAGCTCTCTTCGAGCGTCAAGCTTTTGAAAAAACAGTTGCTTGCCGTCTGAAACTGGCTCTACTAAATCAAGAACAGCTACATCAAGAAATGGTCTAGTGGACCTTTATTGCCGCGAACGAAGTCAGGTCGTTCACGCCGAGAAAGCGCAATCCCAACACCGCAAACAAAGGCCCGCCCGAGCTACAATCGAGCGATCCGATATTCCCCGGGACGTTGCCAAATCCCGATGCGGCGTTGAGCTGCAGCGCTGTGTGCCCCATGGGCGGAAGCGTGATGGGAGCGGCCGATCCCAGGCTCAATCCGTTCGGGTCGAGAATAGCGCAATTGATGGTCGTCGTCAGGGAGGGATCCAGACTCACCAGCGCCATCCCAGTAATGTAGGGCAGTGACGCAACTGGCGTGGATCCGTTGAAGTAGGAGGTCTCGTCGAACGGCACGCGATACTCCGTTCCACCCATGGAAAGAGGCACCGTCGCCTCGTAGTCGGCGCCGGCTGAGGTGTGACGATGGAACACCGCTTGACCCGTAACACCATCCGGTGCACGCAAAGTCGCCCAACCCTCCACAAAGGTACTGGACGACAGCACCACGGTCACCGAGCCATTCGCCGGGATCGTCCCAAGAATGGCCTGGCCATTTTGCGTCTGTTGGACTGAAGCCTGATGAGTCTCGTTATAAATGCCGAGTCCCAATGGCAGCGGCTGGCCGTTGTCTTGAAAAAAATCGAGCGTGAAACTGGCTGAGCTGCCGGTTGTGTTGTTCAAAATGATCGCAGTGGTCCAAACATCGCTGCCTAACGGTCCCATCGCTAGGTGAGCAAAGACCTGGCCATAAGTGTCGATCATGCCGACGCTATTTGCGTTAGATTCGGTGAACCAGAGATTCCCATCCGATCCCGCTGCGATCCCATAAAGAGCACTATTGCCCGTCGTCGTGGGGTATTCGGTGATCGTACCGCCGGTGGTAATCTTGCCAACCTTACTTCCATTAAGCTCGGTGAACCAGAGATTCCCGTCCGGGCCCGCGGTGATCGCAATGGGACTGGAACCGGCTGTGGGAATGGGGTACTCGGTGACAGCACCGCCCGTGGTGATCTTGCCGATCCTATTCCCGCCAAATTCGGTAAACCATAGGTTTCCGTCCGATCCTGTCGTGATCGCATTGGGATTGGTGCCACTTGTCGGGATGGCGTATTCGGTGATCGCACCCCCTGGGCTAATCTTGCCGATCTTATTCCCGGCACCTTCGGTGAACCAGAGATTCCCATCCGGTCCGGCTGCTATCACATTGGGTTGGCTGCTGCTCGTCGGAACGATGTACTCGGTGATCGTACCGCCCGTGGTAATCTTGCCGATCTTATTCCCATTAAATTCCGTGAACCAGAGATTTCCATCCGGTCCCTTTGCGATCCAATTAGGGGTGCCACCGCTTGAAATAACGTACTCGGTGACCGTACCGCCGGTGGTAATCTTTCCGATCTTAGGCCCTGCAAATTCGGCGAACCAGAGATTCCCATCCGGTCCCGCTACGATCCCGATGGTATCGCTGTGGCTTGTCGGAATAACGTACTCTGTGATCGCGCCACCGGTCGTAATCTTGCCGATCTTGTCCGTACTCGATTCAACGAACCAGAGATTCCCGTCGGGTCCCGCCGCGATCCCATAGGGCCCGCTCCCACTGGTCGGGATGGGGTATTCGATGGGCGATTGGGCGGCGCAAGTCACGGCTGCGACGGAAAACAGTATCGCCGAACCGACCGTCGCCACCAGGCCGTTGAGTAGTCGCTTCGCTTTATCCACAAGCCCTCCTCTTTCCAGGAACGTATGCAAGAGCGCAATTTTTCAGCCACCATCGCCGGGCAGCCCGATTGCGCTCATTGCCCATACTATACTCTCGTCGCGATCGCGGCCGGATGACCATCGGGAGAGAACCGCCGAATGAGGCTGCACGTTGAACCGCTAGGATTTGCCGCCAGCGGCGACGACCGTGCTCCACAGACCAGAAAGGCATGCTGGAGCGCAGCTTCATTGAGCATTCTAAGTAACAGGCTGCAAGGCGGAGCGCGGCGGCAGCGTTACTTGGCTTGTAATTGAGGGCGCCGCCGCACCCTTTGCGGGCTCAAAGTCCTAACGCATCGAAGACCCTTCCGTTATCCCTGAAACTGGTCTAAAACTCACGTGCGATGACGACCTCCAGGATTGTAGTTGTTCGTCTGGGCAAAGCTGAAAAGCATTCAACAAGAATCACTTTCGAGCATTGACTAAACTATCACTTGAAGAGTGTTTCCGATGAAGTCGCGGGCAGAGCTGGATCCGCCGCCGCAGGGACTGTTGTTGCGATTCGGCTAGTTCGACCGCGGTGGAGCTGGCGGATTCGGGGGCGGCGCAGCGCCCCGCCCGCCACGTCCTGCTCCTTGCGGGCCGCGGGGTACGGCATTCCCGCCGCCGGGCGGCACGGGCTGACGGCGCTGCGTCACGATCTGCTGAAGTTTCTGACGTTGGGCTGGAGTCAGCGCGTCCCGCATGTTCAGGCGATTATCAATGGCGGATTTTTCCACCGCCAACTGGACTACGCCGATTTCCTGCAGCTTGGCATCGATCGCGGACCGGTCCGGCTTGTCGGCAGCGAGAAGGTCGTTCAAATCCATCCGCTTGATCTGAAGATCGGCCCGATTGCGGATCTCTGTCTTGCGGAAGGCGGATTCCTGCTGACGGATCTTCTCCGCCTGGTCGGCGGTGACGCCGAGCTGCTGACGGACACTCGGATCGCTCAAAAGCCGCCCGAGTTGAGGCCCCTGCTGTCCCATACCCAGGCCGCGCCTACCCATCCGGCCCCCTTGGCCTCGCCACGCACCACCAGGCCCCATGCCACCGCGCCCCCGCAGCCTGTTGCCCGGCGGTCCGTCGTTAAATTGGCGGCGGCCACCGCCGAACCCATTTGGATCCTGTGCTAACAGGGCCGTAGCCAGCAAAGCAGGGATGATCACAAGTTTCATTTTCATGGTCTAATCGTCTCGCCTCTGTTGACGAGCTATCCGCCGGGGAGGGTTACGCGAGCCGTCGATACTCCCGCGTTTGAAAACGGGACAGACCGACTGTCCGCGCTCCTTAAGTAACAGCCCGCAAAACGGAGCGCGGCGGCTTCTAACTTGGCTGAGGTTAGGGTACCACCGCGCCCTTTGCGGGCTTGTCAAGATCAAGTCTTGCCATGAACCGGCGCTTTCGGACAGAGTCGCCTGTCCTGCCTGTTCTGTAAACATTGGGCCTGCCGGACTATAAGCCGGTTTCTGTGCCCCGCTCCCTCGTTGCCGAAAGTGCGGGCGGCAGTCATTCCTCTTGGCCGGGGATCTCTCCCCGGCTCCAGCGACCTACCCGGAAGTTGTAACGGAGCGGGCCGCTCCATCCTCCCCTATTTGGTCTTGCTCCGCATGGGGTTTACCCTGCCAGCATCCGTCACCGGAGCCGCGGTGCGCTCTTACCGCACCTTTTCACCCTTACTACGTCTGGATGAAACGCCGTCCACAAGTCCCCGCCCCGCCCGAGGGCGGAGCGACGGCTCACAGGCGGCTACCAGACGAGCGGTATTGTTTTCTGTGGTACTTTCCGTAAAGCTCGCTTTGAGCGAGCCCCCCCGGCCGTTAGCCGGCATGTTGCCCTATGGAGACCGGACTTTCCTCCCGCTTCTTCAGGTTTCCCCGCCGAAGCCAGCGACTACCCGTCCGGCAGGCCCAGCTTTCATTATGGGAGCGGGGGCGGGTCCAGGGCAAGGAGCCTGGGGGCGGGACCGGCCGGCAAGCTAAAAAGGATTTCTGAAACATTTCTTTGAACTAGCGTTCTAAGGTGACTTCGTGTATTCTGGAACTGCGGTCTGCATAAGGGTTTATCCGTGTTCGGTGTGGAGCACGTGAAACCAGGCCGGAGGCGGGGAGCGGATTGTCTGGCAGCCCCGGACTTCGGGCTTGTCCGAAAGTCATTGAGTACTAAGTAGTGGAAGTACCGGTGGTCGAAGCACTCAGGAGGGTTTTACAAATGTTGCGAAAATTCGGCGCGTTGCTGCTGGTTCTGCCTATCATGGCAATCGGAGTTTATGCCCAGGGGATCAACACCAATGCATCTTCAAACGATTGGGAAGAAATAAACTTTGAGTTTAATTCTTCGGTTTTGGTGGATGGGTTCCCTAGCCTGCTCCGTCTGGCCGAGCTCCTTCAAAAAAATCCCGGATTCAAAGTCAAGGTGGAAGGCCACACCGACCGTATCGGCAACGACCGCGCCAACGAACGGCTCGGCTTGGCCCGCGCCAACGCGGTGCGCGACTTCCTGGTGAAGTACGGCGCCCGGGCCAGCCAGATCGAAACGTCCACCCGTGGACGGATCGACCCCAAGTACGCAGGCCAGAAACCGACCTTTACGCGCACGGACGAGGCCCGCTGGATGAACCGCCGCGTCGCCCTTACGGTGATGGACGATCAAGGCCGCACGGTGGGCGCCGGCGGCGCCGGTGACGCGATCCGCGCCATCGAGCCAGCCAAGCCCGCCATGGCCGATTGCTGCAGCGAAGTATTGAAGCGGCTGGATAAACTGGACGAAATCGAGCGTATGCTCAAAGACCTGGCCGACCAGAACGCGGCCCTCCGTAAGGAAGTCGGCGATCTGAAACAGAACCAGCAGGTGCTCGAATCCAAGGTCAATCAGCCTCAAGCGCCGGTGGCTGCGCCTCCGAGCACCTCGGAAGTCGCCAAGGCGGTGGCCGATCAGCTCGACAAGAACAATCCTAAGTTCCAATTACTCGGAATCAATGCTGGCGTGGACGATCTAGGCCACCTGTCGGTTACCGGAAGAGGCCGGTATTTCTCCCCGTTCGGCGGACACTATGCGTTCCAGGCCCAGGGCGAATACCTGTACAACACCGCCCAGCGTGAAGGGCAGTTCGATTTCGGTCTACTGGATCGCATCGGACGTTTCCAGGGAGGCCTGTTCTCGAGCTTCAAGGAAGTGACGCTTACCGGCAACCAGAACAGCGGAACACTGGGTCAAGCCGCGCTTACTCTCGATTACATCTTCAAGTGGGGCCGGGTGGGGGCTTTCGGCACGGCCGCATTCCTGAACAACCCCATTATCAACAGCACGAACGCCGTATCGCCCACGGGCATGCTGGAGACCAACGTGCTATTGCAAAGATATCTCCACGTAATCAACCAAGGTGGCATCAGCGCGACCGCTGGGCTGTTTGGCAACAATTACTGGGAAGGCAACATCGCGTACCTGCACAGCGCGACGTACGGAGATCGGGCGGGCGGCACTCTGCGTCTCGTGTTCCCGCTGAACCAGAAGATCGCGCTCACCGTGGAAGGCGGCGTGAACGAAACGCTGGTGGGTCCCGGCAACAACGGCCGGGCGGTCGTCGGCGTGCAATTCGGCAACATGATGCGGCCCAAGGAATTCCTGGCCGCCACTCACCCGGTGCCGGCGGATGTTCCGCGCATCCGCTATGAAGTGCTCACCAGGACGTTGCGGGTGGGGAACGCTCCGCCCGTGGCCGATGCCGGCCCCAACCAAATTGGCGTCCCGGCGGGGACCATCACGCTCAACGGTTCGGGTTCCTACGATCCGGATGGCGATCCAATCACATTCCTATGGACGCAAGATGGCGGCCCGGCGGTCGCTTTATCGAGCGCCAACACGGCGATTACCACGTTCCCGGCGGCCGCTGGGCAAAACTACGATTTCAAGCTGACGGTAAAGGATAGCTACGGCGCCACCGGCACCGCCCGCGTGGCCGTCACCACGCTCACTCCGACCAAAGTCCAGATTCTATCGTTTGCGGCCAACCCGCCTTCGATTCTCCCGGGCCAGTCCTCCACGCTCGGCTGGCAGGTAATCGGCGCGGACACCGTGACCATCACCTCCCTCGGAAACGTCGCGCTGGTGGGCACGGATCCGGTCACTCCCGCGGTGACCACCACCTACGTCCTGACCGCGACCGGAGGAGGCTCCACCATCACCGCCAACGCCACGGTGACCGTGGGAGTTCCGCAGACCGCTCTGCTCTCCTGCTTCGCTTCACCGTCCAACATCATGGTGGGCGAGTCCTCCACGTTGAACTACTCGGCCGTGAACGCCACTTCCGTGTCGATCAGCAACGGAGTCGGCACCGTCGGCAACACCAGCGGCAGCGTCGCCGTGAGTCCAACGGCCACCACTAACTACACGGTCACCGCAACGGGAGTCTCCGGGACGGCCAGTTGCACCATCGCGGTAAACGTGACCCCCGGCCAAGTGCCGCGCATCATCCAGTTTTCCGCCATTCCGGCCACTATCCGCACCGGTCAGACCTCGACGCTGCTGTGGATCGTGGAAAACGCCACCAGCGTGACGCTTAGTTCCGTCGGCAACGTTTCGATCGACGGAACGCAGGGTGTGTCGCCGGCCGCGACCACCGTCTACACTTTGACCGCCACCAACGCCTCGGGCAGCGTGAACGCCCTAGCCACGGTAAATGTCATTGTGGTGCCGCCGCCCGTAGTCGTTTCCTTCACGGCGACGCCTTCCTCGGTCGCGCCGGGAGGAGCTTCCGCGCTGACCTGCGTGACCACCGGCGCTACCAGCGTCACGATGGATGGAATCCTGTGGGCTCCGGGTACCTCGACGAACTATGTCGTGCACCCGTTAGTGACCACCACTTATCAGTGCATCGCGACCAGCCGAAATGGCGCGACGGCAACCGCCAACGCGACCGTTACTGTAATTACGCCGACACCTCCGCCACCGCCGCCGCAGGGACCGGTGATCACGTTGCCGAACGGAGGGACCATCACCACGTTCGAGCGGATCAACAACCTGAGCGCGACGGTGACCAGTCCGAATCAGCCGCTCACTTACCTATGGACGTCCATGAACACCCAGGCGACCATTCTCGGTCCGACCACGGCGAATCCGCAGGTGATCCTCGACCCGACACAGGTGGATTACTACTTCACTTTGACGGTGACGGATAGTAAGGGTGTTTCGTCCTCGGCGGTCTTGCACGTGATCTACATCGGTTCCATATTCTGATCACACGGCGCGGCTTGACTCCCTTCGGGGGGTCGAGCCGCGCCGCGCAATTTGCCGGCGAATCGAATAAGAAACGGTTTCTCCGGTTTGACTCTTTTTCACGACGGTTCCCTTTCCCCCCGGGCATCCGCGCGGACCGGGCGATGCCCCGCCCTAGTGATCCAGAGTTCACGCGCCTTATCAACAAGCCGGATGCGGCGCGCCTACTTCTAAGCACGAACTCCAAACCAGGATGCTGAGAGAGAATGGAGCATATGCAAGCACGGCCTGAGCGGCTCGCCGCGGCGCGAAAAGCGATGCAGACCGAAGCGGCCGCAATTCTAGCGGCATCCGAGCGTCTGGAAAGCAGTTTCCTGGCGGCGATCGACCTGATTCTGGATCATCCCGGCAAAGTGGTGGTCGCCGGCGTGGGGAAATCCGGACATGTGGCTCGCAAAATCGTCGCGACGCTGCAGAGCACCGGCACACCCGCCGTGTACTTGCATCCCACCGAAGCGGCTCACGGCGATCTGGGCGTATGCCAGGCGGGCGACCCGGTCGTGATGATCTCGAAGAGCGGTGCCACGTCTGAACTACTGCACCTGATTCCGGATCTCCGTGAACTTCAGGCGCGATTTATCGGGATCCTGGGGAACGTCGCGTCGCCTCTCGCAACCGAGATGGATGTGGTACTCGACGCTTCGGTACAACGGGAGGCCGATCCCGAAAGCTTCACCCCCACGGCCAGTTCGATGGTGGCGCTGGCCCTGGGCGATGCGCTGGCCGTGGCCCTGATGCAGGCTCGCGGATTCACCGCGGAACACTTCCGGCGCTATCACCCCGCCGGACAATTGGGACGAAACCTGCGGCTGCGCGTCTCCGACGTCATGCATCGCGGGGACGAGGTCGCGTGGGTGCGGCGGAACGATTCGCTGAAGCATGTGGTGGTCGCAATGTCGGCGCACGCCCTGGGCGCGGCCTGCGTGATCTCGCCTGAAAACAAATTGCTCGGCCTGATCACCGACGGCGATGTGCGCCGCGCGTTCGAGAAGCACGATGATATTCGCACCCTCTCGGCCGCGGCGGTCATGACCTCGTCGCCCGTAAGCATCGGTCCTCATGCGCTGGTCCAGCAGGCGCTGCGGTTGATGGAGGACCGGCCGTCCCAGATCTCGGTACTCCCCGTGGTCGATCCCGAGACCAATGAGTGTCTGGGGCTGATTCGGGTTCACGATATTTATCAGGGCCGGGACCTTTCGCGGCAGAGATGATCGAGGAGGGTACGATCTAATCTCCAGCGCAACGCACGCCCATGTCCCGATGCGCAGTATCCGGCGTCGCCCAGACGCGGACGTGTTCGGCACGGTTGAAAAATGAATCGCCCCGCAGAACACTCTTCCGCGGAGATCTCAAGTCAGAGCCTCGGTGGAGAGAGCATCAGAGCCTTCAGGCCGGCTTGCTCAAAGTGGTGGTCGGTGGTGAGGGCCTCTGTGAAGCGGCGCCGCTCCATGACCACGAAGGACAGGCAGTCCGTTAGGCTCCAATCCTTGTCGCCGCGGCTCCGGTAGAGATCCGCAGCAGCACCGTTGAGTTCGGGATCAAACGAAACAACCTCGACTCGGCTGTCGCCATGAACTCGGCGATAGCCCTCGGCGGCGATGGCGCGTGTCGTCGTATCAGCGAGCGCGTTGAGCCATTCCCAGAGGACTACCTCGGTCGTCAATATTCTGCTCTCAGACCGCATCACGGCCGCGTGCCAAGCGATGGCTTGCGAGTGGTATTGATCCCTCTTGCTGGAGAGCGCGATCCAAAAGGAAGTGTCTGCGAAGTATGTCGCCACTACCGTGGGGCGTTCCCGCCGGAACGTCCGTAGAGGTAGTGGTCGTGGCGATCCGCGAGGTCCTCGGGGAGGGCGTCGCTGTCAACGGCATTGGCGGCGATCCAAGCCAACGCCGATTCCTGGGCCTGTTCGCCCTCGTCGCTCACCGGCTGGATCTGCAAGATCAAGGCTTGGTTTGGACGAAGATCGATCGGCTGGTCGGGGACTATGACCTTGCCGTCGAAATGTGCGTTGACTGTCACGCCGCAACCTCGCCATTCCAGTATCGCAGGAACACGGGCGCCTTCCAACCCCGGTTCACTCGCCGCCCGTTGCGTTCGCCTTGCGCACCCACGTACTAAGGCGCGCTCCGGTCTAAAGATCTATCCCCTCTTAGCCGATTACCAGTTGACGGAAAGGAATATCACAATGCGTATCACTTCTCTGGCGGCTCTGGGTGTTCTGGCTTGTGGCGCGGCATTCTCGGCTTCCCGGTCCGAGACCATCACCTATGTAGACGGAAATATCGCGGGCATTTCGCCCCACTCGGGAGGCACGCTGCTGCTTTCAGACGAAGCGGCTCTTACCTTCCGCACCGGCTCAAAGACCGTGAAGGTCCCCTACTCGAGCGTCACTAAAGCGGAACTGGGCGGGACCCTTTCGCACTCCCACGACGTGCCCATGTATAAAGTGTGGACGCTGCCGAAACGGGTGCTCCCGAAGAAGACCCACACGCAATACCTGACCGTCAATTTCAAGAATGAAGCAGGCGAGGCGCGCTCGATGACACTCGAGCTGGCCGAAGCCTCGGCTTCGAGCGCCCTTGCCACCATCAATCGCCACAAGGCGAGCATGGAGGCTTCCGCGCCTGCCAGTCCAGCAGCGGATTCGACACCCGTGGCGAGCGCGCCGGAAACCGCCAAGGCGGCTGAGACTCCACAGGTGGCAGCCACCCCAAAACGCGCCACAAGATCAAAGGCCGCTCCCACCCCCCAAGCCGCCAGCACCGCGGCCAAGACGTCAGACACGGATTGGTGGAACAACCAGGTCTGGAAAACCACCCGCAATGGCGACAAATGGCCGCAGTCCGGCACCGTCGCAGCAGGCGGACAAGAATAGGTAAGGACCGGATAGAACAGCGCCCGACGCTGTGCTATTCTGAGACCGGCTTTGAGCGCATAGCCCGCAAAGGGTGCGGCGGTACCCTCATTACAAGCCAAGTAACACTGCCGCCGCGGCCCATTTTTGCGGACCGTTACTTAGGAGCTCGTCCTTATGCGTGTCCGGACTGCACTCGCCGTTGGTTTCCTGGCGTTGGCTGCTTGGGGCGTTCTGCGCGCGCAGCGTCCCTTCATGGAATACCCGGCGATCGAGTATAGCGATTTTCCGGTTCCCGCGGACGCTTATGAGAAGACCGAATGGACCCGGGCGCGGCTGCGCTATCCCGACATCTACGATTCGCCGGGTGGGTACCCCGGCGGAGTTTCCAAGACAAGCAATGGTTTTGGCGGGCGCCGGCGAGGCGGCGGAGGCATGGCCGGCTTCTGGACCATGGACTATCCGCGGTCGGACCGGCATCTCATGCAAGGTGTGCGGCGGCTGACGCGTATCAACACTCGCTCGGTAGAGCAGGTGGTGGACCTCGACGGCCAGGACGACATCTACAATTGGCCCATGCTGTACGCCGTCGAAGTGGGGCATTGGCTGCTCCCCGACTCTCAGGCGGCGCAACTCCGCGATTTCCTGCTGCGGGGCGGATTCCTGATGGTCGACGACTTCCACGGTACCGAGCCCTACCGGGGCGTTCGCGAGTGGGATACGTTCATCAACAGCATGAGTAAAGTGTTTCCCGACCGGCCCATCGAAGAACTTCCCAACGACGATCCGATTTTCCATACCATCTACGACTTGCAGGATCGGTTCCAGGTGGCTGGAGCGCAGTATTTCCGCAGCGGTCTCACCTATGAGGCGGGCGAGACCGGCAAGGTCCCGCACTGGCGCTGCATCCGCGACGATAAGGGGCGCGTTCTCGTCGCGATCTGCCACAACATGGACCTGGGGGACGCGTGGGAATGGTCCGACTATCCGCAATACCCGGAGAAGTGGGCGTCGCTTGCCTATCGCATCGCCATGAACTACTTCACCTACGATTTGACGCATTAGGAGTTGTTTTGAAAGAAGCGGACAGCCCAATCTGTCCACCAGCGCATCGTTTTCTCGTGCGATCGTAAATGAAGAAGGCATCCATGCGGCTCCGGGCCGTTTTCATACTTTTCGCGGTGGGCTTGGGCGGGTGGGGCGTGCTGTGGGCTCAGAAACAGTTCCAGCAGTATCCGGGCGTCGAATACGAGAACTTCCCGCTCCCTCCCGACTATCAGGAAAAGACCGAATGGACGCGGGCGCGGCTGAAGTATTCGTCCTTCGATGTGGTTCACCCTCCCATCCGCGACGGATATCATCGCTGGACGGTGGACTATCCCCGTTCGGACCGCCATCTGATGCAAGGCGTGCGCCGTCTGACCCGGATCCACACGCGCTCGGTGGAACAAATTGTCGAGCTCGACGGCAGTGACGACGTCTTTAACTGGCCTGTTATGTATGCCGTGGAAGTTGGCTATTGGCATCTTTCCGACGACGAGGCGGCTCAGCTTCGGGATTATCTGCTGCGCGGCGGCTTCTTCATGTGCGACGACTTCCACGGGACCATCGAGTGGAACAATTTTATGGCCAGCATGAAGAAAGTCTTTCCGGACAGGCGAGTTGTAGATCTTGATAACAAAGATCCGATCTTCCACGTCATATATGATTTAGACGATCGGTTTCAGGTGCCCGGCGCCCAATACCTGTTCAGCGGACAGATCTACGAATACGACGGCTACGGGGCCCAGTGGCGCGGGATCTACGACGACCAAGGGCGTGTGATGGTGGCCATCTGTCATAATATGGACCTCGGCGATGCCTGGGAGTGGTCCGACGATCCCCGGTATCCGGAGAAATTTGCGTCCTTGGCGTATCGGATCGCGGTGAATTACTTCGTGTATGATTTGACACATTGAGGCGCGCGTAAGGCGGCATGTTCGAATTTCTTTTCAAGTACCCGGCGTCGGTCTTCTCGAAGGGCACGTTCGTGCTGCTGGAGTCGTGGCCGATGTGGATTTTGGGCCTGGGAGTGCTCGCGGCGGCGATCTTCCTCGGCGCCATCGTCCGGCGGCAGGCGGCTGGTTTCGCACGCATGGCCGGGATACGGTCGGGCGTGGTCTGGCTGCTGCAGACGTTGCTGGTGGCGGTGTTGCTACTGATGTTGTGGCACCCGGCGCTGAGCGTCGCAACCCTCCGGCCGCAACAGAACATTGTCGCCATAGTGGTGGACGACTCGGGCAGCATGGCCCTTACCGACGAATCGGGCGGCGCTTCACGGCGGGCCGCGGCGCTGGGCGTCCTGAACTCGGGCCTCATCCAATCGTTGAAAGACCGGTTTCAGGTCCGTCTCTACCGGTTGAGCGACCATCTGGAGCGAATCGATCGTCTGGATCAACTCACCTCGGCCGCTCCAGCCACGCACATAGGCGATAGCCTCAAACAGGTGCTCGCGGACGCGGCCAGCCTTCCCATTGGTGCGGTGATCCTGGCTAGCGACGGCGCCGACAATTCCGGAGGCGTCGATCTCGAGACCATCTCCGAGATCCGGCGGCAGCGGATTCCGATTCACACCATCGGATTCGGCAAGGAGAAATCGACGAACGACGTCGAGGTCACGGACGTGCAGATTCCGCAGCGCGCGCTGCCCGATTCACGGCTCGCCGCGGAGGTGCATTTCCATCAGCACGGGTATTCCGGAGCGAAAGCGAAGTTGACTCTGCGCGACGCGGGCAAGGTGCTGGCGACGCGCGACATCACGCTCAAGGGCGACGGCGTGGAACAGACCGAGTCCGTGCTGTTCAATGCGGGCCGGGCCGGCGTGCGGACCGTCGAGACGTCCATCGATCCGCTTCCGAACGAAGAAAACCGGCGCAACAACGCGGTGACACGCCTGGTGAATGTGGATTCCCGCAAGCCGCGCATCCTTTATCTGGAAGGCGAGCCGCGCTGGGAATTCAAATTCCTGAGGCGAGCCGTGGAGGATGACCACACCATCGATCTGGTGACCATTCTACGGACGACGCAAAACAAGATCTATCGCCAGGGAATCGCCAATCCCAAGGAACTGGAGGATGGCTTTCCGAGCAAGATCGAGGAGCTGTTTGGGTTCGAAGGGTTGATCTTGGGAAGCGTCGATGCGCCTTATCTGACGCCGGGACAACAGCAATTGATCCACGAGTTTGTCGACCGGCGCGGCGGCGGCCTGCTGTTCCTGGGCGGCCGCGACTCGCTGGCAGACGGAGGCTATGCGCAGTCCGCCATGAATGACCTGCTGCCGGTGACGCTGCCGGATCGCAAGGGAACTTTTGTCCGCGTCGGGGCAAATGTGGAGTTGACCGGCGCGGGCCGCGACAGTCTGATCACACGCCTCGAGGAAGATCCCGCACAGAACGTTGCGCGCTGGAAAAAGCTGCCGTTTATCATGAATTTTCAAGATCCGGGCCAGCCAAAACCCGGGGCTGTGGTGCTGGTGGACGCGCTGCCTACCACGGGCGGACGGGTTCCACTGCTGATCACGGAAAATTTCGGGCGCGGCCGGACGGCGGTGTTCGCGACGGCGGGAAGCTGGCGCTGGCAGATGCTGCAGCCGGTTTCCGATATGAGCCATGAGATGTTCTACCGACAATTGCTGCGATGGCTGGTGGGGCAAACGCCGAGGCGCGTGATCACGTCGACACCCAAGCAAGTGTTGTCCGACGAAGCCTTGGTGAAGTTGCGCGCGGAAGTGCGCGACAAGACGTATCTTGCGGCCTCCGATGCCTCGACCGAAGCCCATATCCTGGGACCGGATGGAATTGCCGAGTCGGTCGGAATGCGGCCCGATCCCACCGAGGCGGGCGTCTACACTGCGGAATGGACCACCCCCAAGGCCGGCTCCTATCTGGTGGAAGTGACGGCGAAGCGAGGTACGGAAGAACTCGGCCGGGACGTGCTGACGTTCCGTCGCGAAGACGGGGTGGCGGAAAACTTCCATACGGAACAGAATCGGGAACTGTTAGAAAAACTTTCGTCGGAGACGGGCGGGCAGTATTATAGACCGGCGGATGCGGGCAAACTGTCGAAAGAAATCAGTTATTCCGAAGCCGGGATCACGGTGCGCGAGACGCGCGATCTGTGGGATATGCCCGCGGTGTTCCTGCTGCTGCTGATGTTGCGGTCGGGCGAATGGCTGCTGCGGCGCCGGTGGGGCGTGGTTTAAAGTGACTGGGGTGTAATTTGAGAGGACTTTGGAAGGTTCGCGCGCGAATGGGCCCAAGGATGAAGGCTCCGAAAGGGTCCCGGCGAGACCTGGTCTCTTCGGCGTTCCTGTGGATGATCGCACTCGCTCTGCTCGCGGCAGCGGCATCCACGTTGCGCGCCGAAACGTTTTACGTGACCCTCTCCGGCTTGGGCGGCGAGCAGGAATACGAGCAGCGGTTCACCGGCTGGGCCAAGGAAATCGACAAGATGCTGCGAACCGAGCCCAACGCCAAGGTCGTGACGCTGATGGGGGCCGACGCCACCAAGGCCAACATCGAGGCGCGGCTCCGCGAAATCGCCAAGGACTCCAAGCCCGACGATTCCCTGGTGGTGATGCTGATCGGCCACGGCAGCTTTGACGAGATCGACTACAAGTTCAACATTCCGGGACCTGATCTTTCCGGGAGCGAGCTGGCGGCGCTGCTCGACAAAATCCCAGCGACGCATCAGCTCGTCGTCAACATGACCAGCTCGAGCGGCGCATCGCTCATGGCGCTCGGAAAACCGCGCAGGGTGGTGATTACGGCGACCAAGTCCGGGACCGAAAAGAATGCCGTGGTCTTTCCACGTTTCTTCGTGGAGGCGCTCCGCGATCCCGCGACAGATACGGACAAGAACGAAGTGATCACGGCTCTCGAAGCGTTTCGCTACGCGGAAGAGAAGACCGCCAAGTTTTACGAGACGGAGAAGCGTCTGTCCACCGAACACGCCCTGATCGAAGACGCCGGCAAGCCCGAAGGCGTGAAACTCCCGTCCCCCGAGAATGGCGAGGGCCTGATCGCGGGCCGCTTCGCGCTGCTGCACTTGGGCGCGGCGCAGGCGCTGGCGAAAGATCCCGAGAAGCAGAAGCTGCTCGCGCACAAAGAAGAAGTGGAAACCTCCATTGACGAGTTGAAATACCGGAAGGCTTCGATGTCGATCACCGAGTACCGCCAGGCGCTCGCGAAACTGCTGCTCGATCTGGCGCAGACTCAGGAGGCGCTCGATAAATGACCAGGGGCCGCAATACAGGGGCCAGGGGCCAGGGGCCAGGGGCCAGGGGCCGGGGGAGCGGGCTGATCCTGTTCGGCGTCGTAACGGCTGTGTTGCAACTGGTCGAAGCGCAGCCCACGTCAGCACAGTCAAATGCCGGCAGCTCAAAGGCGGCGACCTCGAAGACCGCCCCCGCGCAGCCCGCGATCAACTCCGCCGACGTAGAGCGTTGCGCATTGCTCCGTCATCATGGCGACCCGGATGCCCGCGCGTGTTATCAACGCCTGGCGGGCTCGTCGGATTTGGGGATCCGGGCCGAGGGCCTGTGGGGCGCGGGCGATTTCAAAACCGCCAACGATGTTTTCCGCGCCGCAGTGAAGCTTCATGACAAAGATCCGAACCTGCGCGTGCGGTGGGGACGAATGTACCTGGAACACTGGCAACCGGCCGACGCCGAGGACCTGTTCAAGGAAGCGCTCGAAATCGACGCCGTGAATCCTCCGGCATTGCTGGGCCTGGCGCTGGTCGCTTCGGAGGGATTCGAATCCAAAGCCATCGAACTCGCGAAGAAGGCGCTCGAGGGCGATCCGAAACTGTTCGAGGCGCGTGAGCTGATCGCACGGGTGGAGCTCGAAGACAACAAACCGGACAAGGCGGCTGAGGATGCCGAAAAGGCGTTGGCGATTTCTCCCGAAGCGTTGGACGCGCTGTCGATTCTCGCAACCATCGACTGGATGAACGACAAGCCTACGTCCCCTTGGATGGACCGGATCTCGAAAATCAACCCGGTGTACGGCAAGGCCTACGAGACGGCGGGCCACTTCTTCGTGATCAATCGCCGCTACGAGGAGGGCATTCGCTATTACCGCAAGGCGATTGAGCTCGAGCCGTCCCTGTCGAGCGCGCGCAGCCAACTGGGAATCAATCTGATGCGCCTGGGTCAGGAGGACGAGGCACGGCAGCAGCTCGAGCAGTGTTTTGAGGCCGGCTATAAAGATAATCAGACCGTGAACACCTTGCGGCTACTCGACAGCTACAAGAACTACGTGACCTTCAAAACGCCCACCACGGTGGTGCGGCTGAACAAGAAGGAAGCCGATCTGTTGCGGCCTTATTTTCAGTCAGAGCTCGATCGCGCGCTCAAGACGTACGAGGAAAAATATAAGTACAAGCTGAAAGCGCCGGTGCAGATCGAAGTGTATCCGGATCACGAGGATTTTGCGGTGCGCACCATGGGAATGCCGGGCCTGGGAGCCCTGGGCGTGACCTTCGGCACCTACGTTGCCATGGACTCGCCGAGTTCGCGCAAGCCGGGCAGTTTCCACTGGGCGAGCACCATGTGGCACGAATTGAGCCACGTCTACGTGCTCTCCATGACCAACCATCGCGTCCCGCGGTGGTTCACCGAAGGCCTGGCGGTGTACGAGGAAACCGCCAACGGTCATCCCGATTGGGGCGATCGCCTGGATCCGGAATCGATCAGCGCGATTCATCAGAAGAAGCTGTTGCCGGTGGCCGATCTGGACCGCGGATTCATCCATCCCGAGTACCCGTCGCAAGTGACGGTATCGTACTTCCAGGCAGGCAAGATCTGTGATTTCATCGCTGAGAAATGGGGTCACGACCACCTGCTGGCCATGATCCACGATTTCGGCGAGCTGAAGACCACGCCCGAAACCATCGAGCTCGAATTCAAGATCAAGCCCGAGGAGTTCGATCGCCAGTTCCTCGCGTGGCTGGACGCGCAAACTCAAGTCACCGTGAACGGTTTCGAAGAGTGGCGGACCAAGATCAAACTCGTCTCGGAAATGGTGAAGGCCAAGAAATGGGACGACGCGATCAAACAGGGCGAGGCGATTCGCGACCTCTATCCGGATTACGTCGAGCTCGGCAATGTGTACGAGTTTCTTTCCCAGGCGTGGCTCGCCAAGGGCGATAAGGCCAAGGCCACCGCGGAGCTCGAACTCTACAGCAAGACCGGCGGACGCGATCCGGCCACGCTCAAGCAGCTCGCCTCGCTCGAAGTGGAGCAAGGCAGGAAGCGCGAAGCGGCCGCGGCGCTCGACCGGCTGAACCTCATTTATCCCGAAGATGCCGACGCGCATCATCGTCTAGGGGACCTCGATCTGGAGCTTGGAAATCCCAATGGCGCGGTTCGCGAATTCCAGGCCGTGCTGGCTACCAAACCGCTGGACATGGCCGGGGCGCATTACGAGCTGGCCCGCGCTTTCCAGGCCGCGCACCGTCTCGACGACGCCCGCGATGAAGTGGTATCGTCGCTGGAGGCCGCTCCCAGCTATAAACCGGCCCAAAAGCTCCTGCTGGAACTTAACGTGAAAGAATAGTAGAACCCTGAAAGAATAAAATCCTCTCATGTCCACCCTCCCTCTCAACACGCTTGACTCCGCCGCGCTGCAGGAGCGTATCGCCCGGTTTCAGAAGGCACAGGCAGATATCATCGCCCAGGTCCGGCGAGTGATCGTCGGCCAGGACGAAGTGATCGAACAGGTGCTGGTCGCCCTGTTCGTCGGTGGACATTGCCTGATCACCGGTCTGCCGGGAACCGCCAAGACGCTGCTGGTGCGAACGCTCGCGCAATCGCTGGGACTGGTGTTCCGGCGCATCCAGTTCACACCGGACCTGATGCCGTCCGATATCACCGGCACCGACATTATTGAAGAAGATCCCGGCACGGGCCGCCGGACCTGGACCTTCGTTCCCGGGCCGATCTTCACCAATGTCCTGCTGGCCGATGAGATCAACCGCACGCCGCCGAAGACGCAATCGGCGCTGCTGGAGGCGATGCAGGAGCGCTCGTGCACCGTGCGCGGGAATCACTATACGATTCAGGCGCCCTTCTTTGTATTGGCCACGCAAAACCCCATCGAGCTCGAAGGCACCTATCCGCTGCCCGAAGCGCAGCTCGACCGGTTTATCTTCAATACCCTGCTCGATTACCTCTCGGCGGATCACGAAATGAAGGTGCTCGACCTGACCACCACCACGCATGTGGCGCAAGCGGAAGCGGTGACGACGGCCGAAGAAATTCTGGATTTTCAGCAGGTGGTTCGAATGGTGCCGATCGCCGATTCGATCTCGCGCTACGCGGTGGATCTGGTGCGGGCGACGCGCTCGACCGACCCCACCGCGCCCGACTTCATCAAGAAATACGTAAACTTCGGCGGGAGCGTGCGCGCGGCCCAGTTCCTGGTGCTGGCCGCCAAGGCGCGAGCCCTGATGCGCCGCCGCTATCACGTCGCCTACGAGGACATCACGGCCCTGGTGCGGCCCATTTTGCGGCATCGCATTCTTCTGAACTTCCAGGCCGAGTCGGACAAGTTGACGCAGGACGACATTTTGAAGAAGTTGCTTGACGTGATGCCGGCTCCGCGGGAATAGGATGCTACAGCGGTATTTAGATCCGGCGGTTCTGGCTGGGATCTCCGGCCTCGATCTGGTGGCGAAGACCGTGGTCGACGGCTTCATCGCCGGGCTGCACCGGTCGCCTGATTTCGGGTTCAGCCAGGAGTTCGCCGAATACCGCGCCTATTCACCCGGCGACGACCTGCGTCACGTGGATTGGAATGTTTTCGCGCGAACCGAACGCATGTTCCTGAAGCGGTATCGCGGCGAAACCAATTGCCAGGTGACCATTCTTCTGGACGCCAGCCGGTCCATGAAATATGCCTCACTGCGGGCCGGCGTGAAGCTGCTCGAGAAGTTCGAGTACGCGCGGTTCCTGGCGGCTTCGGTCGGATATCTGGCCCATGTGCAGCGCGATGCCGTGGGGTTGATCGTCTTCGATGACGACGTGCGCCAGTTTGTCCAGCCGTCGTCGAGGCAAGGGCAGCTTGCCCGCCTGTTGCATGCGATCGGAAGCGCGCAGCTCGGCACGCGCACTGATTTTGCCCGTCCCTTCGCCCACGTGCAGCAGTTTTTGCACCGCCGCGGTCTGGTGGTGGCGATTTCGGATTTCTGGGACGAACCGGAAAAGATCATCAACACGGTGGCGCCCCTGCGGTTTCATGGAAACGAGCTGGTGCTGTTCCACATTCTCGATCCGGAGGAGATTCGTCCCAAGCTCAAGCACCCGGTGCTGCTCGAGGATCTCGAGACGGGCGACGCGCTCGAAGTCGGGCCGGACTACGTGGCGCACGAGTACCCGGAGAGGATGGATGCGCATCTGGAGGACCTGAAGACGCGGGCCCAGGGCGCGGGCATCGATTATTTCCTGATCGATACCACTCGGCCGCTCGATGCCGCATTGCGTGAGTACCTGGCGATCCGCAAAGGGAGGATGTAGTGGGATTTTTTGCGCCCTGGTTCCTGGCCGGTATCGCCGCCGTGGGACTGCCGGTGTGGATTCACCTGCTCAAGCGGCACAAGACCGATCCGCGCCTGTTCCCCTCGCTCATGTTCTTCGAGAAGCGCGAGCAAAGCTCTGTGATGCACCGGCGCCTGGATTACATCCTGCTGTTCGCGTTACGCGTGGCGATCGTGGTCCTGCTGGCCCTGTTATTTGCCAGTCCGTTCATCCGCCGCGCGGCGCCGGCGTCCGATGGCAAGAAGGTGACCGTGGTCGCGGTGGATCATTCGTTCAGCATGCGCGCGGGAGATCGTCTCGCGCGGGCCAAGGAGGAAGCCCGCGGAGTTCTTGGGAAGCTGCATCCCGGGGATCAAGCCCAAGTGATCGCGCTCGGTGCGCAAGTGCAAGCGCTCACGCAAGTGATCTCCGATGCGGGCGAGCTGCGCGCGGCGGTCGATTCCATTCAACCGAGCGACAGCAGGGCATCGTTCGGAGAGCTGGCGCGCTATGTGCGGACACTGGCCGAATCGCAGCGGATTCCCCTCGAAGTGCACCTGGTCAGCGATTTGCAGAAGTCCGCGATGCCTCCCGGTTTCGCGGACCTGCGTCTCGACCCGAGCACCGCATTGGTGTTCCATCGCGTGGGCGACGCCGCGCCGAACTGGACGGTGGAGAACGTGGCCGCGCCGCGGAGGGTCTACGATCCCAAACGGGTGCGCGTCCAGGCGACGGTGGCGGGGTTCGATACTCCAGAAGCGAAGCGCAACGTTTCCTTGGTCCTGAACAACAAGGTGGCTCAAACCAAGACCGTCGACGTGCCCGCGAATGGACGGGCGCAAGCGGAGTTCCTGGGGCTCGACGTGCCCTACGGTTTCAGCCGCGGCGAGGTGCGAATCGACGGCGGCGACGCACTCTCCGCCGACGATCGCTACGTATTCGCGGTGGAACGGACCGATCCGAGGAAGGTGCTGTTCATCGACGACGGGCGCCATCCGCGAGCGGAGCTGTATTTCCGGGCGGCGCTCGACGCCTCCGGGGACTCGGCCTTCCAGATGGAGACTTTACGCCCGGAGCAGGCGGCGAACGCCCCGCTCGGAAATTATGCCTTCCTGGTGCTGTCCGATTTGGGCTCGGTGACGGCGGGATTCGAAGACAGCCTCAGACATTACGTGAACGGAGGGGGATCGCTGTTGATCGCGCTGGGCCCCTCTTCGACAGCGCTTCCCCGCGTGCCGGTCTCAGACGACGCGATCGAAGCGGCCAGTTACGCCGGACGCGAAGGGGAGCGATTCCTGTCGGTATCCGACATCGACACCGGACATCCCGCGCTGCGCAGCGTGGACCGGTTCGCGGCGGTCAAATTTTATCAGGCGATCCACGTGACGCCTTCGAAATCGCGAGTGCTGGCGCGGCTGAACGATCAAACTCCTCTGGTGCTGGAACGTCAGGTGGGCGAAGGCAAAGTGCTGGTGTTCACGTCCACCTTCGACAATGTGTCGAACGACCTGCCGCTGCACGCCGCGTGGGTTCCGTTCATCTCGCAGACGGCGGCTTATTTGAGTGGGGGCGGCGCGGAGCAGCCAGTGAATCTGGCGGTCGATTCCTACGTCGAACTAAGAGCGGGCGATAACAAGGGCGCGGCGGCCGAGGTCCTCGATCCCGACGGTAAGCGGCTGCTGTCCCTCGAAGAGGCGACCACCGCGAAGAATTTCGCGGTGGCGCGGGAAGGCTTTTTCGAGCTGAAGACGGCCAGCGGACGGCGCAGCTTGATCGCGGCGCACGCCGACCGCCGGGAGTCCGATTTAACGGTGATTCCCCAGGAGACGCTGGACCTGTGGAGGGCCACCGGAGGCGATAACCAGGGAAGCGCCGGCGCCGCAGGCAAGGCGAATGAGGACGATAAGAAACCCTGGGGCCTCTGGCCGATTATATTATTGCTATTGTTAGGTGTAGCGATGGTCGAATCGGTGGTGGCGAACCGGTATTTGCGGCCACGGGCGGAGGTTCGGGAAGGTATCAAACAGGAGGCGGCATGAACACGCGCGACCAGCTGAATCAATACCTGCAGACCCTGGAAAAGCGATTGCGATGGATGGCAGTGTCCCGGGGAGCGGCCATCGCCGCGGGAGTGGCCCTGGGCGCGACCGTCGCCCTGGTGCTGATCACGAACGCGTTCGCATTCTCCACCACCAGCATGACCTTGGCACGCGTCGTTCTGTTTCTCGCGCTCGCCGTTTCGCTGGGATTCGCGGTGGTGGTCCCGCTGCTCGCGCTGAACCAGCGTCGAACCGCCGGCCGCGCCGAATCGACGTTTCCCGAGTTTCAGGAACGCCTGCTGACTTTTGTCGAGCGCAGCGAGCAACGGGATCCGATGCTCGAACTGCTGGCCGCCGATACGATTTCGATTGCAAGACGAACGGAGCCGGAACGGGTGGCTCCGCGGCGTTCGATCTTCGCGTTGGCCACTTCCGCCGGGGCCGCGGGCGCCACACTGCTGTGGCTGATTCTGGCCGGCCCAGGGTTCCTTGGCTATGGAGCTTCGCTGCTGTGGGCAGGCATGCCCAAGGCGGGAGCGCCGAAGTTCTACGACATCGCCATCCAGCCCGGAAACAAACTGGTGCGTCGCAAGGCGGATCAGATGGTGACGGCCGAGCTCTCCGGGTTCGCCGCGCCTCAGGTCCGATTGTTCGCGAAATACAAGAGCACGTCGAAGTGGGAAGAAGCTCCCATGGTGGCGCGCACCGGTGCCACGGCCTACGAATTTCTGTTCGCCGCGGTTCCGGAACCGGTGGAGTATTACGTCGAGGCTGCCGGCGTCCGGTCGAAAACCTACAAGCTGGACGTGATCGATCTTCCCGGGATCAAGAAAGTCCGGGTCACCTACCATTACCCGGCCTGGCTGGGTCTGAAGGACGCGGTGGAGGATCCGGGCGGGGACTTGCGGGCCGTGGCCGGCACCACGGCGGAACTGGCGGTCGAAACCGATCGGCCGCTTAAGAACGGCACAATCGATCTGGACGACGGCTCGCACATTTCGCTCGCCGCGAACGCCGCCGGGACGCTGATCGCGAAGGTTCCGATCCAGAAGGACGGGATGTATCATTTTGCCGCCGCCGAGCAGGGTGAAAGCGTCCGCCTGAGCGAGGACTATTTCATCGAAGCGCAGCAGGATCAGGCCCCGACCGTTCGCATCACCCACCCCGGCTCGGACGCGAAAGTGAGCCCGATTGAGGAAGTGAACATCAGCGTCGAGGCGGCGGACGACTTCGCCCTCGATGGCATGGAACTGCATTATTCGGTCAACGGCACTCCGGAGAAAGTGGTGCCGATGCTACCGAACAAGGGCGTCAAGACGGCCAGCGGCAAGCTGCTGCTGGCGCTCGAAGACTATAAGATGGAGCCCGGCGACGTGGTCAGCATGTACGCCACGGCCAAGGATGCGCGCAATACCTCGCGCACCGACATCGTCTTTATTGAAACGCAGCCCTACGAGAAGAACTATACGCAGTCGCAGCAGAGCGGTGGCGGGGGCGCGGGCGGCGGGGGCGGCGGCAACGAGGAAACTCAGATTTCGCAGCGGCAGAAGGAAATCATCGCCGCGACTTGGAATGAACTGCGCGGGGGCAGCAAAGGCACCAGTTCGGCCGACAACGCGCGGTTCCTTTCAGAAGTGCAACAGAAGCTGAAGGAACAGGCGGAGTCCTTGGCCCAGCGCGCCACCAGCCGGGAGCTGGCGGGCGCGAATCAGGAATTCCAAACCTTTGTCAAGGATCTGCAGGAAGCCGCCAAGCAGATGGATCCGGCCTCGATCAAGTTGAAGGGACAGGCGTGGAAGGATGCCCTGGAGCCGGAGCAGAAGGCGCTGCAACACCTGTTGCGCGCGGAAGCGACGTTCCGCGATATTCAGGTCGCCTTCGGGAATCAAGGCGGAGGCGGAGGCGGTGGCGCGGGAGCCGGGCGCGACCTGGCGAACCTTTTCGACCTCGAACTGGACACGGAAAAGAATCAGTATGAGACCGGGCAGCAGCAGTCTTCTTCTTCCGAAGAACGGCAGAAGGAAGTGGATGAGGCTCTCCAGCGATTGACGGAGCTGGCGCGCCGGCAGCAGGAGTTAGCGCAACAACAGAAGCAAAACAAGCAGACCTTTGATCAGCGCTGGCAACAGGAAATGCTGCGGCGCGACGCCGAAGAGTTGAAGCGGCAGATGGAACAATTGTCGCGCGACGGCGGGCAGCAGTCATCGAGCCAGCAGCAGTCCGGTCAACAATCGCAGTCCGGTCAACAATCGCAGTCCGGTCAGCAGGGTCAGTCGGGTCAGTCCGGTCAATCCGGACAATCTGGCCAATCCGGTCAATCTTCTGGGTCGCAACCGAATGCCGGCTCGCGGCAACAACAGCAACAACAGCAGCAGCAGCGGATGCAGCAGATGAATCAGGCCCAGCAGCGTCTGCAGAAGGCGCTCGAACAGCTTTCCCAGGCGACCGACGACATGCGCGCGGCGCAGCAGGCCGCACAACAGGGCCAAGGTGCGGGAGCCGAACAGAGCGAAGCCAACGCCAGGCGCGCAGCCGAACGCCTGCAGGAAGCGCAGCAGATGATGAACGGTCTGCAAAAGGACCGCTCTTCGTCCCAGGTGGACGATCTCGCGAGACGCGCGGAGTCAATGGCGGCGCAACAGCACGATTTCGAGAATCGTCTGCGCCAAGCGTACGGGGATCCGTCGAGTCCACGGACTCCGTCGCAAGCGCGGCCCACCAGGGAACAGGCGGAGCGGCTGGCGGGCGAAAAAGACAAGATGGCCGGCGATCTCGATCAGCTTGAAAAAGAAATGCAGAAGGCTGCTCGCGATCTTACCGGCACCCAGCCGGGCGCGGCGACGCGGGTTCGCGACGGTTTGAGCGAGATCCAGCAGACCGAGACAAAGAGTCGCATGAAATATTCGGCGAACTGGATCCGGCAGGGCCAAGGTCTGATCATGGTGGAGCGGGAGCCGACCATCAGCCAGTCCCTCGATCGTTTGAGCAAGGATTTGCAGCAAGCCCAGAGCGCCATCAGCGGAACGGCTGCGCAAGGCGGCGACAAGAGCGGGATGGAGCAATCGCTCGCCCGCATGGAACGTCTGCGCGACCAGATGCAGCAAATGGCAAATGGACAGCAAGGCCAGAACGGTCAGCAAGGCCAGAACGGTCAGCAAGGCCAGAACGGTCAGCAAGGCCAGAACGGTCAGCA
>Ga0209415_10001882_pt1 | contig 39692 bp, 32 predicted proteins | sample PeaSoiSIISIP2007_FD_187696 | JGI IMG/M metagenome (GOLD analysis project Ga0209415, IMG submission 187696) | Peat soil microbial communities from Weissenstadt, Germany - SII-SIP-2007 (SPAdes) (version 2) | ecosystem: Environmental > Terrestrial > Soil > Wetlands > Peat | place: Germany...
TATCGCTGCATTGTCTAAGGCCATAGAACTTGATCAGGATCGAGCAGTAAAGTTATGATTGTGTGATCGCTAGCATACCTATCACATTGAAAGCGAGGGGAAAATTAGTGAAGATAGCCGTCATCGCAGATGTTCATGGTAATAGTTGTGCGCTCGATAAAGTATTAACAGATATAAAGGGTCGGTCAATTGACCAATTCATAATCTTGGGTGACTTGTTAATGAAGGGACCAGACCCTGCTTCAGTTATCCATATGGTCAAAGGTATCAAACCTTTGTGCTGGATCAATGGAAATACTGACTTGTGGTTCAAAGAATTAGCAAATAACTGGGAACCAAAAACAGAAAGAGAAAAAGGGTGGTTAGAATATTATCTGTTTGCAAAACAAAGACTTTCCGAAGAAGAGATTGAGTTTATTATTGCTTTGCCTACTGAACACGCTGTTGATTTAATGGGAACAAGTATATTATGCGTTCACGGTTCTCCAGGTTCTGTTATAAATGGGATGGACAATCGAAACTCAGAACATGAACTTGAATTAATGGTAGAAGGGGTCTGCGAATCAATCATCCTTTCTGGTCATACCCATATACCCTTTGTTGGAGAAGTTAAAGGCAAGTATATATTCAATGTTGGAAGTGTTGGATTATCTTCTGACGGTAGTAATCTGGCTTCTTATGGGATTATTGAACTTTGCACAGGTGTTGCTCCAAAATTTGAAATTATAAGAGTATCTTATCCAATCAGTGAGACGATAAGAATTGCACAGGAACTTAAGTTTCCAAATATGTATCAGTATGAACAATCTTTAGTTACCGGACTATCTGTGTATTAATCCTAAATCAAGTCAAGAGTCCGTCGTTCAGTCCATGACATATCAAGTTTCAACTAGCGTCGGAAGCGCCTTGCGTCGTTTGACAGATTCGCGGAAGTTTTGGAGTAAAAGGCAAGGCTTAAAAGGATATATAAACTATGCGAGTGCATTTCTTGAAGAAAATGCTTTATCCGATCCACTGGGCATGATCCACTATACCTTCATGGTTCAGATAAGTAGCCCTGAATCCAAAAAATAGGTATAATGGCAACATGGACGTTTGGATGAACTTGCGTAAAATAATACATGTGGATATGGATGCCTTCTATGCCTCTGTAGAGCAACGGGACGATCCTACCTTATTGGCGAAGCCAGTAGTGGTTGGAGGTAAGCCCAACAGCAGGGGTGTAGTTTGTGCTGCGTCTTATGGAGCACGCAAATTTGGAATACACTCGGCTATGCCCATGGCGGAGGCTTTTCGACGCTGTCCTCATGCTGTCTTTCTGCCAGTAAACATCCCTAAATACCACGAAGTGTCGTTGCAAATCCGACAGATATTTATGACTTATACGCCAATTGTGGAGCCGCTATCATTGGATGAAGCCTTTTTGGACATTACAGGGTCTACGAGCCTATTTGGTTCTGCGCGGACAATTGGGTTAACTATTAAACAACGTATACAGCAGGAGTTAAACTTAACGGCATCTGTTGGTGTGGCAAGCAATAAATTTCTGTCTAAACTAGCATCCGACTTACAGAAACCAGATGGCTTTGTCATTGTTCAGCCCAATAGGGTTCAAGAATTTCTTGACCCACTGTCAGTTGAAAGGATTTGGGGAGTCGGTAAAAAAACGGCTGAGCAGTTGCATAAACTTAATATCAAAACGATTAGAGATCTGCGTCGCTTGGAGCAGGGATATTTAACGCAACTCTTCGGGGTTTCGGGAAGTCAACTTTATCAGTTAGCTCAAGGTATAGATGATAGACCAGTGGAAAGTGATAGGGTGGCTAAATCCATTGGCCGTGAGACCACGTTTGCGACGGATATCGTAGATCGGGATGTATTGGAGACGGAGTTATTGAAGATCGCTGTTGATATTGGTAGGAGATTGCGCAAGGAATCCTTTAGAGGGAAAACGATCACATTGAAAGTCAGGTATGCCGATTTTCGCACGGTGTCGCGGTCTCATACCTTATCACAAGTCACCGATCTGGATGACGTGATTTATAAAGAAGCCTGTAACTTATTCAGGGAGGTATCGTTAAAGCAACCGCTTAGGTTGATTGGTTTGACGCTGCATAACCTGACCGATAAGTTTGAACGTCAACTTTCTTTGTTTTCTGAGCCGCAAAAGGATAACGAGACTCTCACGAAGGTCATTGATGTACTTAAAGAGAAATATGGTGAAAAGAGTATTACAAGGGCGAGATTATTGTGATCCGTAATACTTCAAAGGGCGCAGATAATATTCACAAATGAAGGAGAGTAAAAATGAATTATTCACAGATAACTTGGCTGTGTTGGGAAGCATTTGGCCTGGTATGGTTAGTCGGTTCAATTTATAATGTCTTCAGGGGACCAAGAGTTGTGAGGAAGCCGCTCCAGTCATGGCGGTATTGGTTAATTGGTGTCTTGCTGATTTATTTGGTATTCCATTATTTAAGTCCTCATTCTGTAGGGGTTCTGTACCGACTACCTATACAGTGGGTTGAGATACTGGGCGTGATTATCCTAGTTTCAAGCACGCTTTTTGCTATATGGGCTCGTATCGTCCTGGGAGTAATGTGGTCATCATCTGTAACGCTCAAATCTGACCACGAACTACGAACAAATGGACCGTATCGGATTACTCGCCACCCTATTTATACAGGCATACTGGGAATGTTAGTGGGGTCGAATTTTACTGTAGGCATGGTGTTCTTGCCAAGTTCTCTGGTTGCTCTGTGTATCTTACTGGTTAAGATTAGAAATGAAGAAAGATTAATGGAGGAAACCTTCGGAGAGGAATATTTAGACTACAAAAAGCGCGTACCGCAGTTAATACCAGTTCGAAAGTGGTGACAAAGATGCGGTTACCTACGACGCATTTTAAATAACCTTCTGACCAACGCCTTGCGCTACGGCCTGGACGGTGGATCGGTATCGGCCTCTGGGAAGACCCGGGTTTGGTGTGGGTGGACGTTTGGGATAGAGGCAAGGGTATCCTAGCGAGGTTTCAAGGAATACTTCCCTACGGGGCACTGGCCTGGGATTGACCATCGCTAAGAACAGCCTCCTAAGAAAAACGGAATGATTCAGGTTTCGCAAACTAAAGTCTTGACAACATCTCTAACAACCGTTAGGATAAAATTGTAAGGTAATTATAATCCCACTTCTACAGGTGCCTCATCAAGAGGAGAATAGGGAATCGGGTGAAAGTCCCGTGCGGTCCCGCCACTGTGATAGGAGAGCTACTGCTAAACCACCTGTCAATCCATTGATTTGGGAAGGTGCAGTCAGTGATGACCCTGAGCCAGGAGACCTGCCTATAGAAGAGTACTGCCCAAACGTTGAATTTGGCATGTGCTGTTTCACTGAGAGAAAGGTAAAGTCCTCAGCTAATTAAAGCTGGGGACTTCTTGTTTTCAAAATCATTTATAAGGAGCGAGGGAAAATGACAAAAATTGTGTCAACAACCACAACCTACGGAGAGAAAGTGCTTAGTGTTGAGCCTTTCGGAATTGAGGCTATCCCCGCAAGCGAAAGACACGGTCGGGTAGGCCAGATCTTTACCTTTTGGTTTTCTGCCAATCTAAATATCCTTACCTGGTTTACCGGGGCTTTAGGCATTATCTTAGGGCTTTCTTTTCCTGCAACGGTTGGAGCCATTATGATAGGTAACATCCTGGGTACTCTTTTCTTAGCTGTTGTTTCAGCCCAGGGTCCTAAGCATGGTCTTCCTCAAATTGCCGCAAGTGGCAAAGTTTACGGGCCTATCGGTTTGAAGCTTTTCGGCAGTCTTAACTGGTTGGGCAATGTAGGGTGGTTTGCTGTCGATATTATCTTAGGTGTCATTGCTCTTGAACAGGTCTTTGGAGTTAGCTATCTGACGGGGTTACTGTTGCTTGGAACGTTGACAATTGTGGTTGCGGTTTTTGGCTATAACTTTATCCACCGCTTTGCTCAAATAATGGCGGTAGCCTTAGGAGCATTTTTCTTGGTCATGAGCTTTCGAATGATTCCTCAGATTTCTCCGGAAACTCTCTGGGCTCCCTCCAAGCTTTCCATGTTAGAACAGCTTCCTATATTTGTTCTGGTAGCGGCTGCAGTATTTTCCTACCAACTCGCTTTTTGTACTTGTGGCTCTGATTACAGCCGTTACCTGCGCACCTCTATCTCGTCTGGAAAAATCGCCCGTTATACTTTTTTTGGTAGTATTCTTGCTGGAGCATGGCTAGAAATCCTAGGGGCTGCGGTTACCAGCCTTAATCCTCAAGGAGATTCCATTGCTTTAATAGCGCAACTCATGGGACCTTTAGCAATTCCTGCTTTGCTTACTATTGCACTTAGCACTATTCCGATTAATGTATTGGCAACGTATAGTGGTGGCATCTCCCTCATGGCTGCAGGTATTCCCCTTAAACGTTGGATTTCCCCCATTCTTACCGGGGGACTGGGTATTCTGCTGATTAGCTCAGGAAGCGGTGCCTTTGCTGACACCTATAAAAACTTCTTGCTCCTGCTCTCCTACTGGATTACTCCATGGCTAGGAATTCTATTGGTAACTAAACCCTTCAGTGACAACCCTGTAAAATTATCCCACAATAAGGCAGTGGTGCTATATTTCCTTGCTCTACTGCTCTCTGTTCCCTTTATGTCCTCTACTCTTTATACAGGTTACATTGCCCACAATTACTTAGGGGGAGCTGATATTAGTTATATCGTTGGCCTCCTAGCCACTGTTCTAGGAGTTCAAATAATCAAACGACTGCAATCTAAAGTTATAAGGCTACCCTTGAAACAACATAACTGATTTAATTTGATTGCTTAGACTTGTTAGGCACTCTAGAATGCCTACACCATTTAATCTCATTGCAGATTTCGCTTAATCTAGCATTAAACATTCGGCTGAGGAGTATGTTTCTTCATCAAAGTATTAATAACTATCAGCATAATTAACAGCCCTGAAACTGCACCACAGATCAAAATGCCCATACCAACTCCAAGTTTCTGTATAATGCTACCCGCAAATAGGTTCCCTATCGGGGTTGTACCTAAAAAGGCAAAAGAGTAAACGCTCATAACCCTACCCCGGAATTGTTCGCTGGAATTAATTTGCATTGTTGAATTAGCAGTTGTCGCAAACACAATGGTGAAAAATCCGATAATCGCAAACGTCACAGCAGCTAAAGGTAAGATGTGAATCGGTTCAAGTACCATTAGTAACGTAGATACTATGAAGCCACTGCCAAAAAGTAGCCGTAATTTAGGATTGCCCTTAGCCCAGGATGCCACCATAAGTGCTCCGACAAGTGAACCGGCACCAGTGGCTGATAAGAGAAAAGCATAGCCATTCACACCTTGTTTCAGAACCTCAGCAGCATATAAAGGGATAATGACATTGAAGTTCATAACGAAAGTGCCAACAGCCAACATGGACAAGACGGTGCTGCGGAGGGGAGGGGACTGCCTGATATATCTTAAACCCTCAAGTATTTCAACAAGTACTTTTTTGCGTACAGTTTTATTCTCGGGCGGGTTTGTCTTAATCAGATAGAGACCAAAGATTACGGGGATGAAGCTAATTCCGTTAAAGAAAAATAAAAGGCCTGTACCATACTTAGCCATTAAGACGGCAGACAGGGCAGGGCCGATCATTCTAGCCACATTGAAGATGGCCGAGTTGAGGCCGATAGCACTCCTAAGGTCTTTCTTTGCTACTAACTCCGGCATAAAAGATTGTCGGGTGGGTGTGTCAAGCGTATTAATAAGACCGAGGAACACAGCCAGGATAAGGACATGCCAGTAAGTGACATGCCCAGACCAAACCAGAAGTGCCAAAACGAATGCTTGGATCATTAAGGTTATTTGGGTGAAAATAATCAGGCGTTTCTTGGGGTATCTGTCGATAAATACTCCTGCAAACAGGGATAAGAACATGACCGGTCCAAATTGGGCTGCACCGAGCAATCCTAATAACAGAGCGGATTTAGTCAGTGAATATACTAGCCATTGTTGAGCAGTGGACTGCATCCACGTGCCAATTAAGGAAATGCATTGACCAAACCAAAAATAGCGAAAATTACGGTGGGTTAAGGCAGGGTATGTTTCTTTTAGTTTAGCTATCAACAGTTATCACTCACTTCTAAGTACTTCCTTATAGGGGTGTACCAAATAAATCTTCTTTGCGTATATTGCACTAGTTTCTACTCTTTTCATATGTGAAGAAGCATACATTTTAACCGTGTAATCCATATATCTGCCGTTGCCAACAGACCCTTAGGAATAGCTGTTAATGGATGGTCAATGAGTCGAAAATTGGCCTGTGATAGGTTTTCTCAAAACATTTAGTATCATATCACTTCAGTTAACCAGAATAATATAATGTAGTCAAGGCGTTTCGAAAGAAAAAAGTATATGGGCAAACACAACAGTTATCGCGTAACCAAACGATGAAGAAAAGAAACTTAGAGTTTGCGCCCCTACATGTTCAATGAAACTAAATATAGGCGAGGGCACTGTAGTTATTTGCCAGATCGTTTGGGACGGTCTGGCAAATTTGTGTTTCTTGGCGTATTTTATAATATCGGAAGGATATGAAAGTAAAATGTCGAATATTAGTATTGAAAACCTTTATAATTATATGGATAGTATCTATTTGTAGCAAGGATGTATTTAATGTTGAATATACTCGAAATTATGAAGCGTGTTATGCTCAAAAGAAAGAGATTCCGAATACGTACGTCCACAGATATGAACCAGCGAAAGCTCTATACTCTTCTTAGGGATGATAAAACAATCTGGGTTTTGTATCTCGATATCGTTAAATTTCATGAAGTAGAATTTCGCTATGGTTACAATATTTGCCACCAAATTTTGGACGAACTTAATAACGAAATTAACCATACTCTTAGTAATCAACGCAGTTTCTTTCTCTTCACTCAATCGGAAAGCAGGGGTGGAGACGACTTCGTTATTTATCTTGTTCCTGGAGAAAACACATTATGGGAAATGAGGGAGGTTATTGAAGAATGGGTTCTTCCTATGGAAGAACGGTTTAACCGTAGAATTAGGAAACTCGTTAACGAGGAAATTAGACTGCGTTCTGGACTTGCTAGGTGTATCAACGAAGCTAGTCGAGGGCCTGATTCTCTAATTTCTACGGCTGTTAAAGAAGCTTTCCTCCTCAACAAATCTGATCCGGATCCCAGATTTTTCGCTCGTCGGGAAGAGATTGCCCATCTGATCAATGAACCGGACAAGTACTTGAAAGTCGCATTTCAACCGATCATTGAAACCCGTAACGGTGAGGTTTATGGTTTTGAAGCGTTGGCCCGCATACCGGGCTCTACTTGTTTTAACAATATTGCTGATCTCTTCCCCTTTGCAGAAAAGATAGGACAGCTCTATCCAATTGAAACACTTTGCCGACGGCAAGCTATTGCTGCCTACCCAGCTGTTGTCCAAAACAAAGAGTTGCTCTTCCTCAACATTAACCCCCAGATCCTGATCGATCAGGAATTTGCCTCCGGCCAAACTAGAAAACTGCTTTTTGAAAAAGGGTTAGCGGCTTCCGATGTTGTTTTGGAAATTACTGAACAAAGTGCCATTGAGAATTTTGCCATGTTCCGAGAGGCTTTAGATCATTATCGTAGTCAGGGTTACCTCATTGCGTTAGATGACCTCGGGGCTGGCTACTCCTCTTTGCAATCCGTAGCAGAACTTCATCCTGACTTCCTTAAAGTGGATCAATCTTTAATTTCAGGAGTAAATGCTGACCCGATTAAATGGGCCTTGCTGGAGACGTTTGTCACCTTTTCCAAACGCATAGGGTGTCGCATCATCGCAGAAGGTGTGGAAACAGAAGAGGAAATGCACACAGTTGTCCAATTGGGAGTTGATTACGTACAGGGATTTTTTGTAGCTAGACCCGCTTTTGAACGAGCTGGCATTAATCCCGCCGTTAAGAAAATATTGAATCCTAAAAGGCGATTAAAATACATTGAACAAAACCCTATTGTTTCCCTGGTGGAGCCGTTACCCTTTTTCGAACCTAACACGCTTGTAAGTGACGTCGAAACTTATTTCCGTGACCATCCACACCAATGGCTGATAGGGATAACTGAAAACTCTCGTTTGGTCGGTGTTATACAGCGTGACAGACTTTTTGCCGCCTTAGGTACCCGCTATGGTGTCCCTCTTTATCTTGAACGTACTGTTACCATTTTGATGGATGCAAATCCCCTAATAGTGGAAGACACTACTCCTTTGGAAGTGGTGTCTAGTTTAGCTATGCAACGCTCGGGTACCCAACTGTATGATGGTATTATTGTGGCTCACCAACATAAGCCAATCGGCTTGGTTTCAGTGGCAAATCTAATGAAAGCTATGTCTGAGAAGCAGATTAATCTTGCCCAAGGAGCTAACCCGCTGACAGGCTTACCCGGCAACTTATGCATTAATCAAGAAATCCGACAACATCTGGAAAAAGGTTCAACTTTCGGTGTTATATATGTTGACCTTAACAAATTCAAATATTATAACGACTTATACGGTTTTCAACAAGGAGACGTCGTGATCAAGAGGTTAAGCGATATTTTACTGAATGCTTCCTATAATACCGATGAGGAAACCTTTGTCGGACACATCGGTGGTGACGATTTTATTACAATCTCTTCATCTTCGGACCAAGAAAGATTAGCAGTTAACATTCTCACCCAATTTGAACAATGTTGCGGACAGTTGTCTGGCACAGCAAACCTTAGCGTTGCCCTAGCTGGTCTTATTGTAAACAACACGGACCAAAGTTGGACCCCCTCACTCGTCGCTGAACGAGCTGCTCAAATCAAGAAAGAAGTTAAGGCAATGGGAGGCAACTCTTTTTTGCTACGATAGAGGAGAAACGCAGGGCTGATTGATAAGATTGATGGTGACTTTTTTCGTAGACTGATCAGAAGATCAAGTTACAGTCCATGGTTGACGCGTTTGTGTTAAGACAGGTATGGAGGTGTTTTCAATTCTACGAGCAATTTGGTATTGAAAAAGTTGAATTTAAGGTTCAGGATTCGATCTACACGGAGTATTATTTTTACAGAAGTTTAACCTTATCTTAACGGCTATGATTACCTAACTTAATATCTCTATGTTATATTTATAGTTACCGCAAGTTGGTGAACTTAAGAACTTGGGCAAATAAACCTAGAATGGAGGCTAAAGAAGAGTAGTATGACAGCACAAGAAAAAAGTATCATTGAAACTATTATGGTTGATGTTGGACTGGAGCCTTTACACGTTGAGGTAGATGACCAAGAAACGAGAACTAAACAAGTGACAGTAATAAAAATATCACGATAGAAGCGAATACTCAGTAGTTGAGTATTCGCTTCTTTGATTTTTGTAGACTAATTACCGTCCGTGAAGTATCGGAATTGCTAGACAGACCATCATAGGACTTTCCCTTTTTTGTGCTTTATCATATTCTCAAAGTATGTCCCGAAGCCTAGTGAACAGTGTATAAACCACAGCTTGCTGTCAGAACTTTAAAATTAAGGTAACTTTTGATAATCGGCAATTATTCGAAGAGAGCTGCGGAATCACTTAATGTGAAATTAGCCGTAATCGCAGCTGTAACCAACTCGATTTCGCATTTTCGCATCTATCCTGTGATTGATCTTCAGAGGTTGCTTCGTTTCCTATCTCCTAACCACATCTGAGAACAAGTATTCCGATGAGTTAGACAAAGCAGTTGTGTTACAATGATTGTAACTTGAAACATAAAACAAAACATGATATGATTGAAATATTAAAAGAGGAAATGGTGATAAATTTGGATAAGATCTCGTTAGATAAAGAAATAATTCTCAATACAACAGAAGAGGTCATTCGCCGTTTCGGACCAGACAAAGCGAATATCTCTGACGTGGCAAAATTATTAAAAGTAAGCCACGCTGCCATTTATAGATATTACAATGGAAAAACAGCCCTATGGAATGCCGTTACAGAACGCTGGCTCGCACGTTTGCATACTCGATCAAATGACATATTAAAAGAAGATAGTCCAGCCGATATTAAGCTTTATCATTTACTCGAGAATTTTGCGGAAGCTAAGCGCCTCTGCGCGATTAATGACCCGGAAATGTTTGCAAATTACATCAAACTAGCCCGTAACTCAATGGAAATAATAGAAAAGGTCAAAGAAGATGGGATTAGTAAAATTGAGAAGATTATAATACAAGGGATTACAGAAGGTGTATTTTTTACGGAATCTCCCCGTCTAGTGGCAAAATCAGTATATCTTGCAACCAATGTTTTTATCCACCCAGACTCATTTGAAGATCCTGACAGAAAGCAAAACATAGATTCCGTTGTAAATCTTCTGTTAAGAGGTCTTAAAAATTCCAATCAATGAATCCTTTATGCAAGAAATGACCGACAATAAGGCGGCCATATTTAAAAAAGGGCCTATACGCGGTCCGGGCGTGAGGAACGCAACATCGGATCACTATGCCGGCATTGCCACGCTTGGACCCGACGCGGAAGAGCAAAACTGTATCCGCATTAGGCTATCTTGGGAGGAAATTGAGGAGAAACGTGGAATATTATAGAAGAAACTACCTAGGAGTTTTAAAATCATCTAAGGTAGCGAGTACTATATATTGGCTTAGGTCTATGACGCAGTAGTATATGTGGGGTTCATGTGATCACTGTCTGCTGATGAATGAAAACTTAATTTTATTATTAGACTTTCTGTACTAGAATCATGCATGCATTTACAAAGGGGCATTTAAATGAATTTTGAACGTGATAATGGAGTGAAGAATTTTTTAAGAGAAGTATATATTGAAATTGATAATAATGAAGTGGTAACTTTCATCAGCCAGAATTGCAAAAACCTATTAGGTTATACCCAACAAGAACTAGTTAGTAAAAATATCGGTGATATACTTTCTATAATTCCTTTAAAAAATAAGTCTATTACTAATATAAAGGCGTCTGTTATAACAAAGATTGGCACTGTTATTCCAGTAGATTTAGCAGGTTCTCCATTAATAGATGATAATAATGATATATCGGGTTATAGAATCTCACTGTTTGATATATCAGCATACTTAAAATTTGATAGCAATGAAGAAACAATAAATAATATGTTTGAACGATCAAGGGATATTATTTATAGAACCGAGTTGATTCCAAAGTTTAAATTTACATATCTTAGTCCATCTATTAAAGAAATCTTGGGATATAGTGCAGAAGAGCATTTGATGAATCCAATGATTCCATACGAGATAGTTCATCCTGACGATAGACATATTCTTTTAAGAAAAATTACTAACAATATAGATTTTTCTAAGCCTCTTCCTACTAGATATCAGCATAGAGATGGTCATTATGTGTGGCTTGATGATTATTGTATTCCTATATATGATGATAATGGTGTGCTAGTCGCACTAGAAGGATTTAGTAGAGATATTACTGATAAAAAGCAATTGGAAGAGAAACTTGAACGGTTAAGTTATTATGACGGCTTAACTGGTGCTTATAATAGGTATTATCTTGAAAAGGAAGTAAATGTTATAGATACTGAAAATGATACACCTACCGGGATTATCTTCTGTGATCTAGATAATTTAAAAGTAACAAATGATACTCTGGGACATAATTTTGGAGATAAATTAATAGTAAATGCTTTTAAAATTTTAAAGGATATTATTCCTGAAAACTCAATTATTGCTAGGACGGGTGGAGATGAATTTGTCGCAATTATTAAAAATACTTCTCTTAACAAAGTAAAGGCATTATACATTCAATTATGCGAATCCGTAGCACAACAAAATAAATACAATACAGATTTAGAAGTAAAAGTATCCATAGGTTACTCCTTTTCCGATACTTCGTTAGGAGTTATAAGGGATTTTATTGCTATCGCTGATAAGAATATGTATAAGGCTAAGCAAAGAAAAAGGAATACCATTTCCAACATAATTACTTAAAAATGTATGATCTAGTCAAAAACTTAAGTAAGCTTTGAATTAAGTGAACTAGGAACAGTGTTCAGCAATAAACTGGAGGTTGGAAAATGATCGTAAACAATCTGCTTCTCAAACTAAAGGAACGTACCAATGAGAACATTGCGAAGGCAGAGGATGTGCTGCTAAGTATGAAAGGAAAGATAGAAGTTCTCCGCGATTTGCAAGTTGAGGTGGACATACGCCATGGAGGATCGTCCTATGACCTCATGTTAATTACGAAATTTGATTCGATGGAAGATTTAGATGCGTACCTGATTCATCCGGTGCATGTTGAAGTAGCGAAATATATTGGGAGTGTGTTGGAAACTGGAGCCTCTGTATGCTATGAATCGAAAGGTGAATAAACGAATAAGCTCGTCAAATTTGACCTCATCCTAGCGAAGTCTATCAGCCGCTTTGCTCGCAACACCACCGATTGACGGTCAAGGTACAATCGATGGTTGAAGTGGTGTTTGTGTTTAAGACGGGGCCGGAAGTCAGGGAGATATTTTGATACAGAAAGAAGTGAAACGCCAGTCAAGGTTCAAAGTCACCTTGACTGGCGTTTTGTACGTTCATATGAACAGCATTGCGCAATAGTAAATTTGAATAATCGGTAAACTAAGAAAGCTAAATATTATCAACCAAAGCTGCTAGTTCTATTGCCGATTCTGCCAGAGTTTCGATGGTCGCACTAATTTCCTCAACGGCAGCAGAGACTTCCTGTGTATTACCACCGACCTTTTCCAACTCCGATGTCATCTTACCGACAAGGCCTTGAATACCAGCGATAATTTTACGAATATCCTTTGCAGAGGTGGCACTAGATATTGCCATTGTCCGAATTTCTGAGGCTACCACAGCAAAGCCACGTCCAACCTCGCCTGCTCTTGCAGCCTCAATCGAAGCGTTTAGTCCAAGTACTTTTGTATCACTTGCAACTGAATTGATATATTCAACAACCTCTTCCATTACAAGAGCCTTCTCATTTACTTCTTGAGCTTGTATAGTGAGTGCCTGTCCACCATCGGCAAGTGCTTGTGCTGAAGCAGCGATATTTTCAACGGCAGCTGCGACTTGCTGTAAAGATTCTGAAAGATTCCTTGATAAGGAAGGCAATTTTTTAAGTGCGCTTTCCCTTTCCGTTGACCCTGTGACGGCTATTCCACCGATGATCATGCCGTTTTCCCTAATTGGATGAGCTACTCCAGTGTAAGCAATCCCTAAGGCTTCGGCTCCAACCATCCGTTGAACCTTATTGCCTGAATGCAGGCATTCGAAGGACGTAGAGTTTGCAGGTAATATATTTCCAATTTGAAGAGGTAGATTAATTACGGAACCCATTCTAACATAAATATACTTTTCGAGGTCAAATAAGAAGACGGATGTTTTTCCGAAATCAGTATCAAAAATCACATCGACCATTTGTATATAATCTTCTATCATAACGAAACCTCCAAAAATCTTTTTCTTAAGCTAAAGTTGAATTATCAACTAACTCGATATCGGAACCTAACCAGTCCAAAATATCGTTGGAAAATAACTTGTCAATATCCATTACTGGAATAATAGCGTCATTCAATTTTAGAATTTCTTTAATTGATCCCCTGTGTATGATACTCGGGATTGGTTCGATAGAGTTGCTTTCTACAATTTCAACAACATCATCTACCCAAAGCCCGATTTTCTCTGTTTCCGAGTTTGATTCGAAAATCATGATTCTAGGTTCTCCTTCATCCGTAGGAACAATATTAAATTTTTTTCTTAAATCGACGATAGTGACAACTCCATCACGTACTTTGGCTATGCCTTGAATATAGGCTGGTGCACCCAAAAGTTGTGTGACTTTAACTGGTTTAATAATTTCCCGAATACAATTCATTTCTACAGCATAGTCGTGTAGACCTAATTTGAACTGAATAAATTGTCTTATTTCATCCATTAGCAGTTTCCTTTCTGTCATATCCAACATCCATGCTACTTCGTATCATGATATTAAATTGAAACAATTTACTAAATTAAATTATTCACTTCTCATATAATTATTGAATACATGAAATTTATATTGAGAATCAAGTCGAAAATAATATCGTATAATTATACATAATTTTGAACAATTTGTCGATAGAGAGGGAACTTGTCTTTATACCCTTTATATGACCAGCTAGTAACGCGAGAACATATTCGTAGGGGTTTGGTTTAGACAGTTTGAGGGTAGAGGTCGCGCGCGGGAACATATTGTGTATGTAATTTCTTCCGGTTCTATTGGTAATTTCTGCTGGGTCAAATTCGTTCGAGTAAAAAATTTAAACGTTGGTTGAGAAAATAGAAATTCTCACACCAGCGCATTTTGTTTTTGAGTTGAAGAGTCGGAGGCAGGTGGAGGTATTCGAAGAGTAATAATCATTATATTATGTAATTATTGCTGTCTGTGAAGGGATTTTAGGAATTGTGTGGAATCTTAGCTTGTATTGGACTAAAACATAGATCTTGTAAAAAGTGGGATAACAATGCAGCTAAGAGATATATGGTGGGCTACACTTGTAAATACTTAAGGTAAGAAAAACAACCTGTATATTAAGGAGTGAATAATTATGCAGTATCGTAAATTAGGAAAAACTGGCTTAAAGATATCCGAAGTTGGCTTCGGTTGCATCCCAATAATCCGTCTCGGTTCAGACGATGCTATTCATGTATTAAGGTATGCTTTTGATAAGGGTATTAACTTTTTCGATACGGCTAATGCTTATCATGACAGTGAGCAGAAAATAGGATTGGCTTTGAGCGGTCACCGTGACGAAATCGTTATAGCGACTAAATCCGGGAAAAGAGATGCTGCAGGCGCAGCTGAACATATAGAAAATAGTCTAAGAAGGCTCCAAACTGACTACATTGATTTGTTCCAACTCCATCAGGTTAGCAAAGAAAAAGACTGGGAGACAATTACTGCCCCCGGGGGTGCAATGGAAGCTGTTCTTAAAGCAAAGGAGCAAGGGAAAATTCGTCACATTGGGATTACTTCGCATAGCTATACGATGGCTCTTAAATTGATCAAGACGGGTTTATTTGCCACGGTCATGTTCCCCTTTAGTTTTATCGAAGATAGTGCCTTAGGAGAAATGCTCAGACTAACTCAAGAACAGGATATGGGATTTCTATCCATGAAACCCTTTGGGGGTGGGGCCATCGACAATGCTGCTCTGGCATTCAAGTTTCTACGTCAGCATTCTGAGGCTATCCCAATTCCAGGCTTTGATACAGTGGATTATATTGACGAGGTCCTGTCGTTTTATGAACAGCCCAATATAGTGACCGAGGAAGACAACGCATTGATGGAAAAGTACAGGAAGGATTTAGGTTCCCAATTTTGTCGCCGTTGTGAGTATTGTCAACCTTGTCCGAATGGTGTAATGATTACACCCGCTATGGGTTACCCAATCCTTGCCAAAAGAATGTCACCAGAGGTTTCAGTTATATTCGCCAAAAACCCTATGGAAAGTGTCACAGAGTGTATTGGTTGTGGTGAGTGTATAACTCGTTGTCCATATGACCTCCCGATTCCCGATATTTTGCAAAGGAACTATGGAATGTATATTGAACATAAGAATTTAAATAAATGAACGAAAATTACTAATCTCCAGGTTTAATATCCCTCAGCATTTGTTATCCTCTTTATTCGGCCCTCATCGGTAACGTGAGGGTTGTACTCTTTCATCTATTTCGACAAAAATGTTTTTCTTTAATGTGTTGCAATTAATATGTACATTTTAGTACAATGTAATAGACGAAGTCACGTCCTTTCATTTGGGCTCTTATCGGAAACGGTAGGTGCCTTTTTTTCCTATTTAACCGTCCATGATTTAGATCGCATTACTGATGCCAAAGCTTGATCAAGTATCAGCGTAACTAACTCTTCGCTGCTCGATAAAATTACGATTCAATGTCATTCTGACACTCGTAAGCATGAGGGGGTCTTCTTCCTGCTGTCTCATTGTCGGTAAATGTCGGAATATTACGTGTGATATTAGCAGGACTATATCGAACTGTGTAGAACTAAGCATTTAGGTCTGTCGATAGTTTTTATTGCTAAATAAGGGGTAATCAGGGTGTGGTTCACTTTTCTGGAAAGAAGATGATCGGGGTTTTCTGCTTTTGACTACATGTAATTTTTACTGAGAGGGGAATTTGTTTTGAGAAAAATGCGTTGGTTGCGATCTCCACTGGTTGCATTAGTGACCTTGTTCTTCTTATTAGTGTCAAATATTGCGGCCTATGCCGCCATTCCAGTAGGTACAGTGATCTTTAGCAATGGTCAAGCCTTGGCTTTGGGGTATGCCAATAGCATAGCTCATACTGCCGAAGTAGTGCAGGATGTGGTAAGTGGCGGCGAAATTTACGTTAAAATGTCTACCGGACTGGTGATCAATAATAGCACCGGTGCACCGTTGACCAATCTTTCAATTTTGCCAGCGGTGACGTACAAGGATGCCAATGAGAATGTCAAATATTTTGCAACTGGGGATGGACCTGAATTAGAAATTTCTAGCATAACCACAGTGAGTGTTAATGCAACCGTAGGTACAGCCCCCGTGTTACCAGCAACGGTTACCGCCACTATGAGTGATGGAACCTCCCGAAGTGTGGCGGTGACTTGGGCTAACGTGACAGCAACTCAATATGCAAATACTGGAACATTTACGGTGAATGGTACGATTACAAATTCGAGCGTGATGGCAACAGCGAATGTGACGGTCTCTGTCTTTGCAAGCAGAGTTTTTACCACTCCATCTAGCGTTAACTCAGTACTAAATGGCTCTCAGAGTGTTACCCTGACTGCTGAGGATGCGTATGGAAATCCGATTCCTAACCAAACCATATACCTTGGAACAGGAATTATGGGTTTGTGGATTACTCAGGTTAACGGTAACACCATTACTGGCAGCGTTAACATGGGAACAACGTCTTCACCATCAATACAGACGCTCAATACTCCTATTCCCCTCTTTAATCTTGGGACTGGGGCTAGTGCTCCTGCTTACACAAGTGCATCAGTCGCGGGATTAACTGCTTATCACCTCAATGATAACACTATCCCAAGCGTTGCTTTGACAACAGGGGTAGATGGCACAGTGGCTATTACTTTGTTAGATGGTGATGTGACGTATGTTGCTAATACTACATCAACGACTGCGACTAATAGTTATACAGTAGACCCTGGTACAGTGATTAGCCAACAACGCTTGAGTTTCTTCTCCGATTTAGGTCAAACACAAAGTTTAGGAGCTACTCTGGTGGACTGGACGAACAACTCAACTGCAATAAATGCCATACAAGCTATACCGCCTATCGTTAATTCCGTAATTGGTAGCTCGCATAATATTACCTTGATTGCTCAGGATGTTTACGGCAATCCGATTCCTAATCAAACCATATACCTTGGAACAGGAATTTCGGGCTTGTGGATTACTCAGGTTAATGGGAACATTATTACTAGCAGTGTTAATATGGGAACAACGACTTCGCCATTAATGCAGGCGGTCATTACACCTGTTCCGCTCTTCAATCCTGGGACTGGTGCTAGTGCTCCTGCTTACCAGAACGCATCAGTCACTGCATTAACTGCTTATCACTTGAATGATAACACTACCCCAGTCGTTGCTTTAACAACAGGTGTCGATGGCACAGTGTGCGTTACTTTAGCAGATGGAAATGTGACCTATGTTGCTAATACCGCATCAACCACTGTGACTAATAGCTATAAAGTAGACCCAGGAACTGCGATTAGCCAACAACGCTTGAATTTCTTCTCTATTTCAGCGCAAACACAAAAATTGGGATCTGCCCTGGTGAATTGGACTATTACTGACCCTTCAGTAACAGTCATCAGTGTAGCTCCCATTAACGTGACTACTGTCGCAGGAACAGCCCCCATATTACCGACAATAGTAACCGCCACGATGAGTGATGGCACGACCCAACGCATGGCGGCGACGTGGGCTAATATTGGAGCTAGTCAATACGCAAATGTTGGAATGTTTACTGTGAGTGGCACAATTGCTAATTCGACTGTGCCAGTTACGGCCAATGTAACAGTTGGCGCAACAGCGAGCCATGTGAAGACGATGATTGCCTCCGGCTCAGATAGCAATACCGCCTATTATTTAGATTCCAGTGGTCACGTCTGGGCATGGGGAGAAGGAGATCATGGTGAACTGGGCAATGGAACAACAGTTGGTTCATCCACCCCGGTCAAAGTCTCGAACCTTTCTAATATTGTCGCAATCGCTGGGGAACAGAGTATTGGTTGGGCCCTCGATAACTCTGGTCATGTCTGGGCTTGGGGCGGTGGTTCAAGTACTCCCGCTCAAGTCCCGAATCTCACTAATATCGTTGCAATTGCTGCGGGCTATGGGCTAGACAGTTCTGGTCATGTTTGGGCTTGGGGAGAAAACGCCCCCGAAGAAAATCTCAAAAATATTGTTGCAATTGCTGCCGGAAATGGCATCGCTTGTGCCCTCGACAGCTCCGGTTACGTCTGGACATGGGGAGTAGCTGTTGCCCCTTATTTAGATTCACTTACCCCAGCTCAGATTCCTAACATATCTAATATTGTTGCAATTGCTGCGGGAGCTAGCACCGATTATGCGCTTGACAACTCAGGTCATGTTTGGGTAGCGAGATATGGTAGTTTCAATCCACCCGTAAACGCCACGCCACCAGTAATCTCCAGTACCCCAATTCAGGTCGCAAACCTATCTAATATTGTCGCAATATCTGCCGGGCTTTTCGACGGTTTCGCTCTTGAAAAATCCGGTCACGTATGGACATGGTCGGTAAATGCGGAAACTACTCCCGTCCAGGTCCCAGACCTCACTAATATTGTCGAAATTGCAGGCGGAGGTTTTAACGCTTACGCTCTCGATGGTTCAGGTAACGTCTGGGCATGGGGATGGGGTTATTATGGCTCGCTTGGCAATGGGAAAACAAGTGATTCTAATGTTCCAGTTCAAGTTTTTGGTCTTCCAAAGTAGTGTTATACTGTATAATTTAACTATATCATCTACCAAGGACAATACTGTGTCGTAATTTTGTTCGGGTTATAAAAAAAGACATCCCATAATCACAAATAAGAAGTAAGAAATGGAAATTATTAGTGCAAAATAATAATTTCCATTTCTTTTATCAAATTATTGTCTCGACAACATATGATATATACAAAGTTGAAGACTCTTTTGATTGAGAGGAGATGATTTGAGTGGGTATCCGATGCAATATTTGTGGTTCTGTTAAGGACATTGCTCCAACGCATAAAGATTATCAGTCGGTCAATAAAAACCCCAATTTTCCATATATCTGTGAATATTGTGGTCGGAAAATTCAGTTCGAACTACAAAAAGCCAATGATATTTACAAATCATCAACCAAAAATCCGCCTCAAGCCCATAGTTGAGAGGTCGACCACTGTACTTATTTGCCAGACCGTTTGGACGGTCTGGTTTGGTTGTTTTATCTCGGACTATTTCATTTGGCTCTCATCGGAAACAGTGGGGGTCTTCCTTTTAAATATATTGAATATTCAGACTATTACTGTTATAATAATTTAAGCCATAGCTCATCCTCCTCTTTTAAAGAGGGCTCTCATCGTCTAAGGTGGTGGGGTCCTTTCTTTTTTGCAATTTTTGGCAATAACTTTATGCGCATATCCGACAGCTTGGGAGAACTGAACGATGCACCGTCAGAGCGGGTATCCATCGCGGTGGAGACTATAGACGAAGTTAAGCACGCCTTTTCTGTTTGTCGGAAGAAGAGAAGATAGGTATTCCTTTACAGAAAACCTTTTTCAGCCCTTGCCATAGGGTCGTTTTTGATAAGTATAGCGTCATGAGGAATTTCGTGGCACTGGCTGAAACTCAGTAAAAACTTTGTGAATAACACAAAGTTTTGATAAATGTGATATGCTGAAAGAAGTAAACCGTGAGGTGAACATAAATGTACATCGCTTTTCCAGCTGACGAAAAGATCAAAGCCCGGCTTGACGCCGTTTGCAAATCTCTTGGTATTACCTATGAAGAATGGTTCGAGACTGCTTTGATAGAATCAGAGTAGGATGTTAGGATTGCGTTTTTGTCCGGTGATGAATCAGACAGGATGAGGGATGCTAACTTTTGTCAATTTTTTCGCTGTTCTGACGTTGAATAAACTTCTTTTTACACTTATTAAAAGAAGTTGGAGGAATTTGGCGATTTATCAAGAAATACTAGCCGTAATGTTATTCTTAAAATAATAAACGTATAGGGGTGGGTATTATGGAGATAAGTAGTATTCTGAATTACTCAGTAAAAACAATCGCGGCGGATGATACTATTCATAAAGCCTTAGAGATAATGAATAACATGAATTTTAATGGTATGCCAGTCGTGAATAGTGACGATCAGTTGGTGGGTATGGTTGTAAAATCTGATGTTTACCGATTTTTGATCCAGCAAGGGCATTTTGATAGTTATCCTATCGAGAGGGTAATGTCAAAATCGGTCATTACCGCGGAGGTGAACGAAGATATTGGGGTAGTAGCAAAACGATTGAGAGAAAGTAATATTGTTGCTATTCCTGTACTTGAGAATGCAAAGGTTGTTGGAATTATTAGTTTGGAAAATTTAGTTGACTACTATCTGAAGAATCAATCGTAGGAATAGAACAAACTGCCAACTACGTTGTTTGTGAACTGCAACTATGTAAGAAAACCATTGAGTGCTTTAAAGCATCCTGAATTGCCCAATTACACAGTTGACAAAAGAATATCAACTAAAGAGATATACCTTCCTTATATTCTTCATTAGGCACCTGTACCGGCTTTTTTTTCAGCTCGAAAAATTTTACAATATTGGTTATTCTACCGTAAACCAAAAGGGTATCGCCTTGTTGGATGATATAGTCAGCCTCTGGAAAGGGTATAATTTGGTCACCTTTATCTACATTAAGCACTTGGATTTTATTCTCCTTCAAGGGCGCGTCTGTCAATGCTTTACCGACCAAGAAGTGTGTTCCTCTAACATATATTTGGTACAATCCATAATCACTGTTCTGTTTTAACATTGTATATAATCTTTTATTACTTCTCTTTTTCATTTGCTTAAATATGAATCGTTCAAATACCATATCAATGTAAATCGTTAAATGCCTCTTACTGAGTAGCCACAGAAGAGTTGCTAGAAATATCATTAGTATCAATATATCTAGTGGCTGCACTTTCGTTCTTAATATGTTTATTAGAAATGATATAGAAGTAGCTGTGCCAAGATAACCTGTCATCATAATAAACTGTGCAATAAGTCTTACGTTAGGGTTCCTTGTAATTATTTCACTTTCCTTTGTAGTGAACCCTACACCTGTTACCATGGATATCACTTGAAATTTCGCTTTTTCCTCAGGTATTCCAAAGAATTTCAACAAGATTGAGTAAAATTCTAATACGCATAGAAAAACAACTACGAACAAGCTGAAATATAGAACCAATGTTATCACTACCTTTAAAATGTTTATAATCGATAAAAATTTGGTAAATTATGAATAGTATATGAATAATTATTCAATAACAACTTCAAAGTACGTTCTGAATGGGCACAAATGGAAGCCCATAAGGTATTTGAATAGTAAGTTTATTAAGCATGTAATATATTCAAATGAGATACACCTCCAACACCGTTAAGTTTACTCTATAAATCTTAACGGATAGTTAATTAACGGTGAAGATTTTAAGGTTTTTTGAGGTGCAAATTATTTATTATTATATGACTATGTATGCGGCAAGCAGAACTTTATCCTTTACCACAGTTTTTAAAACGAACTTGGTCCGAATAAACTGTCTGATGGATGAGAGTGGTTCCCAAGGAAAACCGAAGAGCACATAGTGGCACTTGAGAAAGAAAAGAAAGCCCAAGTTTTCGAGGTGGATGTTGAAAAGAAATAGATAAAAGTTAGAGGGCCGTTCATTTTATGATGAAGGCTCAAATGAATTTCAATAGGGGGTATTTTGATGAGTTCAAAGATCAAGATTATCGGTATTACTGGAAGCCTACGAGTGAAATCCTACAACCGGGCTGCTCTACGCGCAGCAGCTGAGTTACTGCCAGATGGATCAACGATGGAAATAGTGGATCTATCTCCAATCCCCTTTTTTAATGAAGATGTAGAGGCTGCAGGTGTACCTCAGGTTGTAATGGACTTTAAAGAGAAACTTGCTGCGGCTGATGCAATCCTAATAGCCACACCAGAGTACAATTATTCCATACCTCCAGTCTTGAAAAACGCTTTGGATTGGGCCTCGCGAGGTACCGAGTTACCCTTAAGTGGTAAGCCGCTGGCGATTATGAGCGCATCTCCAGGCATGTTTGGGGGAGCACGTGTACAGTACCATCTTCGCCAAGTCTGTGTTCGGCTTGATCTACAAACGTTAAATAATCCCGAAGTCTTCATAGCTAGTGCTAATACAAAATTTGATCAAGATGGAAACTTGATTGATGATTTTACTAGGATATCGATCACAAAACTATTACTAGCATTGATAAATAAAACGCAAGAAAGAAATAAAACAAACTAAATGGACAAAATGGTTGCTCTACGCCGATAAAATGCGGAGGTGTATTATGACCCCGTCGAATCTAATCTTTAGTAGAATTAATTATAGGAGGACAGGTTATGAAAATTTCTAAGAAAGATGCGTTGTTTTGGTTTGAATTCTTTGCAATATTGCCAGAGGATGAGGAAGTTATGACAAAACAAGAAGAAATCATTTACGCTACCTTTGCACAAATTGAGGGTGCGATTGATCATAGAAATGATGTTTTAATGTCGGAAATCAGAGGCTTGAAAACTTTGGAGAATAGAACTTTTTTTGTGGGAAATGAAAGCAAATTCCCCAATGGATGTCGTTCTTGTCTGTTGGGAACCGGTTTGAGCGCAATCAGGAAAACAAACAAATGTAACTTAGAGTGTAAGTTCTGTTATCATTATGGAGAACTGGATGATATTGCTCCGGTTGGCGAAGGTATGTGGGAAATCGGAGGCACAAAATTTTATGAGAAGGACATTGATTTACTTCTTTCCATCCAACAGAAGCCCACGGGCATTTCCTACGTTTACTTAGAACCATTCATGGAAATTGAAAAATACTATCCGGTTATAAAGAAATTCAGTAAGGCAGGGATTCATCAACATCTCTATACAAATGGCACTTTAGCCACGGAAGAGGCGTTGAAAGCCTTAGGTGAAGCCGGTCTTGACGAGTTGCGTTTCAACCTGGGTGCCTCAAATTGTTCGGACAAAGTGATAAGAAATATGATGATAGCGAAAAAATACATTAAAAATGTAGGTATCGAAACGCCAATGACTCCTGAGTTCTTCGAAACTTTTTTCAAGAAGAAGCAAGCGATCTTAGAGACAAAACTTGATTTTATCAACTGTGCAGAATTGCACTTAAATGCCAATAACATAGACAATTATGACGGGGAAAACATGTATATTTCCAGACATGGCTATATATCTCCGATTTGGAGTAGGGAATTAACTCTGAAATTCATGAAAATAGCCGTTGAGGAAAGCTGGGATTTAGTAGTTCATGATTGCTCAAACTATACGAAATTTGCCAGAGGTTTGAATTTTAGTGGCAATGAGGGTATGTGGGTCGGATCCAGTAATTATACCTGTGAGTTTGACAGGATACCCTACGAAGTATTTTTACCCATACTGCGTGATGACAATTTCAAATTTTTAAGTGAAGAGGAATTGCCTGCCGGCTATAAACCAGGAGAGCTGGTTTTTTAGTGAGGTAAGATACCAAATGTTGCAAATAGCAAGCAAAAAACGTGCATTTTTCTGAGATGCACGTTTTTTGCTTCTTTCATTATTCAGCTTCATAGAGTTCTAACACGATAGCTTCCTGAGTTCTAGGTAGGGAAGACGGGGAAATGTCCAGAGCTTTTGCCATTTTGACATGAGCAAAGTATGCGAGGAAACCGGCGTTCCCTTCGATCGGCAGAGAACTCGTTTCGTCCGGTTTATAGTGCATGGGTAAAACGATCTTGGGGTTGAGTTGCTGTACCACTTGATAGGCTTGCTCCGCATCGATGGTGTAGAATCCCCCAACCGGGATACAGGCGATGTCAACTTGTCCAACGTCCGCGAGTTGTTCCGGGGTAAGAAGATGTCCAAGGTCACCCAAGTGGACAATATGCACGCCATCCATCGTGAAAGAAAAGAGGGTATTCTTGCCCCGCTTAGCGCCTTGTTGGGTATCGTGAAATGTAGCCGTGCCTTTAATCGACAGACCGGAAAAACTGTACGAGCCTTCTCCGTCAACGATTTGAGGCTTTCCCGGAAGTACTTGAACAGAATCGTGATCATGGTGGTGATGGCTCACAGTGACAATGTCAGTCTCGATACGGGGAACCGGATATCCAACTTTTTCGTCAAATGGATCGGTCAGAACCCTCAGCCCCTCTTGGTTGGTAAACAGAAAGCAGGAATGGCCAAGCCAACGAATGTTCAATCTTCTCACCTCTTCTTTGCATTGATAATAATTGCTGCGAACAGCATTATGAATTAATTTTATCGGGCTGTGGTCAACCTGTCAACATTGCCACGGGTGGGGCAACTAATTGGGTATTTTGAAAATATGCTTTTTTCGTAATCGAACATTTGTATATGGGTTTTCGGCAAGATATGCTTCAAAAAGATGGTACGGTAACTTCAATTATTAACGGCTATAAATTTATCGAAAACCAGCAGAACTTGTGTCATAACTCCAATTTCTCGCCATCTAGGTGGACAATTTCATTGATCGAGTCTCTAATGAAACTCATTTGATAATTAACGATGGAAATCCCAAGAACAGCCCTAAGAAGTAATTGACTTAACAGGATGGAGGCGCTCAGTGACTACCCTTGATGAAATAAGAATTCTTGGCCTAGGTAACTTTGTCAGACAAGATGAAGGAGTTGGAATACACTTATTACAACAGTTAGCTAAAATACTGCCTCCCGAAATCGATGTGCTTGATGGCGGGACGGGTGGGCTATTTCTCATAGAGTTTGTTGAAAATGCTCGACGGCTTATTGTTTTGGATGCTGTCGAGGCGGGAGTCAAACCTGGCGAAATAGTTATTTGGCGCGAGAACGAAGTTCCTAGATACATGTCTAATAAACTATCTGTCCATCAAATGAATTTTGCGGAAGTTTTGTACTGGTCAAACTTTCAAGAACGATTTTCGGACGAAATAGTGGTGGTTGGAATACAACCCGAGTGTTTGGAGTGGGGAACGGAGCTTACTAAAACAGTTCAGAAAAGCTTATCGAAAGCTGTCGATGAAGTGCTAGCGATTCTTAAGAGTTGGGGAGTTCTTCAGTGAAAAAATGCAAGGGAGAAAAAATAATGTTGCTAATGTAATATAACACAACGTATAATATTGATGTCGTTTAGTTTTGTTGGTTATAGTTAGCATAGATACGATGGAATATCTTGGGTAATCTAATAAAACAAGATATAAGCAAACAGAATGATATTTTTAAATGCGAACAATCAGATCATCTGTATTACGAAGTTTAGAAAATTAAATAAATAACTTCCGAGCCAGAATGACCTAAAGTGCAAACCCATGGTCGCTGGACAGGGCTCTAAGCCCTCAGGGTGTTTCTGGAAACGGGAATGCCTTCACGTTTTGAAAAGGAGTAGCACGTTTTAGACTGGGACGCCAGTTTATTTAGGGCACCCTTTTTTTGGGGGCCCTATTTTATTATTTTGGCATCACTTTATCTTGGTGGAGCCTTTATTTCAATATTCGATAGTCAGACTATTGAATATTTTCAAGAGGGTGTTATTGATGATAGTTATTTTCTTTTTCCTTCTAATTCTATCTTTTGGTTTCTTTAGCACTGAAGTTTATCGCCGGTATAGTTTCACCCAATTAGGCAAGCCGGAAAATCGTAGCGATCGCCCGCGTGAACGATGGAACTATTTTTGTACGCAGGTGTTTTTACACAAAAAGATCAGAGATTATCCCTTTTTTGGGATCTTTCACACCTTTATTATGTGGGGCTTTGTGGTTTTGTTATTAAGCAGTCTTGATATGGCTGTGGAAGTCCTTTTTCATGTTCATATCCCGTTAACAGGAGATAACCTCTATTTGTTTATCAGAGATACCTTTATTGTTTTAGTTTTTATCGGGGTTATAGGCTGTATCTTGCGTCGGTTAATTAAGAAACCGAAGTGGCTCAATAATTCTATAATGACCTTTGCAATTTTGGTTTGGATCTTGGTCATCGTCGTCAGCGAATTATTATTCTACGCTACTCAAGCCACACTTGGGGGAAGTGGTAGTTTATCATGGGGTGCTTGGTTAGTCGCTGCCACATCAAGGTTCTTAATAAACCGGAATATGAATCCCGGCTATACTACGATTGAAGTTTTATGGTGGATTCATTTCGTAGCGATCTTTACCTTCTTGTTTATTATCCCGCGTTCCAAGCATCTCCATCTAGTGTTTGCCGCTTTTAATACCTACTGGCATTCACTGGAGCCGAAAGGGGCTCTTCTACCGATAAAATTGGATGAGGATAACCAACAAACTTACGGAGTGAGTAAATTAGAGGATTTTACTTGGAAACAGTTGTTTGACACGTTTAGTTGTGTCAAATGCGGACGATGTAATGGAAGTTGTCCTTCTTTCCAGAGTGGTGAGTTACTGAAACCTAAAAAACTTAACGGACGGCTGCGCAAACAAATTGAGCAACAAGTCTCTTTACTTAAAAAATATAAAGCCCGTCAACCTGTTAAGAAAGAGCGGACTGGTATATCGAAAAATAAGCTGGATCCCAGTACCAATAAGTTAGGAAATGACGCAGAAAGAAAAATCCTGAAGAAGAAAATCGTCGGCGGTATCTTTGAAGAAGATTTCATCTGGAATTGTACAACCTGCGGCGGATGTGTAAATGCATGCCCGGTTTCCGTTGAACATATATCTAAGATTATCGATTTGCGTAGATACATCGTGTCCAGTGGGGAAAAGATTTCTCCAGAAGTAAAGCGAGTTTTTGAAGGAATAGAGAACTACGGAAATCCCTTGGGAATAAGGCCCGAGCTGAAAAAAAGACTAGCTTGGGCGAGCGACCTAGGGATTCCAACTTTGGCGGAAAAGCCTAATGCAGAGTATTTATATTTTGTAGGGTGTATGCCTTCCTATGACAAGACAGCCCAGAAAGTTGCTATTGCATTTGCTAAAATCTTAACAAGAGTCGGTACTAATTTTGCCATTCTAGGCGATGACGAGGGCTGTTGCGGCGAAACGGCGCGAAGATTAGGAAATGAACGCCTTTTCCAAAAAACAGTCAAAAGGAATATCTCAAGTTGGCAAAATTATGGAATCAAGAAAATTCTGACGACCTGTCCTCACTGCTTCAACACGTTGCAAAATGAGTATTTTCAGTTTGGCGGGAATTACAATGTCATTCCTCATTCAGTCTTCTTAGTAGGTCTTTTGCATAGCGGGAAGTTAAAGCCGTTAGAGCAAAATAAACGAGTTACTTATCACGATCCATGCTATTTAGGGCGCTACAATGGTTTTTATAATGAACCGCGGCAAATTCTCAAGGCCATTCCCGGTGTGAGTTTAGTTGAGATGCCCCGCACAAGGGAAAACTCATTTTGTTGTGGGGCGGGAGGTGGCAGGTTCTGGATGAAGACAAAATCCGAAAATCCAATTAGTAATAATCGGGCCAAAGAGGCCCTTGCCACTGGAGCGGAAGTAATCTGTACTGCTTGTCCGTATTGTCAAAATGTTTTGCAGGAAGAAATTCAGCAAACAGATCAGAATCAGGCAAGATGCACTATGGATATTGTTGAGATTTTGGAAGCAAACCTTTAAGCAATTTGGACATTAAGGTGACTGGCAATGGGACCGACAGTAGCTTCAAGCGATTCCGGTAGTGGCCATAACAGTGACTATGGAGATCCTGCACCGGGTTGCTTTAAAAAGGTGATGATGTGTTTTGAGTTTCAAGGGGATTCAACTGCTGGATGTAACCAAAGAATATCCAGGCAACCAAGATATTAAAACCTGTGCCTTAAAGAAGGTAAATTTAACCATAAAACCCGGTGAATTTGTGGGTATAGTCGGTAAAAATGCTTCCGGTAAAACCACGTTGGCTCGCCTCTTAAATGGCTTGCTTTTGCCTTCGCAGGGAAGGGTCATGATTAATGGTATGGATACCCGTGACCGTCGTATGAGAATGGAAATACGACGACGAGTGGCGATGGTCTTTCAAAACCCGGAAAACCAAATCGTTAGTCCCGTGGTAGAGGAGGAAATAGCGTTCGGTCCAGAAAATTTGAATCTCCCTCATCACGAGATCAGTCGACGGGTCGAAGAGGGCCTGAAACTCATGGGACTTAGGGAGTTCCGCCACTATGCGCCTCACCTCTTATCGGGTGGACAAAAACAACGAGTGGCTATTGCATCTGCTTTGGCTATGCAACCGGACTACCTTGTTTTGGATGAACCGACCTCTATGCTCGATCAGTCCTGCAGAAGGGAGCTGATCGAACACCTTCACATTCTAAACAAGCAGCAAGGGATTACCATTGTGTTAATATCCCACTGTATGGAGGATCTTGCTGGGGCAGATCGTCTGGTTGTGCTCCAACAAGGAAGTTTGTTTGCCGATGCGCCCCCCTGGGAAATATTCCGGCAGGACGATAAAATCGTTGGTCTTAAACCTCCTGACATCGTGCGGATGGTAGAACTTCTGCAAAAAATGGGTTTCAATTTGGATAATAAAATTACAACTCGTGCAGAAATGGTGGATCAATTATGTCGATTATCGAAATCTGTGATCTAACATATAGTTATAATCCTCATACTTCATTTGAGAAAAAGGCCCTGGACAATATCTCCTTTACGATAGAAAAGGGTGAATTTCTGGGTATTGTCGGAACTAACGGTTCAGGGAAATCGACCTTGATTCAGCACTTTAACGGGCTACTTTGGCCAGAATCAGGAAACATATTTGTCTTGGGACGAAATACGCGGGATAAAAATTACCGGGATCAACTGTGGAAAAAGGTAGGACTGGTATTTCAATTTCCGGAACAACAATTATTTGAGGCCACCGTATTTGATGAGTTGGCTTATGGGTTAAGAAACATGGGATTAAATAAGCAAGAAATTGATACGCGGGTAAATGAGGCGCTGGAAAATGTCGGATTAGATCCAGAGCAACTACGAACAAGCTCCCCATTTTGCCTGAGTGGGGGCATGATGCGTCGTGTGGCTGTAGCCAGCATCCTGGCGATGAAACAGGAAATTTTAGTTTTAGATGAACCGACCGCAGGTTTAGATCCCGAGGGAAGCGCCCATATTTTACAAACCATCAAAAAGTATCAGCAGGAAAATAAGGTCACGGTAGTATTGGTTTCTCACTGTATCAATGAATTAATCCTTCTTGCTGACCGTCTTGTTGTGTTGGATAACGGGAAGGTAGGTGCTTGGGGATCAACACGGGATGTTTTGGCTCAGGATGATTTGCAGCATTACGATCGGCTTTTCCCCGATTATATAAGAATACTCTTTGATCTGAAAAAGCACGGTTGGAAGATAAACACAGGGATGCTCACTGTGGAAGAGGCCGCTAATGAGCTGGGCAGGGTGTTGAAGGGCGGTGGATGATGAGAAAGCTAAAACTGGGGGGGTATATACCCGGCACTTCCTTAATTCATCAACTAGATCCACGCACAAAGCTGCTGGGAGGCTTGGCTGTCATTATTGCCATTTTGGTGAATGATAGCTGGCCTGTGCTCCTTCTGAATACGCTGTTAATTTTTGCGGTTATATATCTCGCTAAAATCAACATGAAATCTGTTTTACAAGGCGTGAAATGGTTATTGATTCTTTCTATCCTCACCTTAGTATTTCAATGTCTATTCACCAAGGGGGATCCTTTGTTCAACCTTGGTCCAGTGGTGGTAAGTAAGCAAGGCATATATCGAGGAGGAACGTTTTTTTTACGCCTGCTAATCTTGTACTTAAGCTCCTCTGCTCTGACCATGACAACTTCTCCCATGAAGATGGCAGGGGGATTAGAAGCTCTGTTTGCTCCCTTAAGATATCTAGGGGTTCCAGTAAACCAATTTGCAATGCTCTTAAGTATTTCGTTAAGATTTGTTCCAACTCTGATCGAAGAAGCAGAGACTATAACTAGGGCACAAAAATCTCGTGGAGCTCCGTTTACTTCTCCCAAAAAGATAGTGCGCTTAAAAACAAGTTTGTCCGTACTAATTCCCCTAATAGTAGGCTCGCTGCAAAGGGCCACCGATTTGGCAACAGCGATGGAAAGCAGATGTTACACTGGTGGGCCTAACTACAGCCGTGTGAAAAATCTACACTTCGGTCGCAAGGATCAGTTGGCCTTAGGCATTATAGTTGTGATTTGTATCTTACCGCTGGTATATTTTCCTGGCAGGATCTAAATGGTGATGTGATTTGAACCGTTGACAGGGTACGAAAGTAAAACACTAAATCTCCAGGGAAAGGAAAGGGCGTAATATGATAAATCGGAAAATACGGTCGCGTTCAGGTCTGTTCGGCATACTGATAATTACTTTCCTGCTTAGCGTATTTCCGTTAGTTTCCTATGCATATGCTGCAGGTGGGGATGGGACAGGAGGAGCCAATGGGGTAATGAAACCCTTAGGTCTTGTGTCAGTCACACTTGACGATGGAACGAATGTCAACAAGGCTCAAAACATACCGCTGAAACCGAAATTTACCTTACATTTCGATAAAAATGTTGTTTATTTGATTTACTGGGAACAAAACACTCGCTGTTTTCACCTTTATGATAATAACGGTCAAGAACTTGCGATCAATCTAACGAAAATTGATGATACAGTAGATTTTTCCAAAAGGCAATATATCTGGGTGGAACCGGTAGAAGCACTTTCACCAGGTGCTAACTATAAGCTGTATGTTGCACCGAATTTGTTGGCCAAGAATGGTGGATCGACTCTGGGAATGACGACCAATAATCAGGGAGTAACTATCAACTTTAAAACGACAGGTATGGAAACGGTTGCACCTTCGGTCGCCGCTTCAGCACAGGTTGCTGCACCGGATACAGTAGCGGCTACTCTTGCTCCTGCTCCGGCAGCTACACCACAGACAGTCACACCATCTACACCATCTACACAAGTAGTTGCTTCGGATCCAGCTACTACACCGGCTGCAGCAGTTGCGGCTTCTGCAGCGGTCGTTACTGCGGCACAAAATGCAACATCAACGGCTGCTCCTGCCAGTGACAATAATTCGACATCAGTTGACGTCAATACCACTAATAATGATGTAACGAAGAAAGACTCCGTGAGCAGTGATAGCCCAGTAACACCCAAATCCAACGCTGAATCCGACCTAAATCAGAACAATTCAGGAGCACAAACGGGGTTAACTGATCAAAAAAAGGCAGATGCCGCCCAATTTGCTGCAAATGAACAAGCAAGGCGGGTACAAAATTACGTAGCAGTTATTGCCGTAATCATACTGCTGGTTTGGATCGGAGTAGAAATAATGAGGAGAAGAAGAAAAAGAGGATAGCGAGGGGAAATAATGTCACTGAACAAACGGATAGGCATTGGGATTCTGATAATTGCCCTTTCGATCGGAGGAGCATTTTTCGTCGAACGAATGGCGATCGTTCAAGGACAACAAGCGGGCAAAATGATACCAGTCGTTCAAAATAATAAAACGATAGCTTATTTGGATGCTGGTGTGATCAAACAATTGGGTGAACAGGAAAGAGGACAGACGCAGGGCAAAAGTAATCCTAATGGGGATAACGAAGTATCACTAAGCTATGTGCTTGGTTCAGCAGGGATTAATAAGTTTCAGTATGTCGATGTGAACGGAGTAGGCGATGATGAAGATTACAAGTTAGGGCCAAAGGAAATTGCTGACCTTGCATTATCTGCAAATGATAACAACACAGTGGCTATGGTCAAGAAAGTGAACGGAAATCACGTCATGATTGCAGTAGTCGGCAAATTGTCCATCAATTAATAGGAACAGAGGGGAGAAAACTATGGAATCGACGGAGAAGGATGAGCTAGCCGCAGTCCTGGAAGCTCCAGTGGACAATTTTATCTTCAATATAGGTCTTGCCGATGTCCTCAGACTGAGCATGTTTGGAACTTTGATAAGTGTAAGTCGATTTTTCCTCATGCTTCCGATGGGTATACCGGGTTGGACCAGTGTATTTTGGATGGGATTACTGGTGCTGGGAAAGGGTTTGATCCCCAAATTCGGCTCTGGAACCATCATGGGCATTGTTTCGGGGCTTCTGGCCATAGTTTTTGGATTAGGTAAAGAAGGTCCTTTGCTAGCTTTGAAGTGCATTGTACCTGGGATGTTGTTGGATGTTCTGGCGATTTTTTTCCTATATAAGCTGGGATCATTATGGGTGGGTGCCATTATCGGGGCCTTAATCAGTTTTTCGAAACTGCTGGCCAGTATGGCTCTGGGAGTCATGCTTAATACGCCAATGGTTTTCTTGGCTATGGGATTTGGTTATGCGACATTATTGCATGTCATTTTTGGGGCAATAGGGGGTGGCATAGCTACAGTGTTGATTAAACGGTTAAAGCCGCGCTTAGTCTCTTTTTGGTAAACTTCAACTAATTCATACGGAAACGGGTGAAATAAGATGAAAATTTATGTAGCGATTGATGATACCGACAATATCAACGAAGGAGCGACCGGAGATTCAGCTAATCAGATTATAAAATTGATTGAAAAAAATCACTGGGGAAGCTGTCAGGGGCTTACCCGTCATCAGCTGCTTTTGCATCCGGACATACCTTATACTTCCCACAACAGTTCCATGTGTTTTATTGCTGATATTGAAGCTGGATATCTAGAGCTTTTGATTGAGGAAGCAAGCGGTTTTCTGGAGAGGGAGAGTGCGCCTGGTTCTGATCCTGGCCTTTGTGTAGCGGTAGAGGAACAAGTAAAGAATTTAGCGAGCTTGATTCATTTTGGCTATGAGACTAAAAATAGGGTCATTACCAAAGAAGAAGCTTATGAATTGGCCGGAAAATTAGGCGTCCACTTATCTGAACATGGAGGTACAGGGCTGGGCGTGATTGGAGCACTGGCTGGAGTGGGCTTAAGAATGACCAATAATGATGGGCGGTTTCAGGGAAAGCTGAAACTTAAAATGCCAGGAGCAATTATCAGCGTTGCTGAAATCATCAGCAGTAGCCCGACGGAAAGTGTGCAGAGTTTGACTGGGCATGTTCTTGGCGAGAATGAGGAGGTGAGGCTAGGAGAAAAATTGAAAACCGTGCTGCTTAACGGAAAACGCACTTTTTTGGTCTATCGTCAAGAAGGACGATCTGAGTGGGAGACCTGTACAAATGCACAATTAAAGGATTACTGAGGTGAACATCATGGACTACTGGATTAAAAATGAAAGAGGCCAGTCCCAGTTCAAAGGCGGACGACAAGACTGGGTGGAGGCAGCTGATATAGCTGGCAGTTGCCCTGAATTTTTACTCGACCATGAGGATGAACTGGTAGCCGAAGAGGAAACTTCCTGCTACAATTGTCGGTTCAGGCGCTGGACTGAACGAACGTTTATATGTGTAAAATGTTAAAATTATCATCACAATTATTATCGTTTTCTAACGTTTCTCAAAACTAATTATTCCCCAATGACATATTGTAAAAACAATCTATCTCCGAGCCGGAAAGTACCTAAGGAGCAATCTATGGTTGCCGGCCAAGGCTTTTATGCCTTCAGAGTTTACTTAGAAATGGGTATGCTTTCACTTTTGAGAAGGAGGTGGCAAGATGGAAATGATTTCGCATTCTGAGGCAGGTCATTCTTTATTGAGTTGGCAATGTGATAAATCATCTGAGGCTAATGTACCCATTTTAAGGCTACGCAGTGATTTACTATCAGAGGCCCAAACACTCAAAAGATATGATCCTAATTTGATACCTATCAGTACCGTAAACATATCAAACCTTTCTTTGTTAAGGGCAAAAACTCAAATTCCTGCACTTCGGCGCGGGTTAATTCCACGTTCTCAGCTAAACAGAGAGCTAGATGTGATACCAGATTATAAGCTGACATTAATGATTGCTCCTGCCGGATACGGCAAAACCACAGCGATAGTCGAATGGGTTAAGGACAGTGGCTTGCCGACAGCCTGGCTGGCCCTAGATCATGAAGATAATTGTAGGTTGAGTTTTTGGCGCTTTATTTATCTTGCCTTAAGAAGAGTATTAAGAAACGATGAATATCAAAATCAAAAAATGTCGGAATTTAATCCTTATTTGGAAGTACACCATTCCGATCAGGTTTACTTTACTAAAACCCTTTCTCTCCTGATGACTGAAAATACTGCAGATCATTTGTGTAATCTCCCTAATAATTTCATCCTTGTGATTGATGATTACCAGCATATCCGAGACCAGGCTATTCATAACAGCTTGAAGCAATTGATCAAGTATATGCCGGGTAATATGCATCTGCTGATTATTAGCAGAACGGAACCCCACTTATCGCTCAACAAGTTCCGAGCTAAGGGTTATATTAGAGAATTTGCGATCGAGCACTTACGTTTCCAGCGGGAAGAAATTGACGAGTATTATCGGAGTATGAACTTTAAGCTGACAACTGCTGACTTGCAAAAAATTGAAGACAAAACCGAAGGATGGGTTGTCATTTTGTACTTTATTGCTCTGACACTAAGAGAATATGGTAAGCATTTCGATACGTTAGATGTTTTTAACAGCACTAACCGCTATCTGCCGGAGTATTTTGCAGACGAGATTATGAGCAGTTACTCAGAAGAAATGCGGACATTTCTGGTGCAAACTTCGATCCTAGACTGGTTTTCTGCTTCTTTATGCGATGTTGTTACGGGGCGACAGGATAGTGTAAGAATACTTCAACGCCTCTTAAAGGATCATTTCCTAATTTTTTCTCTGGATCAGGAAAATCTCATGTACAGGTATCATCCTTTGTTTGCCGGGTATTTGCAGAACAAGCTGAAAAAAATGCCGTTCGGGCCCGAGACTGGGCTGTGTCGATTGGCCGGAGAATGGTGCGAAAAAAACGGTTTCCAAATGGATGCGATCGGGTATTACATCAAAGCCGGTGAAGACGAAAGAGCGGTTTTACTGCTGACGCAAGAACTTCCAGGGATGCTATATCGGGGGGAAGATGAGCGATACCTCAATTGGGCTGCCGTTTTGCCAGAAAAAGTGCGACAAAAACATTTGTCGCACTGCTTGGCACAAGCTTATATTATGCTGCGGTACGAACGGTTGGAACTGGCCGAAACATGGATTAATTTTGCTGGGGAGTGCCTGGTAGCCAGAGAAAAGCAGGATGAGACAGAGGTATTAAGGCTGCAGGGGGAAATTACCCTGCTTAAAGGCAATTTGGCAATTAAACAGAAGAATAGCCAGGAGGCCGTAAGGCTTATCGGCCAATGCTTGAACAATCTTCCAGACATACTTTTTTTTCCCAACGCTTTGATGGGCCTAAATCAAGGAGAGGCCAGTCTTTTGTCCACCCACTTTGGTTTTTACGGACATTTGCGAGAAATGGAAGAGTTGTATCACTCTGCTTACGCTGAAATACGCAATATTTCTCGCCAACGCACAGGGTATCTACCGGTGGCCATAGCCGAAGGCCTGTATGAACAAAACAGGATCGATGAAGCGATTCCCTATCTTGAATTGGGAATGGAAGAAGCACCGCAGTGTAATAACCTTGGTGCTTTGGTACCGGCGTTGATAACCTTGGGTCGGATTAAGAAAGCTCAGGGCTATCAAGAGGTAGCTCAGGAAATCATCAGCGAGATATCTCGAAAATGGGATAAGACTGAAGATGTCAGTTGGTTGCATTTGTTTGAGGCCTTCAAGGTGAGACTTGGCCTGGAAAGGAGCGATCTAACTGGGACCGACAGATGGTTAGAAAACAGCCAACTGAGTTTTAGTTTATGCCTAGAGACCCCACGAGAATATGATTATATCACATATGCCAGGCTGTTAAGAGCAAGGCAACGGTATGATGGAGCTTTGTTCTTATTGGCGCGACTGGCTATGTCAGCGGAAAAAAAGGACCGTTTACCCAGTATGATCGAAATATATAATCTGACGGCACTGGTTTATCAGGAAAAAGGCGAGCGGGTTAAGGCCTTGGAAACACTGCAGAAATCTTTGATTTTGGGAGAAAATCACGGCTATATACGGCATTATGTGGATGAAGGGGCAGGTATGTTGACTCTTTTGAACAGGTTCTGTAGATGGGATGACAAAAAGATTCCTGCAGAATCCAGAAAGAAGTTGACCCAGTATGCGAGAAAGCTGCAGAGCCTAACTAAGGAATATATTTCCAAAGAAACCATCAAAGTTATTGATGGTAATTCGCTTTCATTATCTGTTTCTATCGGAGCTATGCAACTTACCCGTCGGGAACGAGAAGTACTTCAACTAATAGCTAAAGAAATGACAAACTCTGAAATTGCCCATGTGCTGGGTATTTCTTGTCAGACGGTGAAAATCCATGCCAGCAACATTTATGCTAAGTGGGGGGTAAAAAACCGCATGCAGGCAATCCGCCGGGGACGGGAATTAAGATTACTGACTTAAACTTTAATTAAAAAGCATAAAAGAGAAAAACTTTTGTGCTTTTTATCCTGACCTAGGGCCAGCTCTGTCCATGAATGTGGGTGTTTTTTCTTATCTGTCGCTAGGTAGTTCTAGCTGCGTTGGAGGAGCAGTATTCGTTTGTGCAGTTTTAAGTCCTGTTTCTTTGCCATGCTAAGAAATCGATGACTCTACTTTCTTTTTAAGGCCATCCTTAACCTGACCATTTTTAAACAGGATCATTTGTTTGATAAAATCCTGATCTTCAGATGCAAAATTACGGTACATTTCCAGCAATTCATGTAATATTCTGAAATTTGGTCTAGACTTTATATGGATATAGTTCTGTCCTTTGATTAAATCATCTCCTCAACCCCAAAAAGCTAAAATTCATTGTTTAGGGGTTATCTAGAAAAGACGGTTATGCTGGGGGAACTCACATTTAAGAAACGGATTTCTAAGTGGCAAGTAGCTAAAGAGTTCACTGGGAATGAAAACCCTCGGGATGTATTTAAAAATGGGTAGGTCTTCACATATCAAAAGGAGGTGAACAGACAACATGGTGCAGACAAAACATTAACTGTTATTTATGGGATATTATTCAAAAGAAAGGGAGGATAAGAGAATGCTATATTCGAGCATCAAGCAACAGCAATTATTTCTATGCATTTTCTGGATAGCGATAATAAGCATGATAATGCCGTTGAAGGAATGTTATGCATCAGGATTAAGTTTCACTAAAATTATAAACAGCGCTGGTTCAACTTCGCTTACCGTATCAAACGATCCAACCAAAAATACGAATATTCCCCTAAACGGATACTTTACCCCTACGTTCAGCAATAGTGTATTTAATATTCTTAATGGCTATGCAGGCAAAACTTATATTATTGACAACACGACAAAAGTGAAATTAGAGAGAATAGTCAATGGAAGCACTACCCCGGTAGGTATTACGTTTGGTGCCACTAATACTGCAATGGTTATTAATTACGCAAATTTAATTCCTGGCAGCCAGTATAAACTGACCCTGAAGGGGGATGTAACAAACGCTGACCAAACGGTTACCCCAGGAATTACTGCAAACAACAACACCATGTCACTGCCCTCCGACACCGTCATCGGCTTTACCACCGTGGCGCCGGCCCAGCCGGCTGCGCCCAGCTTTACTGGCGCGACTCTGGTGGCGGGCACACTGGTCCTGTCAGGGCTGCCGAGCAACGCAACAAATCTCGAATATTGCCTGGCCGCAGATGGAGTCAACTATGCGGCAGACTGGAACGACTTAACAGTAACCAACCAAACTGCCATCATAAGCGAACAGGGCCTGATTCCAGGAACCAGCAAGGTTCAGGTGTGCGTAAAGGCGAATCCTGATATGAATACACCAGCTGGGGTAGGCGCCGAACTGACCATAACGGGAACAGTCCTGCCCACGCCCACTGCGCCTTCGGTACAGTCTGCGGTATTGGACGGGACAACAATCACCCTTTCCGGACTGCCCACTGGGGCTTCGAATCTGGAATACAGCATCTCGGAAAAAGGGACCAACTTTACAACCTGGCAAGTTCTGAGCATAGCCTCAACTACTACCCAAGCCAGTCTTGATACAACGGGTTATACACTAGACTCCAGTGTCAGCAAAATAGGGGTACGGGTAAAAGCCGATTCTTCCGGAACGCCGGCCGGAGATATCGCCACAGTTCCGGTTGTGCTGGCTTTAAATGTCGAAACACCTCTTGTCCAAGGCAAAACCTATGTCTTTGCCAGTGGAATAACAATCTATGCTGATACACTAAATGCAGGCGACAATACCGTCACCGTACGAGATGCCAAAAATCAGATTGTAGACTATATGAATGTACTTGAACCTGGCTATAATGACTTGGAGTCGGTATACGGAGTATTTCTTAAAGGACCGGGTGATGCGGGAACCAAAAAAGTAGTTATTACCATCCCCATTCCCGATAATATACCTAAAAATGAGTATAATGTCTGCGGGGTGTATGATGGGATCGACATGAAATATCCCAATAATACAGATCCGGATACCAATGATTGCGCCTATTGGCTTTATATCAATAACACGGATCGTTCGCAAATGGCCAACAACATCTTCAAAGTAACCTGTGATGACTTTGCCGTCGATGGCAGCGATCATATGTATTCCGTTCTATATGATACCACTACCGGTCCCTCCACCAACCAAATTTTATATTATGGTTATGTTCAGGGACCAAACGGGAACATGGCCCAGAAAATCAAGGGTATAATTTTAGACGATTCGGGTACTTCCGAAATGGACATTTACAGGGATGGGGTTCTTTATGATCATGTAGGCGATAAAACATCCAATAATGCTCTGTTCGATCGCACCGGAGACCTTTTCTACTACGACTACAACGCAAAGCCGGGTGAGTTTCATAGCTACAAAATAATGAGTTATTCTGTTTATGGAAGAATCAATCCCTTCAGTCAGGAGATAACTGTGGTAGCCTTGAGCTCGCAGGATATTGTAAATCAGACGAAAGCTTATATTGAAGATGGGACTCTACAATTTAGTTATGCCGCAGGGGATTCGGCTGATAGTGTAACCCAAGGATTTGAAACATCAACTAATGTCAACAAAGTTGACCCGAAATGGGTTACCTGCAATCCTGAACTTGGAAATATTACCTATACCAGCGATCGTCCTGATATACTTGAATTCGGATCTGATTGTTGTAATGTCTTTAAGCCATTAGACACAGATGAGGCGGTAGTTCATGTTACTGCGAATATACAATTTTTAGATCCAAATACCGGAAATCTAACTACGGTTACCGCTACTGTGCCTCCTATCACTGTTAAATGGACGGAGGAGACGGTTATCGGCAATTATGCATCTATTTCTAAAGATGATGATGCTAAACTAATTGCGCAATTATCAGCTGCCGCTGACCGCTCAGATGTTAAAACTATTATTATAA
>Ga0209415_10001883_pt1 | contig 39689 bp, 36 predicted proteins | sample PeaSoiSIISIP2007_FD_187696 | JGI IMG/M metagenome (GOLD analysis project Ga0209415, IMG submission 187696) | Peat soil microbial communities from Weissenstadt, Germany - SII-SIP-2007 (SPAdes) (version 2) | ecosystem: Environmental > Terrestrial > Soil > Wetlands > Peat | place: Germany...
GTGCAGGCGGTGGCGGTGGTGAAGGGCCCGCACACGTAGAAGGTGACACTGCCGGTGGGGGTGGTCCCCGCCACCCCCGTCACCGTGGCGCCGTCGCTGTCGGAGGTGCCGAGGACGATGGACGTCTTCGCCGGCGAGGTCGTGACCGTTGCGGGGGGCGAAACGCAAACTGTGGGCAGCGAGACGCTCCCGGAGTCCGTCGTGCTGAAGCCGTCCGACCAGACGCCTTTCACCGTGATCGTGGCGGAACCGGTGGTCGATCCCGGGAGCACCTGGTCCATGGTTCCCGTCTTGTAGGGCTGGCCCGGGCTGGGAGCGATGTTGACCGGTGATCCCGCGATCGTACCGACACCACCGGTGGCCGACACCAGCGTTGCCGTCTCGCTGAGGTTGTAGTTGTTGGCGATCGTCCAGGTGATGTCGTGGTTCCCGCCGACGGTCGAACATGTGGCGACGCCGCTCACGAGATTGTCGTGAGCGGAGGCGGCGATGGGGTTGATCACGACCGCTGTGATCACGCTCAGCAGCAGGATGACAACCGCCAGCCCGGCGTTCAACGTTCGACGCCTCGTGCTGCCCTTCCCGTGGCTACCCCGGGAACCTGTCCTCACGTCGATCCCACCCCGATACGACGGATAGTGCGCGTACCTCTACGCGCGGTGCGTTACTACTCTCTGTGTGGGAACGTTAAGATTGGTGTGGCCATCCCGCCATCGTCAGTAATGACGAATGCTCATCCGCGGTGATCCGGCCACTAGAAGCGCTTTTTCGAGAGTCAGATATCGGCGATACGGTCTGTAGGCGTTGAGAGAAGCGCTATGTGTGGTTATCGGCGGATCTGATGCCAAGGTCTGAGTGCGGTGTCCGGCGCACTCGGTGGCGACCGGACCTCCTACGGGCGGACGATGACCTTTCCGGCGTCAGGGTCGCGCTCGAGCCGGGCGAAGCGTTCGGGGAGATCTTCGAGACCGATGGTCTCGGTCACCATCGAGCGGGCGTCGAGCCGGTGGGCGGCGAGGGCGTCGAGGGTGTCGGTGAAGTCCTCCCGCCCGTAGTAGATGGAGAAGCGGACGTCGAGCTCCTTCGACAATGCCCAGAAGGGGAAGATCTCGTCGTTCTGGGGGCAGATCCCCACCACGACCACGCGTCCGTCCACCGCCGCCAACTCGATGGCCTGGGCGATGAGACCGGGCCGCCCGCTGCACTCGAAGACCACGCTGGGGCCACCGCCGGTGGCCCCAGCCACACCGGCGGCGATGGGCTGGGCGGTGGGATCGAACGCCGCCGTGGCGCCCAACCCCAGCGCCAGCCGGCGTCGCAGCGGCGACGGCTCGCTGACCACGACCACCTCGACCCCGATGGCCACGGCCCAGGCCACGGCGGCCAGCCCGATGGGACCGGCGCCCAGGACGGCCACGCGATCGCCGCGTTCCACCTGACCCCGGCGAAACGCCCGACAGACGACGGCGAGCGGTTCCACCAGAGGCTGTTCGTCGTCGCCGACGGTGGCGGGGATCTTGAAGAGCTCGTCGGCGCGCACCGTCACGAACTGGGCGAACCCACCCGGTCGCTCGAGCCCGATGAGCTGGAACTGCGCGCAGTGGTCGGCGCGGCCGCCCCGGCAGAAGGAGCACTCACCGCAGCCCCCGAAGGGCCGGGCCACCACCGGGGTCCCATCGGGCCACCGGGCGGGATCGACCCCCGTGCCCACGCCGGCCACCACCCCGGCGATCTCGTGGCCGAGGACCGCTCCCGGAGCGGCCAGTTGACTGGCCAGGTGGAGGTCGCTCCCGCAGATCCCGCAGCCGGTGATCCGCAGGAGGGCCTCTCCGGGACCGGGAACCGGCGTGGGAACGTCGGCCATCTCGAGCCGGGGCCGCTCGTCGGTGAGCACCGCGGCCCGCACCGGGTCAGCCCCCGATGACGACGACGGGGGGGTCGGCCATCCCGTGCTGTTCCGCACAGACGGCCCGGTAGAAGGCCAGGATCCCGTGGGCATCGATCACCAGTTCGACGTTGCCGTCGGCGTCGAGGTTCAGATTGGCCCCGTGGATGGCGAACCACACGTCGGTCACCCCGTCGTTGGTGGCCGGGACGTGAAGGGTGTGCACCGATCCCGCCGGCTCGTAGAGGTAGGAGCCGGCCGTGTTCACCACGTCGGGGTACTCCTTGTAGAACCACGAACCCTTCTGGGTGAACGCCAGGACGTGCCCCGTGTGCTTGTGGGTGGGGACGGTCGTGTCCGGAGCGAAGTGGTTCCGGACGATCCACACGCCGTTGGCCAGATCGACCTGGAGCAGCTGGAGGGTCCCGCCGTCGCCGATGTCGACGAAGGGCAACTCGTCCTCTCCGCGGTGGATGGCGGTCGGCGGGAGTTCGGTGATGGTCATGGGTTCTCCTCCGGGGGCGACGTGTGCTTCATGCCTCGAGGACAGCGAGGGACGGCTCCAACCTTATCGATCGGTCCCGGTTCCGGCCCGGGGATCAGCCCTTGCGATGGACGGAGACGGCGTAGTCGGCCGCCGGCGTGAACTCCCGCCGGTCCCAGGTGGCCCACCGGTCCACCAGCTCCAGCCCGGCGTCGGCGGCGACGAGGTCGTACGTCTCGAGCGAGAGCCGGTCCCTCACGAGCGAGAAGCCGGCGACGAGGAGACCCGCCTCCTCCAGATGGCGGGCCATGTTGGCCACGACCGCACCTTCTGTTCCCGGTGTCAGGAAGATCATGACGTTCCCGGCCATCACGACCCCGTCGAAGGTGCGGCCGAGGTCGACGTCGGCCAGGTCCGCCTGGACCCAGCGGAGGAGTGGTGCCTTGCCCCGGGCCACCGCTAGCATCTCGCCGTCCAGGTCGACACCCACCACGTCGAGACCCCGCCGCGCCAGTTCCATCGCCACACGGCCCGTCCCGCACCCCGCGTCCAACACGGAACGCCGACCGAGCGATGCCACGAGATCGGCCTCACCATGCACCTCGAGACCCTGAGCAGCGAGCCGTGCGAAGCGCTCGTCGTACTCCCCACCTCGGGGGACATCGGTCTCGAGCCACCGGTTGCCGCCCCTCCCTTCCTCCCCCATCCGGCCTTCCTCCACGATCCGGAAGCTTACGGATGTCACTTTGTCCCCACGCTCACCAGTCGGGTCGTCCCCCTCCGGGAACGGGACGGGCGGCGCCTCCGGCCCGGCCGAATTCACAGGGATCTTTCAGGTTCGATTCGTACCATCCACCCCACTGGGGGGGAGGATGATGGTGAACGAGCACGGTGAGGGGCTTCGGACATTGGTATTCCACCAACGCCGGATCTGGCGATGGGCTGCGTTCGATCCGCCGATGCGCAACCCCGGTCTCGGGGGTTGTTGTACCCGCAAAGTGTTGTGCGTCGCCTGTGGTGAGTCGCTGGGGACCACCGACGATCCCGTCGACGCTCTCCTCATCGCCTGGAGACACCGCCGCCGCGACCGTCCCCGACGTCGGTAGGGACACCGACAACAACCTCGCTCCCCCCGTCGGCGGCGCCCGGTTCGTGGCGTCGAGGGGAAAGCCGTGACGCCACGGCTCCTCTCCCGGAGGCCGTCGCCCTCCGTGTTCTGGTCGGTCTCCTTCGTCCTCGTCTCCGTCCAGCTCGTCGCGCTGATCCTCTACAGCTGGTACCTCTACCGACGCTTCGACCTCCTCGAGGACTTCGCGCACAACGCGCAGGCCTGGTACCAGATCTCCCACGGCACGCTGTCGCCGCTCGACACCGTCCGCATCCCGTCGACGCCGTTCCTGCGCGATCACTTCGATCTCGTGATGTGGCCGCTCAGCCTCCTTCACGTCGTCTCGGGCTCCCCCTTCTGGTTGTTGGTCGTCCAGGACGTCGCCGTGGCGGCGGCCGAGCTGATCACGTTGCGCTGGGTGTGGTCGCTGCTCTCCTCCCGTCTCGATCGTCATCGGACGACGGCCGGGCTCCTCGCTCTCCTGGTGCTCCTGTCGAACGCCTGGTGGTACGAGACGGTCTCCTTCGACGTCCACCTGACCCCGCTCGGTCTCCCCCTTCTGGTTCTGGTGGGCTATGCGCTGTCGCAGCGCCGGTGGATCCGGGCCTGCCTCGCCGCCGCTGGGTGCGTCCTGTTCGGCGCCGTCGTCACGGAACTTCTGGTCTTCGTGGGGATCGGCTCGCTCGTCGTCCTGGCGGCCGGCCGGCCGAGGGAGCGGCGAGGAATCCTGACGGCCCTGGCCATCAGCGTCGCCGCCGGGGCGTGGGTCCTCGTCGTCACGGGGGTGGGAGCGAACCAAGCCAGCAATCTGGCCAGCCAGTATTCCTATCTCGTCGCCGACAACGGCCATGCCGGGACCCTGGCGTTGCTCAGTGGCGTGCTCCGGCATCCCGTGCGTGCCCTCCACATGCTCTCCCATCGGGCGCACGCCATGGTCCGCCCCCTCATCACGTCCGGACTGGCCGGGGTCTTCTCGCCGATCGGACTGTTCGTCTGCATCGGGACCCTGATCCCCGCCGGCCTGGCCATGAGTCCGTCTTTCAGCAGCGTCAACGACTCGTTCCAGACATTGGCGGTGGTCCCGTTCGTCTTGATCGGTGATGTGGCGGTGCTTCTCTGGCTCGGGGCGCGGCTCACGAAGACGGGCCCGGGAGCTTCGGGCGACGAGATCACGTCGCCGTCGCGGCGGACGCGACGCACGGCCATTGTCTGGGGCCTGGCCTGCCTTCTCGCCCTCACGGCCGTCGTCCAGGATGCCCGACTGCTCGTGCACCTCCGCCAGACCTGGTGGACGGTGACCCCGTCGGGGGCGGCGGCACTGCTGTCGGCGCTCGACCGGGCGTCGCCATCGACGGAGGTGATCGCCTCCAACGGCGTCATCGGCCGCTTCTCACAGCGGCGGTACGTCTACCCCCTCCAGCTGTCGCCGCAGACGGTGCCGGTGAAGGCGTCGAAGGTGCTCCTCGTCATCGCCACGGCCGGGAATGAAGCGCTCACCCGTGTCCAGGTGGGGGCCGATCTTCGTTTCGCCGGCGTCGACCTCCACGCCCGGCGGATCTCGGTGGGACAAGGTGTGTCCACCTTCCTGTGGAGCGTGCCGCCGGGCCGGACGAGCCTCACCTTTCCCTGAGCGGACGCGGGACAACGCCGGCACAAGACCGGGCACCGCCAAGATTTGACCTCTGGTTGGGCCGCCGGTGGGGGTGGACCGTCACAATCGGTCATGGCAACGGCGGCGTCTGTCGCGCACGCATTCGGCAGAGCGCCGATGTGAGTCCGGGGTCAGCTCTGGGGGGGCACCATGATTCGAAGTCGAATGAGAAAAATTGCCATCGCTGCCGGTGCGGGCGCGGTCGCCACGATGACGACCCTGGCCCTGAACCCGTTCAGCGCCGGTGCCGTCGACGCCACGACGGCCACCACCACGACGGTCACAGGTCCAGCGACGGCCACGGCAGGTCACGGGTTGAAGTTCGTCGCCGCCGTCTCACCGTTCAAGACGACAACGGCTCCCATCGTGAAGGCCACCGGCACGGTGACATTCACCATCGTCGGGAGTGACTCGAGCACCGTCGCCTGTGCCGGCGGGAACAGCTCTCCGGCTCTCAGCCGCACGGGCACGGCCTCCTGCAAGGTATCGCCGGCCACCCTGTCAGCGGCGGCGTCCCCGTACGCGGTGACCGCCACCTACTCGGGCGACGACAACTTTGCCGGCAGCAGTAACGAGATCTCGCAGACGGTCGGCCTGGCCACCACCCGCATCACGCTCAGCTTCGCTCCGAAGGTGGCGAGCGCAGCGGCGACGGTGGTCACCGCCACCTTGACCGGAAGCTCCGGCCTGCTTCCGACCGGGAAGGTTCACTTCGTCGTCCTGCCGTCGTTGAACAACCCGACGAAGGCGTCGCTGGACAACTGCAGCGGTAAGGCGTCCGATGACTTCCAGGTCCTCAGCTCCAACGAGGCGCCGAAGCCGAAGGCCGTCGTCACGTGTCAGCTGTCGGCCGGATGGTTCAACGCCTCGTCGACAGCCAAGACCAGCACGTGGGCGGTCGAGGCCAGTTACAACGGCGATCGCAACTTCGGCCAGGTGCAGGTGACGAAGACGGGCACCGTCAAGGGATGAGAGTGACTGACATCTGACAGTAAGCGACCAGAGAGCCCCCGGCACGGCCGGGGGCTCTCTGGCGTCGACGTGGGGCCGCCCGGCACGTCGACGAGTCCCACCACCGCCGACGGCGTCGTGATCAGGAGGTCGGGGACCTGTTGACAGGATGATCCTCGCCGTAGTGGTGACGGCCGATGACGGGGGCGTCGCGGCCGGTGCCCCGAGTGCCGCGTCCGGGAGAGTCGTCGCCGATCGACTCCTCGTGGTATTCCTCCTCGACGTTCACGTTCCAGACATCGTGGTGGGTGCCCCGGGCGATGTTCTCGGCTGTGAGCATGGCTGTGTACATGGAGTGGTCCTGGTTGTTGTACCGGTGCATCCCGTTGCGCCCCACCGGGTGCACGTTCGGAGCACAGTCCTCCAACCATTCGACGATCCTGGCCACGTTGGCCTTGTAGTGCTCGTCGTAGAAGGGATAGGCCTTGGGCATGCGCACCACGTAGCCGGCCTCGACCTTGGACGGGTCCACCAGCCCGAGGATGGCGAGTTCGCGCTTTCCCTGGGCGATGAGCTCGGCGTCACTTCTGTTCCATGTCTCGTCTCCCTCGAAGACGAAGAACTCGAGACCGAGACAGGTCCGTCCCTCCTTGACCAGGTAGGGGGACCATGAGCCGAAGTTCTGGATCCGACCCACCTGCACCTCTTTGGAGTGCACGTAGATCCAGTTGTCAGGGAAGCTGTACTCGAGGGGTACCACCAGGGCCACGGTGACGAAATCGCGGTAGCGGAGGTCCTGAGCGGCCGCCGTGGCCGTCTCGGCGGCCGGCGGGTCCATGGCCTGCAACAGCTGCGAGATGGGCATCGACGAGATGACGTGGTCACAGGGGAATTCCTCCCGGGTGCCGTCAGCCGTCTCGGCGACCACCGAGACGGCCCTGTCGTCGCGATGGCGGACACCGACCACGCGGGTGTTCATGATCACCTTGCACCCGGCGGCCTCGACCAGGTCACGACACCGCTCCCACATCATGCCGGGACCGAGCTTCGGGTACTGGAACTCCTCGATGAGCGACGTGATGTCCTTCTGGTTGCGCCGGGGGAGCAGCGCATTGATGATGGCGTTGGACAGAGACAGATTCTTGATGCGTTGGGCGGCGAAGTCAGCCGGGAGGTTCTTGGTGGGAACCCCCCAGAGCTTCTCGTTGTAGGTCTTGAAGAGATGGTTGTAGAGCCTCCATCCGAAGCGGGCGGCGATCCAGCCTTCCAGCGTCGTCTGGTCTTTCGGCGGCCGGATGCGGACCCACACGTACGACATCACGCAGCGAAGGGCTTCGAGGATGCCGAGGTTCTTCAAGGCGTTCGACGCCTTCAAGGGGTAGTCGTAGTACTTCCCCTCGTAGTAGATGCGGCTCAACCGTGGCCGCAACATGAAGTCGTCCTCGCTCAGGATCTCGTGCCAGAACGCTTCGACCTCCTTCACCTTGGTGAAGAAGCGGTGCCCACCAATGTCGAATCGCCAACCGTCGCGCTCGACGGTCCGACTGATGCCGCCGACCACCGAGTCGGATTCGAGAACGGTCGACGTGATCCCGTGCCGCACGGCCAGCTCGTAGGCGGCCGTCAGCCCGGCGGGCCCGGCCCCGATGATCACGACGTTCGTTGTCTTGTCCGGCTGGGAGTCGGTGAATTCGGGCATGAAGTGGGCATTTCCGGGTCGGGGTCCCGGGACGGGACACGCGACGGGACATCGTACTTCCTGGCGTTCGCCCACAGGATCCTTCATGCGAATGCAACCAATTCCTTAGGGAACTGCCAATGGGCCGCCAGCCCCCTCTCAGGGACGGGCCCCACAGTGGTGGCAGACCCCGAGAGCCGGGATCCCGAACCCGTGAGGGTGGTGAGCGAAAGGTCGTCCGACAGATCGTCAGAAGACGGCAGACAGTGCCGTGTGATTTCTCTGTGGAAGGAGGTGAAGCGAATGAAGATACGACTCCGACATACACTCGCCGGCGTAGGACTGGCGGGCGTTCTCGTGGGAGGAGGTGCGGCCGTCGCCGGTGCGGCGACGAGCAACTCGTCCTCGACGACGTCCGGCTCGACCAGCTCTACGTCGGCCACCACGCAGGCGCCGAGCGGCTCGTCGACGACCCCTTCCCCCGGGGGCGCCTCGAAGACCCCTCCCTCGGGTGGCTCGTCACACTGCACCCACATGGGTGGTGGCTCGTCAGCTGCCGCCTAGGTCCCGACGAGGTGGACGACTCCACCGCGACAGGGCTCCCGGTCGACCCGGGGGTCCTGTCGCGCGTTCTTAGGTGGTGGTGACCGCTGTCGTGCTCGGGGCGTGTCCGGGCGCGGCGTCGGTGAGGAAGGTGGTGATGGCCATGGCGAGGGCCGTCGCCGCCTGCTGCTGGAACCCCGGATCGACGAGGAGCGCGGCATCGGTGGGGTTGGGCATGTTCCCGCACTCGACCATGACCTTGGGCACCGTCGTCAGGTTCAGACCACCGAGGTCGTCGCGCGGGACGACACCGTTCACGCCGTAGTAGTCGCTCACCGGCATCGGGGTCTCCGACAGGAAGGCGCTGCGGACGTGGTCACCGAGGACCTGCGACGGACCGATGACGGCGTCGTTGACGCCGCTCGCCACCGGCTCGAGGATCGAGAACCCCCGGCCGGTGACGGGACCGCCGTCGGCGTGGATGGAGACCGCCACGTGGGCGCCGGCGTTGTTCACGATGCTCGCCCGCTCGGTGATGCACGGCCCGAAGCCGGTGTTGGTGGTCCGGGTGAGAACCACGGTGGCCCCCCGGTCGCGCAGGAGGGCGGCCAGGTTCTGCGCCACGTTGAAGGCGAACTGGGCCTCGGTGTACCCGCTGGCCTCCTGGGTGCCGGTGGTGTCGCACGCCTCTTCCTCGCGACCGTTCCACACGGACTGATTGATGTAGCCGGTGTGGTCCCAGTTGTTCCCGTTGTGTCCGGGGTCGAGGCCCACCACCAACCCGGTCAGCAGGTCACGGGGAACCGTGGAGCCGGTGGTCCGGGCCGTGGCCCCGCTGTGCGGCGATCCCGCCTTCCCCGCCGCCGGCGACGCCGGCTTCCGGTGTCTGGTGGCCGACCAGGTGGCGCCGGCCAGCCCCGCACCGGCCGCCGCTCCCACCAGCGCTTTCAGCAGTGTCCGCCGGGGTACACCGCCGCCGCCGGACCCTGTGGCTACGCCGGCGTGCCGCGCTCCGCGTGGGGACGCCGGCCGGGGGGAGCGGGGACGGGCCACGGCGAAAGCATGCCACGGGGCCCTCGCCCGTTGTCCTCAGGTCGGGGGGAGAAGGAGGGCCACCTGACGTGACAGCGCCACCAGGCGACCGGCGCTGTCGAAGACCTCGCCGTCCTCCTCCAGCAGGCCACCGACCATGGACCGTGTCCGGAACGATCCCCGGACCCAGCCGGGCTGGGGACGGGCGCGGACGTAGACCGAGAACTGCAGGGTCGGCACCCAGCCGGCGGGGAAGAGATCGAGGATCGGCGGAGGGAAGGCGTCGGCGAACAACATCAACGCGTGCACGTCGGGCTCGCGCCCGTCGGCGAATCGTGTCCAACCCTCGAGACGGGCGTCTCCCGCGCCCCCCGGTCCAGGCCGCTGCCCGGTGAGCCATCCGATCCCGGGGGCCAGGTGCAGGTCGAAATGCCGGAAGATCTCGGGCGGGTCGATCCCGTTCGGTCCCGGTCGGTCACGGACCGACAGGCACTGCTCCAACGGTCGGATCGACGGCGGGGGGAAGTCGAGGGTGGGCCCGGTGAAGCTCCCGAGATCGCCGAGGACGGCGGTCGCTCTCACATGTTGGATGGTGCCTTGGCGGAGAACGACCTCGGCCACCGATGTCCGTCGCCCGCGCTTGACCATCTCGACCGTGATCTGGGCCGGCCCCGCCGTCGGCGGTGAGAGGAACGAGGCGGTCATGGCCAGAGGATCCGGCATCGCCCCCGCCGCCGTGGCGGCCTTGGCCATGGCGGCCAGAAGGTACCCGCCGTTCAGGAAGCCCCCGATGCTCCAGGAGCCGTCGAGCTCCACGGACCAGCCGTCCTCGGACGGCGTGAGGGCCGTGGCCCGGTCGAAGGCGCTGGTGGTCTCGGTCCCGGCCATGGGTCGTGATTGTGTCGACACGGCTTTCGTCTCTCGGTCGCTTCCGTCTCTCGGTCTTTGCCGTCTCTACGTCGCCGCAGAGGCGGCGGAGACACCGGCCCTTCCCCGTTTCAACAGGGACGTGACGAGCCCGGACGACACGGCCATGGCGGCGGCGAACGCCCACAGGTGGCGGAAGTGGGCGAGCGCCGACGCCGGTGACCGGGGGTTGCCGAGAATGACCACCAGGATGGCCACGCCGATCGCACCGCCCACCTGGCGGGCCGTCTGGTTCACGGCGCTGCCCACACCGAAGCGTTCGATGTGCAGACTCGAGACCGCCGCCGCACTGAGAACGGGGAACGTGAGCCCGATGCCGAGGCCCGTGATCAACGTGGCCGGCAGCCAGCGCGTGACGTACGAGGCGTGGAGGCCGATGGCCGTGGCATACCACGTGAGACCCAAGGCGAAGAAGGCGAATCCGACCAGCAGGACGGTCCGGAATCCGATCCGCTGGGCCACCCGTCCTGCCGGACCCGAGACGACGGCCACCACCAGAGGTCCGGGGGTGACGGCCAGGCCTGCCCTCAGGATCGAGTAGTGCCAGACACCGGTGAGGAAGAGGATGTTCCCGAGCAGCACGGCGAAGAAACCCATGGCGTAGAGGACGGTGGCGGCGTTGGCCACACTGAACGATCGCGACCGGAAGAGGGTCAGGTCGAGGACGGGTTCGGGATGGCGCGCCGAGCGCCTGAGAAAGGCGGCGCCCACGACGACGGCGCCGACGAAGCAGGCGACGATCCGTGCACTCGACCAGCCCCAGGTCGGTCCCTCGGTGATCCCGAGGACCAGGGCCGCCAGGGTGACACTCACGAGCACCACCCCGGCGTAGTCGGGTCGCGCCCCCGAGGTGGCCGTGGTGGTCTCCGCCAGCACCCGCCGTCCGACGAGAAAGGCCACCGCGCCGATGGGCAGGTTGACGAAGAACACCCAGCGCCAGCCCGGTCCGGACACGAGGAGCCCCCCGAGCGACGGCCCCGTGGCGACGGCCAGGGCGCCGATGCCGCCCCACAGGGCGACGACCTGGGAGCGGCGATCACTGGGGAAGGCGCCGAGGAGGAGGCCGAGGGAGGCCGGCAGCATGGCCGCCGCACCGCTGCCCTGGATGAAACGGCCGGCGACGAGCAGGTCCACGGAGGGCGCCAGCCCGCAGAGGGCCGATCCGAGGGTGAACACGCCCAGTCCGATGAAGAACAGCCGCCGCCGCCCGAGCCGGTCGGCGCTACGGCCGGCCGTGACGAGGAGGGAGGCGAACACGATGCTGTAGCCCGTGATCACCCAGGCGAGCGACGCCCGCGGGTCGTGAGGGAACGAGCGCTCGAGGGCGGGGAAGGCGACATTCACGATCGACAGATCGAGTGAGGCCATGAAGGCACCGAGGGCGGTGACGGCGAACACGAGGCCCCGACGCCGGGTCACGACTCCCATGACGGACGCTCCCGGCTCCGGCTCCGGCTCCGGCTCCGGCCCCTGTCCCGTCGCCGGCTCGTCGGAGCGGGGGCGGATCTCTGTGGCACTCGGCATGGGAGGCACCCTAGGGTATTGCGTTCTATAATGCAACTCACTAGGCTGGGTTTTATGGAGCGGAAGAGTTTCGCCGACATGGACTGCTCGGTGGCCCAGTGCCTCGAGGTGGTCGGGGAGTGGTGGAGCATGCTGGTGGTGCGGGACGCCTTTTTGGGTGTGACGCGCTTCGACGCCTTCCAGGAGCGCCTCGGCATCTCCCGCAACATCCTCCAGCAGCGCCTGACCCGTCTGGTCGACGCCGGCGTGCTGTGGCGCCAGCCCTATTGCGAGCACCCTCCGCGCTACGACTACCGGCTCACGGACAAAGGCCGCGACCTGTGGCCCGTCCTCACCACCATGCGCCAGTGGGGTGACCGCTACTCGGCACCGGCGGGGCCGCCCATGGTCGTCACCCACAAGGCGTGTGGCTCGTCGGCGGACGCCGTGCTGGTGTGCGGATCGTGCGGGGAGAGAGTCGGTCCCCGGGACGTGAAGGCGGCCGTCGGACCGGGACTGCGCCGAGGACACCTCCTCCCGGAGCGTCCGCCCTCGTCGTAGCGGGGTGTCATGATGCGCAGGCCCATGACCGACCGTCGACCGCCCCGCATCCCGCCGCTCCCCGAGGGTGAGCGTGACGACGAGGCCCGTGCGTTGCTCGACCCGATCCGGGTGGACGGGCACGATCTGAACATCTTCGCCACCCTGGTCCGTCACCCCCGGCTGTTCAAGCGGTGGTCGGGCTTCGGCGGCTTTCTGCTGTACCGCGGCGAGCTGCCGGAACGTCAGCGGGAGCTGCTGATCCTGCGGACGGCATGGAACACCGGGGCCGAGTACGAGTGGGGCCAGCACGCGCGCATCGCCCTGACCGTCGGTCTCGACGACGCCGAGATCTCCCGCGTCATCGACGGTCCGGAGGCGGCGGGGTGGACGCCTGTGGAGGCGGTGCTGCTGAGAGCGGCCGACGAGCTGCACGAGGAGGCGTCGATCTCCGAGTCGACATGGAGCGTCCTGGCCGGCGCGTACGACGAGCACCAGTTGATCGAGGTCTGCATGGTGGTCGGCCAGTACCATCTGGTGGCCTTCACCTTGAATTCACTCGGGGTCGAGAGGGAGCCCGGCGTCACCGGCTTCCCCTGACGGACCGCCGGTGGCGGGCGTCGCCACCGACAGCGGCCGTGGCCGTCCGACCCGGCTACACGAGCACCGGGAGGCGGTGCCAGCCCCGGACGGTGGTGGTGTGCACCCGTTCGGCACTGTCATGGTCGACCACCCAGTCCGGAAAGCGGGCCAGGACCTCCTCCAACGCCACGCGTCCCTCGAGCCGGGCCAGCGCCGCGCCCATGCAGAAATGCAACCCGAAGCCGAAGGTCACGTGGTGGTCGATGGTGCGCCGGACGTCGAACCGGTCCGGGTCGTCGAATTGGCGGTCGTCGCGGTTGGCGGCCGCATTGAGCATCAACAGGATCGAGCCCTCGGGCACCGTCTCGTCGTGGATCTCGACGTCGCGTGTCACGAACCGGGCCTGGACCGGAGAGGGCGCCTCGTAACGCAGGATCTCCTCGATGGCGCCCGGGATCAGGCCGGGTTCGTCGACGAGGGAACGGCGCTGGTCCGGGTGGGCGCCGAGGAGGTAGCCGGTCCAGCCGATGAGCTTCGTCGTCGTCTCGTTGCCGGCGGCGGCGAGCAACATGGCGTAGTTCAGGACCTCCTCGTCGTCGAGTCGGCGCTCGACGCCGGTCTCGTCGACGAACGTGGCCTCGATCAGATCGGTCATCAGATCGTCGGCCGGGTGCTGGCGCCGGAAGCTGATGTAGGGGGCGAAGCTCGACATGTCCGAGGCTCGGGTCACCACCTGCCGCCCGTCGGGGGGTCGACCCTCCTCGATGCTCAGGCCCTCGTCGAAGTGGTCGCGGACCGCCACCTGGTCCTGCTCGGGGATGCCGAGCATGTCGCTGATTACGCGCATCGGCAGGTCGGCACCGAGGTCACGGACGAAGTCGAAGCCGCCACCGCCGACGAGCGGATCGAGGACCGCCGCGCAGTACCCGCGCATACGAGTCTCGAGGACGGCAACCCGCCGGGCGGTGAAGACCCGGGCCATCAGGCGCCGGTGCAGGTTGTGGAGGGGCGGGTCCTCGAAGATGAACATCCCCTTGGGGGTCTCCATCCCCGACCGGATGATCTCGAGAACCGATCCCCGTGCCGAGCTGAAGGTCTGCCAGTCGATGGAGCACGACTCGACGTCGGCGAACCGGCTCACGGCGTAGAAGTCGAGTCCCTCGTTGTAGTAGAGGGGCATCTCGTCCCGCATGCGCTTGAAGACCGGGTAGGGGTCGGCATCGATGGCGAAGTCGTAGGGGTCGTAGTAGATGTCGCTCGCCGATGTGGGCACCGCCCTTGATCATGCCCACTTCGCGCCGGCCGGGCCAGGCCGGCGACCGGACCCCCCGATCCCGCTACGCGGTGGCCTCGGCGTAGCGGTCGAGCAGGCCCTGCCAGCCCCCCGGTGCGTCGAAGCCCTTCCGCATGGTCTCCATGTTCTCGCCGAATCGCTCCAGGAGGCGGTGCTCGAGCTCGACGATGGTCCGGTTCGGACCGTCGGCCACGAATCGGACCTCGACCTCGGTGACCAGGTTCGGATCGAAGTGCCAGGTGGCGTCGATCTGCCACGCCAGAACGAGGCGATGCGGCGGTTCCCACTGAAGGACCCGTCCCCACTGGCACTCGGAGTCGTCGACGCCGATCTCGTACCAGCGCCCGCCGGCCCCGGGTTCCAGCACCACCGCCTTGAGCTCGCTCTCGCCCAGGTGGTGCCCCGGAAACCACCAACCGCGGATGCCCTCGGTGAAGACGCGAAACGCCTTGTCCCCCGGTACCTCGACGGTGACGCTCTTGCGGACGACGGTCGCGGCCATGGTCATGTCCCTTCTCCTTGTTCGCTCTCGGCTGCCGCCTTGAAGTCGGCCAGCGCCCGGTCCCAGAAACGGTCCAGGTAGGCGCGCAGTGCGCCCAGCCCGTCGGGATTGAGCTGATAGATCCGGCGGTTACCGACCCGCTGGTCGATCACCAGTCCCGCGTCCTTCAGCACCCGGAGATGCTGGGAGACCGCTGGGCGACTCACCGGTAGCCCGTCCGCCAGTTCGACGACGGCCCGCGGCCCCGTGCCCAGGCGTTCGAAGATGCTCCGCCGGGTGGGGTCGGCCAGCCCGCTCAGGGCGTCTTGGTAAGTAGTCACTAACCGTAAGTTAGAACTTACTCAACCCAGCGTCAAGGGGTTCCCGGTCAAGGGGTTCCCGGTCGGGGGGTTCCCGGGTCAGTGATCCGGCAGCTCCACGGGGAGCAGGGCGCCGCTGTGGACGTCGAAGATGAAGCCACCCACCTCGAGATCGGGCGGTAAGAGGGGGCAGGACACGATCGACTCGATGTCGCGGTGCATGGTCGCCACCTGGTCGGTGGTGGCCAGGAAGTCCCAGCCGCTGGTGTCGACCCCGCGCACCGCTTCGATGCGGGCCCGGATCTGGTCCTCGGTGGAGTCGACCATGGCGCAGTTGGTGTGCTGGACGACACAGACACGAGTCACCCCGAGCAGGTTGACGGCGAGCACGAGCGAGCGCAGCGCGTCGGCGGTCACCCGGGCCCCGGCGTTGCGGATGATCTTGGCGTCGCCGGCCCGCAGCCCGAGCATGGCCAGCGGATCGATCCGGGAATCGATGCAGGTCACGACGGCGAGGCCCCGCGCGGCCGTTCCCTCCACGCCCGAATCGTGGAACTCGGTGCGGTAACGCCTGTTGGCGTCGAGCAGATCGTCGAAGATCGACTGGTTCTACCAGCAGACCGCGCCCGGCGTGGACCTGGTCGCCTCCCCCGTAGCCCGCCCCCGCCCGTTTCCCCCGTGGGACCGTCCGGAGGAGAAAAGTCCTGGTCAACGGGACCAGGTGAAGGGCCGGCGCCGCGGGCGGCGGCACCCGGCCGGGAACTCCGGCCATGACGCCGGGTCCCGGACCGGGGCCTCGGAAACGGGCGCCTCAATACGCGACCCCACGGCGCCGATGACTGCACGATCATGAGACGTGGCGGCGGGAGCACAAGCCCTCGAGACGGTGGTTGCGACCCGGCGCTGCGGTTCTCCGGTGTGGTCCACCGCTACCGGTCGCTCGTCGCCTTGGACCACCTCGACCTCGAGGTGGCCCGCGGGGAGACCCTGGCCCTCCTCGGCCCCAACGGGGCCGGGAAGTCGACCGCCATCTCCATCCTCCTCGGCCTCCAGCGCCCCCAGGAAGGTGACGTCGCCGTCCTCGGTACCGACCCCCGGTCGGCGATGGCCTCGGGGAAGGTCGGGGCCATGCTCCAGGTGGGCGGCGGGAGCGGACTCCCTCACGGGGTGAAGGTCGGCGACCTGGTGGCGATGACCTCCCGGCTGTACCGGCGGCCCGCCGCCGTCGAACGCACGCTCGAGCGTGCCGGGCTCACCGCTCTCGCCGATCGACAGACCCATCGCCTCTCGGGGGGCCAGGCCCAACGGGTCCGGTTCGCCCTGGCCGTCGCCGGGGACCCCGAGCTCGTCTTCCTCGACGAGCCCACCGTCGCCATGGACGTGGACGGCCGGCGCAGCTTCTGGGCCATGATGCGCGGGTTCTCGCAGGAGGGCCGGACCGTCGTCTTCGCCACCCATCACCTCGACGAGGTCGACGCCGTGGCCGACCGCATCGTGGTCATGCGCGGGGGAACGGTGGTGGCCAACGGCGCCGCCTCGACCATCAAGGCGGCGGTGCCCACCCGCCGGGTCCGTTTCGCATCGCCGGGGGCCGATCCCGCCCGCCTACGGGAGCTCGACGGCGTCGACGCCGCCACCGTGCGCGGGTCCGAGGTCGTCCTCGATTCTCTCGACGCCGACGCCACCGTGAGGTCACTGGTGGCCTCGGGTGTGGCCTTCAGCGACATCGAGGTCACCGGCGCCGATCTCGAGCAGGCCTTCGTCGCCCTCACCGGTGACCTCGTCGACGCCCGCACGGTCGACGACGCCGTCGCCGGTCCCGTCTCCGGTGTCCAGACCGGGTTGGTGCCGTGACCGGACCTCGGCGTGGCGGGAGACGCGCGGCGGCGGGCCGCCGGTCATGACGGGCCTCGGAGCTTTCCTGCGCTTCGAGGTTCTCCGCCTGTTGCGCAACGTCCGCTATGTCGGGATCAGCGTCGGCTTCCCCGTCGTCTTCTACGTCCTCTTCCTCCACAACGAGCATCCCGCCGCCCACATCGCCGGGACCACCTGGCGGACGTACTTCATGGTCTCGATGGCCAGCTTCGGGGCGATGGTGGCCTCTCTCAACGCCGGGGGGACGAGGCTGGCCGCCGAGCGCGCCTCGGGCTGGACGCGCCAGTTGCGGGTCACCCCGCTGCCGGCGTGGAGCTACGTCACGACCAAGATCGCCGCCTCCATGGTGATCGCCCTGCCGGTGATCGCCGTGGTGGAAGCGACCGGCCTGCTCCTCGGGGGGGTGCACCTGGCCCCCGCCACCTGGGCGGCGCTCACCATGGTGCTGTGGGCCAGCGCGCTCCCGTTCGCCGCCCTCGGCGTCCTCGTGGGTTTCGTGGCCTCGGGCGAGACCGCCTATCCGCTCGTCACCGCCCTCATGTTCCTGCTGAGCTTCTTCGGCGGGCTCTTCACACCGGTCGCCGACCTTCCGGTGGTCCTCCGCCACACCGCCTCGTTCCTGCCCAGCTACCACGACGCCTCCCTGGGGTGGGCCGTGGTGGCCGGACGGGCCCCCGCTCTGGGCGACGCCGGTGTCCTCCTCGGCTACGCCGTCGTCCTCGGGTTGGCCGTCACCTGGCGTCACCGGGTCGAGGAGTCCCGAGCCTTCGCCTGAGGCGCTCAAGTCTCCATGCCCGATGGTCGATTCACCCTGGTGGAGGCACTGGAGTCGGCGGCGACGTCATCGGGCCCGGGCGCAGATCGACCCCGTCTGCCCCTGTTGGCCAGGTCCTTTCTGGCCAGGCCGACGGTGATCGACACCGGGTCGGCCGGTCCCCTGGCGCCGGCCACCGGTGGACGTCTTCTGGGTTCGCCGGCCGAGATCCGCCGCCGCGTCACGGATCTGGTCCGCCAGTCACGGGCAACGTCGACACAACTGTGGTGGCAGCTGGCCGCCGCTCTGCTGGTGGTCGTGTACTGGGGGTCGTTGTTCGCCCTGCGGCGTCCCCCGAGCGGGTACCAGTGGTTCTGGGACGGGTGGGTGGGCAACCTGGCGGCCACCCTGCCGATCGTCCCCATCCTCCTGCGGATCCGGCACAAGACGAAGCTGCGGGCCGCCTGGGGCGCCATGGCCATCGGGATCGGGCTGAACACGATCGCCAATCTCGTCTACCTGTTCCACGACCAGCACCTGAACGCCGTCTACAGCCCGACGTCGAGTGACATCGCCTACCTGCTGTCGGACGTGGCGTTCATCGCCGGCGTGGCCATGATGACCCAGGCCTCGTTCGGACGCGGCCTGCTCAGTCTCCGGCTCGACGGTGTGGTGGCGGGGCTCGCCACCGCGGCGGCGGCGGCCATGCTGTGGTTCGAGCGGCTCCTGACGGTCAGTGGCCACCCGTGGCAGGTCGTGATCAAGCTGGCCGATCCGACGTGCGACCTGGTGCTGTTGATGTTGATCGTGGCCGGGCTCGCCCCCCGGCGGTACCGGCTCACGTGGTCGACCGGCCTGCTCATCCTCGGTGTCCTCTGGTTCGTGATCGGTGACGCCGTCTACCTCAATCAGACGGCGTCACGTGCCTACGTGGAGGGGCGGCCGGTCGGCGGGTCATGGGTCATCGCCCTCTGGATCATGGGGATCGCCGCCTGGGGACGAGAAGACCGGCGGACCCTGCCACGGCGCAACCTGAGCATGGCACCGCCGGGGTTCGCGCTGGTTCCGATCGTGTTCGGGTTCGTGTCCCTGGCCGTCCTGGGCGCCGCCCTGGCCCGGCACGACGCGTCGGCGGCCGCCAACCTGGCCCTCGGTGCGCTCGGCGCCGTGATCATCCGGATGGCGCTGACCCTGCGGGAGCTCCGTCGGGGGGCCGAGAACTTCCGGGACGCGCGCACCGACCAGCTCACCGCCCTCCAGAACCGACGCGCCTTTCTGGAGGACGCCGAGATAAAGCTCCATACGACCCGCGATCCCGAGCGCGTCGGAGTCCTGCTGGTCGACCTCGACGGCTTCAAGGAGATCAACGACTCACTCGGGCACCACTGCGGTGACGAGCTCCTGCGGATCGTGGCCCGACGCTTCGAGCGCAAGATCGCCAACCGCGGTTCGGTGGCCCGCCTCGGCGGGGACGAGTTCGCCAGCACGTGTGTGGTGGACTCCAGTCAGGAGCTCGTCGTGGTGGCGCAGGAGCTGGCCGAGACGCTGTTCGATCCGATCTCCCTCGACGGCGTGACCGTCCGTGTCGGCGCCAGTATCGGGGTCTCGATCTCCCCGGACCACGGGTCGACCCATTCCGAGCTGCTGCGCAGTGCCGACGTGGCCATGTACGAGGCCAAACGCAGCCGGTCGATCGTGTGCGTCTACCACGCCGACCACGACCTCAACAGCCGCGAGCGGCTGGAATTGATCGACGATCTGCGGACGGCGATCAATACGCGGAGCCTGACCCTGCACTTCCAACCAACGCTCAATCTGCACTCGGAGACCGTGGTCGGTGTCGAGGCCCTGGTGCGCTGGCACAATCCGAAGCACGGTCTGCTCCAACCCGACTCCTTCGTCCCCCTGGCCGAACGGGTGGGGCTGATCCCCCAACTCACACGCGCGGTGCTGGAGATGGCCATCGCCGAGGCCGCCCGGCTCGACGAGAGCGGGCATCCGCTGCAGATGAGCGTCAACATCTCGCGCTACGACCTGGTCGACGAGGAGCTCCCGGCCTTCATCGACGATCTCCTCGAGCAGTATGACGTGCCCCACAGCCGCCTCACGCTCGAGGTCACGGAGTCCTGCATCGGCGCCGACCCCGAACGGGCCAAGCGCAGCATCGACGAGCTGCGCGCCAGGGGGATCCGGATCTCCATCGACGACTTCGGTGTCGGCTACTCCTCCATGTCGCAGCTGTTGCAGCTCCCCATCGACGAGCTGAAGATCGACAAGTCCTTCGTCCTCGCCCTGGAGGAGGACGACCGGGCCCGGGCCATCATCAGCTCGACGGTGGAGCTGGCCCGGGCGCTCAAGCTGGTCGTCGTGGCCGAAGGGGCCGAGAAGTCGAGCAACCTCAACTCCTTGGCCTACCTCGGCGTCGACATCGCACAAGGGTTCTTCATCGCCCGGCCCCTGACCACCCACGAGCTCTCGATCTTCCTGGACGACCCCGCCCACGTGGAGGTGCCGTCGGCCTCAGCCAGCTGAATCGGAGTCCCTCCGGCGCTCGGTGGCCGCCGGTGGGCGCAGGGGCTCGCCCGGCCGGTCCGTGAGAATGGCCCCCAGTTGCGCCACGGCCATAGGGGGGTTCGCCCACGGGTGCCCACCGGGTCGGAGCCCGTCCAGAACGAGCTCCAGGTAGCGGGCGGAGCTGTGAGGGACGTGGGGATCGCAGAGGTCGGCCACGGCCCGCACCGACATCAGGACGACGGCGAGATCGGTGAATTCCACGTCGGCCCGGATGGTGCGGGCGTGTTTGGCCCTCTCCAGCAGCGTGTCCACGAGGGGGGCGATCCGGGAGAGCGCCGAGGTCGCGGTGTCGTCGGTCCACGGCGCCCGTGCCGCGATGACCCGCCAGCACGACGGGGCGGCGATGCACCGCCGCAGGAATTCGAAGACCCCCTCGGCGGGGGAGCTGTCGGCCAGGACCGACTCGGCGATCCGTTGCGTCCGGTCATGGGCGGCGGCGATGACGGCGCCGACGAGCTCCCCCTTGTTGGGGAAGCGCCGATAGAGCGTTCCGACGCCGACGCCCGCCCGCCCGGCGATCTGCTCCATCGACGCGTCGTACCCGTGCTCGGCGAAGACGTCGCCCGCCGCCACCAGGATGCGGGCCAGATTGACCTCGGCATCCCGCCGTAGCGGCCTGTCCCCTTCGCTCCCCCCGAAGCCCCGGGGGACCGGGGTCCCTTCCGGCGGAGCCGTCAGTTGAGGCGTCACGGCGCTTCCTCCGATGTGTAGGCGGCCGCCCCCACGAACACCTCGGCCTCTGCGGTGAGCCCCGGATGGGACAGAGAGGTCACGACGGGCGAGTGCGGTCGGTTGGGGATCGTCAGGGCGGCCAGGGCGGCGACGACGAGCGAAGCCGCCGAGACCACGAAGGCCAGCGTGTATCCGTGTGCGGTCGGGAATCCCCCGGGCAGCAGGTTGCTCACGATGATGCTCGTGGCGATGCCACTGCCCATCGCCGCCCCGATGTTTCGGATGTTGGTGTTCATCCCGGTCGCCACTCCGGTCTGGTTGGCCGGCACCGCTTCGATGATGAGGTTGGCCATTGAGGCGTATCCGAGGGCGATCCCGACGCCGAGGAGACCGGCGGCGACATAGATGTTCCAGGGTTGGCTGTCGGCCACGGCCAGGAACCCGTAACTGGCGGCCGAGAAGACGGCACCGACGATGAGCAGCGGTTTGGATCCGAAGGCGATGGCCAGCCGTCCGGTGAGGGGCGCCACCAGGAGCATGGCGATGGCGAAGGGCAGGAGGAAGAGTCCCGACTGCGTGACCGAGGCGCCGAACCCGTACCCCTCGTGGGACGGGGTCTGGACGAATTGGGGAACCGTGATGAAGAAGGCGAACATCCCGAACCCGAACAACAGGGCGGCCAGATTGGTGCTCCAGACGGCCGGGATGCGCATCATCGTCATGTCGACCACAGGCGAGTCGGAGCGGACCTCCGACCACACCCACAGGGCGACCAGGACCATGGTGGCGGCGAACAGCGCCAGCACGGTGGCGTTCAACCAGCCCCAGACCGGGCCTTCGGAGACGGCGAGCAACCCGGTCACGAGCCAGGCGGACATGAATCCGGCCCCGAGCCAGTTGATGCGCCCGGGGGCGCGGACGGGGGATTCGGGCACGAAGATGAACGTGGCCACCGTGGCCACCAGGGTCATGACGAGCGGGATCCAGAAGAGCCAGTGATAGCTCAGGTGTCCGACGATGGGTCCGGCCAGGACGATCCCCCCACCCACCCCGATCCCGAGGATGGCCGACATGATCCCGATGCCGGTGGAGACCTTCGCCCGCGGGAACTCGTCGCGGATGATGCCGAAGGCCAAGGGAAAGACCGCTCCCCCCGTTCCCTGGATGGCCCGGCCCAGGAGCATGACCGGCAACGACGTGGCCACGGCACTGAGCAGAGTCCCCAGGGAGAGGGTGACGAGCACCATGACGAGCATCTTCTCCTTGCCCGCCATGTCGCCGACCCGGCCGAGGATCGGGGTGGCGATCGCCGCGCTCAGGAGGTACGCGGTCAACAGCCACGTCGCCCCCGTCGCCGACGTGTGCAGCGCGTGCTCCAACTCCGGAATGGCCGGGATGATCATCGACTGGAGGAGACTGAAGGCCAGCGCGGCGACGGCCAGGACGGCGAAGGTGGCGCCGTAGTGGATCCGCTTCTCTGTCACGCCTCTGGCCTCCCGGTACCGGAATTGGATCCTCCGCTTCGGGCCGAGACTATCCGGAACCGCTGATTCCGATTCCCGGGCCGCCGGGGCCCTCAGAGATTGACGTTAACGTGAAGGAATCTTACCGTTCACGTCAGGGTGGACCCGATCCGCAGGAGCGCGATGACCCACCTCGAGCGATCGATGCCGCCGGGCCCGTTCCGCCCGCTGCCCGAGGGTTACAAGTGGACCGCCCTCTTCGTCTCCACCCTCGGGATGCTGATGGCGACGATCGACGGCTCCATCGTGCTCATCGCCATGCCCGACATCTTCCGGGGGATCGGGATCAATCCGCTCCAGCCGGGGAACACCTTCTACCTGTTGTGGATGATCCTCGGGTTCCTCGTGGTCACGAGCGTCCTGGTGGTCACGCTCGGGCGGCTCGGTGACATCTACGGGCGGGTCCGCGTCTACAACTTGGGCTTCGCCGTCTTCACCCTCTTCTCGCTGCTGCTCACCGTCACCTGGACCCATGGTCACGCCGCCGGGATCTTCCTGATCACCATGCGGATCTTCCAGGCCGTCGGCGCCGCGATGTTGATGGCGAACTCGGCGGCGATCCTGACCGACGCCTTCCCGGCGGGCCAACGGGGACTGGCCCTCGGAGTGAACCAGGCGGCCGCCTTCAGCGGGTCCTTCATCGGGTTGATCCTCGGCGGGGTGCTGGCGCCGATCAACTGGCGGCTGATCTTCCTGGTGTCGGTCCCCGTCGGCCTGCTCGGGACGGTGCTCGGGTATCTGAAGCTGCGCGAGCTCGGACAACGGCGGGCGGCGGCCATCGACTGGCCCGGGAACATCACCTTCGGGTTGGGCCTGGTCCTGATCATGGTGGGGATCACCTACGGGATCGAGCCCTACGGGCACAGCAACATGGGCTGGGGGAACCCCCTCGTTCTCGGCGCCATCGCCGTGGGCGTGGTGCTGATGGTGGCCTTCTGCGTCATCGAGACCAGGGTGCCCGAGCCGATGTTCCGGCTGCAGCTCTTCAAGATCCGCGCCTTCAGCTCCGGGGTCTTCGCCAGCTTCCTGGCCGCGTTGTCCCGCGGGGGGCTGATGTTCATGCTCGTGATCTGGCTGCAGGGGATCTGGTTGCCCCTGCACGGCTACGACTTCGCCCGCACGCCGTTGTGGGCCGGGATCGCCATGATCCCGTTGACCCTGGGGCTTCTCGTCTCCGGTCCCGTCACCGGCATCCTGTCGGACCGCTACGGGGCCCGGCCCTTCGCCACCGGCGGGATGATCGGCGCCGGGATCTCCTTCGGCCTCCTCGAGCTCCTGCCGATCGATTTCTCCTACTGGGTCTTCGGGCTGCTGTTGTTCCTCCTCGGGTTGACGATGGCCGCCTTCGGATCGCCGAACCGGACGGGCGTGATGAACAGCCTCCCGCCCGAGCACCGGGGTGCCGGTTCGGGGATGAACACCACGTTCCAGAATTCGGCCCAGGTCTTCTCCATCGGGATCTTCTTCACCCTGATGATCGTCGGCCTGTCGTCGTCACTGCCCCCGAGCCTCGTCCACGGCCTCGTCAGCCACGGTGTCCCGGCGGCCACGGCACAGCGGGCCGCCCACCTGCCCCCGGTCTCCACCCTCTTCGCCGCCTTCCTCGGCTACAACCCGATCGAGCACCTCATCGGCGCGGGGACTCTCGCCCATCTCTCCGCTGCCCAGCAGAAGGTCCTGCTCGGGCACGGCTTCTTTCCATCGCTGATCACGGCACCGTTCCGGGCCGGACTCCACGCCGCCCTCGACTTCGCCATCGTGGCCAGCGTGTTGGCGGCGGCGGCCTCGTGGAGCCGGGGATCGATGTACGTCCACGCCGAACCGTCGACGAGCGGCGGGTCGTCCACCGCACCGACGGCGCCCCCGACACCGCTCGCCGACGGTGCGGACCCGGCGGGCACGGAACTGGGCGGCGAGCCGGCCGCCGTCTCCTCCCGGTCCGGTGGCGCGCCGCGGGACGGTCGGTGATGACAGGGGACCCGTCGGTCACCGACCCCCGGCCCGTCGTGTTCCGGATCGGCGAGGTGGCCAAGCTGACCGGGCTCACGACGAGGACGCTGCGGTACTGGGAGGAGATGGGCCTGGTGGCACCGAGCTCCCACGGGACGAGCGGCGACCGCCATTACACGGCGACCGACATGGCCCGGGTCACGAGGATCCGGGATCTCCAGAAGCTGCTCGGCTTCTCGCTGGCCGAGGTGCGCGTCGTCCTCGACACCGAAGAGGTCGACGTCCTCGACCGGGTCAGATCCGAATTCCGCTCCGGTGACCCCTCCCCGGCCCGACAGCGTGAGCTGCTCGACGAGGCCATCGCCGCCAACGACCAGCTCCTGGCCCGCCTCGACGACACGTTGACCCGGATCGAGGCGTTCCGGGCCGAGCGCCTGTCCAGCGCGGCGCGCCTGCGGGCCCGTCTCGACACACTCGAGAGCGATGCAGAGAGAGGGAGCCACCGATGACAGATGCGATGAGAGCGGAGACGGTGCGGGTCGTCGCCGGTGCCGGAGGGGACGAGATCGAGGCCTATCTGGCCCAGCCGCTCGACCGCGACGCCCCGGTGGGCGGTGTGGTGGTGATCCACCACATGCCCGGTTTCGACGAACCGACGAAGGAGATCACGAGAAGGTTCGCCGCCCGCGGCTACCTGGCCGTCTGTCCCAACCTCTACTGGCGCGAGGCACCGGGGGCCAGTCCCGACGACGCCGCCGCCACGGCCCGGGCGCTCGGCGGGGTGCCCGACGAGCGCCTGGTGGGCGACGTGGCCGGCGCCGCCGCCCACCTGAGATCACTGGGCTCGTCCAATCAGAAGGTGGCCACCATCGGTTACTGCTCGGGAGGGCGCCAGTCGTTCCTGGCCGCCTGCAGCCTCCCGCTCGACGCCGCCGTCGACTGCTACGGCGCCTTCGTGGTGGCGCCGCCCCCGGAAGGGCTCCCCCTCAAGGTGGGCCCCATCCTCCACCTGGCCAAGGACCTCTCGTGCCCCCTGCTCGGGCTGTTCGGGAGCGAGGACCAGTACCCGGCCCCGGCCGAGGTGGCCGAGCTCGAGAAGGCGTTGGCCGACCACGGGAAGACGTTCGAGTTCCACACCTACGAGGGAGCCGGCCACGCCTTCTTCGCCACCAACCGGCCGAGCTACCGTCCCGAGGCGGCCAACGACGGGTGGGAGAAGATCTGGGAGTTCTTCGGCCGCCACCTGAGCAGCTGACGGCCGCGAGCGAGGAGGAGACGCCCCGTGTGTACCTATGAGACGACCTGCCTCCCCGTCACCGGGAGCGGCAAGGGCGCCGAAGGCTGGTTCGCCCTCTCGGACGCCACCGTCTACGTCGACCATCCCGTCCACGCCAGCGCCGACCACACCCTGAACATCGACCTGCGGAACCCGGCGCGTGGTCCGGCATACCGGGTCGCCCTGGAGCTCGACCCGGTGTCGGCCCGCCGGCTTGCCGAGACCATCCTCCAGAGTCTGGACAGCGCACCGGTCGGTCTCCTGCCGGCGGGCTTCCCCCCGACCCCCGCCAGCACGGCTCCTGACCAGCGGGATCCCGAAAAGGCGGATAGAACACGTCAGACGTGAGAACGACCCGAGGAGAACGACGATGACAACGGCGAACCCGATGCAGCTCGGCATGGTCGGCCTCGGGCGGATGGGAGCGGGCATCGTCCGTCGCCTCATGCGCGACGGACACACCTGTGTCGTCTACGACGTGGATCCGAAGGCGGTCACGGCACTGGCGTCCGAGGGGGCGACCGGAGCCGACTCCATGGCCGACTTCGTCCAGAAGCTCTCGGCCCCCCGGTCGGCATGGGTGATGGTGCCCGCCGGTGAGATCACCGGGAAGACCATCGAGGACCTGGCCTCCCACATGGAGTCCGGCGACACGATCATCGACGGCGGCAATTCGTACTATCGCGACGACATCCGTCGTGCGGCGACGCTGTCGGCGAGCGGCATCCACCTGATCGACTGCGGCACTAGCGGCGGGGTGTGGGGGATCGACCGCGGCTTCTGCCTCATGATCGGGGGCGAAGACGGTGTCGTCGAGCGTCTCGACCCGATCTTCGCCACCATCGCCCCCGGTGTCGACTCGGCACCGCGGACCCCGGGGCGGACCGGCGAGCCGGTCCCCGCCGAGCAGGGCTTCCTGCACTGCGGTCCGAACGGCGCCGGGCACTTCGTCAAGATGGTCCACAACGGGATCGAGTACGGGATGATGGCCTCGTTCGCCGAGGGCCTCAACATCCTCCACAACGCCGGCATCGGGAAGACCAAGATCGTGGCCGACGCCGAGACGGCCCCTCTGGAGGAGCCCGAGTTCTACCAATTCGACATCGACACCACCGCCGTCACCGAGGTCTGGCGCCGCGGCAGCGTGGTCGGGTCCTGGCTGCTCGACCTCACCGCCGAAGCTCTCTACGCCTCGCCCGAGCTGACGGAGTTCGCCGGACGGGTCTCGGATTCGGGCGAGGGGAGATGGACCTCGATCGCCGCCATCGACGAAGGAGTCCCCGCCCCCGTCCTCACCGCGTCGCTCTACTCGCGCTTCGCGTCGCGGAACCTCGACGACTTCGCCAACAAGGTCCTCTCGGCCATGCGGAAGGGTTTCGGCGGCCACGACGAGAAGAAGGCATGACGAAGCCGGTCGTCGTCCTCTTCGACGTGGACGAGACCCTGGTCCACACCGGTGGGGCCGGAGCGAGGAGTTGGAAGGCGGCTTTCGAGGCGCTCTACGGGATCCCGGCCGACATCGGCGCCCACACCTCGGCCGGTGAGACCGATCCCGAGGTGGGGCGCGAGACGTTCACAGGGGTTCTGCACCGGGACCCGACCCCCGACGAGCTGGGTCGGCTCTACGCCCGCTACCTGATGAGCCTGGCCGAGGACATCTGGACCTCCGAGGACTACCGGGTGCTCCCCGGGGCGGAACAGACCCTCGTCCGGTTGGGCGAGGCGGGGGTCATGCTCGGTCTCGTCTCGGGGGCCATGGAGGGCGCGGCCCGGACCAAGCTGATGCCCGGCAACCTGAACCGGTTCTTCGTCTTCGGCGCCTACGGGTCGGACTCGCCCGACCGGGCCCAGTTGACGGAGCGGGCCATCGAGAAGGCCGCCCGGCTCCACGGTCGGCTCACCCCCGCTCAGGTCTTCGTGGTGGGCGACACCCCGCGGGACATCGAGGCGGCGCGGGCCGCCGGAGCGGTCTCGGTGGGGGTGGCAAGTGGCCGCTATTCGACGAAAGAGCTGGTGGCAGCCCATGGCGACCACGTCCTTCAGTCCCTCGAGGAGCCGTTCCCGGGCCTCTGAGGGCCGGCCACGGTGCCATGACCGGCGGCCGCCCGTTGTAAGACCTTGACGTTAACGTTAAGATATTGCCATGGTCCCGGACACGACCGGCCCCCGGTCGAGCGACAGCCGCTACAAGTGGATCGCCCTGTCGAACATCACGCTCGGCACCCTCATGGTCTTCATCAACCAGTCGATCGTCCTGATCGCCCTTCCCGCCATCTTCCGCGGCATCCGGCTCAACCCTCTCACCCCGGCCAACACCGGCTACATGCTGTGGATGCTCATGGGTTTCATGGTGGTCCTGGCCGTCCTCGTGGTGACGCTCGGCCGCGTGGGCGACATCTTCGGCCGGGTGAAGATGTACAACCTCGGCTTCGCCGTCTTCACCGCCTTCTCGATCCTGCTCTCGGTGACGTGGATGCACGGTCCGGGGGCGGCCCTGTGGCTGATCGGTATGCGGATCGGGCAGGGGGTGGGCGGGGCGATGCTCTTCGCCAACTCGTCGGCCATCATCACCGACGCCTTCCCGGCCGACCAGCGCGGTCTCGGACTGGGGATCAACAACGTGGCCGCCATCGGCGGTGCCTTCATCGGTCTCGTCCTGGGCGGGCTGCTGGCGCCGGTCCAATGGCACATGGTCTTCCTGGTGTCGGTGCCGTTCGGGATCTTCGGGACGGTCTGGGCCTACCGCAAGCTCGAGGACAGAAGCGTCCGCACCCCGGCCCACATCGACTGGTTGGGCAACGTCACCTTCGCCGCCGGTCTCATCCTCATCCTGGTGGGGATCACCTACGGCCTCCTGCCGTACGCCCACCACACCATGGGGTGGACCAGCCCGACGGTGATGGCCGAGATCGCCGGCGGTATCGCCCTGCTGGTGGCGTTCTGCGGCATCGAGACGCGCGTCGCCCATCCCATGTTCCGTCTGACCCTCTTCCGCATCCGCGCCTTCACGGCCGGCAACGTGGCCAGTGGTCTGGCGTCTCTCAGCCGCGGCGGCCTCATGTTCATGCTGATCATCTGGCTGCAGGGGGTATGGCTGCCCCTGCACGGCTACAGCTTCAGCTCGACCCCCCTGTGGGCCGGCATCTACATGGTGCCGTTGACGATCGGCTTCCTGGCCGCCGGGCCCCTGGCCGGCCATCTGGCCGACCGGTACGGGGCCCGTCCCTTCGCCTCGGGGGGCCTGCTGCTGGTGGCGGTCACCTTCTTCTTGTTGCAGGCGCTGCCCGTCGACTTCGGCTACCCGTCGTTCGCCGCCCTGCTGTTCTTCAACTCGGTCGGGATGGGCCTGTTCATCGCCCCCAACCAGACGGGGATCATGAACAGCCTCCCGGCCGACCAGCGGGGGGCGGGGGCGGGCATGGCCGCCACCTTCAATTCCTCGGCCCAGGTCCTCTCCATCGGCATCTTCTTCACCCTGATGATCCTGGGTCTGGCGGCCACGTTGCCGACCGCACTCCTCCACGGACTGGAGGCCCACGGAGTCTCCGCCGTCACCGCCGCGCGCGTCTCGCACCTCCCGCCCGTCGGGTCGCTCTTCGCCGCCTTCCTCGGTTACAACCCGATGGCCACCCTGCTCGGGCCGGCGGCGCTGCACCACATGACGGCGGCACAGGCTCACGCCATCACGGGCCGGTCGTTCTTCCCCCACCTGATCTCGGCCCCCTTCGGCAAGGGCCTCGAGAGGGCGTTCGACTTCGCCGCCGCCGTCTGCCTGCTCGGCGCCGTGGCGTCGCTGCTGCGGGGTGGGAAGTACCACCACACCGAGCCCGACGGCGAGGCCTACCCGGTGGAGCCGGCCGAGGAAGCGGTGGCCGAGACCGAGCCACTGCTGGTGTGAGCTGACGCCATGGCCAGGAGCACGCCGGTGAAGAGCCCGGACCGCGTCCCGGTGGCGGTACCGACCGGCGGCCCGCCGGCGGCGTCGGGCACGCCCGGCGGCGAGAGCGAGACGGGACTGCGCATCAGCGACGCCGCCTCCAGGGTCGGGGTCTCGGCCCGCACCCTGCGCTACTACGACGAGCTCGGCCTGCTGTGCCCGTCGCTGTACACCGCCGGCGGCGAGAGGCGCTACCGGGAGAGCGATCTCGACCAGCTCCAACGCATCCTCGAGCTGCGCGAGGCGCTCGGGATGAACCTGGAGGAGATCAAGGAGTTCCTCCAGTCCGAGCAGCGGCTCGACGAGGTGCGCGCCGCCTACCGGGCCGAACAGGAGGTCGACACGACGACGGCCCGGCTCCAGCGCCGGGCCCTCCTCGAAGAGGCCCTGGCCTTGAACGAGTCCCTGAAGGAGCAGCTGAACGCCAAGCTGGCCCGCATGGACGCCTTCCGGTCCACCCTGGCCCGCAACGCCGACCGCTGCCGGGAGCTGCTAGCCGAGCTCGGCTAGCGGCGCCACCCCGCCCGCCCCGCACCAACCCCCCCGCACCCCACCCGCCCCGCACCGACCGGGGCGACGGCCTCGCCCGGCAGCGGGGCCGGCCGGGATCCTGTCGCCGCCACGGCCGGCGCGGGAGGCTGTCACCATGGTGGCGCTCCTGGGCTTCGGGTTGAGGGTCTTTCACCACCACATCGGGCGCAGCCTGGTCTCGGTCGTGGCGCTCTCGATCGCCAGCGCCGCCTCGTACGGGCTGGCGGCGGTGCTCCAGCACCACGCCGCCATCCGCCAGCCCCCGGAGCTGTCGGTACGCGTCGGACTCCTCGTCCGACTAGCCCGGCGACCGATGTGGCTGGTGGGCAACGCCCTGGACGGCGTGGGCTATCTCCTGCAGTTCCTGGCCCTCCGCCGCGGGGCCCTGCCCCTGGTCGAGCCCCTTCTCGTCCTCAGTCTGGTCTTCGCCCTTCCGGTGGCGGCATGGCTCGACCACCGCCGCATCTCCCGCGCCGACATCGGCTCGACCGTCGTGATCATGGCCGGCCTGGCCCTCTTCCTCGGCGTGGCCCGTCCGGGGCTCGGTCGTCCCCATGTATCGGCCGTGGCGTGGACGGTGCTGACCGTCGTCATCGCCGCCGCCTGCGGGGCGATGGTTCTCGGAGCCCGCCGAGGTTCACGCCCTCTGGCCGCCGTGCTGCTCGGGGCGGGGTCGGGCACGGCCTTCGGCTACGTGGCCGCCCTCACCGAACGGACCGGCCACATCCTCAACGGCGGCGTGGTCCACACCCTCGGGACCTGGGAGCCCTACGCGCTGGTGGTCGGGGGGGTGGCGGCACTGCTTCTCACCCAGAGCGCCTTCCACGCCGGAGCGCTGCGTCTGTCGTTGCCCACCCTGACGGTGGCCCAACCTCTGGTGGCCGTGGTCATCGGCCTGGGTCTCTTCGGTGAGCGGGTCGCATCGCACGGGCTGGCCCCGGTCTGGGAAGGCCTGGGCCTGGCCATGGTGGTCTTCGGCGTCTTCGCCCTCACGCGGTCGCCGGTGATCGGGGTCGACCAGACCGGCGACCGACCGTGAGGTGGGTGCGCGCCGTCGGCCATGCCCTGACCATCAGCGGCTCGATGACCTGGGAGATCCTGTGGGCGCTGGTCTTCGGCTTCGCCCTGTCGGCCGTGGTGCAGGCGGTCGTGAGGCGGAGCACCGTGGTCAAGGTCCTCGGCGACGACCGGCCCCGGACGCTGGCCGTGGCCGCCGGATTCGGTGCCGCCTCGTCCTCGTGCTCCTACGCCGCCGTGGCGCTGGCCCGGGCCCTGTTCCGACAAGGGGCGAGCTTCACCGCCGCCATGACGTTCGAGATCGCCTCGACCAACCTGGTCGTCGAACTGGGTGTCATCCTGGCGTTGCTCGTCGGTTGGCAGTTCACCCTGGCCGAGTTCGTCGGCGGGCCGGTGATGATCGTCCTCCTGGCCGTGGCCTTCCGTCTTCTTCTGCGCCGGCCGCTCCTGGAGACCGCCAGAGCCCAAGCCGACATGGGGCGGGCCGGTTCCATGGAGGGCCACGCCGCCATGGACATGACGATCCAGGAGGAGGGCGGCCTGTGGCGCCGCCTGCGGTCCCGGCGAGCCCTCACGTCGATCTCGCACATCTTCGTCATGGAATGGGCGGCGGTCATCCGGGACATCGTCCTCGGTCTGCTCATGGCCGGGGCGGTGGCGGCCTGGGTCCCCGACTCGTTCTGGCGGCACCTCTTCGTCGTGCACCGTCCGCTGCTCTCGAAGTTCTGGGGGCCCCTCATCGGTCCGATCGTGAGCCTGCTCAGTTTCGTCTGCTCGATCGGCAACGTGCCGTTGGCGGGAGTCCTCTGGAACGGGGGCATGAGCTTCGGCGGTGTGATCTCCTTCATCTTCGCCGACCTGATCATCGTGCCCATCCTGGTGATCTACCGGAAGTACTACGGCACACGGATGATGCTGTTCATCCTGGCCTGCTTCTACGGCACCATGGTGCTGGCCGGCTACGCCGTGGGATTTCTCTTCGACGGGCTCGGACTGGTCCCCGCCACGCGCCACGCCAAGGTGACGGCGATGGCCGTCCATTGGGACTCCACCACCTTCCTCGACATCGCGGCGCTCCTGGTGGCCGCCGGACTGATCCTGCGCTTCGTGCGCACCGGCGGGACACCGATGCTGAAGATGATGGGTGGCGCTCCCGTCGACCCCGGCGGGCCTCACCACCCGGAGGCCGGCCGCTGACGACGAGGGCTCAGGCTGGCGCCCCGGCCATGACGGCCACGACGCCGAGCACCCCGGCGGCGACGAGGGCGGGCACCACGCCACGGCGCAGGCCCAGGAGCCAGACGGCGGCGAGGCCCAGCACACCGAGTTGCCAGAGGTGGGCCAGGGCCAGGCCGAGAGGGACGGCCGCGCCGGCGATCGCCCCGACGGCGGCCGCCCCGGCACCGGTGAGGAACGCCTGGACGCCGACGCTCGAGCGCAACCGGTCGAAGTGCGGCGCCCCGACCATGACGAAGGCGAAGGAGGGGGCGAACGCCACCAGCGAGGCGATCAGCGCGCTGCCGAGACCGCCCGCCGCGTAACCGACCACGGCGACGGTCTGGACGACGGGGCCGGGAGTGACCTGGCCGAGTGCCACGGCATCGAGGAACTGGGTGGCCGTCATCCAGTGGTAGGTCGTCACGGCGTCGTGCTGCATGAGCGGGATGATGACGAACCCGCCGCCGTACGAGAGGGCCCCGACCTTGACGGCGACCCACGTGAGTGCCGACAGTCCCCCCGCCGCCGGGATCACCAGCGGGAAGACGGTCAACGGGCCCCGGGTGGGACCCCTCCACGCGCCGGCCCGCACGGTGACCTCGACGAGCCCGCTGGCCAGGAGGACGAGGACGAGGTACTGGCCGACGGTGGCGGCGGCCGCCGCGCCGGCCACGAGATAACAGAGCCACCGGACCCTGCCGGCGCCGCCGCCGGTCCGTCGCCACCCGGCGGGCATGAGTCCGGTCGACGCCCGGACGGCCACGGCGGCCACCGCCGAGCCGGCGCCGGCCGCCGCACCCCTGATCCACAACGGCGGATGGGAGGCGAGGAAGACGGCGGACAGGGCCAGGATGACGATGAGCCCCGGACCGATGAAGCAGAGGCCCCCGACGACGGCGCCCAGGCGGCCGCGGAGCCGCCAGGCGCAGAAGATGGCGAGCTGGGTCGACGCCGGTCCCGGCAGCAAGTTGGTCGCCGCCAGGCCGTCTTCGAACTGGCGTGCGGTGAGCCACTCTTTCTTGTCGACGCACAGCGCACGGAGGAGCGCCACGTGGGCGGGTGGTCCGCCGAAGCCGGTGATCCCGATCCGGGCCCACTCCCGCGCGATGGTCGGAAGGCGCACCACCGTCCCCACAGTACCGAGGCCGCTGTCGGTAGCCGGAGGAGAACAGGCCAGGCGGGCCACCCCCGGTCGGCATAACGTCGGCGCCATGGCTGTCGGTCGACTCTCCCGTGCGCGCCGCCACCACAACCCACCCCTGCCTCTCCCGGCCGGGCCCGTCTCCAACGGCGAGTTCGTCCCGGCGGCGCCGACCCCCGGCCACCGGGCCACCGACGATCTGGTCCGGTCCGCCGTGGACGCCGCCGCCACGCGCCTCGGCATGGACCGTCGGCGCTTCCTGCAGAGCGCGGGGGCGGTGGCGGCGTCACTGGCGGCATTCGAGTTGGGCGGATGCACCGGGGCGCCGTCGGGTCGATCGTCGAAGGCACCGGGAACCGGCCCCGGCGGAACGTTCCGGACCCCGCCCCCCGTCGACGCCGACGCCTGTCACGAGACGCTGGCCACCGCCGGGGAGTTCATCTTCGACGTCCACACCCACCATGTGATCCCGGCCGGTCCCTGGGTGCAGAACGCTCCTTCCACCGTCGGCCTCGTCCTCGGCATGCTTCCGGCCGGCTGCTCCGACCTCCCCCAGCTCGACTGTGTGGACCGGGCCACCTATCTCCACGACATGTTCCTGGCCAGCGACACGACCGTGGCCGTTCTCACCGACGTCCCCAACTCGGGTCCGTCCAACGCCCCCGTCCCGTTCCCCGATGCGGTGGACACCCAGGCGATCGCCGCCGGGCTCACCCACGGCGGGGCCGCCCGGGTGCTGGTGGAGAACATCGTGGCCCCGAACGTCGGTCCGCTCGGGCAGACCCTCGACGAGATGACGAGTGCGGCGGACTCCGGACACCTGGCCGCCTTCAAGGTGTACACGGCGTGGAGCCCGACCGGGCAGGGCTATTCGTTGGCGGACCCGGCCATCGGCCTCCCCACCGTCCAGCACGCCCACGATCTCGGGGTCAAGGTCTTCGTCGCCCACAAGGGCCTCCCCCTGGTCGATTTCGATCCCGCCTTCAACCATCCCGACGACGTGGTGGCCGTGTCACGGTTGTTCCCCGACATGAACTTCGTGATCTACCACGCGGCGTGGGACCCCTCCCAGGTCGAGGGTCCCTACGACCCCGCCGCCACCATCGGGATCGACACTCTCCTGACCGCCCTGGACCGTCACGGTGTCCCCCCCAACGACAACGTCTGGGTGGACACCGCCACCATGTGGCGGCAGCTGCTCACCCAACCCGATCAGGCCGCCCACGCCATGGGGAAGATCCTCAGCCGGGTGGGTGCCAAGCGCGTGATGTGGGGAACCGACTCCATCTGGTACGGGAGCCCGCAGCCCCAGATCATGGCCATGCGCGCCTTCCAGATCTCGGCGCAGTACCAGGAGCTCTACGGCTACCCGGCCCTGACCGACGACGTCAAGGCCGCCGTCTTCGGCCTGAACGCCGCCGATCTCTTCGGGGTCGACCCCGCCGCCACCCGCTGCGCCCTGGCCACCGACCCTCTGACAACGAAGATCTCCGAGGCGGCCGAGCTGCGCGCCGACGGCGCCCTCCCCTCGGCGTGGGAGCCCCACGGCCCCACGACGCGCCGACAGGTCCTCTCCTGGTTGGCGGCTCCGACGACACGCTGGGTGCCGACATAGATGTCGCCCCCCTCGGAGGACGAGCTCATCGACCGGTCGGTGGCCCTGGCCGCCGAGCTTCTCGCCGCCGCCCGCGCCGGCACCTCGCGTGCCGAGCGGCGGCGCCAGCTCCGGCTGCGCCGCCTGTTGGCCAGCGAGTCGGGAACCCGGTTGGTCTTCTCCCTGGCCGACCGGGTGCTGCGCCCCACCGACGCCCGCACGGCGGCCGGCCAACTGGCGGGGGTCACCGCCGGCGATCTGGAAGGCGTCTCCGCCGCCGACCGCGCCCTGCTGCGCCTGGCCGCCCTCGCCGCCCGCCCCGCCCCCGGCCCCGTGGTCGGTCTGGTGGCGGCCCGCCTGCGACGAGAGACCGGCTCCCTCGTCTACCCGGCCGAACCGGGACCGCTCGGCCGTCGCCTGGCCCGGTTGTGGGCGGCCGGACGTCGACCCAACCTCAACCTCCTGGGAGAGGCCATCCTGGGCTGGCAGGAGGCCGAGAGACGGACGGCGGCCGTGGACCGGTTACTGCGACGCGTCGACGTCGACTGCGTCTCGGTCAAGGTGTCGTCGGTGGCCGCCGGGTTGACGCTCATCGACTTCGAGGGCTCGGTGCGACGGATCACGGCGCCCCTCCGCCAGCTCTACCGCCGCGCCGGCGCCTCCGAGGATCCCAAGCTCGTCAACCTGGACATGGAGGAGCACCGGGATCTCGATCTCACGGTGGAGTCCTTCATCAGCGCCCTGGACGACGACGAGTTCGCCTCGCTCACCGCCGGGATCGCGCTGCAGGCCTACCTCCCGGACACCCACGCCGCCCTCGACCGTCTCCTCGACTGGGCCGGCCGACGCCACCGGGCCGGTGGGGCCCCGATCCGGATCCGGCTGGTCAAGGGAGCCAACCTGGCCATGGAGAACGTGGACGCCGAGCTCCACGGATGGCCGGCGGCGCCCTACCCCACCAAGGCCGACACCGACGCGTCGTACGTCCGGCTCCTCGAACGCCTGATGGAGGAGGCGGGCACCGGCGCCGTGCGGGTCGGGGTGGCGTCGCACAACCTCTTCGACGTGGCCCTGGCCCTCGTCCTGTCGGAGCAGACGGGAGCGCCGGTCGACATCGAGATGCTGGCCGGGATGGCCGACAACCAGGCGGCGGCGGTGGCCGAGCGTTCGGGGCGACTGCTCTTCTACGTGCCGGCCACCACGCGCCAGGACTTCCGCAACGCGCTGGCCTATCTGGCCCGCCGCCTCGACGAGAACACCACGCCCGAGGGATTCCTCCGGCACGTCCTCGACATGGTGCCGGGCAGTGCGGACTGGGACGACCAGGCCGCTCGCTTCGCCCGGTCGATGCGGGCCCGGGGCGCTGTGACGACGGTGCCGTTCCAGACCCAGGACCGGTCGCGGCCGGTGCCGCCGGCCGGGTCACCCCCCGCCGGCGGCGCCATCGTGACCGGCGACGGCATCGTGGCCGGCGGCGCACGGTTCACGAACGAGCCGGACACCGACCTGACGGTCCCCGCCAACCGCCGGTGGGCTCTGGCGGCGCTCGGGTCGCCGCCGCCGCCGCCGCCGGCGTCGGTGCGGGACATCGACGGGGCCGTGGCCCGTGCCGCCGCCGCCGCCTCACCGTGGGCCGGTCGCGCCGCCGCCGAACGCCGCCACCTCCTCGAGGCGGCCGCCGGCGCCATGGCGGCGGGGCGCGCCGAGGCCGTCGCCGTGATGACGGCCGAAGCGGGGAAGACCTTCGCCGAAGCCGATCCCGAAGTCTCCGAGGCGGTCGACTACGCCCGTTGGTACGCGGCGAGGACGGACCTGTTGGCGTCGCTGGCGAGCGAGGTGGACAGTGTTCCGTTGGGGGTGGTGGTGGTGTCGCCACCGTGGAATTTCCCCTACGCCATCCCCGCCGGCGGATCGCTGGCGGCGTTGGCCGCCGGCAACACCGTCGTCCTCAAGCCGAGCCCCGAGGCGCCGGCCACGGCCGCGCTCCTCGTCGGGCAGCTGCACGGCGCCGGCCTGGGAGACGGTCGGGTGGAGCTGGCGGTGGCGCCCGACGGTTCCGAGGGTCGACATCTGATCACCCACCCGGGAGTCGGCGCCGTGATCCTCACCGGGTCGTGGGACACGGCGCGGATGTTCGCCGGCTGGACACCGGGCCGGCGGTTGCTGGCCGAGACGAGCGGCAAGAACGCCATGGTCGTCACCGGGGCGGCCGACGTGGACCAGGCGGTCGGCGATCTCGTCCGCTCCGCCTTCGGGCACGCCGGTCAGAAGTGCTCGGCCGCCAGCCTGGCCATCGTCGACGCCTCGGTCTACGACCGCAGTCCTTTCCTGCGGCAGCTGGCCGACGCCGTCCGCGCCCTGCGGGTGGGCCCGGCGGCCGATCCGGCGTCGGACGTCGGTCCCATCGTGGGCCCCTTCACCGGATCGCTCGAGCGGGCCCTCACCGTCCTCGATCCGGGGGAGACCTGGCTGGTGGCGCCGGAGTGCCTCGATCCGGACCGCCGGCTGTGGTCACCCGGTGTGCGCGTCGGCGTCAGGCCCGGTTCCTGGGCCCACACCACGGAGTGGTTCGGCCCCGTCCTGGGGGTCATGCGGGCCGACGGCCTCCACCAGGCGGTCGAGTGGCAGAACGCCGTCCCCTACGGGCTGACGGCCGGGCTCCACTCACTCGACCCGGCCGAGCACCGACGCTGGGCGGACGACGTGGAGGCGGGGAACCTCTACGTCAACCGTCCCACCACCGGGGCCCTGGTGGGCCGCCAGCCCTTCGGTGGCTGGAAGCGGTCGAGCGTGGGTCCGACGGTGAAGACGGGCGGGCCCAACTACCTCCTGGCGCTGCGGCGGTGGTCCGACGCCCACGAGACGGGCGTCGATGCCGCCGCCGCCTCCTACCGACGCTGGTGGGACTCCCATTTCGGGCGGGTGACGGAGCTGGCCGGCCTGTCGTGCGAGTCCAACCAGCTGCGCTACCGGCCCTCGCCGGGGGTGATCGTGCGGGTCACCGAGGACGGTTCCGACGACGAGGTGGCCAAGGCCCTGCGGGCGGCGGCGGTGACCGGAACCCCGGTACGCGTGTCGAGCCCCCGACCGCGGCCGCAGTGGCGTCGACAGCCGGGCGTGACCCTGACCGTCGAGAGCGCGGAGGCGCTGGGGGCGTCGCTGGCCGACGGGCCCGGCTCCCGACTGCGGCTCCTCGGCCCCGGCGAACCAGAGGTCCTGGCCGCCGCCGCCGACCACGCCGTCACCGTCGTCGACGAGCCGATGTGCTCCCACGGACGCGTCGAGCTCGTCCGGTGGCTGCGGGAGCAGGTGGTGACGAGGAGCCTGCACCGCTACGGGAACGTGGTCTACACGCCGCTCACGGCCGAGTGAGCCGGTCCTTCTCCAGAACGGCCACATAGGGATCGGCCGGGGTCGCTCCCAGGACCCGGCTCTGGTGCCAGCCCGTTCCCCGCAGGAGGGTCCTCATCTCGCGGCGGGAGACGAAGAGCCAGGTGAACCACGGGGTGGTGCTGTCGCGGTAGTGGATGCGCAGCCGGACCTGCCCCGGCGGGAGGCCGCGGTGGCGGTTGCGGAAGTAGTAGCCCCGGGTGAGGGTGGGAGCGCCACCGCAGTACGGATTGGTGCTCTCGGCCAGGATCCGCGCCCCCGGAGGCGTCCGACGGGCCCAGGACGTGAGCACCCGCCGCAGACGGGCCGGTGTGCCGAAGATGCCGAAGTTGTTGCCGAAGAGGACGATGGTGTCGAAGGAGCCGATCCTGGTCGTGAGGGCGTCGGCCGACATGCACCACACGTCGGTCACACCGCGGGCCCGCGCCGTGCGGGCGGCCAACGGCGAGGCATCGAGGCCGACGACGTCGTAGCCGCGTTGCTGCAGGTGGAGGGGCACCCGGCCCGCCGCACAGCCCACGTCGATCACGCGCCCGCTCACGTACCGCATGGCCCGCCGTTCGGGGGAGGGCCAGCCGGCGAACCCGGCCACGTACAGCTCGTGACCGACCCCGGTCTCGGTGAACCCGTCGTCGCGCTCGAAGATCTCCGGCTCGGTCCCTCCCCCCGCCCAGTCCCGGAGGGCGTGGCCGAAGACGTCCCCGGCGTCAGCCATGCGACACGGCGTGGTACCCCTTCGCCCCCACGGCCCGCGCCAGATCACTGCGCGGATCCTCGTCGGCCTTCAGTCGGTCGAGGACGCGGCCCACCACACCGGGCGCGTCGACGACCAGACCGGCAGTGTCGTCGACGGTGAAGGGCGTGGTGGCGCTCACGATGTACCGGGCGAAGCCGATGGCCCGCACCCGACCACGGTGGTGAAGGGGGAGTCGAGCACGTCGAGTCCGACGACCTCTGCGCCCCGGGTGACGAGGACGCGGACGAGTGCCTCACCGAGATGTCCGGCACAGCCGGTGACGAGGATCCGGCCCCGGTCCACGCCGACGACCATAGGTCGCCGCGGACCGACGCCGTGCCGGGTCGCTCAGGTGGACATGCCCACCACCGGCTTCACCAGAGGACGGCCGCCCATGGAACCGTCGAAGCCGGCGTCGCCGAAGGCGAAGATGCCGCCGTCGGAGGCCACCTCCCAGTAACCGCGTCCGTCGGGGGTCGACGCGATGGCCACCACCGGTCTGGTGAGCGGCTTCCCGCCCAT
>Ga0209415_10001884_pt1 | contig 39681 bp, 37 predicted proteins | sample PeaSoiSIISIP2007_FD_187696 | JGI IMG/M metagenome (GOLD analysis project Ga0209415, IMG submission 187696) | Peat soil microbial communities from Weissenstadt, Germany - SII-SIP-2007 (SPAdes) (version 2) | ecosystem: Environmental > Terrestrial > Soil > Wetlands > Peat | place: Germany...
GGTGGGTACGCAGTCACAGGTCGAGACGGGTCAAGTCGTCGTCGGTCTCGCGCCGCACCACCACCCGTGCCTCACCGTCGGTCACGAACACCACACCGGGGCGGGGGACCTTGTTGTAGTTCGAGGCCATCGAATAGCCGTATGCGCCGGTGACGGGCGTGGCCACGATGTCGCCGACAGCCACGTCGGCCGGCAGGCGGGCGTCGGCCACGACGACGTCTCCGGACTCGCAGTGCTTGCCCACCACCCGCACCCGGCGCGGGCGGGGCGCGGCCGCCTCCCGGGGGAGGAACGCCTCATACCCGCTTCCGTAGAGCACGGGGCGCGGGTTGTCGCTCATGCCGCCGTCGACGGCCACGTAGGTCCGCAGGCGGGGCAGCTCCTTGATGGCTCCCACCCGGTAGAGCGTGATCCCGGCCGCAGCCACGATCGAGCGCCCGGGCTCGGCGGTGATGCGGGTGTCCGCTGGAATGCCGGCACCGCGACTGGCGCTGTGCACGGTCTGCGCCCACTCGGCGATGGAAGGTGCATGCTCCCCGGCGACATAGGGGACGCCGAGCCCCCCGCCGACGCACAGCTCGCGCAATCCGAGCGGGGCGAAGAACCCCGCCAGCACCTCCACCTCCTGCGCGAACGAATCCACCCGGAAGACCTGGCTCCCGATGTGGGCGTGGATACCGATCAGGTCGAGCCCGGGCAGGGCGCGCACGCGCGCCACGGCCTCGGCGGCGGCGCCCGACGCGAGCCCGAACCCGAATTTGGAGTCCTCCTGTCCGGTACGGACGAAATCATGGGTGTGGGCCTCGACGCCCGGTGTCACCCGGATCATGACGGCTTGTCGGGGGGTTCCCCCCGGCGATGCCGTTAGGCGCTCAAGCCGCCCGATCTCGTCGAAGGAGTCAATGACGATGCGTCCGACCCCCGCCTCGAGGGCGCGTGCCAGTTCGTCATCGGACTTGTTGTTGCCGTGTAGTACCAGGTGCGACGCCGGCACCTTGGCCAACAGCGCCACGTGGAGCTCGCCCCCGGTCGACACGTCGAGCCACATCCCCTCCTCGTGGGCGAGCCGGGCCATGGCCAGGCAGAGGAAGGCCTTGGTGGCGTAGGCGACCCCGTCGCCCCAGGCCGCCACCGCCTCTCGGCACCGGGCCCGGAGATGCTCCTCGTCGTAGACGAACAGGGGCGTCCCGTACCGTTCGGCCAGCTCGACGAGGCCCACGCCCCCCACGGTCAGGCTCCCGTCGCGACGCAGCTGCGCCGTCATGGGCAGCAGCGCACCGCGGACCGGGCCCTCGTCCGGGCCTCCGACCAGGTCGTCCATGGGGAAAGGCTACTCAGGGCGCTTCGCGGCCCCGGCTGCGAGCACAGGTGACGGCCGGGGAGCCCCTACATCGTCTCCGGGGCGCTCACACCGAGAATGTCGAGACCGATGCTGAGCCCCACTCGCGCCGCCTCGACGAGCCACAGACGAGCCTGGGTCAGGTCGTCGCCAACCGTGTCGGCCAGCACCGGGCAGTCGTGGTAGAAGCCGTGGAACGCACCGGCGAGACTGCGCACCCATGCCGTGACCTTGTGCGGCGCCCGGTCGCGACCCGCCTCGGCCACCACATCGGGCAGTTCTTCGAGGCTGCGGAGCAGCTCGAGCTCACGGTCACTAACGAGCAGGGACAGGTCCACGCCTTCGAGAGGGCGGCGCTCGATGCCACGCTCGGCGCGCCGGCGCTCGATCGATGCGATGCGGGCGTGGGCGTACTGCACGTAATACACGGGGTTCTCCATCGACTGGCTGCGGACCAGGTCGAGATCGAGCACGGCGGCCTGATCGAGCGACGACATGAGCGAGAGCAGGCGCGTGGCATCGGCGCCGATGTCGTCGATCAGGCTGTCGAGCGCCACGACGTTGCCCGCCCGCTTCGACATCCGACCGGCCTGGCCGCCCTGGACCAGCGACACCATCTGCCCGATCTTGATCTCGAGCCGGCCCGGTTCGACACCCATGGCCTCGACTCCGAGCATGAGGCTCTTCACCTGACCGGCGTGGTCGGCACCGAAGACGTCGATCACACGGTCGAATCTCCGCACCAGGAACTTGTCCCGGTGGTAGGCGAGGTCGCCGGCCAGGTAGGTGGCGTCCCCGTTCGACTTCACGAGCACGCGGTCGCGATTGTCCCCGAGCCGCGAGGAACGGAACCAGACAGCTCCGTCCTCTTCGTCGACCAGCCCCTTGCTGGCGAGGAGCTCGATCGTGTCGCGCACCGCACCGCTCTCCTCGACCGAGGCCTGGCTGTACCACTCGTCGAACACGATCCCCAACCGGCTCAGCGTGGCCCGGATGTTGTCGAGGATCCGCTCCGCCGCCCACCGTCCCGCCGCCTCGATGTCGTCAGGCCCGTCGTAGATGCCCGCCAGCTCGGTCACGTACTCGCCCTGGTACCCCTCCTCGGGAATAGCGTCGCCACGGCGGCGGGCCAGGAGGCTCTCGCCCAGGATCCGGATCTGCCCCCCGGTGTCGTTGACGTAGTACTCGCGGTGCACCTGCCAGCCGCAGCGCGTCATCACGCGTCCCATGGCGTCGCTGTAGGCACCCCACCATCCGTTTCCGACGTGCACAGGACCGGTCGGATTCGCCGAGATGAATTCGATCTGGACTTTCTCCCCGGCACCGATATCGCTGTTCGCGTACCCCTGTTCTCCGTCACTGACAACCTCGGTAAGGGTGTCGTGCAGCCACCCCGGTGAGAGATGGAGGTTCACGAATCCCGGTCCCGCCACCTCGACGGATTCGAGGTGGGGAGGGGGGTCGGCGCGCAGGTGCTCGGCCAATTCCTCGGCGAGCTGGCGGGGGGGACGGCCGAGCGCCTTGGCGTTGACCAGGGCGGTGTTGGTCGACCAGTCGCCGTGGTCGCGCCGGGCGGGCCGCTCGAGATGGACGGCGGCGGCGGGGACGTCGAGGCCCATCGACGACAGGGCTCGACTCACGGCAGCGGCGATGACGGGTCGGGCGGCCATGGTCCTGCCGAGGATGGCGCGCCACGGCCAGGGACGCAATTGCCGGAGCATCTGCTCGGCCGCGAACCCCGCTGCTACCTGCGACGGGCCCCTCTGAAGCCGGGTGGGAACCGTGGCCGGCGGGGCGGAGGGGCGGGCGGCGTCACCGGGTGGCAGGACTACAGTTCGTGCAGGCTCCCGCGCTGTCTTCTAGTGCGCTCGCGCCTGTCGTGTGTTCACCAGCCCTCGTAGCTCAGCGGATAGAGCACCGGCCTCCGGAGCCGGTGGCGCAGGTTCGAGTCCTGCCGAGGGCGCACTGCCGAGGGCGCCGAATCCGACCCGGGCGCGAAACCTTCGGTTCTGCGCCATCCGGGACGCGGCCACGGTACGACGCGTTCGCGACGTCGAAGGCAGTCGGAGCACACCCCGACGTGGACGACCCCAAGAACTGCCTGCTGATGAGACAACGTGAGCTTGCGACCACGGAAGCTCACGGTCATGCGGGAGCGGAGCCCGCACGGCCATCGGCAACGCCGACGACGCCGGGGCTTTGGAGCGTCTGTTCGCCACTGTAGGGAGACTCACCAGCTTGGTGATTGGCGGTAGCACGAGCCGGACTGAGGGCATCGCAGGGGATCTGCCAGCCTATTGACTGCAGGTATACACTGAGCGTATGCTCGCGGATATGAGCGTCCCCATGGCCCTCCTCGGGCTCCTCGATCGCGAACCGAGCCACGGCTACGACCTGAAGCGCGACTACGACACCTACTTCGGCCGCGGCCGGCCGCTGCCGTTCGGCCAGGTGTACGCGACCCTTGCCCGCCTCACGAGGGACGGAAAGGCGATAGTCGGCGAGGCTGAACCCGGAGCCGGTCCTGATCGCAAGCGCTACACGATCACCGAGACCGGGAAGAGCGAGATCGAGGTGTGGCTCGCCGAGCCGCTCCCGGCCGAGCCCCACCTCCAGACCGACCTCTTCGTGAAGGTCGTGCTTTCCCTCATGCTCGGCCGCCCCGCGGAGGAGTACCTGGATGTCCAGCGAGGCGCACACCTGGCTCGGATGCGCGAGCTCACCGACCTCAAGCAGAAGGGCGGGGTGGTCGACGCCCTCCTTGCCGACCACGGGCTCTTCCACCTGGAAGCTGATCTGCGCTGGATCGACCTCACCGCCGCCCGGCTCGCGGTGCTGGCGGAAGAGGTGACGGCATGAAGCCGGCGAGCGGGTCCTCCGTGGTCGTCGCCGGAGGCACAATCCTCGAAGGGCGCGACCTTGTGCTCTGCTTCGGCGAAACCCCAGCCCTCCGCGGCGCGAGCGTTTCGGTGAAGCGGGGCGAGGTCCTCGCCGTGATGGGACCGAGCGGCTCGGGCAAGTCGACGCTGCTCCACTGCTTGGCGGGCATCCTCGTCCCGGATTCCGGCGAAGTCCACTTCGACGGCCGTCGACTCGACACCATGCGGGAGGCGGAGCGCTCGAGGTTGCGGCGTGATCGCTTCGGCTTCGTGTTCCAGTTCGGCCAGCTCGTGCCGGAGCTGACGGCCGAGGAGAACGTCGCGCTGCCGCTGCTGCTCGGTGGCACGCGCCGTGCAGAGGCCCTTCGGGAAGCGCGGAGCTGGTTCGAACGGCTCGACCTCCAGGGTATGGAACGCCACCGCACCGGGGAGATGTCGGGCGGCCAGTCCCAGCGCGTCGCGTTGGCGCGTGGCCTCGTCGCAAATCCCGATGTGCTCTTCGCGGACGAACCGACCGGATCACTCGACTCGCTGAGCGGGGAGCTGGTCATGGACCTGTTGACGCGCGCCGCGCGTGATCAGGGGTCGACGGTGATCCTCGTCACCCACGAACCCCGTGTCGCCGCCTACGCCGACCGCGAGGTCATCGTGCGCGACGGGCGGGTGACCACCCCCGCGGCCGTGGCCGGATGATTCGGCTCGGCCTGCGCCTGACGCTCGGAAGCGGACGTGAAGCCGCACTGCGCGTCCTCGTCACCGCGGCCGCTGTCGCCCTCGGTGTCGGCCTCCTGCTGGCGTCCTTGGCCGGATTCAACGGGCTACACGCCCAGACCGACCGGGGTGCGTGGCTGGACACCTCCGCGCAGACGTCTCCATCGCCATCGAGCACTTCGACATCCGACCGGTTGTGGTGGCTGTCTGGCACTGACCAGTTCGGCAACCGGGCGATCGATCAAGTCGATCTCGCCGCTGCCGGACCGAAGGCTCCGGTCCCGCCGGGGATTCCGCACCTGCCCGGCCCGGGCGAGTACTACGCCTCGCCGGCCCTGACGACGCTCCTGACGTCCGTACCGGCGAACGAGCTTCGTGACCGGTATCCGGGGCACCAAATTGGGACCATCGGCGCAGCGGCACTGCCGTCCCCGAACTCCCTGATCATCGTCATCGGCCACAGCGCGCGCCAGCTCTCACGGGCACGTGGTGCGGTCGAGGTCGGAGCCATCCAACGCACGTCGGCCAACTGCTACGCGTGCCAGAACACCATCGGGAGCGGCCCCGTTCTGCAGTTCATTCTGGCCGGCGGAGCCGTTGCGCTCTTGTTGCCGGTGCTGATCTTGATCGCGACCGCGAGCCGGCTGTCGGCGGCGCGGCGCGAGGAGCGCTTTGCCGCCATGCGGCTGGTCGGCGCCACGCCGCCACAGATTTCTGTGGTCTCCGCCGTGGAGGCAGTCGTCGCGGCGGTCGTCGGCGTCGCAGTCGGCTTTGCACTCTTCTTCGTCTTCCGACCGCTGCTCTACCGCGTCCCCTTCACCGGAGCGCCCCTCGCTCAAGGCGACCTCGCGCTGCACTGGATCGACATCGTGCTCGCCGTAATCGGCGTCCCGGTCGCCGCTGTCGTCTCGGCGCGCCTCGCGCTTCGCCGGGTCCAGATATCGCCGCTCGGCGTGAGCCGGCGAGCGTCGACCCGCCCACCGCAGATCGCACGGGTCATCCCACTCCTCGCCGGCATCGGCCTGCTCGCGTACTTCGACGCGGCCGGAAAGCCGGGCGCCATCGACGGCCAGCTTCTCGAGCTGCTCGTGGGCTTCGTGCTCCTTGTCGTGGGCCTGGTACTCGCTGGACCGTGGTTCACGACCGCGGGTTCTCGACTCATGACGAAACGGGCCAGTCGCCCCGCGACGCTCATCGCCGGCCGCCGGCTCCTTGACAATCCCAAGGCGGCCTTCCGGTTCATCAGTGGGCTCGTCATCGCCCTCTTCGTCACGAGCGCTGTGATCGGGGCGCTCAGCTCTATCGCCGCCACCACCAGCTCCGGCGGAGGAAGCGCAGGGAAGGACACCCTCGCCGACCTGTTCTGCAGCTTCTCGACGTCGAACTGTCCCGTCTCCGCCCGAGTTCCTTCGGTCCCGGGCCACGTGCTTGCCGAGCTCCGCACGACACCCGGGGTGCGAGCTGTGACGGTGGTCCACCAGAGCCCATCCCAAGCTGGGCTGGGGAACTCGTTCGGGGTCGTCGCGTGCGACCAGCTGGCGAAGACGCCCGCGATCGGCAAGTGCGCTCCGGGAACGACGGTGGCGAGCATCGGCTACTTCCTTTCGAACCTCCTTGGGCACAACTCGCACGCGTCGTCGACGGTCTGGCCGTCGGCGCACCTGTCGGCGGCGAAGGCCGCGCGGCTTCCCGTCGACGCGGTGGTCGTCGCCACGGACGGGTCGACCGGCTCGTTCGAGCGGGCGCGGACCTCGCTCGAACAGGCCTTTCCCTTCCAGGGCGGTGGGGTCGCAGTCGATGCGCTCGATCCGTCGACCGCGCGCCTTCTCGCAATGATCCAGGACATGACCGACGTCATCATCGTGGCGAGCCTCATCATCGCCGCTTGCAGTCTCGCCGTGAACATCGCCGCCGGGTTGGGCGAGCGCAAGCGCCCCTTCAGCTTGCTCAGGCTCACCGGTGTCCCTACCGCGCTCCTGCATCGTGTGGTCGCGCTGGAGAGTGCGCTGCCGCTCCTCGTCGTCGCCGCCGTGTCGATCGTGGTCGGCCTCGTGTCGGCTGCCCTGTATCTTCACTCCCAGGTCGGCATCGCGTTTCGAACCCCCGGGATCGCGTACTGGGCGACCGTGCTCGGCGGGCTGGCTGCTTCGCTCGCGATCATCGCCTCGACGTTCCCGCTCCTCAACCGGATGACGGGACCCGAGGTCGCCCGAAACGACTGACCGCGCCGCCGTCGCTGCGGCGCCGCACGTCCGTTTTCACGCTGGGCCGGGCGGGGCCACCACGTGATGTCGTGAGACATCGGAGGGCGCCGAGACAGATGTCGTGAGACATCGAAGACATCCAGGTCATGCCCGGCGTCGGCAGTACCAGTCGATCCAAGGCGAGGTGGCTTATCAGCAGGCCCGTCGGGTCGAGGAACGCGTCGCGTCCGGCCATGGAACAATGGAGGCTTGCCGGATCGCCCTTCCCACTCCACCTTCGACGCCGGTAGCTGAGCGATGCCCATGTCGGCGCGGCGGGAAGGCCGCCCCCCGACGGCCACTCTGGTGCGCCGTTGGGGCGCCCTCATTGTCGGAGTAGCCATTCTCGTGATCGTGATCGTCGACGTAGTCGGCACCACGAAGCCGAGCACCCCCCACCGTCGTGCCACGCCTCCAACATCGGTGCGGACTCCGCCGGTGCGGACCCGCTCAGAAGGCCAAACGGAAGGCTGTCCCGCCATCGCCGATCCACTCCCGGGCATGCCCCCGGTGACTGACCCGTGCAACATCTACGCCGCCGACGGGGCCGGAGACCTGAGTGCGGTGGCTCGGACGGCACGGCCCCTGATCTATGTCCCCAACAGTCTCAACGACTCCGTCGACGAGATCGATCCCACGACGTACCAGGTGGTTCGCCAGTTCTCCGTCGGAGCCCTTCCCCAGCACGTCGTGCCGTCGTGGGACCTCGAGACGTTGTGGGTGACCAACGACCAGGGCAACAGCCTGACTCCCATCGATCCCGTGACCGGAATTCCCGGAACCCCGGTCCACGTCGAAGACCCCTACAACATGTACTTCACCCCCGACGGTCGCTACGCCATCGTGGTCGCAGAAGCGTTGCAGCGCCTCGATTTCCGGGACCCCCACACCATGGCGCTCGTCCATTCGCTGCCCGTCCCCTGTCACGGGGTGGACCACATGGACTTCTCGGCGAACGGCACCTATCTGATCGCGTCGTGTGAATTCTCGGGCAAGCTCCTCAAGGTCGACGTCGCCACGCAGTCCGTGGTGGGAACGCTGTCGCTCGGAGCCGGAGCTGAGCCCCAGGACGTCAAGCTGTCGCCGGACGGAAGGATCTTCTATGTGGCCGACCTCACGGCCGACGGTGTGTGGGAGGTGGACGGCGACACCTTCAAAACGCTGGGATTCATTCCGACCGGCAAGGGGGCCCACGGCCTCTACGTCAGCCGGGACGGCCAGGATCTCTACGTCTCGAATCGTGGTTCGGGCACGGTTTCGGTGATCTCCTTCGCGAAACAGCAGGTGGTCGCCACGTGGTCACTGCCTCCCGAGACCGGCGACCACCCCGGGCGCGCCAGCGACCTCGCCAGCCCCGACATGGGCGGCGTGTCGGCCGACGGCACGGTGCTGTGGCTGTCGGGTCGCTATGACTCCGACGTCTACGCCATCGACACGACAACCGGAAAGCAGCTGGCCCGCATCCCGGTCGGCGACGGCCCGCACGGCGTGTGCGTGTGGCCGCAGCCCGGTCGTTACTCGCTCGGCCACACGGGGATCCTGCGATGAAGGACGGGACGGGCGACCCCATCGGCGACGAGAGGCCCCCCACGACACTGTCCCGCCGGGCCGCGCTGGCCACGGCCGGAGCAGCCGTGTTGGCGGGATGCGGAGTCACCCAAGCGCAGCGACCGGCCGCGCCGACTGCTCGAGCGCGCCCGGCTCCGACGACCGCGACGACCACGACCACGTCGGCGCCGACCGGCCCGGCCGGCTACGTCGCTCACGGCTCTCGCACGGGGACCGCGGTCGCCCTGACCTTTCACGGGTCGGGAGACGTGACCCTGACGCAAGCGCTCCTGCAGTCGGCCCACCAGCTGTCCGCACCGATCACGGTGTTCGGAGTGGGCACGTGGATGGAGGCCAATCCCTCCCTGGCGAAGGAGATCCTGGCCGGGGGCCACACGCTCGGGAACCACACCTACACGCACCCGGCCCTCGGCAGCCTCGACGCCGCTGCCGTCGCCGACGAGATCGGGCGGTGTGCGCAGGTGCTCGAACATCTCGAAGGGAGCAACGGGCACTGGTTCCGACCGTCGGGCATCGTCGTTCCCACTGCGCTGATCCTCGATCAAGCGGGGCTCGCCGGCTACCCGGTATCCGTCGGCTACGACATCGACCCTCTCGACTACGAAGACCCGGGCTCATCGGTCATCGTGGCCCGCGTCTCACAAGCTCTTCAACCCGGATCCATCGTGAGCCTCCACACGGGTCACGCCGGAACGGTGCAAGCCTTCCCGGCCCTGGTGCAGATGATCCGGTCCCGTCACCTCGAGCCCGTCCTCATCGGCGACATGATCAGCCTGTAGGCCGGCGAACCCCGGGGGCGGCCTCACCTCCATGGGTGAGCCGAAACGGATCAGGTTCCCGTCCGGGTCGATGTGCGAGCCCTCGCGGAGCTTGTACGGCGTCGGGCCGACGGGGAGGGTGTGGCCGCCGATGCCGGGTCGACTCCACTGGTCGTACAGCGCATCGGCGTCGCGCACGTAGAGATACGTCGAGGCGGCGTGGGCAGGGTCGTGGTCGCGGTTCGCGGCCAGGTGCAGCCCGGCGCCGTCGCGCTCGGCGAAGCCGTACTCGTCGCTTCCGGCGTAGGCCGAGGTCTCGAAGCCGAGCTCCGAGTAGTGGGCCAGGTCTGCCTTAGGCTCCGGGTCCGTGCAACGGCTCTCGGCGGGGATCGGGCGGCGACCGCAGCACGGCGACCGGAGCCGGCCGGCGCCGGCGATATGGCTGCTCGGGATGGCGGCGGTCATCGGGCTGAGCGCGTGCGGCAGTGGGGGCGCCGCCTCCCCCACGACACAGGCGGCCGCGTCGAGCGCCTCCACGTCGCCGCCCTCGGGTGAGCAGGGCAGTAGCGGTTGCGGGACCGCCGTGAGCTCAGGGTCGAGCACCCTGTCGGTGACCGTGGCCGGGCGGGATCGGACGGTGATCGTGCACGTGCCGACCGGCTACTCGGGCTCGAGCAAGGTGCCGCTCGTGCTCAACATGCACGGAAGCGGGACCACGGCCGCGGACCAAGAGGCCTTCACCGCGATGGACGGCACCGCCGACAGCGACGGATTCATCGTCGCCTACCCGCAAGGGCTAATCCCCGAGGGCTCGGGATACGACTGGAACGTACCGGGCGTGTCTCTCGTCGGTGGCAAGGCCGTCCCGGCCGGTTCGGCCGACGACGTCACGTTCCTCACGACACTCGTTCACATCCTGGAGCAGCGCTACTGCATCGACAGCATCCGCGTCTACGCGACGGGATTCTCGGGAGGGTCGCGCCTCACGAGCCAGCTCGCGTGCGACGCGTCGGGCACGTTCGCGGCGATCGCCCCCGTGAGCGGACTGCGACGCCCCCTTCCGTGCCCGACGACGAGGCCGGTGCCCGTCCTCACCTTCCACGGCACCGCCGATCCCGTCGATCCCTACAACGGTCACGGTGAGGCCTACTGGACCTACTCGGTTCCCCAGGCGGCACAGGACTGGGCAGCCCAGGACGGCTGCTCCCCGACGCCGACGTCGTCGCAACCCGCCGCCGGCGTCACCCTGACCCGGTACCCGGGGTGTGCCGGCGGTGCCACCGTCGAGCTGTACACCATCACCGGGGAGGGTCACGAGTGGCCCGGTGGGCCCCACCTGCCGAAATCCCTCACCACCGCGCTCGGGCCCCAGTCCAATGCCGTGGATGCCAACGCCATCATGTGGTTGTTCTTCGCCGCCCACCCCATGTCCTGAGAACGCCCGCCCCGATGTGGCGCAACTTTTCTGGATTGACTCCAGTAAAGGATCGATTCTAGAGTAATGCCATGCCTTCGACCGGCGTGGACGGTGCGCACACGGCCCTCGCGGAAGCGCTGCGCGCATCGGGGCTCCGTGTGACCGCACCCCGGCTCGGGGTCATGCAGGCGCTGCGGGCCCGACCGCATGCCGATACCGACACCGTCATCCGCATCGTGCGCGAGGACCTGGGGGCGGTATCCGCCCAGGCCGTCTACAACGTGCTGGCGGCGCTGGTCGGGGTCGGGCTCGTCCGGCGCATCGAGCCGGCCGGGAGCACGGCGCGCTACGAGATGCGGGTGGGCGACAACCACCACCACATCGTGTGCCGAGCCTGCGGGGCCACGATCGACGTCGATTGCGCCGTCGGCCGGCGTCCATGTCTCACGCCGTCCGAGACAGCTGGGTATCTCCTTGACGAGGCCGAGGTCACGTTCTGGGGGTTGTGCCCCGACTGCCGAGCCGGGTCAGCGACACAAACACGCGCGACAGCAGTGAAGAAGCAGGCGCAGCAGATGCCTGAGAAGCAGCAGATGCCTGAAAAGCAGATGGAGGCCACGCCATGAGCGACACACGCCCGTACACGACAACGGATGCCGGGATCCCGGCGACCAGCGACGAGCACTCTCTGACGGTGGGACCCGACGGGCCGATCTTGCTCCAGGACGCCTACCTGGTCCAGAAGATGCAGCAATTCAACCGCGAGCGCGTGCCCGAACGCGTCGTCCACGCCAAGGGGGGTGGTGCCCACGGGTTCTTCGAGACCACCGACGACGTCTCAGCCTTTACCAGGGCCGACCTGTTCCAGCCGGGGGTACGGACCGACGTGCTGGTGCGGTTCTCCACCGTGGCCGGCGAGATGGGCTCGCCCGACACCGCCCGTGACCCGCGCGGGTTCGCCCTCAAGTTCTACACGGAGCAGGGCAACTACGACATGGTCGGCAACAACACACCGGTCTTCTTCGTCCGGGACCCCCAGAAGTTCCAGGACTTCATCCATTCCCAGAAGCGCCGGGCCGACAACCACCTGCGGGACAACAACATGCAGTGGGACTTCTGGACCCTCTCTCCGGAGTCGGCCCATCAGGTGACCGTGCTCATGAGCGACCGTGGCATCCCGCGCACGTGGCGGCACATGGACGGATTCTCGAGTCACACCTACATGTGGATCAATGCCGGCGGGGACCGGTTCTGGGTGAAGTACCACTTCAAGACCGATCAGGGCAACGAATTCCTCACCAACGACGAGGCGGCCGCCATTGCCGCGGCCGACCCCGACGCGCACATCCGCGATCTGTACGAGACGATCGGACGCGGTGACCACCCCTCGTGGACGCTGTCCATGCAGATCATGCCGTTCGACGAGGCGGTGGGGTACCGGTTCAACCCCTTCGACCTCACCAAGGTCTGGCCGCACGCCGACTATCCCCTGATCCGGGTGGGACGCATGGTGCTCGACCGCAATCCGGCCAACTACTTCGCCGAGATCGAGCAGGCCACGTTCGAGCCGTCCAACATGGTGCCGGGCATCGGCCCGTCGCCCGACAAGATGCTCCTCGGCCGGCTGTTCAGCTACCACGACACCCACCTGCACCGGGTCGGCCCCAATGCCCAGGAGCTCCCGGTCAACCGGCCTCGGTCGCCGGTGCATTCCTACAACCGCGACGGGCACATGCGGCACCAGAACCCACCGGACCCGGTGTACGCACCGAACTCCTACGGGGGCCCCAACGCGCAGCCGGAGCGTTTCGGCACCGACCCCTCGTGGTACGCCGACGGAGAGTTCGTCCGCGCCGCCTACGAGCTGCATCGCGAGGACGACGACTTCGGGCAGGCTGGGACCTTGGTGCGTGAGGTGCTCGACGACGGCGCTCGGGACCGGCTGGCCGCCACCGTCGTCGGCCACGTGCGGGCGGGTGTGGTCGAGCCCGTGCTCTCGCGCGTGAAGGAGTACTGGCGCCATGTCGACCCCGGCCTGGGGGCTCGCATCGCCAAGGAGCTCGAAGGCTGACGGCCTCGCTCCGGTGGTCGCCGGTTGCACGACGGTGTGGCGCGGAGCGCTCCGGATGTGGATGGGGGACCTCGGTGCTCTGTGCAATCGTCTGGTGAGGGGCTCGCATGACGTGAGCCTGAGCCTTCCCCCGGCAGCGAGCCGGAGTCCCGTGTGCGAGAGCACCGTGCGTCGTAGCCTGGGCGCGGGTTGGCCAGTGGATCGGAGCACCACCATGAAGGGCCGGACCGTGAATTTCTTCATCGAACCGGAAGCGCTTCCCGAAGTTCTGCGCGCCATCGACGAGGACGTGTTACCGCGCTTCCGGGAGTTCTCTCATTTCGTCGGCGCGGTGGTCCTGCAGTCGACGCGCGGATCGCGCATCGAGGTCGCCGGGATCTCGTTGTGGGACGGGGAGCTCGAGGACTCCGAGGACATCGCCGCCGAGTTCCGTCGCGAGGTGCAACGCGTGGCGGGAACCGGCGCCGCCCGCACCGAGTACGAAGTCATACGGCTGGAGCTGCGCGACCGTCCTGGGAGCGGCCCCGACTGACCGTCACGACGCTCAGGACGGCGAGCTCGTACCCGCCGCCTCGGCGGCCTGCAGGAACTGCTCGAAGGTCATGACCTGGGCGGCCGGTGGAGCGCTCACGGTGACCGCTGCGCCGTAGTCCGAGAAGTCGAGGCTCTCGTCGAGCGTGATCTTGCCTGCCGATGTCACGTTCTCGGTCAGCGAGACGCTGTAACGACGGAGGAGGCCGTTGCCGTCGATGTAGACGTTGTTGGTGACACTCTCGATGTCGACCTGACTCAGCGCTGAGGTCATCCACGACGGAAGGTTTGCGTTTGCCAGCTGGGACTTGATGCGCTGCACGTTGAGCGTCACCGAATACCCCTGCACGGCGGTGCCGTCGATCGACGAGGGCCCCAAGGGCACGACGGTGTTGCCCTGCTCGGCGAGAAGCCGCAACATGGCCGTGGGGTTGCTGCCGGTGCCGAATGCGCTCGAGCTCTGGCTGGAGGTCGCCAGGGAGCTGAGGTCGATCGAGATCCACGACTTCCCCGGAACCAACTGGTCCAGCCCTGCGATGCTCTCGTACACGGACCCGCCGATGTACAGGGCCGTGAGCGGAATCTTCTGTCCGGCCTCGTCGACGTTGAATTGCAGTTGCAGGGCGTTCTGACTGAAGTCGATACCACCTGTTCCCGACTCGGTGACGTTGGACGACGGCGAGTGCACGGTCACGTTCATACCGACGTGGGCAGTTCGGTCCGCCAAGGTGCTGTTGACCGAATCGATGACCGCCGCTTCGGCGCTCTTGCCTCCGCTGACAACGACAAGGACGCCGGCCACGGCAGCCACTACGACGAGCGCGGCCAGACCGGCGACCAAGCGCTTCCTCGGGCGTCGGGTCTGAGACGGCTCGACGCCGCCGACGAAGGTGTCGTCGTGAGCGGGCCCGAACCCCGGTGGTTCACCGGGCCCCTGGCCCCAGAAGGTCTCGCCGACACTGGGGACGTCGGGCTGGGGACTGACGGCGCCCGGAGCCGGCGGTGGCGACCAAAACGAAGCACCGGGCGGCAAAGGGGGTGGAGGAGGAGGCAGAGGCGATTGCATCATTGCCGCCGCCGGCTCGACCAATTCCTCCATCACCGGGTCGGCGGGAACGGCGGGCTCGACCGGTTGCTCCATCACCGGCTCAGCGGGAACAGCCGGCTCGACCAGTTCCTCCATCACCGGCTCAGCCGGAATTCCAGGTTCGACCGCTTGGTGCATCATCGGCTCGGCGGGAGCGGCCGGCTCGACCGGTTGCTCCATCACCGGCTCAGCGGGAACGGCGGGCTCGACCAGTTCCTCCATCACCGGCTCATCCGGAATTTCAGGTTCGACCGCTTGGTGCATCACCGGCTCGGCGGGAGCGGCCGGCTCGACCAGCTCCTCCATCACCGGCTCGGCGGGAACGGCGGGCTCGACCGGTTCCTCCATCACCGGCTCGGCGGGAACGGCCGGCTCGACCGGTTCCTGCATCGCCGGCTCGGCGGAAACGGCGGGCTCGACCGGTTCCTGCATCACCGGCTCATCCGGAACCGTCGTGTCATCAGGAACGGCCGATTCCGCCGGTTGCTCGGCTGTCGCCTCGGCCAGTCGCGGGGTTTGCAGCTCCGCCGGCCAGGTCCAACGCGGTGGCAGATCGTCGAATTCTTCTACCGATCCATCACGAACAAGTTTGGTGGGGAAGCCGTCAACGAAGTAGCGAACCTCGTGCGCGTCGAACGGGTCGGGTGCCCAGCCCTCGTAGGTAGCGTCCATCACAGGTCTCCGTCCGAGCGATCCAGCGTTGTCGGTGGGTCCATTGTCGATCGGCCCCGGCTCATGAGGCCTTTAGCAATGACGGGTCCCGACCCATGATTCCTCTGCCCCGGTCATCTGCTCTGATCGCGGTTCGTGCCTGGGACCAGCCATGACGACCAATCCGGCCTGGTGGCCGGATTGGTCGTGGACGGAGCGGCCCCCAAGGGGTATCGATTCACAGGGGACACACAGGTGACCCACAGGAGCTGCGCAAGAGCGCCGTCCATCCTCGACACAGGAGGGACATCATCCAATGGACACGAAGCGGAACCGAGTGCTCGTGGTCGACGACGAGCCTTCGATCGTCGACGCCGTCGCCACCTCGTTGCGCTACGAGGGATTCGAGGTCGAAGAGGCCATGACGGGGCGAGCTGCGCTCAGCGCGGCGCAAGAGCGACCCCCCGATCTCATCGTCCTCGACGTGATGCTGCCCGACCTCGACGGATTGGAGGTCACCCGCCGGCTGCGCACCGACGGGATCCGGGCGCCGGTGCTCTTCCTCACCGCTCGGGACTCGCTCGAGGACAAGATCGCGGGGTTGACGGTGGGCGGCGACGACTACGTCACGAAACCCTTCGCCCTCGCCGAGATCATCGCCCGCGCCCGGGCCCTGCTGCGCCGGGCCGGGGTGGACACGGCCGATGAGGGCCTCTTGCAATTCTCCGACCTCGAGATGGATGAAGGCGCCCACGAGGTACGGCGCGGCGGCGCTCTCATCCAGCTGACGGCCACAGAGTTCAACCTGTTGCGCTTCTTCCTTCGCAATCCCCGCCAGGTGTTGTCCAAGGCCCAGATCCTCGACAACGTGTGGCACTACGACTTCGGCGGGGAAGCCAACGTGGTGGAGACGTACGTGAGCTACTTGCGCAAGAAGCTCGAACGCCACGGACCGCCGCTCATCCACACCATCCGCCTGGTCGGTTACACCTTGCGCGAGTCCGAGGCTCAGTAGGTGTCACTGCGGTTCCGGCTGCTCCTGGCCGTCGGCGTGGTGGCGCTGACGGCCCTCGCTATCGCGGACATCGTCACCTACCAGGAATTGCGGTCCTTTCTCTTCAACCGCATCGATCAGTCGCTCGAGCAGTCGCACATCGCCCTCGAAGGTGCCCTCGGCAGCCAGGGCGGCCACATCCCCGGCGGCTCGTTCCCGGAGTCGGGCACGCCGTCGGGGAACGGGGCGGGGGGATTTCTACCCCAATCCCCGCCGGGGTCGCAGACCACGTCGACCACGACGACACCGGGATCGACGACGACGTCGACGGAGCCATCCAGCTGCAACGGCTTCGCGGGCCTCAGCAACGACTTGTTGCACGAGCTGCAACCCGGCACCTTCATCGAGGTCCGGAGCGCCTCCAACACCATTCTGTGCCGGTCGATCCAGCCCGCTCCGTTGGGATCGACGACGGCCGCCGAGGATCCCACGCTGCCGGCTCGCATCACCGGTTTCGAGTCCGATGCCGCTGACTTTCGCGAGCCGACGACGTATTTCACGAGCGACGACGGCCAGTACCAGCTCCGCGCGTCGATCCTCAGCGGCGGCCCGTATTCGGGTGGAGAGCTGGTGATCGGCCTCCCCCTGGGCACGACGGTGTCGACGCTCGACCGGCTGGTCGGCGTCGAGCTGGCGGTGACCGGTGCCGCCCTGGTGGTGGCCCTGTTGCTGGGGTGGTGGCTCGTGCGGGTGAGCTTCCGGCCCCTGCGAGCCGTCGAGAGCACGGCCGAGGCCATCGCTCGGGGCGAACTCGCCGAGCGGGTCCCGGGCGAGGAGGCCCGCACCGAGGTGGGACGTCTGGCTCGGGCGCTCAATGTGATGCTCGGGCGCATCGAAAAGGCGTTCGCCCAGCGCGATGCCACCGAGGAGGAGTTGCGGGCCTCGGAGGCTCGGATGCGGCAGTTCGTCGCCGATGCCTCGCACGAGCTGCGCACACCCCTCACCGCTGTCTCGGCTTATGCCGAGCTGTTCGAACAGGGCGCGGCGGCGCGCGCCGATGACCTCGAGCGGGTGATGCACGGCATCCGCAGCGAAACGGCCCGCATGGGGAGCCTCGTCGAGGATCTCCTCCTGCTGGCCCGATTGGACGAGGGCCGACCCCTCGAGCGCGAGGAGGTCGAGCTCGTGGGCGTGGCCGCCGAAGCGGTGCAGACGGCCTCCACGGTAGGCCCGCCCTGGCCGGTTCGCCTCGTCGCCCGCCGGCCGGTGGAGATCATCGGCGACCGCATGCGGATTCGCCAGGTGCTCGACAACCTCCTCGCCAACGTGCGTACCCACTGTCCCGAAGGAACGACCTGCGTCGTCACCGTCGATCAGGAGGGCACTGACGCGGTGATCAGCGTCGAGGACGACGGCCCGGGCCTTGATCCCGAGGACGTCGCCCTGGTCTTCGAACGGTTCTTCCGAGCCGATGCGTCGCGCTCGCGCCGCTTCGGGGGATCGGGCCTGGGCCTTTCCATCGTGGCATCGATCACGCGGGCCCACGGGGGCACCGTCACCGCGGCAGCGCGCACCGGTGGCGGAACGGTCTTCACCGTACGCCTGCCCCTGACGGGGGCTCCCCCGTCCGAGGACCCATGCGGAGAACCTCCGGTCCGGGGCTGGTGACAGTCGCCGCGCTGGTCGCACATTCACAGCTGACTCTTAGCCGACTGTGCGAGTGATGCGAGGTTGGCATGGTGACATGCCTGTCATGAGAACCTCCCCCAGAATCCCCTCGCAGCGGCGCGACCTCGCCCACGCGAGGGTTCGCCGCACGTCGAGAGCCGTTGCCATCCTGGCCGCGGGCGCCGCCGCCGTGCTCGGTCTGGTGATCTCCAAGGAGATCCCGGGTACCACCGCCTCCGCCGTAACCTCGGCGAGCTCGACAACGTCGTCGGTGTCAGGAACGGGCACCTCGTCGGGCACGTCGACCCCTACGACCGCGGCGACGGCGACCACGGCCCCGAGCTCGACGACGAAGTCGGCCACGGTGGTCTCGGGTGGGACCGGGCGCTGAGATGCCGGCCCTTCACCCCACCGTCGAGGAGGGTGCTCAGCCCCCGCGCTCCGAGCAGACTGCGATCCGATCGATGCGCGCCATCGGCACCACCGCGCACGTGGCCGTCACCGAACCCGCCACCGTCGACACCGCGGCCGGGATCCTGTACGACGAGCTCGTCGCCATCGACAATGCGTGCAGCCGATTCCGGTCGGATTCGGAGCTGTCAGCCCTGAACCGGGCCAACGGTACCCGCGTCAAGGTCAGCAGCCTGCTCTTCGACGCCATCACCGTGGCCTGCGGCGTGGCGCGGCGTACCGACGGGGCCGTGGACCCCACTGTGGGCGTCGCCATGGAATCACTGGGCTACGACCGCGACTACGACGAGATCGACCCATGGGGCACCGAGCTCACACCAGCACCGCGGCCGGCCCCGGGTTGGCGGCGGATCGAGCTCGACGGGCATGGTCGAACGGTGCGGGTGCCCCCCGGCACCCACCTCGACCTCGGGTCGTCGGCCAAGGCCCTCGTTGCCGATCGCGCCGCCAGGCGGATCGCCGCCGTCACGCGCACAGGGGCGCTCGTGAGCATCGGCGGTGACGTGTCCACCGCCGGGACCGCCCCCCCGGACGGTTGGGCCGTCGGGATCGCCACCGACTCCTCGACTCCCGTGGACGGTGTCGACCAGGTGGTGTCGATCGAGGCCGGCGCGCTCGCGTCGTCGAGCACGTCGGTCCGAACGTGGCAGCGGGGCGGGAGGCGGCTGCACCACATTGTCGACCCCACCACCGGGGACTGTGCCGCGCCGTACTGGCGTCTGGTCTCCGTTTCCGGCGCCTGCTGTGTCGACGCCAACGCGGCGAGCACGGCCGCGGTCGTCTGGGGTCCACAGGCCGTGACGAAACTCGTCGCGCTCGGGCTGCCGGCCCGACTCGTGCGCCACGACGGACAGGTCATCGCACTCAACGGTTGGCCATGCGACACCCCGTGCGGTCCGCTCACGGGACAGCTCACCGGGTCGCAGTCATGAGCTCCCCCGTCCTGTGGTACGCGACCCGGGCGACCGGACTGGTGGCGCTGGTCCTTCTCACCGCCACGACGCTGCTCGGAGTCCTCACCGCCAATCGGGCCGCCACGGTGCGGTGGCCGGGATTCTCGGTCCAGGATCTGCACCGCCGGCTGTCGGTCATCACCATGGGATTCCTCGCCTGCCACATCCTCACGAGCGTCCTCGACGCCTACGTGCACATCGGGTGGGCGGCGGTTGTGGTGCCCTTCGCCTCGTCCTACAAGCCGCTGTGGGTGGCACTGGGCTCGATCGGCCTCGATCTGTTGCTGGCGGTGGCCGTCACCAGCCACCTTCGCCACAAGATGCGCGCCAGGACGTGGAGGGCGGTGCACTGGCTCGCCTACCTGAGCTGGCCGGTGGCGCTCTCCCACGCCTTCGGGATAGGGACCGACATGCGCCAGGGCTGGGTGATTGACCTGACCGTGGGCTGCATCGCCGTCGTGGTGGGGGCCGGAGCCTGGCGGCTCTCGTTGGCAGCCGGGCGCAAGCGCATCGCGCTGGGGTTCGTCCCGGTCCACAACCGTCCCCCCGGAGTCCCCGTCAAACACCTCTCCGCCTGACCCCGAGGAACGATCCGATGCCCCCCACCACCACTACCACCGCCACCGCGGCCACCACCCCTCCCACCCCGGCCATCGAAGGCTCGCAACGTCCCGGGCTCGCCGAGCGCGCCACGCTCCTCGGCGCCTGGCGAGCGCGTCGCAACCCCGACCTTTCCTCCCACCTCGCTCACCACGGGCCGCCACCGCTGCCGCGACCCGGAGAAACCTCCTGGCGTGAGCGCTTCGCAGCGACGCTGGAGGCATCGGGGCTCACCGGGCGCGGCGGGGCGTCGTTCCCGTCCTCGACCAAGCTCAGGCTCGTCGCATCGGGGCGAGGAAGCACGACCTTGGTCGTCAACGCCATGGAGGGAGAGCCGGCCAGCGCCAAGGACAAGGTCCTGTTGTCGTGTGTCCCCCATCTCGTGCTCGACGGGGCCGAGCTGGCCGCATGCGCCCTCGGGGCCACCAGGATCGTGGTCTGTGTCGCCGACGACCAGCGCGACACGTTCGACCGCGTCGTACGCGCCGTCGTCGAACGGACGGGCACGGCGTTGACCCCGGTCCCGATCGAGGTGCGGTGCCCTCCGCGCCGGTACGTCGCCGGAGAGGAGTCGGCGCTGGTGTCGTGGTTGAACGGTGGCCCCGGCGCGCCCGGTTGGCGACCCGACAAGAGCAGGCCTCTGACGATCAGGCGCAGTGCTGCGCTCGTGCACAACACCGAGACGCTCGCCCACATGGCGCTCATCGCCAGGTACGGCCCGACGTCGTTCCGCTCCGCCGGCGGGGCCGATGCACCGGGAACGGCGCTCGTGACGGTGTCGGGCGCGGTCGAGCATCCCGGCGTGTACGAGATCGCCATGGGGACGGCACTGAGGGCGGTCATCGAGCGCACGCGGCCCATCGACGAGGTCGCGGCCGTGTTGACCGGTGGCTTCGGCGGCAGCTGGGTGTCGGGGGCCGTGTTGGCCACGCCGTACGCACCTCGCCCGCTCGCCGCCGTCGGCGGCGTCGTCGGGCCCGGGGTGCTCGTGGTCCTCACCCGGCGCTCGTGCGGCGTCGCCGAGACGGCTCGGCTGGCGCGCTACATGGCCGGCGAGAGTGCCGGGCAGTGTGGTCCCTGTGTGTTCGGCCTCCCCGCCCTCGCCGATGACCTCGGTCGCCTGGCCCTCGGGTCCGCCGGTCCCGGTGCACTGGAGCGCCTGGAGATGCGGGTGGCGGCGGCGGACGGCCGCGGGGCGTGCCGGCATCCCGACGGCGTCGCCCGCATGGTGCGCAGCGCCTTGTCGGTCTTCTCGGTCGATGTCGCCGCCCACAGCGCGCGACGACCGTGCCCGTTCGGGAACGAACCGTCGGTGTTTCCCGCCATGGGCGTGCTCCGGACTGGTACGCCATGACATCGGTCATCAAGGTGGACCCGATCGCGTGCGACGCCTACGGGTACTGCGCCGAGCTCCTCCCCGAGCTCGTCACCCTCGACGAATGGGGGTACCCGGTCGTCGACGGCGGCCCCGTTCCCCCCCACCTGGTCGAGCTCGCCCGTCGCGCCGCCAAGGAGTGTCCTTGTCGCGCCCTTCTCCTCGAGCGGGGCGCCGACCGCTGATCGCTACCGGGGTGGAAGGGAGCGGGGCGGAATGGAGTAGGTGACCTGGGCCTTGGCGACGAGCTCGTCGTGGCCGTCGGAGCGAAGCCCGACGTCGACCACACCGAGTTGCTTGCCCAGTTTCAGCAGGTGCCCGTCGGCCACCACGTCGACGAGGGCGGGCTTGCGCAGGAAGTCGATGTGCAGGCTCGTGGTCACCGCCAGAAGAACCGGCCCGATCTGCGCCAGGATCGCCAGCCATGCCGCCGCGTCCGCCAGTGCCATGAGCGCCGGGCCCGCCACCGTGCCCCCCGGCCGACTGTGCTGCTCGGTGACCGGGAGGCGGATCCTGACCCCCCACTCTCCTGTCTCCTCCACGAAGTAGGGAGGAGGTGAGTCGGGGAACGTCCCGTCGAGGAGGCTCTGGAGCTCGGTGACGCTCATGACCGGCACGTGCGCACAGTACCGGCGCCCAGGTGCGTCCCCGGCGACCGCGCTGACCGCGAAGAACGACGCGCGCTACGTCGCCGACGGGAGACCGGCTCAGAAGCCCTGCGACGCGAGGCGGGAGAGGTTGCGGAAGTCGCTGTCGACCACACGCTGGAGGTAACCCCGCATCAACCGGGTGCCGGGAAGGGGCACCGCCTCGAGATGGAAGAAGCGGGTGCGCGCGCCGTCGTCGTGGGGTTCGGCCGCCATGAGCACGAGGTACAGGCGAGCCCGGGCCTGCATGAGACAGAAGCCGTCCTCGAGACGGACCTCGAAGGGGACGGCGACACCGAAGGACGACGCCGTGATCCGGAGCCGTTCGGCCCCGTCGACCGGAGCCCGCTCCACCACCTGCACCTTGCGTACCTGGGTGTCGAAGCGCGGGATGGACGTTTCGAGGTCGGTGATCCAGGGCCAGGTAGCGTCGTAAGGGGCGTCCAGGATCCCCTCGGCCCACGCCGCGCTCGGGATCGACGCCCCCAGTGCCCGGGCGCGCCCGATCGGGCCGAGCCCCGCCACCGGCCACCGGCGTTCCTCGTCGCTCACGGTTCCCACCTCCCGACGAAGGCCGAACGGGCCCGGTGCAGGCGCGACTTCACGGTGCCTTCGGCGACACCCAGGAAACGGGCGGCGTCGGCCTCGCTCAGTCCCTCGACATCGCGCAACACGAGGATGGCGCGCTGCTCGGGAGCAAGGCCCGCCAGGGTGGATCTGACGTCGACCACGGTGGCCACGTCGATCGGGGCCACCGCACTGGTCGCGAGGGTGGTGGGGTCGACGGAGTCCTCGAGCCCGCCTCGGGCGACACGAACCGCCTCTCGGACCGCGATGCGTCGTACCCAGCCGTGGAGGGCGGCGGGCTCGCGCAGCGTTCGGAGGTTGCGCAGCACGGCGATGAAGGTCTCCTGCATGGCGTCGTCTCCGCGGTCGAGGGCGATCGCCCCACATATCCGGCCCACGTAGGGCATCAGCTCGCGCACGAGCGCGTCCATAGCCGCGGCATCACCTCGCCGAGCCGCCCGGACGAGATGCTCCACACCTCCTAGAGGTGTCGGGGAGACAGAAGGTTCCGTGCCGTCACGATCCGGCGTCGGGCCCACCCTCGGGTGGGGCGGCTCCAGAGCGCCGAGCGGCTCGAAGCCTGCGGATGCCGTCGTTGATCGCCGTCGTGATCAACCGGTCGTTGTCCTTGGAGATGAAGCGGTGGACCCGGCGCTCGAGCAGGGCCCGCATCACCGGGTTGAAGGCATGGTACGACTCGCTGAAATGGATCTCGGTACGGCCGTCTCCGAGGTCTTCGAGCCGGGTACGTCCTTCGGCGATCGACCACAGCGGCTTTCCGACCGCATCGTATTTCCACGACACCGGGGGTTTGACCTCGGTAAGCCACTCCCACGACTTGCCGACTCCCCCCGACATCAAATACCGGGGCACGCGGAACGTGCAGTGCCGGACGAGGCCCTCACCGACGGCGTCACCGGGGTGCAGGATCTCGATCGACACCCCCGACGAGGTGGGACGGCGCGGGCCGCGGTACCAGAAGAGCTCCCAGACCTCGGGCGGCGTCCCGTCCACGATCACGGAGTAGCGGTGCTGTTGCATCGGACGGTGCGCCCCTCCCGGCGTCATTCACACAAACGGGGCGACCGTAGCCCGACATGGCGCGCCGGAGCACGCTGCGCGGCCTACGCCGATGTCACCACGGGGAGCCGTAGGTCTCGCGGTGGGCTTTCTCCACGACGGGAATCCGCCGAGGTGGCGATAACGGGCGCGCCGGCCAGCCCAGGGGGATCACCGCCATGGGGAGCACCTCGGCGGGCAACTCGACGATCGCCGCCAACTCCTCACCGAACACCAACGGCAGGGTGGTGAGCGATGAGCCCAGCCCCACCGCGGTGGCCGCCAGCAGCAGGTTCTGGATGGCCGGGAACACCGACGCCTCGAGGACACGCCGGTCTCCGAGGCGGGTGTCACCGCACACGACGACGAGAACAGGAGCCCCGGCCACACCCCCGCTCGCCCCCGTCTCGACGTCGGCGAGCAACGCCGGGGACAGACGACCCTCGGAGTGGGCTCGACCACCCCCCTCCCAAGCCTGGCGCGTGAGGGCACCGATGGCGGCGCGACGAGCGTCGGAGCGCACCACCACGAAGACCCATGGCTGGCGGTTCTCGGCACTGGGGGCGAACGTCGCCGCGTCCAGGACCTTCTCCACTGTGGCGTCGTCGACGGGGTCGTCTCCGAACACCCGACAGGCGCGCTGACGATGCACAACCCCGAACACGTCTTCCACGGGGCCCACGCTACGGCGAGGCACGGTGTCGAGGCGACACGCGGCCTACGGGGCGATGGTGGCCGCCGTCCCCATGATGATCCGGGGTTGCGCGGCGGGGCTCAGCCATCGCAGGACGGCGAGCAACTCGGAGGTCGGGAGCGATACGCACCCCACCGTCGCCGCCCCGTCGGAGACATGGAGGAAGATGGCGCTCCCCGCGCCGGGGACCGTGGGGCTCATGTTGTAGGCGATCACCGCGCCGAAGTCGTAGGCGGGGGTGTCGTCCATGGGCTCGGGCGAAGCGCCCGCATTCGCCACGTCGGTGTCCACCCACTGGTTGTAGAGGGGGCTGGACGGGTCGTCGTCCCACACGATGTTGCGCCCCGTCACGGGGCGGTAGGGGAACTGGACGCCCGGATCGCCGAGCACGCCGAAGAAGAAGTCGAACCCGAACGACCCCGAGGGCGTGCGCCCGTCGCCCTCATGTTTCTGTCCCGGCGGGGCGGAGCCCGCGTACCCGATGTCGGCCTCCCACGGACCGAACACCTGACGCCAGCCCGTTGCGTCGTCCTGATAGGCCGTGAACGTGGCGGTGGTCTGCCCGTACGCCGACGCGCTCACCGCGATCACCTGCGTGGCTGACCCCACCCCCACCAGGTGGGTGACCAGGAGTGGCGCAGCCGGGACCGGCGGAGCCGGCCGGGGGGCCGTCGTGGCCGGCGCCGGTGTGGCGGCCTTGACCGGCGCCGGTGCCGGCACCGTCGGAGTGGTGGTGGTGGGCACCGTGGTCGCCACGGTGGTGGGAACCGTGGTGAGGATGGTGCTGGCCGTGGACAGCACCGTGGGGCTCGAGACCGGGGGCCGGACGCCGACGTGGCCAGCGGAACCGCACGAGGCAACGAGCACCACGAGCGAGGCGACACCGACCATCACGGTACGGACGCGCCCCCGGCTATGGTGCGCGTCCGTGCCGCGCCCCGGGCGCCACCTCACCGTCCCCCACCTCACTGTCGCGTTGGCCACCGTGCTCCTCTTGCTCGGGATACTGGCCGGATGCTCCAGTACAGCCCGGATCACCGAGTCCCATACCCATTCCCAGGTCACCGCCGCGCCCGGGCCTTCGTCGACGGCGACCACGCCCCCGACGGCGCCGCCCACCACGCCGGGCACGGCCCGCCCCGAGCTCCCCACCACGACGGCGACCCCCGCCGCGTCGGCTCCGGCCCACTCCTCGGGATTCGTCGGCTCGGTGGCTCCTGTCGACGCCACGCAGCTCTCGGCTACGTGGAGGCCGGGCTGCCCGGTGGGCCCTGCCCAGCTCCGGCTGCTCACCATGAGCTACTGGGGTTTCGACGGCGAGCCGCACATCGGCACCATGGTCGTAGACAGCGCGGTGACCTCCGCGGTGTTGAAGGTGTTCGGCGAGCTCTTCGCCGAACATTTCCCCATCCATGGGATGCAGCCCGAGGCCGCCTTCGGAGGCCAGGACCCCGTCTCGATGGCCAACGACAACACGTCGGGATTCAACTGCCGTGACGCGGTGGCGCCCGGGCCCCCGACGTGGTCGGTGCACGCCTACGGCGAGGCGATCGACGTGAACCCCGTCGAGAACCCGTACCTCGAGGGAGGCCAGGTGCAGCCGCAGGCGGGAGCACCGTACCTGGAGCGCTCGGACGTCCGTCCCGGGATGGCGGTCCCCGGCGGGCAACTCGTGGACGCCTTCACGTCGGTGGGGTGGTTATGGGGAGGGCGATGGACGGCGAGCCCGGACTACCAGCACTTTTCGGCCACCGGTGGATGAGGCGAGATCAGAGGTGCCTGGCGATGCGAGCCACCACCCAGATGACGAGCACGACGACGGGAATTGCCGACAGGATCCAGGCCCTCACCCGGCTGCGCGGCTGCAGTCGCCGGCTGGGCCCGGTCAGACCCCGGGCGAACTGGCTCAGCCCGACCACGCGCGGGGCAGCGAGCCGGGTGTGCGCGAGGCTCCGGCCGCGGGCGCCCCGAATGGGCTCGAGACGTCGACGCGCCGCGCGCGACGCACGTTCTTTGTTGCGCTTGGAACGGTCCCGGCCCACGAGACCAGCTTGGCACGGGCACCGGGCTCGAAAACTCGAGCACACCCCGATCGCACGGTAGCGTCTGCCGCCTCCCCATCCGAGAGCCGCACACGACCATGACCGACCTGTTCTCCATCGCCGGCAAGACCGCCCTCGTGACCGGGGGCTCGCGTGGCATCGGCAAGATGATCGCCACGGGATACGTCGAGGCCGGCGCCAAGGTGTACGTATCGTCGCGCAAGGCCGAGGCGTGCGACGAGGTCGCTGCCGAGCTGTCGGCCATCGGAGAATGCATCGCGCTGCCCGCCGACCTCTCCACCGAGCCCGGCTGCCGGGCGCTGGCCGCCGCGCTCGCCGAGCGCGAGCCGATGTTGCACATCCTCGTCAACAACGCCGGCAACACCTGGGGGGCACCCTTCGAGGAGTTCGACGACGCCGCCTGGGACCGCGTGCTGTCGCTGAACGTGAAAGGGGTGTTCCACACCACGAAGTTCCTGACACCGCTGTTGCGGCTCGCATCTTCTCCTGACGATCCGGCGCGTGTGATCAACATCGGGTCGATCGACGGAATCCTCGTCTCCGTGCTCGAGACCTACTCGTACTCGGCGTCGAAAGCCGCCGTGCACCAACTGACTCGCAACCTGGCCAAACACCTGGCGCCGTCGATCACCGTCAACGCCATCGCACCGGGGCCGTTCGAGTCCAAGATGATGGCGGCGACGCTCGAGGCCTTCGGTACGCAGATCGCGGCCAAGGCGCCCCTCAAGCGCATCGGTCGTCCCGACGACATGGCCGGTGCCGCCATCTTCCTGGCGTCGCGCGCCGGGGCGTACCTGACCGGTGCGCTCATCCCCGTCGACGGTGGCATGTCCACGGTCGGCTCGTGAGCGCGATCGGTCGCCGCCACGTGGCGCCACACCACCCGGGGGCGACCCGGAGAAAGGAATCCCGATGCGCCTGAGCACGATGCTCGACTACTCGCGAGGGGTCAAACAGTCCGCCGACCACGTCGCCGATCTCGAGCGTGCCGGGCTCGACATCGTGTGGGTGGCCGAGGCCTACGGTCTCGACGGTCCCAGCCAGATGGGGTACATCGCGGCGAAGACCGACCGGATCGAGATCGGGTCGGCCATCCTTCCCATCTACTCCCGCACCCCCACGCTCCTGGCTCAGACCGCGGCCGGGATCGACGCGTTGAGCGAGGGCCGCTTCATTCTCGGGCTCGGGGCGTCAGGGCCGCAGGTCATCGAGGGTTGGCACGGTGTCCCGTACACCCAACCCCTCGAACGCACCCGCGAGATCATCGACATCTGCCGCAAGGTGTGGCGTCGGGAGGTCCTGACCAACGAAGGGCTCTACCCCATCCCCCTACCCGCGGGGCTCGGAACCGGGCTGGGCAAGCCGCTGAAGCTCATCAACCATCCGGTCCGCCCCGAGATCCCCGTCTGGGTGGCCTCGATGGGGCCGAAGAACGTCGAGATGACGGCCGAGCTGGCCGACGGATGGTTCCCGTTCGTGTTCATCCCCGAGCGGGCGAACGATGTGTGGGGAGACGCCCTGGCCGCCGGGGCCGCCAAACGCGCCGCCGGCCTCGGCCCGCTCGAGATCGCCGCCGGCGGACTGGCTGCGATCGGCGAAGGGCTCGAACACTTGCGCGAGTTCGCCAGGCCCATGACCGCCCTGTACGTCGGGGGCATGGGCGCCAAGGGGCGCAACTTCTACAACGCCCTGACCCGTCGCTACGGATTCGAGACCGAGGCGGCGCTGATTCAGGACCTCTACCTGAGTGGAAAGAAGGAGGAGGCCGCCGCCGCCGTCCCCGACGAGCTCCTCGAACTGACGTCGCTGGTGGGCCCTCCCGGGTACGTGAAGGAGCGGATCGCCGCGTACCGAGAGGCGGGGGTGAGTGTGCTGAACGTCACACCCATCGGCCCCGACCCGCTCTCCATCGTGGAGCAGTTGAAGGAGTGGTGCCAATGACGAATCGTCGCATCGTCCTCGTCAGCCGGCCTTCGGGCATGGTGGACGCGACCACGACGGAGCTCCGGGAAGGCCCCGTGCCCGAGCCCGGGCCCGGGCAGGCGCTGATCGGTGTCCGTTACCTGTCGATGGACCCCACCATCCGCACCTGGATGGACGACGCTCCCGGGTACCTCCCCCCCATCGGGCTGGGCGAGACCGTGCGCGGCGCAGGCATCGGGGAAGTGCTCGCGTCCAACAGCGACCGGTACTCGGTCGGCGATCTCGTGGTCGGGCTCACGGGATGGCAGGACTACGCCATCGCCGACGAAGCAGCCGCCTCCATGCAGGTGATCCCACCGGGGGTCGACCCGCCCCTGGTGCTCAGTGTGCTCGGCGTCACGGGCATGACGGCGTACTTCGGCATGATCGACGTCGGCAGGGTCGCCGGGGGTGACACGGTGGTCGTGTCGGGTGCAGCCGGGGCCACGGGGTCGGTCGCCGGGCAGATCGCCCGCATCAAAGGAGCCTCGAAGGTCGTCGGGATCGCCGGCACCGCCGAGAAGTGCGCATGGATCGTCGACGAGCTGGGATTCGACACGGCGATCAACTACAAGACCGACGACGTCGCCGCGTCACTGCGCGCCTCGTGCCCCGACGGGATCGACCTCTACTACGACAATGTGGGCGGTGAGATCCTCGACATCTGCCTCGCCCAACTGGCCATGCGAGGACGGATCGTCCTGTGCGGCGCCATCTCCGTGTACAACGAGAAGAGCCGGCCTCCGGGGCCCCGCAACATCTTCAACCTCATCGTCAAGCGGGGACGGATGGAGGGCTTCCTCGTGCTCGACTACCTCGACCGCTTCCTCGAGGCGCAGATCGACATGGTGGGGTGGCTGGCCGAAGGGAAGGTGAAGCACGCCGAACATCTCGTCGACGGCCTCGAGCGCGCCCCCGACGCCCTCAACCTCCTGTTCACCGGGGGGAACACCGGCAAGGTGATCGTCAACTGTGGACCTTCCACGTTCGATCAGCGGTGACCGGGCCGTCCTGACCGATCACAGGCGATTCGGCTCGCCGGCCCGTCACGCCACGTCGTCGAACCAGTCCCAGTGCCATGGGGTGATCGTCTCCAGGGGACCGGCGAACAGGACGCCGCGCGGGCTCCCGACGACCGCGGCGTGCACGAGATCGCCCAGGGCCGCTGCCTGTGCGACAGGATCGACGTCGAGGTAGGCCACCGCGATGGTCTTGGCGCCCGGGCGCCAGACGTGGCGGGCGAAGCGGCTGTCGGTGGCAAAACTCCACACCCCCGCCACGCCGTCCGCCCCGAGCAACGACGCCGCCAGGCGCGCCTCCTCGTCATGAGCGTCACCCGAAGCCGTAGTGGCCCCGGCGGCCCGCTCGTCGGGCTCGGTTCCTTCGCGCACCACCACATAGACGCCGCAGTTGGGCCGGTAGGGGATGGCCTCCGGTGACACGTGCACCCGGGGGGCCGCCACCATGCCGGTGACACTGAGCGGGCCCGATAGGCGTGCCCGGCGATGCTCGTGAAAGCGACCGGCGCTGCGCAGGGTCTCCCCGAGCGCCAGGAATTGATCCAACGTGGCGTCGACGGGCTCGCCCATCAGGTACAGGGTCATGTAGTGGATGGGGGCCAACGCCGGATCGTCGTAGACCCGAGCCCGGCGGCAGGCGGGCGTGGACACCCAACGCTGGCCGAAGACCACTCCCGGCAACGGGAACTGTTCGGGCATGTGGTCGAGCTGGTGCCACTCGTTGTACGACCGGTGCTCGCCGGGGTCCGTGACTTCTGTGAACGAGAAGAACCCCAGACGGACCTTGGCCACGGCCAGCAGTCCAGCACGACCGCGACGCCCCGCGCCCGCATGGCCTCCCCGAAGCGACAAGACTCGCAGCATGGCACGGGCCGGGAGGTCGAGCACCGCCGTCCGGGTTGCCATCGCCGCTCGGGTGGCAGCAGCCATCGCGGCCGCCAGGGTCGCCACCATGACGGTGGTGCGCGCCGTGGTGCTCGGGTCCCTGGCGATCGTGAGCGCGGCGTGCGGGACCGGTTCCCCCTCGCCACGGGCAGGCTCGACGCCCCCTTCGAGCTCGGCGACGGTTCGGGGTCGCTCCTCGACGTCGACCACGAGCACCACTTCACCGGCCTCGGCGGCGTGGCTCACCTACGGCGGCAACCTCTCCCGGACCTCGCTCGATACCGCCGACCCCGCTTTCGACCACAAGCCGACGGCGGCGTGGACATCGCCGGCCCTCGACGGGCCCGTCTACGGCGAGCCGCTCGTCTCCGGAGGGGAGGTCTTCGTGGCCACCGAGAACAACACCGTGTACGCGCTGTCAGCCGCCACCGGCGCGCTGGCTTGGTCGGACCACCTGGCCGCCCCCGTTCCCGCCGGCATGCTCCCTTGTGGAGACATCACCCCCGACGTGGGCATCACCTCCACGATGGTGATCGATCCCACCTCGGGCACGTTGTTCGCGTCCGCCGAGGCGTTGTCGGGGTCGTCGGTGAAGCACATCGTGGTGGCCCTCGACATCGCCACCCATCGGGTCCTGTGGTCGCGGGACGTCGACCGTCCCGGTTGGAACGCGACCACCCAGTTGCAGCGGACCGGCCTCGCTCTGTCCGCCGGCCACGTGATCGTCGCCTTCGGCGGAAATTACGGCGATTGCGGCGCCTACCACGGATGGGTGGTCGGCGTCCCCGAGTCCGGTGTCGGGACCGTCCTCTCCTACGAGGTGCCCACGGCCAACGAAGGCGCCATCTGGGCCCCGGCGGGCGCAACGGTGGACGGATCGGGCGACATCTTCGTCGTGACCGGTAACGGCAGCGCCCAGGCGGGGCAGCCCTTCGACCACGGCGACGCCGTGATCGAGCTGTCGCCGATGCTCGCCGAACGCCAGTACTTCGCGCCGACGAACTGGGCCCGGGACAACGCCGACGACGGCGACCTGGGATCGACCGCCGTCATGCTCCTCGGCGGCTCGCAACTGTTCATCGTGGGCAAGCAACAGACCGCCTATCTCCTCGACGCCACGAAGCTCGGCGGGATCGGCGGCCAGCTGGCGTCGATCGACCTATGCAATTCCCGGGGTGGGAACGCCTACCAGGCACCCGACGCCTATGTCGTGTGCAGCGGGAACGGCACGATCGACCAGGTGCCGGTCGGCCCGGGGGCGACCATGACACGCGGCTGGACCTGGACCTCGCCTACCGGCCAGGCCGGGTCACCCACGATCTCGGGCGGCGTCCTGTGGACGCTCGACATCGGTGCATCCGTGCTCTACGGAGTGGCCCTGTCCACCGGTACCACGCTGTACTCGGTACCGCTCACCACCGGTACGCCACAACACTTCGCGGCGGTGAGCACGGCGGGGGGCATGTTGATCGTTGCGGGGGCGAGCCGCGTCGAGGCGCTTCGCTGACCGACGCGGTGCCACCGGACCGGTGGACCGGGATCAGGCCGAGACGGGCTCTTCGACTCGGGTGGTCAGGGTGTCGATCTGCGTCGCCGTCGGCCACCGCACCTTGGTCACCCATCCGGCCCGCTCGAAGATCCGGATGAGCCCCGCCGACAGATCGACCTGATGCTCGAGGGCCCCGTGCCGGGCCGACGCGGGGGCGGCGTGGTGAAAGTTGTGCCAGCTCTCTCCGAACGACACGAGCGCCAGTGACGCCACGTTGGCACTGTTGTCGCCGGTGGTGAAAGGGCGGCGTCCCCAGAGGTGGCACACCGAGTTGATGCTCCACGTGACGTGGTGCAGCACCGCCATCCGGATGAGCCCCGCCCACAGGAACACCCCGAGCGCGCCGGCGAGGGTGCCGGTGACGGCCCAGCCGATGCCCAACGGGATCAGCAGCGAGAGGACGGCCAGGACCGGGAACAGCCGGTCGACGGCCACCATGTCGGGGTCTCGCAACAGGTCGGGAGCGAAGCGTTGCTGGCTGGTGGGATCGGACGCGAACAACCAGCCCACGTGAGCCCACAGGAAGCCACGGATGATCGTGGGGCGCTCTGTTCCGTAGCTGATCGGTGAGTGCGGGTCGCCGGGACGATCGCTGAACATGTGGTGTCGACGGTGCGTCGCCACCCAGCTGATCACCGAACCCTCGAGCGCCATCGTCCCGGCCACAGCCAACACGATCTTGAGGACACGGTGCGCACAGAAGCTGCGATGGGTGAAGAGCCGGTGGAACCCGACGCTGATCCCGAAACCGGTGAAGAGATAGAACGCCAAGGCCAGGCCGAGGCCCCAGATCGCCTTGGTGCCGCCCCAACCCAACGGGATGAAGACCGCCAACGCCAAGAACGGTCCCACCACCAGAAGGGATGTCACGATCCGCGCCGCGGTGAGAGGTCCGGGGGGAGGGCCGGCGATCGCCGACTCGGGTGAAGCGGGGGCGGCCCGAGGTGCGGGCCACCTCTCGAGAACGGTCTGCGACACGGCATCCATTTCTCGTCCGACACGCAGCGGTCGAAGCCACTGCCGTGGGGGCGTTCAGGGTCACCGTGGTCTTGGGCGACACGTTTGAATTCATTCTACCCCCTCAGGGGGCGGTTCGTGCCGCGGAAGGAGACCCAGGCCGGGGGCGCAAGCGGCCTCGAACAGGTCCAAGCACCAGTACTACCGGCGCCGTCCGAGCCCGTCAGGTGAGGACGTAGGGCATGGCGCGGTGGGGCCGGGCGAAGCGCATATGCAGAGCGATGACACCGCTCGTCACCGCCGCCCACCCGCACCACACCGACGCGAACCCGTCGACCGTCAACTTGGCGATGACGGCCACCGCCACAAGGTTCAGGGCGCCGAAAACGACGATATGGCGTTCACCCGAGAAAAGCAGTGTCCCGCAACACGCCACCACGTACAGCGTGATCACGAGCAGCCCGTGACCGGGTCTGATGGTGTAGGCCAGATGGTACGGGTGCACGGTCACGCCGACCGGTCCGCGCACCATGGCCACGAACAGCCATACCGCCACACCGGTCCCTATGACGATGAACGGGACCATGAGGAGTTTGCGCCGTTTGCTCGGTTCGAGGGCGTAGACGGCGACGGGGACGAAGATGGGTAAGAGCACGAATGCGATCAACAGGTAGATCCAGAGCGCGACGTGACCAACGGCCGCAGGCACATGGCCCTGCTGGCTCCACCACACGAAGGCTTCGTCGAGCTGATGGGCACCGAGCACGAGCGGCAGCGCGGCCAGGACCATGTGGTCCCGGCGGTGGCGGACGTGACGGACGACGTCGACCCCGATGGCACTGATCACGAGGCCGCCCACGAGGTCGGCTTGAGGCGAGAAGCACATGGCGGCTACCGCGGTGCTCGGGCGAGAGTATCGGCGCATATGTCGGTGCACATTGCGGTGCACATGTCGACGCAGATGTTGGCGCGCGGAACCGTCACGGCGTCTTTCGAGCGGGCCGGACGTCGCGTCCGAGCGGTGGAGCGGAGCGCAGTATCTCGGAACTGAGCGATCGACCGATGACCGCAGCCGCCACGTCGCTCAAGGGCATGCGACTGTTGCGGGAGTAGCCCCTCAGCATGGCGAACGCTTCCTCCATGCTCACCTTTTGCTGCTCGGCGACGACACCCTTGGCCTGCTCGATGACGATCCGCGAATTGAGCGCCCCCTGGAGTTGCCCGGCGACGTCGATCTGGTGCCGGACGCTGCGCTCCTGAAGGATGCCGATCGTGGCCGCGTCGGCCAGGGCCTGGCTGATGTTCACCTGCTGCGGCGTCATCTCTCTCAGCTCGGTATCGAAGATGTTCATGGCACCGATGACGTCGGTGCGGAGCCGGAGAGGTAGGGCGTGGACCATGTGAAAGCCGGCGTTCAGTGCCATGGGACCGAAGCGCGGCCACCGGCCCTCGGTTTTGCCGAGAGGCTCGTTGATGACCTGCTCGCCTCCGCGTTGGCAGTCGAAGCAGGGCCCTTCCTGGTTCTGGACCTCAAACAGCTCGGCGACGCGCATGCGCTCGGTCGATGACGCCATGACCTGAAGGCCACCGTGGCCGTCGAGGAGCACCAGACCCACTTCGACGGTGTCGAGCAGCTCCACGCACCGCTCGGACAGCGTGGCCAGAAAGTCCACGACGTCGTAGTCGGCGACGAGGGTGTCGGCCAGCTCGACGAACGTCCGTGCCAACCATTCATCCCGCCGTTCCATCGTCAGTCCTCCTCCTCCCTCCGGGTAGGTCGAGTGACCTGGGGCACCGCCCGCCGGCGAATCGGTGCACGCCCATTTTCGCACCGAGAACCGGGCCGGGGCCGGGGCACGGCCAGGCGATGTGGCGTCACCGGTCGTCGAACCGTAGCTGCCCGGCCACCACGTCTTCGGCGACCTCTCGAATGGGCCGGTCGGCGGAGAAGGAATACGCCCGCAGGCGCACGAGCGCCTCGTCGACGTCCCCGTCGATCTGGACGGCGATCATCCCCGTGGCCTGGTGCACCACGGCACGGTGGTCCGACACGTCCAGGGCCCAGGCCACCGATTCGGTGGCGGCTTCCGATTGCATGACGAGCACGAGTTGCGTCACCAGGTCGGCGACCTCCATGGCGTCGGCGAGCACGCCGTCGGCCAGGGAGCCCGTCTCGTCGCGGTACAGCACCAGGACCCCGATCCGGGCCGCGGTCGTCTGCAGCGGCAGGGCGAACACGGCCCGCACCCCCATGGTCGTGACCGCGGCACTGAATTGCGGCCAGCGCAGGGCCAGGCTCTGCACGTCGTCGACCAGGACGGGCCTGCCCTGGGCGTAGCAGTCCATGGCCGGGCCTTCCCCGAGGGTGAACTCCAGATCCTGGATGGCCCGCGCTCGTCCGTCGAAGGCGCTGGCGACACTCTGGGCGCGGGCGGGCGCCATCAGGGACACGGCCGCTCCGCTCACCGGCAGGAGCGCCACGCATCCCCGACACAAGGTCGCCAAGGACGGACGTTCGCGATCATCCACACCCGACAGCACCGCCCAGAAATGCTTCGAGTCGGGGGTGCTCACCGGCTCGGCCCGACGGGCTCGGGCACGCGCCACCCCTCGCGCCCGGGATCTCCGCTCGCGAGCGGTACGACCTCGGGTGAGGGTCGAGCGGAAGGCACGGCAGCCATGACAGTCCTTTGACGATGCTCAGAAGAGGCGTCGGGCCTGTACGGGGCGACAACCTCCAGCACGGTCGTCCAGCCCAAACGTGGCGTCACTCCCAAGGGCGAACTCTTCTCACGCTACACCGGGGCCGTCGAACGCCCGGTCTCGGGCCAATCGCCCGGTCTCGAGGGCGGGGTGTCGAACCCCACCTGTGAGAGAGCAGAATGGGCCCATGGCCGCTGCCTCTCCCTCGTCCGACAGCTTCTCCACCCGCGCCACCATCGCCGTCGGTGACAGGACATTCCAGGTGCATCGACTCGATGCCCTGGCGAGCCGTTTCGACGTCGCCCGCCTGCCGTACGCCATGAAGGTCCTCCTCGAGAACCTCCTCCGGCACGAGGACGGACGCCAGGTCCACGCCGCGGACATCGAAGCCGTAGCCGGATGGGCCGCCCGACAGCAGTCCGGGATCACCTCGACCACCGAGATCGCCTTCTCACCCGAGCGCGTGCTCATGCAGGACTTCACCGGGGTTCCCGGTGTCGTCGACCTCGCGGCGATGCGCGACGCGCTGGCCGAACTGGGTGGCGACCCGACCGCCATCAACCCTCTCGTCCCCGTCGAGCTCGTGATCGATCATTCCGTCATCGCCGAGTCCTCGGGCCTCGCCTCGTCGTTCGCCACCAACGTCGACATCGAATACGGACGCAACATCGAGCGGTACCAGCTCCTGCGCTGGGCCCAGCAGGCCTTCGACGGTTTCCGCGTCGTGCCGCCGGGAACCGGCATCTGTCACCAGGTCAACCTGGAGTATTTGGCTCGTGTGGTGTTCGCCACCGACGACGGCCAGGCCTTTCCTGACACCCTGGTGGGAACCGACTCCCACACCACGATGGTGAACGGGCTCGGGGTGCTCGGCTGGGGCGTCGGCGGCATCGAGGCCGAGGCGGCCATGCTCGGCCAACCGCTGACGATGCTCGTGCCGCCCGTCGTCGGGCTGCGGCTCACCGGGGAACTGCCCGAGGGGACCACCGCCACCGACCTCGTCCTCACGATCGCGCAGCTGCTGCGCCGGCACGGGGTGGTGGGGAAGTTCGTCGAGGTCCATGGTCCGGGCCTCGCCCAGCTCCCGCTCGAGAACCGGGCCACCATCGGGAACATGGCACCCGAGTACGGCGCCACCTGCGTCATCTTCCCCATCGACGACGTGACGGTGCGCTACCTCCGCTTCACCGGACGCGACGAGTCCCACGTGACCCTGGTGGAGGCGTACGCCAAGGAGCAAGGCATGTTCCACCGCGCCGGGGACCCCGAGCCCGTGTTCTCCGAGCTGGTGACGCTCGACCTGTCCACCGTGGAGCCGAGCCTGGCCGGACCGTCTCGGCCCCAGGACCGCGTCTCCCTGGCGGCCGCCAAGGCGGGGTTCAGGCACGCGCTGGCGTCGGGCGAGCTGGACACGAGCGCGGCCTCCACGCGGCGCGTGGCCACGGCACTCGGCGATAGAGACGAGGCGCTCGAGGTCGCCGACGGCCACGTCGTGATCGCGGCCATCACCAGTTGCACGAACACGTCCAACCCCCAGGTGATGTTGGCAGCGGGGCTGCTGGCCCAGAAGGCGGTGGCCCGCGGACTGCGGTCCAAGCCGTGGGTCAAGACCTCCCTCGCCCCCGGGTCGCGCGTCGTGATGGACTACTACGAACGGGCCGGGCTGCGCGAACCGCTCGAAACGCTCGGGTTCCAGCTCGTCGGGTTCGGATGCACGACATGCATCGGCAACTCCGGCCCCTTGCTCAGCGGCGTCTCCGAGGCCGTGCACGACGGGGATCTGTCGGTGGCGGCGGTGTTGTCGGGGAACCGCAATTTCGAAGGCCGCATCCATCCCGACGTCAGGCTCAATTACCTGGCGTCTCCCCCCCTCGTCGTGGCGTACGCCTTGGCGGGCACGATGGACCTCGATCTGACCTCAGAGCCCCTCGGGACCGACACCGAGGGCCGACCGGTGTACCTGCGCGATCTGTGGCCCACGCCCAGCGAAGTCTCGGCGGTGATCGAGCAGGCCGTCACCTCGGAGATGTTCCGCACCCGCTACGCGTCGGTCTTCGAAGGCGATGAGCAGTGGAAGGACATCGACACCAGCCACGGTGACACGTTCAGCTGGAATGCCCGGTCCACCTACGTGCTGCGCCCCGCGTTCTTCGATCAGTTCAGCGCCGAGCCCGCCCCGGTGCGCGACATCGTGGGGGCGCGCGTCCTGGCCATACTCGGCGACAGCGTCACCACGGACCACATCTCCCCCGCCGGGTCGATCCGGCCGAGCTCGCCGGCCGGTGTGTATCTCACCGAGCACGGTGTCGAGCCGTCGGAGTTCAACTCCTATGGCGCCCGACGGGGGAATCACGAAGTCATGATGCGCGGGACCTTCGCCAACGTCCGCCTCCGCAACCTGCTCGCGCCCGGAACCGAGGGCGGTGTCACCCGTCTGTTGCCGGGCAGTGAGCAGATGAGCATCTACGATGCCGCCATGCGCTACCGCGCCGAAAACGTGCCGCTGGTGGTGTTGGCCGGCAGGGAGTACGGGTCCGGCTCGTCTCGAGACTGGGCGGCCAAGGGCCCGGCCCTGCTCGGTGTGCGGGCGGTCATCGCCGAGAGCTTCGAACGGATCCACCGCTCGAACCTGCTGGGCATGGGGATCCTCCCCCTCCAATTCACCGACGGGACCTCGTTGGCGAGCCTCGGGCTGACCGGCGAGGAAACCTTCGACATCGCCGGGCTCGACGCGTTGCGCGCCGGTGACGTCCCCAAGGAGATCGCAGTGCGCGCCGGCGATGTGGAATTCAACGCACGCCTCCGCATCGACACGCCCATGGAGGCCGAGTACTTCCGCCACGGCGGCATCCTGGCCTACGTCCTGCGCCAGCTCGCTCGCTGATCCCGCCCCGACGACCAGCCACCCACACCGGCACCGTCGCAGGTCTCAGCCCCGAGCCTCGAACGCACCCTTGTCCCGGATCGTGGTGTGGCGTCGCGCCCCGCTGGCCGTCGCCGTGGCGGGCGCTCTCGTCCTGGGCATGATGGCGGTAGGGGTGAGACCCGCCGGCGCGCAGGTCCTGCCCCGGACCTCGCCGGACGTGAGCGCTCCGGTGTACGACGCCGATGCTCCCGACCCCGACGTCATCCGGGTCGGGGCCACGTACTACGCGTACACGACCGCGGGTCCCCGGGGAAACATCCCGGTGCTCACTTCGACCGATCTCCAGAACTGGCAACCCGCTAGTGACGCGTTGCCGGTCCTGCCGACGTGGTCGGAGCCGGGCCGCACGTGGTCACCGGGTGTGGTCTTCCTCGACGGCCAGTACGTCATGTACTACGCGACCGAGGTGGCGGCCACGGGTATGCAGTGCATCTCGGTCGCCACCGCCCTCGGCCCGACCGGCCCCTTCATCGACACCTCCCTGGGACCGCTCATCTGCCAGACGAGCCTGGGCGGATCGATCGATCCCCAGCCGTTCGTCGACGGGTCGGGCGCGCTGTACCTGTACTGGAAGTCGAACGACGGCCAGTCGTCGCTGCCCGCCTTCATCTGGGCGGCACTGCTCGCACCCGACGGCATGTCGCTGGCATCGTCGCCGCATGCCGTACTCACCCAGGACCAGGCGTGGGAGTCCACGGTGGAAGGGCCCGACATGGTCGAGGCATCCGGCTCGTACGTCCTGTTCTATGCCGGCGGCGATTGGAACAGCGCCGGCTACGGAGTGAGCTACGCCGACTGTGCCGGCCCCTTCGGACCCTGTACCAAGACCGCGGACGCCCCGATCCTCCACTCCGACGCGGCCCGCCTCGGTCCGGGCGGCGCGTCGCTCTTCCAGGACCCTGGCGGCAACTGGTGGATGGCGTACGCCGCCTGGGACGGCCCCGCCAGCGACTACTCCTACAGCAATGGGGAATTCCGAAGCCTTTGGATCGCGCCGGTGACGTTCTCGGGTGCCACGCCTGTCGTCGAGGCGGGCGAGGCCCCCGAGGGTTACCACCTCTTCGCCCGGGACGGCGGCGTGTTCACCTTCGGCGCGGCGCGCTTCGCGGGATCGATGGGTGCCACCGCGCTGCGCGGTGCCGTGGTGGGGGGCGCGTCGGACACCGCCACCGGTGGGTACTGGGAGGTCGGGGCCGACGGTGGCGTCTTCGCCTTCGACGCGCCGTTCGAAGGATCGATGGGCGGACGCGTGCTGCACGCGCCCGTCGTCGGCATGGCATCGACCCCCGATGGAGCCGGCTACTGGCTCGTGGCGTCCGACGGCGGGATCTTC
>Ga0209415_10001886_pt1 | contig 39660 bp, 35 predicted proteins | sample PeaSoiSIISIP2007_FD_187696 | JGI IMG/M metagenome (GOLD analysis project Ga0209415, IMG submission 187696) | Peat soil microbial communities from Weissenstadt, Germany - SII-SIP-2007 (SPAdes) (version 2) | ecosystem: Environmental > Terrestrial > Soil > Wetlands > Peat | place: Germany...
CGGGACTTCTCCCTCTACGCCGTGCTGGGCTTCGTCGGCCTCTGGGCGACGTGGGGCACCTACACCTGGGCGGGGCACCTCTTTCGCCTGATCCCGATCTTCGGCAACACCCGCCTCCAGAGCCGCAATGTGATCCTGGTCGACCTCGCCGCCGCGGTGCTGCTGGCCTGGTGGATCGACCGCCTCGAGGCCGGCGCCCTTGACGAGGCCGGCCTGATCGGGCGCCGGCGCTGGGTGACCCTGGCCCCGGCCTTCGTGGTCGTGGCCATCTGCGTCGCGATGCTGGGCTGGGGCCCGTCGATCGTGACCCACCTCGGGGCGACCGCGGCCGAGGCGCCTCTCGCACGGCACGAGTGGCTCACGCTCGGCCTGCACCTGGCCATCGCGCTCAGCGCGGTCGTCCTCGTGGTCGCGTGGGGCCGGTTGCGCGCGCCGCTGCGCTGGCTGGGCGCGGTCTTGGGCGTCGACCTCGCCGTCTTCCTCGTCTTCTGCTCGACCGGGCTGTTCGCGGTCTACGGCGTCGAGCCGTCCGCGGCGAGCGCCCGGGCCGCCCTCGGTGACCAGGGCCGCACCGCGCTGGTCGACATCGTCGGCACCCACCCGCGCGAGTACGAGGCGTTGGGCGAGGCCAACATGAACGTCTTCACCCGCCTGCCCAGCGTCCAGGGTTACGGCTCGCTCATCGCGACGATCTACGGACGCTCGACCGGCACCCACGCGCAGGAGCAGCTCAACCCGTGCGAGCTCGTGCGCGCCACCTTTAAGCAGCTGCGCCTGGACGCGATTGCGGTGGCCTCCGTGAAGCTGGCGCCACCGACCAGAACGCACTACGCCGTCGCCGCGAGCTGCCTGCGCCAGCGCCCGGCGCCGGTGACCTACCGGTACTTCGGCCAGGTCCTCTCCGTCACCGGGGTGACCCTGAGCGGAGAGTCCGGCGCCCCCTTCGCTCACGGACGTGTCAGCGTCGAGCTCCTCGGGGCGAACGGAACGCCGGTCAAGGATCTGACGAAGGTCTCCCTCGGCTCGCACGCCGCCGGCCAGTCGGCGGGGTTCGTCTTCGGCCCGGTACGGGCGGCGGGCCTGCGGGTCTCCGGCGCGCGCGTCGCCCTCGGCAACGTGGTCGTGACGACGGCCGGGCCGCACGCCGCCACCTATCGGCTCAACAGCCCCTTCGAGATCGCGCTGTCGACCTCGTCGTGGCGACTGGCGTCCACGCCGGGCACCTACTCGATCTTCCGCGCCACTCACCTGAAGCCGGCGGACTGGCTGGTGGGCGCCACCGCGGGCGCGGTCGTGAGCACAGTCCGCAACGCCGCGTGGGGCGACTCGTGGGTGAGCGTCACGACACCGCGAACGGTCGAGCTCGTCCGATCGATGGCGTACCTGCCGGGGTGGCGCGCGACGGCACACAACGTCGCCACCGGCCAGAGCGTCAACCTCACGGTGGACCGTCACGGACTGATCCAGAGCGTGAGCGTGCCGTCGGGACGATGGGTCGTGCACTTCCACTACCACGCTCCCCACATCGAGGTCAGCGTCGCGGTCAGCGCCGGCGCGGGGGCCGCGTGGCTCGTCGGCGCCGGCTGGCTGCTCGCCCGGAGGCGCCGTCGGGCCACCGCTAGCATTCGCTCGTGACCGCGCTCGGCATCGTCGGTGGATCGGGACGCATGGGTCAGGAACTGGCCTCCGGCCTCGCGGCGCAGGCGGACTTCACCGTCACCGTGCTCGTGGACCCCACCGAGCCGCGCGCCCACGAGGGGGTCCTGTGGGCGCGCAGCTTCGATGAGGTGAACCCGGAGGCGCTCGACGCGGTCGTCGACTTCTCGACGCCCGAGGGCGTCGTCGCCTCGGCCGCGTGGTGCGCCGCGCACCGAAAGGTCCTGGTCATCGGCACGACCGGCCTGACGCCGGACCAGCGCGCCGAGGTGGAGAAGGCCGGCGAGTCCACCGGCGTGGTGCTGTGCGCCAACTACTCGATCGGCGCCGTCCTGGCCGAGCGCTTCGCCGCCCAGGCCGCGCCGTACTTCGACACCGTCGAGGTGATCGAGCTGCACCACGACCGCAAGGTCGACGCGCCCTCGGGCACGTCGCTGCAGGCCGCCCGGCGCATCGCGGCCGCGCGCGAGGCCGCCGGTCGCGCGCCGATCGCCAATCCCACGACGCGCGCCACGCTGGAGAACACGCGCGGCGGCGAAGGCCCCGGCGGCGTGCGGATCCACTCGGTTCGCCTCCCCGGGCTCACCGCCCACCAGGAGATCCTCTTCGGGGGACCCGGCGAGGGACTCACGATCCGCCACGACTCCTACGACCGCGTGAGCTTCGTGCACGGCGTCGCGCTGGCGCTGCGCCACGCGAGCGTCGACTCGGGATTCGTCGAGGGCATCGAGCGCTTCCTCGAGTGAAGGCGGTGCGCGCGCGGTTCACTGGTATCTTCGGGCTATGACCCCGCGACTGGGCTCCCTGCTCACCGCCATGGTGAGCCCCTTCGGCCCCGACGGGTCGCTCGACCTCGACGCCGCGGCGCGCCTCGCGCGCTTCCTGGTCGACGCGGGCAGCGACGGCCTCGTCCTGGCCGGCTCGACCGGCGAGGGCTCCTCGCTCAGCGACGCCGAGAAGCTCGACCTGTTCGCCGCGGTGGCCGAGGCGGTCAGCGTCCCGGTGCTGGCCGGCACCTCGTCACCGGACACCGCGCGCTCCGTCGAGCTCACGAGGCGCGTCGCCGCGACCGGCGCGTCCGGCGTGCTGGCCACGACCCCGGCCTACGCCCGGCCCAGCCAGATCGGGATCGCCGGGCACCTGGGCGCGATGGCCGACGCGACCGACCTGCCGGTCATGCTCTACGACATCCCCGCGCGCACCGGGCGCAAGATCGCCTCGGCCACGACGATCGCCCTCGTCGAGGCGCACGCCAACATCGTGGCCATGAAGGACGCGTCGGGCGACGTGCCGGCCGCGGCCCAGACCAAGTCGGTGTTGGGCGACCGGCTCGACCTCTACAGCGGCGACGACGCGGTGACCCTGCCGTTCATGGCGGTCGGCGCCGTGGGCCTGGTCTCGGTGGCCGCGCACTGGGCGGGACCGGAGTTCGCCGCGATGATCCAGTGCGCGCTGAAGGGCGACTGGGAGACGGCGCGCTCGCTCAACGCGCGCCTCGCGCCGAGCTGCGCCTTCGAGAGCTCCGAGGCCTACCCGAACCCCATGCCGGCGCGCGCCGCGCTGCGCGCCCTCGGCCTCGAGGTGGGCGAGTGCCGGGCGCCGCATGCGCCCGGCGACGCGACGCTGGCCGGCGCCGCGGCTGAGGTCGTCAGCGCGTTGCTGGCTCAGCGTGGCTAAGGACCACGTCCGCGTCACCTTCCTCGGCGGGCTCGGCGAGATCGGCCGCAACTGCCTGGCCCTGGAGCAGGACGGGCGACTCGTCGTGGTCGACGCCGGGCTCATGTTCCCCGAGCCCACGATGTACGGCGTCGACATCATCCTGCCGGACTTCCGCTGGCTGATCGAGCGGCGCGACAAGGTTGACGCCATCGTGCTGACCCACGGGCACGAGGACCACACCGGGTCGCTGCAGTACCTGGTGCGCGACGTCAATGTCCCGATATACGGATCGGCGCTCACCCTGGGCTTCGCGCGACACCGCCTCAGCGAGGCCAAGGTGGCCAAGGACCTCACCTTCATCGAGGTGGTCGACGGCGAGCGGCGCCGCATCGGGCCCTTCGAGGTGGAGTTCATCCCGGTGACCCACTCGGTGCCCAGCGCGCACGCGCTGGCCTTCCACACCAAGGTCGGGATCGTCGTGCACTCGGGCGACTTCAAGCTCGACCTCACGCCCATCGACGGCCGGCGCACCGACGTCGCGCGCCTGGCGGCCCTGGGCGACGAGGGCGTCGCGCTGCTGCTGGCGGACTCGACCAACGCCGAGGAGCCGGGCTTCACCGCGTCGGAGCGCTCGGTGGGCGTGACGCTGCGCCGTCTCTTCCTCGAGCGACCCGAGCGTCGGATGTTCGTCGCCTGCTTCGCCAGCCACGTGCACCGCGTCCAGCAGATCATCGACGTGGCCAGGGCCCAGGGGCGAAAGGTGGCCCTCATGGGCCGCTCGATGGAGTCCAACGTGAAGCTCGCGCGCAAGCTCAACATCTTGCACGCCGAGACCGCCGACTTCGTCGACCTGGCCAACATCGGACGGTACAAGCCCGGCGAGATCTGCGTCATCTGCACCGGGAGCCAGGGCGAGCCGATGGCCGCGCTGTCGAAGCTCTCGCGCGGCGACTCGCGTGAGCTGACCCTCGGACACGACGACACGGTCATCCTCTCGTCGCACCCGATCCCGGGCAATGAGTGGACGGTGGGGCGCGTCATCGACGACCTGCACCGTGCCGGCGCCGAGGTCATCCACTCCGACGCCGAGCCGGTGCACGCCTCGGGCCACGCGCGCCAGGGCGAGCTGCGCATGTTCCACCAGCTGGTGCGCCCGCGCAACTTCGTGCCGGTGCACGGCGAGTATCGCCACATGGTCCACCACGCCGACTTGGCGCTGACCATGGGACTCAAGCCTCAGCACGTGCTGATCTGTGAAGACGGCGACCAGGTCGACGTCAGCGCCGACGGCATCAAGCGCGCGGGCGAGGTGCCCGCGGGCTTTCACTACATCGACGGCAGTGCCGGCGACTTCGACGAACGACCGCTCGAGGAGCGGCGCATGCTGGCCGAGTTCGGCGTGCTGTTGGTAGCCGCCGGCGTGGACCGCGAACGAGGGGTGCTGGTCCAGCCGGTGCGCGTCACGGCGCGCGGCTGGTTTGATGGCGAGACCGACCGCAAGCTGATCGCCAACCTGACCGAGGAGGTCCGCGTCGCGTTGGACGAGGCCCTGCGTAACGGCGACCGCGACGAGGACTCGCTGAACAAGATCGCGCAGCGCGCCGCGGGCCGACTGCTGGGCCAGAAGTTCCGTCGCCAGCCGGTGGTGATGGCGGCGGTGGCGGTTCTCTAGCCGCTCGCGCGACGCGGAGGGATCACGTCGCGCTCATCCGACGCCAGCTCAACCCGCCGTTGCTCGTGCGCAGCAGCTCGTTGTGCGTGTAGTAGCTGCACAGCGCCAGACCATCCGCTCGGTCGGTGAACACCAGGGACGACAGGGACGGACACGACAGGTGACTGACGCCGATGAGACGCCGGCCAGAGTCGGTCACCCGGAACAGATTGAGCCGGCCCGTTGCGTTCCCGTAGTCCAGGTAGGCGAGGTCGCTCGACGCGGGGTCGAAGTAGCCGCCACCCGTCGGGAAGTACTGATCGGCGGGCACCGCGTTCCACGTCACGCCGGCGTCGGGGGAGTACGAGAACCGGGCTTGCATCCCCGTGGGGCACTGCGCCCAGAGCGAGCCGCCGCCCGTCGCCGTCAGGTCGCACCCCGCGACGCTGATGAGTCGGCCGACCGATCTGGTGTGGAACGTGCGACCGTCGTCCGATGACGTGACGAGCAGGGACCACTTGGCGCCTTCGGTGAGCCAGACGTGATGTGCGTCGGCGGCGATGTTGCCCAAGAAGCCCCACGGGTAGTCCCGGCCGTGGGGAATGGGCGTGCCCGTCCAGCGCCGCGCACCGAGCGACGAGCGCACGAGTTGGTAGTGGGTGCACCCGACGTTGCCATTGGGCTGGGGGGCGCAGCGATACGTCACCGCGTACAGTGACTCGGTCGTGGCCGCCAACGCCTCGAGCGAGACGTCGTGAGTGGCGTAGCGCTGGTGCCACGTCCGCGCGCCGTCGAACGTGGCGTAGAGCGTGGAGTCGTGGCCGAGCCCTTCGAGGATGTAGCCCACCTCCGGCGTGGCGAAGAGGATCTCGGCGATCGAGCCCGTTGGCTGACCGGCGACCCGTTGGACGGGGGGAAGCGAGACCGGTTGGAAGTGTGCGCCGTCGTCGTCAGTTCGATAGAGCCGTAGGCACGCAGTGCGCGAACAGGTCACCGAACCCAGCAGGTAGATGACCCGTGACGACGCGGCCCTCGTCAGCACGAGCGGCGACACTGGTGCGGAGGACGATGCGGACGAGCTCTGCGTTGTCGGGACCGACAGCGTGCCAACGACGGCGCAAACCGCAGCCAGGACCAGTGCGCGAAAGGCCCGATGCCGCGTGCCCCGCGTGCGGCTCATCGGCGTCCTCTCGTTGTGGTGAGCGCCAGGGTCCACCAGGCGGGTGTCGCCGATACTGGCACCTGGAACGTCGCGGAGCAACTGCTCGTGAGACGCCGGAACGATCCGGTTCCTCGGAATGGAAGAGGTGGAACTCCCTAGTCCTCGCTCTTGTCCGGCTCGCCGTGGTCGGCGTTGACCCGGCCCGCGCGCCAGTAGGACTTGTGGCTGATCTCCTCGTCGCCCAGGCCGCGGTCTTGCAACGCGGCCGTGACGACCTTGACCACGGAGAACTCGCCGTTGACGTAGGCGTGACCGGCGCCCGTCGGCATGGCGAATGCGGCCAGGCCGTTGAGCAGTCCGGCGGGGTCGTCCGGGGCTCGCTCGCGGCGCTCGACGAAGATGCCGGTCACCTCGATGCCCTCGTCGAAGGCGGTGGTCAGCGCATCTTCGGGGTGGTCGACCTCGACGACGAAGATCGCGCGTCCCGGGGGCTCGATCGACCCGGCCAGACGGTAGAAGGCGGCGAGGCCGGTCAGGTCGCCCACGAAGAGGTGCCACTGCGCCGTCGGGTCGAGGGCGGTCTTGCCGCGCGGGCCGATGACGTCGACGTGGTCGCCGGGGATCGCGGCCCGCGCCCACGTGGCGGCCGGCCCCACGTGGTCGGTCGTCACCCACAGGCTCAGGGTGTCGGCCGCCTCGTCGAGCTGTCGCACGGAGAAGCGCCGTCGCACGAAGCGCCCGTCGGGCGTTTCGACGCGCACCATCACGTCGTTGCCGGGCCGGCCCGCCAGGACCTCGGCGCTGCCGCGCAGGACGACCTCGCGTACGCACGGGCTGAGCTCGGTCGAGGCCACGACCTCGCAACTGGCGGCCGACGCGCCGAGGCGCTGCGCCAGGTCCGCGGTGGTGGGCGAGGGCGTGAAGGTCACGGCCGCAGCCTACGAGGGTGGTCGGGGAGCGAAACTTTGTTCGGTAACTTGGAGTGTTGTGGTAGCCGCGAAACATCAGAAGCGACCAGCGGCCAAGGGCCGCGCCCGCTCCTCCGCTCCGGACTCGTTCTGGCGCCGCCACGAACGCGACCTGTGGGTCCTGATCCTCGTCGTCGTGGGCCTCCTGGCGCTGCTGGCCGAGGCCCACGCCCTCGGGCCCGCGGGGCGCCTGGTGTCGCGCGCCCTCTCCTTCGTCTCCGGCGTCGCCCGTTTCGCCCTGCCGGTCCTGGCCATCGGCCTGGGCGCGGCGCTCCTGTCCGGGCGCGTCGAGCTCGAGCGGGCGCGACTGGCCTGGGGCGGCGGTCTGACCCTGCTGAGTCTGTGCGGGTTGGCCCACCTGGCGCGCGGGCACCCGGGACTGCACGCCACCAGCGCGGCGCTGGGCCACGCGGGCGGGTGGCTCGGGGTCCTGGTCGGCGGAGGATTGCGCGCGGTGATCGGCGCGGCGGGCGCCGCGGTGCTGCTCGGAGCGGTCCTCATCGTCGCGCTCATGATCGCGACGGGCGTGGGTCTGCGCGCCCTGGTGCACGGCGTCGCGGTCGTCGCGCGGTTCCTGGGGCGACGTCTCGCGGGCTGGTGGTCGATGCGTCCTCGTCCCGGCGCGGAGGAGGAGGACGTCGACGAGGGTGAGGAGGACGTGCGCGAACCGTTGGCCGTCCCGGTCGCGGAGTTCGAGCCGTACGAGGTCGACGAGCCCGAGGTCGAGTACGAGGAGGACGAGTACGCCGAGGAGGAAGTCGACGAGACCGAGACGGACGTCGAGGCGCCGTCGCGGTCCGCGCGGCGCGCGGCTCCCGCCGCGGTCCACCAGTGGCGCCTCCCGCCGACGTCGCTGCTGCTCCGCACGCGCGAGCTCAAGCACGACCGCGGCGCGATCGACGCGGCCGGTGACGAGCTGGTCGAGGCCCTGGCCGCCCACGGCGTCGAGACCACGCTGATCGGCTACACCGTGGGGCCCACGGTCACGCGCTTCGAGCTCGAGCTCGGGCCCGGGGTCAAGGTCGCGCGCGTGACCGCGCTGAACAAGGACATCGCCTACGCGCTGGCCGCGCCCGACGTGCGGATCCTGGCGCCGATCCCCGGACGATCGGCGATCGGCGTCGAGGTGCCCAACCGCCAGCGCAGCCTGGTCGCGCTCGGCGACCTGTTGGTCACCGACGAGGCGCTGGCCGCCCATGATCCGCTCGACGTGCCGATCGGCCGCGACATCTCGGGCAAGACCGTCATCGTCAACCTGGCCGAGCTGCCCCACGTGCTGGTCTCGGGGGCCACCGGGGCCGGCAAGAGCTCCGGACTCAACTCGATCATCACGTCGCTCGTCATGCGCGCCACGCCCGACCAGCTGCGGCTGATCCTCGTGGACCCCAAGCGCGTCGAGATGGGCGCGTACAACGACCTGCCGCACCTGCTCGCCCCCGTGGTGGTGGACCCCAAGCGCGCCGCCGGGACGCTCAACTGGGCGGTCACGGAGATGGAGCGACGCTACGACGTGCTCGCGGCGTCGGGCGCGCGTGACATCACCAGCTACGAGCAGATGATGGAGCGAGGCGAGCTCGAGGAGGGTCCGAGCGACGCGCAGCGGGTGGCTCAGGTGGTCCACGACGTCACCGGACTCGAGTCGGACGTCGAGCCGGCGCCGGGACCCGAGAGCCTTCCCTACATCGTGATCGTCGTCGACGAGCTCAACGACCTAATGATGGTGGCCGCGCGCGACGTCGAGGAGTCCGTCGTTCGCATCGCCCAGATGGCCCGCGCGGTGGGGATCCACCTGGTGCTGGCGACCCAGCGCCCGAGCGTGGACGTCATCACCGGCGTCATCAAGGCCAACATCCCCAGCCGCATGGCCTACGCCGTCTCGTCGCTGGCCGACAGCCGCGTGATCCTCGACCAGGCTGGCGCCGAGCGCCTCATCGGCAAGGGCGACATGCTGCTCGTGACGGCGTCGAGCAACGTGGCGCGCCGCTTGCAGTCGCCGTGGGTCTCGGAGGAGGAGGTCCGCCGGGTGGTCGAGTTCTGGCGGGCCCAGGGCGGGCGGCGTGAGACAGTCGTCTCTGACGACGGGTCCGACCGCCGCGGGGGCTGGGGCACGAGCGCGGGCGACGACGACGACGAGGTGCTGGGTCGCGCGCGCGACCTGGTGCTGCGCACCCAGACCGGGTCCACGTCGATGCTCCAGCGCAAGCTGCGCGTGGGCTTCGCGCGCGCCGGACGGCTGATGGACCAGCTCGAAGAGGAGGGCATCGTGGCCGCCGGCGACGGATCCAAGTCGCGCAAGGTGCTGATGACCCTCGAGCAGTACGAACAGTCCTTGTAGCCCCCATGTCGCGTCCCCGCCGTCCGGCCCGCCGCGGACTCGTCACGCGCGCCGCCGCGATGCTGCTCGGAGCGGTCGTCGCCGTGGCCGGCATCCTGGCGATGCAGTTGCCGCTGCTGCACCAGCGCGACCGCGCGACGCTGACCCTGGCGCACCTGCCGGCGACGGGCGACCTGGCCCCGGCGCTCGTGTGGCCGAGCGAGGGGAGCGCGGCCGTCGTCATCCCGGCCTACGGCGTCAAGGTGAGCTCCAACAACGACGTGGTGCCGATCGCGAGCCTGACCAAGATGATGACCGCCTACGTGACGCTGCACCGGTTGCCGCTGAGCGGCGACGAGAGCGGGCCGTGCGTGACGGTCAACGACGCCGACCTCGCGCTCTATCAGCACATGGTCAAGACCGGTCAGTCGGCGGTCGCCATCGCCACGGGCGAGGTGATCTGCGAGCGCGACCTGCTCGGCGGTCTGCTGGTCCACTCGGCCAACGACTACGCGGTGCTGCTGGCGGCCATGGTCGCGGGTTCGGTGAGCCACTTCGCCGACCTGATGAACGCGACGGCGGCGAGCCTGGGGCTCACGCACACGCACTACGTCGAGCCGTCCGGCTACAAGCCCGGGTCGGTCTCGACCGCCCTCGAGCAGGGCGAGCTGGCTGTCGACCTGATGGCGTCGCCCCTCGTGCGCTCGATCGTGTCGATGACCACCATCACCCTGCCGGTCGCCGGGACGGTCGCCACGTTCACGCCGTACCTCGGCGTGGACAACGTCATCGGCGTCAAATCGGGACGCACCGAGGCGGCCGGCGGCTGCGTGGTCATGGCCATGACCTTCCAACGTGGCGCGGCGACCGAGACCCTGTACGCCGTCGTGCTCGGCCAGCGCGGCGGCAACCTGCTCGGCCCGGCGGGCGCGGCCGCGTTGTCGCTAGCCCTGTCGGCGCGCGACAACCAGGTCCTCCTCACCTTCGCCCGGGGGACGGTGGTCGGGTCGATCGGCTGGGGCGACCACACGACACCGATCGTGCTCACGGCGACGCACCGGGTGTGGTGGTGGGCCGGCGCGGGACCCCTCGCGGCGTCGATCCAGCTGCGGGCCCGGCGCGCGGGGGTGGCGCGCGGCGAGGTGGTCGGGACGCTCTCCGTGGCGACGGACCCGACGCGTCGCTTCGCGATCAGCGCGCGCCACCGCGCCGCTCCGCCGACGATCTGGCAACGCCTACGCTGAGCCCCGTGTACGCGCGAGCCCCGGCCTCCTCGGCCAACCTCGGGCCGGGCTTCGACACGCTGGCCGTTGCCCTCGAGCTCTTCGTCGAGGTCACCCTCGAGCCGGCCGACGCCTTCTCGATCGCCAGCGAGGGGGCGGGCGCCGGCCTCTTCGACGACGAGCGCCACCTGGCCGCCGCGGTGGCGCGCGACGTGCTGGGCCATGATCGCTTCGCGCTGCGCGTGAGCTCCCAGGTCCCGGTGGCCCGCGGACTGGGGTCGTCGGCGGCGCTCGCCGTGGCCGCCGCCGCGGCCGCCGGCGCCAGCGACCCCTTCGCCGTCGCGACCAGGGTGGACGGTCACCCGGAGAACGCCGCGGCGTCGCGCTGGGGCGGCCTGGTCACGGCCGGCGTCGACGCCACGGGTGCGGCCGCGGCCCGCGCGCTGACGCTGGACCACGAGTGGCGCTTCGTCGTCGTGGTGCCCGACGAGGAGCTGGCGACGTTGGACGCGCGGCGCGCCCTGCCCGAGCTCGTTCCCTTCGCCGACGCCGTCGCGAACCTCAACGCGCTCGGGCTCTTGATCGCGGGCCTCGCCGACCATCACGCCTTCTGCCCGGGATCCATGGACGACCGGCTGCACCAGTCCTACCGCGCGTCGCTGTTGCCCTACGCCACCTCGCTGCTAGAGGCCCTGCGCGACGCGGGCGCGGCCGGCGCGTGCTGGTCGGGGGCCGGGTCGTCGATGCTGGCGCTGTGCCACGGCGACGCCACCGCGCGGGTGGCGTCGGGCGCCCGCGCGTTCCTCGCCGAGGAGTCGCTGGCCGGCGAGGTCCTCACCCTCGAGGCCGACCGCACGGGTCTGGTCACGCGTTGAGCGAAGGGGTGGACGAGCGGCGCCGTGCTCTGGCCGGCGCCGGCTTCGTGCTGCTGGGCGCGGTCCTGATCCAGTGGTCGGCGGCCCTCATCAAGCCGGTCTTCCACGCGGTCGGTCCGTCGGCGTCGAGCGCGTGGCGCTTCCTGCTCGGCGCGATCGTGCTGATGGCGCTCACGCGGCCGCGCCTGCGCACCTGGACGCGCGCGCAGTGGCTCGGGGCGCTGGCTCTCGGGGTCTCGGTCGCCTTCATGAACCTGTGCTTCTACCAGGCGCTCGCGCGCATCCCGTTGGGCGGCGCCGTCGCGATCGAGTACCTGGGCCCGTTCATGGTCGCCGCGCTGGGCAAGCGGTCGTGGCGCCACTTCGCGTTCGTGCTCCTGGCCGGGCTCGGCGTCGTCGCGTTGGCGCGGCCCGGGGGAGGCCTGACGTTGGAGGGCATGCTCTTCGCCGCGGGCTCCGGCGTCGGGTGGGCCGCCTACGCGTTCGCGTCGCACCGCGTCGGCGGCACGACGACCGGCTTTCAGGGGCTGGCGATCGCCATGTCCATCGCCGCCGTGGTGACCCTGCCGTTCTCCATGGGCTCGGCGTCGGCGATCGTGACTCACCCGCACCTCCTCGCGCGCATCGCGATCGTCGCGGCGATGGCTATCGTGCTCGGGTTTGGCGCGGAGCTCCAGGCGCTGCGACGGCTGCGCCCGTCGATCGTGAGCGTGCTGCTCGCCCTCGACCCAGCGGTGGCTTTCGCCTTCGGGCTGATCCTGCTGCACCAGGCGATCACCGCGTGGGACCTCGTCGGCCTGGCCTGCGTCGTCGTTGCCGGCGTCGGCGTGACGATCGACGCGGCCACCGGCGCACCGGCACCCCTTCTCTAGACTCGCTGCGTGGCCGAGCCCCGCTCCTTCGTCATCCGCACCTTCGGGTGCCAGATGAACGAGCACGACTCCGAGCGCCTCGCCGGCCAGCTGCTGGCCGAGGGCTACGTGCGCGCCGAGAGCGAGCACGACGCCGACGTGGTGTTCCTCAACACCTGCACCATCCGCGAGAACGCCGACCTCAAGCTCTACAGCGCGCTCGGGCACCTGAAGGCCGAGAAGCTGCGCCGGCCGGGCATGCAGATCGCCGTCGGCGGCTGCCTGGCCCAGCGCGAGCGCGGCGAGATCCGCGCGCACGCCGCGTGGGTCGACGTGGTGGTCGGCACCCACAACCTGGCGGCCACCCCCTCGCTGCTGGCGCGCGCGCGTGACGAGGGACCGGTCGTCGAGGTCCTCGACGCCCCCGACCCCGAGGCCGCGCGCGACATGGCGCCCGCCCTCTACGCGGTGCGCGACACGCAGTGGGCGGCCTGGATGACGATCCAGACGGGCTGTGACAACTCGTGCGCCTTCTGCATCGTGCCCGACGTGCGCGGTCGCGAGATCAGCCGGCCCTTCGGCGACCTGGTCAGCGAGGCGACGGCGCTGGCGGGCCGCGGCGTGACCGAGATCACGGTGCTGGGACAGAACGTCAACTCCTACGGTCGCGACCTCACCAGGCGCGGGCCGCTCTTCGCGGAACTGCTGCGCGCCCTCGGCGCAGTGGAGGGGATCGAGCGGATCCGCTTCACCAGCCCGCACCCCAAGGACCTGCGCGCCGAGACGATCGCCGCGATGGCCGAGACGCCCGCGGTGTGCCCCCAGCTGCACCTGCCGCTGCAGTCCGGGTCCAATCGCGTCCTCTCTGCCATGCGCCGGGGCTATCGAGCTGAGCGATACCTCGAGCGCCTCGCGCTCGCGCGCGCGTCGATCGAGGACCTGGCCGTGACGACCGACCTCATCGTGGGCTTTCCCGGCGAGACCGACGCCGAGTTCGACGAGACGCTCGCGGTGGTCGCCGAGGCGCGCTACGACGGGGCCTACACCTTCATCTTCTCGCCGCGCGCCGGCACCCGCGCGGCCGCGATGACCGACGACTTCGTCGCCGACGAGGTGATCAAGGAGCGCTTCGCGCGACTGAAGGAGGTCCTCGACCGCTCGGCGACCGCTCGGCACGCGGCTCGCGAGGGCCGACGCGAGGAGGTCCTGGTCGAGGGGCCGTCGAAGCGCAACGCGGCGATGCTCTCGGGCCGCACCCGCCAGGGCAAGCTGGTCCACTTCCCGACCAGCGACGAGGCGTCGCGACCCGGGACCCTCGTGATGGTCGACGTGACCCGCGGCGCGCCCTACCACCTGCGCGGAGAGCTGGCCTCGGTGGTGCGCGGCCCGCGCCATCGCTCGCGCATCGCGCTGTCGGTGTCGTGAGGGCCGGGGCGCGCGTCGCCCTGGTGGGCCCGACCGCGTCGGGCAAGTCCGCGCTGGCTCACGCCGTCGCCCTCGACGCCGGCGACGTGGAGGTCCTGTGCGTCGACTCGATGACGGTCTATCGAGCCATGGACATCGCCACGGCCAAGCCGTCGCGCGCCGAGCGCGCCGCGGTCACCTACCACCTGCTCGACCTGGTCGAGCCGAGCGAGGAGTTCACGGTCGCCCAGTTCGCGTCCGCCGCGGCCGTCGCGCGGGGGGCGATCACCTCGCGCGCCCGCGCGGCGCTCTACGTCGGCGGCACCGGCCTCTACGGACGCGCGGTGTTCGACGACCTCGACATACCCGGCGTCTTCCCCGACGTGCGCGCCGAGCTCGCGGCGCGCGACGACGTCGGCGCGCTCTACGAGCAGCTGCGCGCGCTGGACCCGGTGGCGGCTTCGCGCACGGAGCCGGCCAACGCGCGACGCGTGCGCCGCGCGCTCGAGGTGACGCTGGGATCGGGTCGCCCCTTCAGCTCCTTCGGGGCGGGCCTGCGCACCTACGGCCCGGTGCGCGTGGTCCAGGTCGGCCTGCGCGTGGAGAGCATCGAGCTCGACCGCCGCATCGAAGAGCGATTTCGTGGCTGGCTCGACGACGGGTTGCTCGACGAGGTCGCGCCGCTGGCCGCGCGGCCCGACGGGCTGTCGCGAACCGCTCGCCAGGCCGTCGGGTATCGCGAGCTGCTGGCGCACGTCGAGCGCGGGGTCGCGCTGTCAGAGTGCGTCGACGCGGCGCTCGCGGCGAGCCGACGACTGGCCCGACGACAGCGCTCGTGGTTCGATCGCGACCCGCGCGTCGAGTGGTTCGACGACTCCGACGCGGCGCGCGCACGCGTCGAGTCCGTGCTGAACGGTTCTGACGGGCCCGTGCCAGACTGATCGGGTGACTCTTCGACGTCTCCAGAAGTGGCACGGGGCGGGCAACGACTTCCTGGTCGAGGTGAACGAACCCGGCGCGCCGTGGTGGACCCCGTCACGCGTGCGCGCGGCCTGCGATCGGCACCTCGGGGTCGGCGCGGACGGCGTGGCCGTGGCCACGAACGCCGAGGGGGTGTCGATGGTCCTGTGGAACGCCGACGGGTCGGTGGCCGAGATGTCGGGCAACGGCGTGCGCTGCCTGGTGGCGGCGGTGCGCCGGGCGACCAACGCGACCTGGGGTGAGCTCGACGTCGCCACCGAGTCCGGCGTGCGCCGCGTGCGCATGAGCCTCGACGGCGACGACGGCTACGGCGGCGTCTCGATGGGCCCGGTCACGCTGGCCGACCCCCCGGACGGCGCGCTCGGCCTGGCCCTGGTGGGCAATCCGCACGTCGTGGTGGACGACGACGCGTCGTGGAGCGTGGCCCAGCGCGAGCTCATGGCGGCGACGTTGAGCGACGAGGTCGGCGGGACCAACGTCGAGTTCGTCACGGTGCACGACGAGGGCCACGTCGCGATGACCGTCGTCGAGCGCGGGGTCGGCTGGACGCTGGCCTGCGGGACCGGCTCGTGCGCGGCGGCAGCGGTGCTGCACGACGCCGGGCGCGTCGGCGCGGACGTGCTCGTCGAGAACCCGGGTGGGGTGCTGCGCGTGCAGCTGGTCGACGGCGAGGCCACGCTCTCGGGACCCGTACACTTCGTGGCCGACGTCGAATGGAACGCCCCGTGACCTATCTGCCCTCCTCCCTCATCGATCGCACGATCCGCGAGCGGATCGTGCTGGTGGGCGTCCTGTTCCCGGGCGTGACCCCCCAGGACCTCGACCACCAGCTCGACGAGCTGGCCCTGCTGGTGGACACCGCCGGCGCCGACGTCATGGCCCGGGTCATCCAGCGCCGCGACGCGCCCGATGCGGCCACCTTCATCGGCTCGGGCAAGGCGGACGAGCTGCGCGAGCTGTGCCTGGAGGTCGACGCCGACACGGTCGTCTTCGAGCACGGGCTCTCGCCGGCCCAGCAGCGCAACCTCGAGAAGATCCTCGGGCGCACCGCCATCGACCGCACCGCGGTGATCCTGGACATCTTCGCCCAGAACGCCCGCACCCCCGAGGGCCGCGCCCAGGTCGAGCTCGCGCTGCTCGAGTACCGCCTGCCGCGCCTGCGTCGCGCCGGTGGCTCGTTGTCCCAGCAGGCCGGCGGCATCGGCACTCGTGGCCCGGGCGAGACCCAGCTCGAGGTGGACCGGCGCCGCCTCGTCCAGCGCATCCACCACATCAAGCGCGAGCTCAAGGAGATCGACCGCACGCGCGACGTCCAGCGCCAGGGCCGCGACCGCGGGCGCCACCGCGAAGTGACGCTGGTGGGCTACACCAACGCGGGCAAGTCCTCGATGCTCAACGCCCTGACCCACGCCGACGTGGCGACCGAGAACCGCCTCTTCGTCACCCTGGACCCGCGCACGCGTCAGCGCCAGCTGCCCGGGGGCGAGACGGTCCTGGTCACCGACACCGTCGGCTTCATCTCCAACCTGCCCCACGAGCTGGTCGAGGCCTTCATGAGCACGCTGAAGTCGGTGCGCCTGGCCGACCTGCTCGTGCACGTGGTCGACGGGGCGAGCGACCGCGCCGAGGACCAGATCGCCGCGGTGCACACCGTCCTGCACGAGATCGGCGCCGACGACGTGCCCGAGCTGCTCGTCTTCAACAAGGCCGACGTCCCCGGCTCACGGGCCCGCGACCTGGCCGAGCGCTTCGAGGGCAGCGTGTGGGTCTCGGCGCTCACCGGCGAGAACATCGACCGCGTCCTGGCCAAGATCGGCGAGCGCCTGCACGTGGGGGACCGGGTCGTGACCCTGCGACTGCCGCTGGACCGTGGCGACCTGCTCGCCGCGGCGCACCGCGAAGGCGAGGTCGTCGCGACGGAGGTCGACGAGAAGGGGGTCGTGGTGCGCGTCGTCCTGGACCCGGTGGGCACCGCGCGCTTCGCGCCGTGGCGGGTCCCGGCGTGAACTTCTCGCCGCCGCCGTACCCCTACGAGCGGCTCGATCGACTGCGCGATGTCGCGCGCCGCCACGAGGGCGGGCCGATCGAGTGCTCCGTCGGGACACCGGTCGACCCGCCGCCCGCGTTCGTGGTGACCGAGCTCGCCCGGGCGAGCGGCGCGCGCGGGTACCCGCCGTCGGCCGGCACGCCGGACTACCGCGACGCCTGCGCGCGATGGCTGTCGCGGCGCTTCGAGGTCGCCGTCGGTCCCGGCGACCTCGCCGCGTGCGTGGGCACGAAGGAGTTCGTCGCGTCCTTGGCCGGTTACCTCCACCTGGCCCGACCCGACCGCGACACCGTGCTCTACCCCGCGGTGAGCTACCCGACCTACGCGATGGGCGCGACGCTGGCCGGACTTCGCGCCGTGGCCGTGCCGCTGGGACCGGGCGGGCTGGACCTCGACGCGGTGGCGCCCGACGACGCGGCGCGCGCCCTGGTGCTGTGGTCCAACTCGCCGAGCAACCCGACCGGTGCGCTCGACGACCTCGGCGCGGTCGCCGCGTGGGGACGGCGCCACGGCGTCCTCGTCGCCAGCGACGAGTGCTACGCCGAGTACACGTGGGCCGGCCGGCCCCGGACGATCCTCGAGCACGGCGCCCACGGGGTGCTGGCCGTGCACTCGGCCTCCAAGCGCTCTAACCTGGCGGGGCTGCGCGCCGGCTTTTACGCCGGCGACCCCGAGATGGTGGCCTATCTGCGCGCGGTGCGCCAGCACGCCGGGCTCATGGTGCCCGGCCCAGTCCAGGCGGCCGTCGCGCTCGCCTACCGCGACGACGAGCACGTCGCGCGACAGCGCGCGGCCTATCGCGCGCGGCTCGAGGCCCTGGGCGCCGCCCTCGACGCCTACGGCGTCGAGGCGCCCATGCCCGACGGCACCTTCTACCTGTGGTGCCGGCGCGACGGCGACGACGGGTGGGGCCTCGCGCAGGACCTCGCCGAGACGGCCGGGCTCGTCGTGAGCCCCGGCGAGTTCTACGGCGAGGTGAGCGACGAGTACGTGCGCGTCGCGTTGGTCGTGAGCGACGAGCAGGTCGAGCGCGCGGTCGAGCGTCTCAAGCGGGCCTGAGCCCCCCGGTACGATGGCCGGGTGAGCACCCTCGAGGCGCGCGTCGCGTCGTGGTACGACCAGATCGACGAGCTGACGCCGGAGAGCCGCGAGGCCCGCCGCGACGTCGAGCTGGTCGTCACCAAGCTCGACGACGGCCAGCTGCGCGTGGCCGAGGTCGGCGCCGACGGCGCGATCGTCGTGCATGAGTGGGTGCGTCAGGCGATCCTGATGCTCTTTCGACTGCGGGGCTTGGAGCGCACCGAGGTCGGGCCCTTCGAGTACCTCGACCGCCTCGAGCTCAAGCACGACTACGAGCGCCGGGGCGTGCGCGTGGTGCCCGGGGCCTCGGCCCGGCGCGGCAGCTTCCTCAGTCCTGGGGTCATCCTGATGCCCAGCTACGTCAACATCGGCGCGTGGGTCGGACCGGGGACCTTGGTCGACACCTGGGCGACCGTCGGGAGCTGCGCGCAGATCGGCGCCAACGTCCACCTCTCGGGCGGGGTGGGCATCGGCGGCGTGCTCGAGCCGCTCAACGCGGTGCCGGTCGTGATCGAGGATGATGCCTTCATCGGCAGCCGCTGCATGATCGTCGAGGGCGCGAGGGTGGGCCGCGGCGCGGTGGTCGGGGCGGGGATCAGCCTCAACCCCTCGATCCCGGTCATCGACGCGGCGACCGGCGAGGAGGTCTCGCGCGGGTACGTGCCCGACTACTGCGTGGTGGTCCCGGCGAGTCGGCGCCGCGACTTTCCCGGCGGGGAGTTCTACTTACCCTGCGTGCTCATCCTGCGCCGGTTGGAGGAGGGCGAACGCCACGACAAGGTGACGCTCAATGCGATTCTGCGCGACCACGGTGTCGCGACGTGAACCGACTCGAACGCGCGCTCTCGCTCGTCGCCATGGCCTCCGAGAGCCGGCACGAGTCGGAGATCGCCGCCCACGTCGAGGAGGCGCTGCGAGCGAATCCCACCCTGGACGTCGAGCGCGTCGGCGACAACGTCGTGGCGCGCACCCGCGGTCTGCACGCGACGCGATTGTTGGTCGCCGGGCACCTCGACACCGTGCCGGGCGACGCCACGCTGGCCGCCATCGACGGTGACCGGCTGGTGGGACTGGGCGCGTGCGACATGAAGGGGTCCGTGGCGGTGATGATGGAGCTCGCCCTCGACCCACGCCCGCGCTCGGTGGAGCTCACGTGGGTCTTCTACGCCCGCGAGGAGATCGCCCGCGCGGACTCGGGATTGATGGAGGTCGCCGAGCTACGCCCCGACCTCATCGCCGCCGACGTCGCGGTGCTCGCGGAGCCGACGGGCGGACGCGTGGAAGCGGGGTGTCAGGGAACGCTGCGCGCGGAGGTGACGCTGCGCGGCGCGCGCGCCCACACGGCGCGTCCCTACACCGGTCGCAACGCGATCCACCGCCTCGCCGCGGTGCTCGAGCGGGTCAGCGGGTACGAGCCGCGGCGCGTTGTCATCGAGGGCGTCGCCTACACCGAGCAGCTCCAGGTGGTGGCCGTCGAGGGCGGCGTCGCGGCGAACGTCGTGCCCGACGTCGCGCACTGCACGCTCAATCACCGCGTGGCCCCCGACCGGTCTCGCGAGCAGGCGTCGATCTGGCTGCGCGCGTTCCTCGGCGACACCCTCGAGGAGGGCGACGGCTTCGACGTCGCCGACTGGGCCCCGCCGGCACCGCCAGCGCTCTCGAACGAGCGCTTGGGCGACCTCGCGCGCCGCACCGGCCGCGAGGTCGAGGGCAAGGTTGGCTGGACCGACGTCGCGACCTTCAGCGAGTTGGGGATACCGGCGACGAACTTTGGTGCGGGCGACCCTCTGCTGGCGCACCGCGCCGACGAGTTCGTCACCGCCGGCGAACTCGACGAGTTCGCCCGGGTGCTCGGTGAGTGGCTCGCCTAGTAGCGGCGCATCACCGAGATGACCCGCCCGTAGATCGTGACGTCGCGGGCGTCGAACTCCAGGGGTTCCATGGCGGAGTTCTCGGGCTTCAAGATGACGCGCGATCCCTGGGGGAAGAATCGCTTCACCGTGGCCTCATCGCCGGGGATGCCCGCGAGGACGATCTCGCCGACGCGGGCCTCCGCCTGGCGCTGGACGACGACGAAGTCGCCCGAGAGGATCCCCGCCTCGATCATGGACTCCCCGCGAACCTGCAGGACGAAGCATTCGCCGCGGCCGGCGAACTGCTCGGGGATCGACATGAGCTCGTGGGTGGACTCCGTGGCCAAGACGCCGGTCCCGGCCGCGACGTCGCCGACGAAGGGCACCACCCGGATCATCTGATCAGAGCTCGGACTCTCCGAGTCGAGGTGCACAGTCAACGTGCGGGGCTGCTGGGGGTTCTTGACGATGTACCCGGCGGCCTTGAGCACGTCGATGTGGTTGGCGACGGTGGCGGGCGACTTCAGCCCGACGTGGTCGCCGATTTCGCGGATGGTGGGGGGGAAGCTGCGCTCGCGCTGGCAGGTCATGATGAATTCCAGGATCTGACGGCGCATGGGGGTCAGGACTTCGGCCATGGAACCTCTTTCCAGTCGAACAACTGTTCGTATCTTATCGGACGTCCCGCGAAGAAGCAAACACCTGTTCGCATCTTGGTTCAGGGTCCGATCTGACGTTCCGCGTGTCGCGGCCGCGCAGGTGACGCGGACGTGCGCGCCACGCGGGACTGACGCAGCGACGGGTGAGAGGTTCTTCTCATCCAATCTCCGCAGCGGAGTATTGCGATTGGATGTCGATGAAGCGTCATCCAATGATCGCGCCTGCGACTCAATGCAGTCACGGGCGATGCTAAGTTTTCCCGCAGGCATGTGCCGTTCTGTTCCGAGAGGGGAATCGATGAAGTTAGGTGTGAGAGGAATTGGTGTCATCGCTGCAAGCGGTGCTCTGGCCATTTCCGGCGTCATGACTCTGGCCACCACTGGTGCGTCGGCGAGCACGAAGAAGCTCCCCACGTACGAGATTGGCTACCAGGGACCACTTTCGGGTGGTAACGCCGCGACCGGTCTGTACGAGAAGTACGGGGCCCAGCTGGCAGTCAACCAGTGGAACAAGTCCAAGGGCATCAAGTTCAAGATCAAGTTGGTTCCCGGTGACGACCAGGGCGACCCGACCATCGCGCCATCTGTGGCGACGGGATTCGTGCTGAACTCCAACATCATGGCGATCGTGGGGCCGGCGTTCTCCGGCGCCACCGTGGCCACGCTGGGCATCTACGGCGCCAACAAGATGGCCGAAGTGAGCCCGTCGGCGACCCGCGTGTCGATCACGGTCCACGACCCCACCGCGAGCCCCTCGGGTCCGCTGAACACCTACCACAACTTCTTCCGAGTCGTGGCCAATGACGGTGTCCAGGGTCCCGCGGACGGCGCGTACCTGCAGAAGCACTACGGAACGGGCAAGACCCTGGTGATCTCTGACACCAGCACCTACGGCGCCGGTCTGGCCTCGCAGGTGGCGAGTGCGGTCACGGCCGCTGGCGGTTCGCTCGCCAACGGTGGTTCGATCCTGAACCTCCCGTACTCCAACGCCTGCACCGCGGGCGGCACGGGTACGAGTGACGCGGTCACGGCCAGCTTGACTGGCGTGTCGGCCATCTTCTATGGCGGGTACTACTGCGACTTCGCTCAGGTCGTTGACAACCTCGTGGGAACCCAGCACTTCACCGGGACGATCATGAGTGGCGACGGAAGTGACGAGCCTCAGTTCGTGACCTCGCTGTCCACCCAGACTGACGGCAACGGTGTGCTGTTGACCTGCGCATGCTCCACGGCTCTTCCCGCGGCCTGGGTCTCGGCGTACACCGCCGTCGCCCACGAGGCCCCGGGCCCGTACGCGGCTGAGTCCTACGACGCCGCGAACCTGGTCATGAAGGCCATGAGCAACGTGTTGAAGGCCCACAAGAAGATGACGCGGTCCAACATCTTGACCCAGGTCCGCAAGATCACCTACAAGGGCATCACCAAGACGATCAAGTTCAACGGCGCCGGCGACGTCTCCGGTAGCGCGATCTTCGTCTCCAAGGTGGAGAGCGGCAAGATCGTCCAGTTGGGGCTTGAGTAGTACGTAGCACCCTGGTCTGATCCAGAGGGCCGGCTGCCGCGAGGCAGCCGGCCCTCTGGTCTTTTTGGCGGGGCGGTCGGGCGATTTCAGTTAGTTTCTTGAGAGCGTTTCGTTCCAGGGGAGTCGATGGCTAGTTACTTCGTGCTGGGGATCTTCACCGGTCTCATCTACTCGATGGTGGCGTTGGGCTACACCCTCGTCTACGGAGTGCTGCGGCTGATCAACTTCGCCCACAGTGAAGTGCTCATGACCGGCGGCTTCGCGGGCTACTTCTTCCTCCACTACACGATGCCGACGATCAACGTGTCCACCCCGATGCGGGTCCTGATTCTGATCGGCGCGATTTTCGCCAGCGGCATTGCGGCGGCCATTGTCGCGATCTGCATCGAGCGCTTCGCCTACCGGCCGCTGCGTCGACGCAACGCCCCCAAGCTGACCTACCTGATCTCGGCCATCGGCGCGTCGTACTTCCTGCTGACCCTGGCGGGCAAGGAGTTCGGCCACAACCCGTCAGCGACGCCCCAGCCCATCACGTCGAACATGTCCTGGCAGGTCTTCGGGGCCCAGATCACGGCCTTCGACCTGGTGCTGCTCGCGGTCACCGCCGTGCTCTTCCTCGTGGTCAACGCCCTGGTCACGAGGTCCAAGGTCGGCCGGGGGATCCGGGCCGTGGCGTCCGACGCCGAGACGGCCAGTCTGATGGGCGTCAACGTCAACTCCACGATCGCCGCCACCTTCGCCATCGGGGGGTTCATGGGCGGGGTCGCAGGTCTGTTCGTGGCGATGAGCTCCCAGGTCGACTACAACATGGGCTTCACCCCTGCGCTCCTGGCGTTCACCGCGGCGGTGCTCGGCGGGATCGGCAACATCCGCGGGGCCATGGCCGGGGGCGTCGTGCTGGGCATTTGCATGTACGTGCCGATCTACTGGATCCACCAGCCTTTCTACGAGCCGGTGATCGGGTTCTCGATCCTGGTGCTGGTGCTGCTGGTGCGGCCCACCGGCCTCTTCGGCGAGAGCCTCGGGAGGTCGGCGTGAACTACCGGGAGTTCCTGACGCGGCTTCGCCTCAATCGCGACGACCTGCGACTGGCGATCACCTGTTTCGCCGGCGGCGTACTGCTCGCGATCATGACCGGCCCCGAGGGCTCGCTCCAGGACCCGCTGTACTCGGTCAAGCACGCCCTGTTTTCCAGTCACGTGTGGGGCTTCCTGATCTTCGGGATCGCGCTGGGCGCGGTCTCGATCTACCGGCGCAAGCTCCGCGACGGGCTGCTGACCACGAGGCGCGAGACGCCGAGGCGCTCGATCCGCAAGTCCGTCGCCGACTACGTGGCCGGGACCGGGATGGTGGCCCGGGTGGTCACGTTCGTGGTCGCGCTGGTGGCCGCCCTGCTGGTCGCCGACTACACGGGACCCTACGTCCCGAACAAGCTGTCCTTCCACCGGATCATCAACCAGTTCGGGCACACCCGCACGTACGGCTACATCCTCGTCGTCTTCTGGCTGCTCAACGCCCTGCGGGTCAACGCGCGACCGCGCAACGACACGGTGCGACTCCCGGCGTGGATGCGATCGGCCCCGGCCAAGATCGCGGGCGGCGCGCTGGGCGGGCTCTTCTTCGCGCTCTGCGCGGACCCCTGGCTGCCGCTGAGCTTCCGCTTCAAGTTCCTGACGTTCTCCGGCAACACCAACCACGCCTTCTTCCACCACTGGACCACGTACCTGTGGACCTTCGCCGGCCTCGTCGTGGGGCTGCGCGCGGCCAACCTCGAGCGCCGCGCCGCCACCGTGGCCACGACGCGGCGGCGCCCGGCGCGCAAGGTCACCGTGAGCACCAACACCCGCCTGGCCCTCTACGCCGGCGGGATGTTCGTCGCCATCGAGGTGCCCAAGTGGCTCTCGCCCTTCTGGCAGGAGACCATCTTCCAGCAGATCGGCATCTTCTGCCTGCTGGCGATCGGGCTCAACGTGGTGGTGGGCTTCGCTGGCCTGCTGGACCTGGGCTACGTGGCCTTCTACGCCCTGGGGGCCTACACCAACGCCTACTTCACCAACGCCCTGCCGATCCACCCGCCCTTCGTCCTCAACGCCTTCTACTCCATCCCCTTCGCCATCCTCGTGGCCATGCTGTCCGGCGTCCTGCTGGGACTGCCCACGCTGCGACTGCGCGGCGACTACCTGGCCATCGTCACGCTGGGCTTCGGCGAGATCATCTACGTGCTGGCGAGCAACCTGACCAACATCACCGACGGGGCGGGCGGCACCGGCGCGACGGGGAGCTTCTCAGTGAATGTCCCGGGCCTGCACTTCGCGCTCAACGGGCAGGCCCTGGGCGACGACCTCAACTTCTACTACCTGCTGCTGGCCTTCCTGGTCCCCATCCTGTTCCTGTTCAACTCGCTCAACCACTCCAAGGTGGGCCGGTCGTGGGCGGCCATCCGCGAGGACGAGGTGGCCGCCAACTCGCTGGGCATCAACAGCCTGAAGTACAAGGTCATGGCCTTCGCCATCGGGGCCTCGACGTCCGGGGTGGCCGGGGTGCTGTCGTCGGCCAAGCTGGGATCGCTCTTCCCATCGGACTTCGCCGTGCAGCTCTCCATCACCGTCCTGATCCTGGTCATCTTCGGCGGCATGGGCTCGATCTCGGGCGTGCTCATCGGCGCGGCATTCATCGGCTGGCTGCTGCAGTACCTGATCTTCCACTCCTTCATCGACTACCAGGACGCCGACAAGTACATGTACCTCGGCGCGATCCTGATCCTCACGATGATCTTCCGGCCCCAGGGCATGCTGCCCTCGCGGCGACGACAACGAGAGTTCCACGACGCCGACGAGGGCCTGGGCACCGCCGACGCCATGGGCGCGGCCTCCGAGGGGCCGCTCTCGTGATCGACGACCCGATCTTCGAGGTCACCAACCTCACGCTGCGCTTCGGCGGCGTCACCAGCCTGGCCGACGTCACCATGGCCCAGCGCCGCGGCGAGCTGCTGTCGGTGATCGGGCCCAACGGCGCGGGCAAGACCTCGCTCTTTAACTGCCTGACCGGGGTCTACCGGCCCCAGGAGGGCTCGATCACGTTCCGCTCGACCCGGCGCGACCCCGTCGACATCGTCGGCTGGCAGCCGCACCGGGTGAACAAGCTGGGGATCGCGCGCACCTTCCAGACGAGCCGGATGTTCAACGCCCTCACCACCTTCGAGAACATCAAGGTGGGGGTGGAGGCGAGGCAGAAGACCGGGCCGGTCGGCGCGATGCTCCACCTGCCGCGCACGCGGCGCGAGGAGCGCGAGTCCGACGACCGCACGCTCGAGCTGCTCGACCTGGTCGAGCTGACCCACCGCATGAACACCACCGCCGACTCCCTGCCCTACGGCGACCGGCGCCGCCTGGAGATCGCCCGCGCCCTGGGCACCAGCCCGGAGCTGTTGCTGCTCGACGAGCCGGCGGCGGGCACCAACCCGTCCGAGAAGCTGGAGCTGGCGGCGCTCATCCGCAAGATCAACGCGGAGATCGGCACGTCGATCCTGCTCATCGAGCACGACATGCGCCTCGTGATGTCGCTGGCCGAGCGGATCTACGTTCTCAACTTCGGCCAGGTCATCGCCGAGGGCACCCCGGCCGAGATCCAGCAGAACCCCGACGTCATCGCGGCGTACCTCGGGACATCGGAGTCCGAGGGGGCCGCCAATGAGTGAGCCCATGCTGTCGGTCGAGCACGTCGAGGTGCGCTACGGCGCGGTGCCGGCGATCCGCGACCTCTCGCTGCACGTCGATGAGGGCGAGATCGTCACGATCCTGGGCGCCAACGGCGCGGGCAAGACCACGACGCTGCGCATGATCTCGGGGCTGCACCGCCCCTTCTCCGGTCACGTGCGCCTCGAGGGCTCCGACATCACGACGACGGAAGCCCACGAGCTGGTCGACCGCGGCCTCAGCCACGTGCCCGAGGGCCGGCGCATCTTCGCCACGATGTCGGTGACCGAGAACCTCGAGATGGGGGCGTTTCGGCGCAGGGGCAGCTACGCCGACGAGTTCGAGCACATCTTCACGCTCTTCCCCGTCCTGGGCGATCGGCGCAAGCAGCTCGGCGGCACCCTCTCGGGCGGCGAGCAGCAGATGCTGGCCATCGGGCGCGCCCTCATGGCCAAGCCCCGGCTCCTGCTGCTTGACGAGCCGTCTCTGGGCCTGGCCCCCAAGATCATCGAGTCGATCTTCAAGATCATCGTGCAGATCCGCACCGAGGGCGTGACCGTCCTGCTCGTCGAGCAGAACGCCAACCAGGCCCTGCGCATCGCCGACCGCGGTTACGTGCTGGAGAACGGACACGTGCTCTACGAGGACACCGCATCGGCCCTGCTGGGCGACGACCGCATCCGGCGCGCCTACCTGGGCAGCGAAGCCTGAGAATTGCGTGTGAACAACGCGTTCTAGCGCCCCCGGCGGGACATCCCCGTCGCGTCGGTGGGAGAATGGGGACGTGAAGAACAGCGCAAGATTCCTGGTCGCCGCCGGCGCGCTCATCGTCGCGGCGGCGGTCCTCGCACCGCTCGGCGTGACGCCGGCCTCGCCGGCGACGACGGCGCCGCCCAAGTCCGGGTGCGGCATCGCGGCGGGGGGAGCGTGGCAGATCACCTCGCGTCTGCCGTGCCGGGCGACCGCCCCGGTGGGCACGTCGGCGCACCTCAATCTCAACTCGCACTTCCGGTGGTCGGCGCCCACCAGCTCGTCGGGCGCGGTCACGATCTCGGCAACGCGGGTGGCGCCCGGCGGGATGCTCGGGACCCTGCACGCGGTCCACGCGGGCACGGCTCTGCTGCGCGCCGTCGGCGTCATGGTCTGCCCGGCCGGCCAGGCGTGCCCGGCTCTGGCGATGCTCTGGCAACTGCGCGTCACCGTGGTCGCTCCGTCGACCGGGCACTCGACGGTGACGGTCACGCAGTCCAGTAACGGAGGCACCGTGACGATCCGCGAGGGCGATCTGCTGGACGTGAACCTGACGGGACCCACGATCAATACCTGGAGCGTGCCGACGGCCAGCAACGCCAGCGTCCTGGAGCGGATCAGCGCGGCGGCGGGCCACGCGATCTTCATGGCCCTCGGCCCGGGCACCTCGTTGGTCACGGCGGTCAACAACCCGAGCTGCTTTCCCAAGTGCCTGGAGCCCAGCCGGTTGATCTCCATCCACGTCGTCGTGACGCAGTAGGCCACGTTGCCTCGCCGGCGCGACCGTTGCGTCGTGCGAGGAGGTCCGGTGGGCGCAGAGCACGACAACGAGACGCTGGGCCAGTGCTGGCGCGACGTGGCCGACGTGATGGCGGCCGGCGTCACCCGCTTCGTGCTCTACGGCCCACCGGGCACCGGCAAGACCTACGCCGCGTTGCACCACGGCGTCACGGGCGTGCCGGCGGAGCGCCTGGTGTGCACCGAGGACCTCACCACCGGCGAGATCACCGGGACCTGGATGCCGGTCGACCAGGGCCGGTGGCGCTGGTACGAGGGGCCGGCGATCCGCGCGTGGATCGCGCGCGATGGGCGCGGCGCCCGCCTGGTCGTCGACGAGGTGGACCGGGCGTCGGGCGACGCGCTGGCGACGCTGCTCGCGGTCACCGACTCGGAGGGCTCGGCGCGCTGGCGTCACCCGGAGTCGGGCGAGTGGGTCATTCCCGGGCCGGAGTTCTCGGTGGTGATGACGACCAACGTGGAGGACCTCGATGAGCTGCCCGGGGCGCTGCGCGACCGCTTCGCCGTGGCGATCCGGATCGACCGGCCCCACCCCGCTTCGGTGACGGCCCTGTCGGCGGACCTGCGCCGCCCAGCGTTGGCCGGCTCGCTGGGCGAGCCGTCGCGGCGGGTCTCGCTGCGGGCCTTCTACGCCTTCGACCGGCTGCGCGACGCCTGGGGACCGGAGCGTGCCGCCCAGCTGGTCTTCGGCGACCGCGGGACCGGGGTGCTCGACGCGTTGAGCGTCGCCGCGCTGGCGTGAGGCTCCCCGGCGTCTACCCCGAACTGGTCACCGGACGTGACGATGGGGTCGTTCCCGGACGATGGCTCGTGCGCGAGGGCTCGACGCGCCGCGGCGGGGCGAGCTGTGACCTGGGTGCGCGCATCCTCGAGGTCCCCTTCGGTGGCGACCCCGCCGCGCGCGTGGTGCGCGCCCACGAGCTCATGCACGCGCGCGTCAGCCCGTGCGGTCTGGATTGGCCGCGGCTGTTTCCCGATGTGGCGCCGCGCGCCCTCGAGTGCGCCGAGGAGCTGCGCGTCAACACCCTGCTCGGCCGGCTGGGCTTCGACGTGGGCCAGCTGTGCGACGGGAGCGAGAAGAGCGGCGGCCGACACCTGGCCGAGCAGGGCGACTGGGCTCAAGCAGTGTGCTTCTTCCTGGCGGTCATGGGCACCGGCGCCGAGCGGGGCTACCTCGCCGGCGTGCGTGCCGGCGACGCGACCTGGCCGCCGGCGCTGCGCGTGGTGCGCCGACGCGTCGTCGAGATCGTCGACGCCCTCGGCACCCCCGCGCTCGGAGCGTCCGACGTGGGCGACGACGGCGTCCCGAGAGGCTACGCGCGCTCGAGCGTCCTCCTGGCGCGCCTCCTCACGCCGCTCATGGCCGCGCGCGTGCCCGTGGGCTCCGCCGCTCTGCGCGCCTTTCGTCGCTCGCTCGCCCCGGGAGGGCGACGTCCGCCCACGGGACGCTTCGCGGAGCCGGTCGTCGCGGTGCTGGCGGTGCGCCGCGCGCCGCGCGTGCCGACGAGCCGTCGAACGTGCCCGCGCGTCACGGGCACGACGCTGCGCTACCCCGGTCGGCTCCTCACCGACCCGCACCGGCGGGCCTTCGCGGGCCGGGTCCGCCACGGCGGCGGCGTGGTCGTGATCGACCAGTCGGGCTCGATGGACTTAGGGCGCGACCAGCTCGGCGCGCTGCTGGCCCGGGCGCCCGACGCGCTCGTCGTGGGCTACAGCCATCGGCCCGGGGACATCGGCGCCACGGCCAACGTCTGGGTCCTGGCCGACCGGGGAGCAGTCGCCACCGAATGGCCGGCGGGCAACGTGGGCAACGGGGTCGACGGCCCGGCCCTGCGCTTCGCCCTGGCGCGACGGCGCGGGACCGAGCCGGTGGTCTGGGTGACCGACGGGCAGGTCACCGACGCGCACGACCATCCCGACGACGCGCTGACGAGCGAGTGCGCTGAGCTGGTGCGCGCCCACGGGGTTCGCCTGGCCCGCGACCTGGACTCCATCGCCGCGGCCCTACGGCCCGGATCCCTGGTGAGCCCCCGGCGATGGGGTGATTTCGGCCGGGTGGGCCGCAAACTCCTGGAAATGTCCGCAATGTGACAGTGCCGCCGTAGCCTGAAAGGGCACTTGAAACGAACACCTGTTCGGTCTACACTAGACGAACAGGTGTTCGTCTATCGTCAGGAGTCGGCATGGCGGCAGTGGAGATTCTCGACAGCGACTTCCTCGACGACTGGGTCGAGGTCCCGCGCCTGCGTCTGGTGGAGCCGTCGGCGCCGCGCGCCGTGCGCGTGGGCCCGACCCTCGGCGCCCGGCGCCGGGCACGGGCCCAGAGGCTCCAGCGCCGACGCCGCGCGGTGGCGGCTCTCGCCCTGGTGGGCGCGCTCACCGTCCTCGCGTGGCCCGGCCACGCCCTCGGCGGGGTCACGGGGGCCGGTCTGCCCACCGACCTGGCCGGCTCGTCCACGCTGGCCTCGGGCTCCATCTACGTCGTCCAGCCCGGTGACTCGGTGACGACGATCGCGCGACTGATGAACCCGCTCGCGCCACGGGTGGCGCGAGCTGCGCTCGTGCGCGAGCTCGGCTCGGCGGTCGTCGTGGCCGGCGAGCACGTCCTGATCCCGTAGAAAATCAGGTGTGTGGGTGTATCGTGACGCCATGCGGTGTCCCTTCTGCGCGGCCGACGACGACCGCGTGGTCGACTCGCGGCTGGCCGAGGAGGGCGACGCCATCCGGCGCCGTCGCGAGTGCGCGGCGTGCCACCAGCGCTACACGACCTTCGAGCGCGTCGAGGAGGTCGGCCTCTACGTCATCAAGCGCTCGGGGGACCGCGAGCCCTTCGACCGCGAGAAGATCCACCGGGGCATCCAGGCCGCCTGCAAGAACCGCCCGGTGGGTGACGACGTCATGGTCGGCGTCGCCCTGGCGGTCGAGGAGGCCATGCGCCTGCTCAACCGCGACGTCTCGTCCGAGGAGATCGGCATGGCGACCCTCGAGGCCCTGGCCGAGGTCGACGAGGTCGCCTACGTGCGCTTCGCCTCGGTCTACAAGGGCTTCGAGGCCACCGAGGACTTCGCTCGCGAGATCGGCATGCTGGTCAAGACCACCGCCCCGAAACTGCGGGGGTAGCGTGCGCGAGCTCCAGCTGCGCCCGTCGAGCGCGCTCGCGGTCTACGCCCACCCCGACGACGCCGACGTCGCCGCCGGCGGCCTGCTCGCTCAGTGGGCCCGGGATGGCTGCGCCGTGCACCTGGTGGTGGTCTGCGACGGGGCCAAGGGCAGCCACGCCCCGGTCGACGCCGCAACGCTGCGCGAGGCGCGCCTGGCCGAGCTGCACGAGGCCGCCGGCCTATTGGGCGCGACGAGCAGCCTGTGCCTGGAGCAGCCCGACGGCGAGGTCGTCAACGACGGGTCGTTGCGCGCGAGCCTGGTGGGACTGATCCGCCAGCACCGCCCCGAGGTCGTGCTCGGGCCAGACCCGACCGCCGTGTTCTTCGAGGGCGTCTACGTGAACCACCACGACCACCGCGAGACCGGCTGGGCGCTGCTGGACGCGGTCGCCCCGGCCGCGGCGATGCCCCTCTACTTCCCCGAGCGCGGCGCCGCCCACCAGGTGCGCCAGCTGCTGCTCAGCGGCACGCACGAGCCCGACGTCGTGGCCGACGTGTCGCGCACGATCGACACCAAGGTGCAGGCCGTCCTGGCCCACGTCTCGCAGATGGCCGGGGACGCTGAGGCGATCCGCCGCGTCGTCTACGAGCGGGCCGAGCAGGCCGGCCGACCCGTGGGTGTGGACTTCGGTGAAGCCTTCCGCAGCGTTGACCTCGCCTTCTGAGGACCCCTCGATCGACGAGGCTCCCGTCCTGCACGTGGACCTCGACGCGTTCTTCGCCTCGGTGGAGGTGCTCGACGACCCCACGCTGGCCGGCAAGCCGGTGTGCGTGGGCGGGGCCGGCGCGCGCGGCGTCGTGGCGTCGGCCAGCTACGAGGCGCGCCGCTACGGCGTGCGCAGCGCGATGCCCAGCGTGCTGGCCAAGCGCCTGTGCCCGGGCATCATCATGCTGCCCGGACGCTTCGAGCGCTACGAGGAGTACTCGCGGCGCTTCCACGCCCTCATCGAGGAGCTGACCCCGCAGTACGAGCCGCTGGGCCTCGACGAGGCCTTCGCCGACCTGCGCGGCCTGCGCCGACTGCGGGTGCGCCCGCTCGCCGCGGCGTGGGCGCTGCGCACCCGCATCACCGACGAGCTGTCGTTGCGCTGCGGGGTCGGGCTCGGGCGCAACAAGCTCTTCGCGAAGATCGCCTCGAAGCAGTCCAAGCCGCGCGTCGAGGACGGGCGCCTGGTGGAGGGCCCCGGGGTCGTGTGGGTCTCGCCGGCGCGGGAGGAGGCCTGGCTGGCCCAGATGCCGGTGGAGGCGCTGTGGGGCGTGGGGCCGGCCACGGCGGCCAAGCTGCGACGCCTCGGCCTGGGCTACGTGCGCGACCTCGGGCGCGTGGACGAGGCGACCCTGCGCGCGCACGTGGGCCCGTCGCTGGCGGCCACCCTCGTCGCCTACGCCCAGGGCGAGGACCGGCGCGAGGTGGACTCGGACCGCCACGCCAAGTCCCTGGGCAACGAGCAGACCTACGCGCGCTCGCTGGTCGGCCTCGACGAGCTCACCCTCCGGCTGCGCGAGCACGCCGGCGTCGTCGCGCGCACCCTGCGCGACCACGACCTGGTCGCGCGCACCATCACCGTCATCGTGCGCTACGACGACCTCTCGTCGGTCACGCGCGCCCAGACGCTGCCCTTCGGGATCGACGACGAGGAGGCCGTCGCGGCGATCGCCGAGGCGCTGGTCGCCACCGTTGATCTCTCCCAGGCCGTGCGGCTGCTGGGCGTGCACGCGTCGGGGTTCCTCGCGCCCGAGCGCAACGCCCTGCAGCTCTCCTTCGGGCTCACCGGCGACGAGTCCGACGCGCGCGAGCGCGCGGCGCAGCGCTCCCTGGAGCGCCAGGTGAGCCGCGAGGCGCTGCGCGACGCGGTCGACGAGGTGCGCAAGCGCTTCGGGCGCACCGCGGTGGCCTCGGCCAGCGACCTCACCAGCGACGGCGTCGAGGTCGCGACCCAGCGCGGCAAGACCATGTTCGAGCCGGAGTGGCGCAAAGATCCCCGCCCACCGGACGCGTGACCGCGGCCGACGCGGTCAGCGCACCTCCGCGACACGCGCACCTGCCTACGGTGGGGGCGCGATCGTGCGAGCGCCCGGCGTGGTCGTGAGGCGTGATGCGAACAACGTGGGAACCCTCCGAGCATGTACCATCCGCCCACACGGGTGGGGTCGACCAGGGGGAGGTCGTTCGTGAAGCGCGTCGTCAGTGCCGTCGCCGTCGTCGTTCTCGCGGGGGCCCTCGCGGTGCCCGCGGTGGCGTCGACGGGCTCGCTGCGTCCGAAGCTCCTCTCGCTGTCTCAACTCCCCCAGGGGTGGCTGGCGGCCGGCGCCTCGAGCACCGCGGTCTTCGGCTGCCGCGCGAGCGGATTCCCGACCGGTTCGACCCGGCTGGTCGCGGTGGGATTCAATTACGGCTCCCTGAAGAGCTTCCCCCTGCTCACCGAGAACCTGGCGACGTTCAAGAGCGCCGCCTCGGCGTTCGCCACGCTCACCGCCGGGCTCGGTGGATGCGGGCACGTGCGCGGCGTCCGCAACGGGAAGTCCTTCACGGGCACGGTCACCAAGCTGGCGTTCACCAGCTTCGGCAACCAATCGGCCGCGTTCCGGGGCAGTTTCTCCTTTGGCGGGTCACCGCTGGCGTTCGCCCTCCTCGTGGTGCGCAAGGGCAGCGAGCTGATGGAGTTCGAGGAGGGCAACGTCGGCACCGTGAACGCCGGCAGCTTTCGCGCCTTCGCCGCGGACGCCGCGAACAAGATGTGAGGACCGCCGCCACCCGACCAGTCGCCACCGCCCGTTAGCGGACGGCCCCGCCGGTCGGGTGCCGACTCGTCGCTACGACGCGACCACGGTCACCAGCGTGCCGATCGGCGTGTAGGGCCAGACGTACTTCGCGTTGGGCATCGTCATCTCGACGCAGCCCAGGCTCTGAGGCCAGCCGTAGGTGGCGCGGTAGAACTGGTGCAGCGCGTCGCCGCCGTGGAAGTACGACACCCAGGTGACCGGGTCCGCGTAGTAGGAGCCGTCGGGGTTGTAGCCGGTCATGATCTGGTTGATGAAGCGCAGGTAGACCGGGTACGTCCCGGTCTGGGTCGGGTCGATCGAGATGCCGGTGTTGACCAGCGCGTGGAACTTGGCGGTGCCGGCGACGTAGAGGGTGAGGTTCTCGGGCGAGCCCTCGCTGACGACCACGTAGTCGTAGGGGCGCGGGTCGACCTGGCGCGCGCCGACCGCGGCGATCAAGGCGTTCCACGTCGCGGCGTTGGCCACGCCGGTCGTCGCCAGGTGGTGCACGTCCTGGAAGGCCATCAGCGCGCCCGTCGTGATCACGTTGTCCTGGCCCGGCCGCCACTGGCTGACGAGGCCGGTCGGCAGGTGCGGGTAGGCCCACGAGAACGTGCCCGCCGCGGGCTGGGTCGGGTCGGACGAGTCCACTAGTGGCGTGAAGGTGACCGGCAGGTAGTCGAGCTCGGCCAGGAGCTGCTGCTCCCAGAGGGGAGTGGCGCTCACGGCGGTGGCGTGGGCGCGCACCGCGAGGAAGGTGCACCTCGCCGCGCAGCGCACCGCGCCGGGCACGCCGACCACGTAGCGGGCGAGCGGCTGGAGCTGGCCGGTCACGACGGCCTGGACCGCGTTGGGACCGATCTGCTGCCAGGCCGTGGCGACGGCGGGTCGCACGGCGAGGCGCGGCAGCCGGCTCGCCTTCACCGGCGCGCTGAAGGTCAGGCGCAGCACGGGCATGGTGGCGGTGACCGTCGAGGTTACGGTGCTCGTGACCTTGAGCACGCCCATGGCCTGGGCGTCCGACGTCGGCAACAGGGACGCGACCACCAGGGCAGCACCCACGACGGCCACGCGGCAACGCTTCACGGTTCCCAGGTTAACGGCGAGGAGCGGGCTCACCCGACCGTAGGCTCGGTGTGAGGAGGTCCCCATGAGCACCGCCAAGACCGTCGTGATCGTGCTGGCGTGCGTCGCGGCGGTGGTCTTCTTCTTCTCCCTGGTGGCCTTCGTCGTCACGATCGTCCGGGTGATCATCGAGCTGGCCGTCCTGTTCGTGCTGGCCTGGCTCGCGTGGCACCTCGTCTTTCGCCATCGGAGCTCCAAGACGCCCCAGTAGGCTGGGCCGTTCAGGCGGCGTGGCCGAGTGGTTAGGCAGGGGCCTGCAAAGCCCCGTACTCCGGTTCGAATCCGGACGCCGCCTCGAGAAACGTCCCGCGCGGACCCTCCGGCGACGGCCGCGGCTAGGCCCGGCGCGGCGACCAGGAAAAGCGGCGCAGCGCGATGAGGGTGGCCCCCACGCCCCACAGCGCCACGACCAGCAGGTCGTGCCAGGCCCACAGCGACCCGGTGCCCGCCGGGATCCGGAACGACGCGTCCATCGCCAGGATGAAGTGGCGCACCGGCAGGTAGTTCGAGAACTTCGCGAGGCCCGATCCGGGCGCGATGGGGAACCAGAACCCGGCGAGGAACAGCAGGACGAAGAAGACGATGCTGGTCACGGGTCCCGCAGTCTCCTGGTTGGGCACGAGCGTGCTGACGGCGACGCCCATCGCCGAGAAGCTCACGATCCCGACGATGACGGCGACGAAGAGCGCGGCCCACGACGGCGGGAAGCTCACGTGGTAGCCGAGCCGGCCGATCACCAACAAGAGCAGGACCTGGACCAGCGCGATGATCGAGGTGCTGATGAAGATCGACACCAGCAGCACCCACGAGGGCAGCGGGCTCAGTCGGAGGCGCTTCAAGAGCCCCGTCTCGCGGCGCACCACGATGGTGATGGCCAGTGTCGTGAACCCCGCCGCCATGACGCCGTAGGCGCAGAAACCGGGCACGTAGAACTGCACGAGCCGGATCCCGCCGAGGATCGCGACCCGCTGGTTGCCCGCGCTGAGGCCGAGCATGACGAGGAAGACGACCGAGAAGCCCACGGTGAAGACCGCCCCGACGCGGTTGAGCCAGAACGCGAGCTGCTCGTACTTGACCTGGTGGGCGATCAGGCGCAGGTCGCCGCGCCCGCGAGTGGCCACCGCTCCCTGGCGCGTGCCCGAGCTCACGCGGACCTCGCGTCAGACTCGTCGCGGTCGTGGCGCGTCAGGGCCAGGTAGATGTCCTCGAGGGACTCGCGAGTGACGCTCAGACCGGCGAGCGCGACGTGGCGTTCCAATGCCCACCCGGTCAGTTCGTGCAGCGCCGTCACCTCGTCGGGCGTCCGCACCTCGACAGCGTTGCCGTCGACACTCGACGGCGTGATGGGCAGGTCGCCCGGGTGGACACCCTCGGGCACCGCGAAGCGGATCGTGGCCTCGCCCTTGTCACGCCCGCCGAGGGACGGGGTCGGCCCCATCGCCGCGATCTGTCCCCGCGAGAGCACAGCGACCCTATGCGACAGCGCTTCCACCTCGTCCATGTAGTGGCTCGACATCAGAACCGTGGTGCCCTCGGAGGAGAGTTGACGGATCAGTTCCCAGGTGGTGCGCCGGGCAGCCGGGTCGAGGCCGGTGGTCGGCTCATCGAGGAACAGCAGCTCGGGATTGCCGATGATACCGAGCCCGATGTCGAGCCGGCGTTGCTGGCCCCCGGAGAGCTTCTTGACCTTGGCTCCGCCCTTGTCGGCGAGACCCACCAGCTCGATGACCTCGTCGACGGGCCGCGGATGCGGGTAGAAGCCGGCGTTGCGCTCGAGCACCTGGCGCACCGTGAAGAACGGCTCCACGGCGAGCTCCTGGAGGACGACGCCGATGCGCGTGCGCAGCCAGTGCGCGTCCCGGCGATGTCCCGGGTCCACGCCCAGCACCTCGACCGCGCCGCCGTCGCGGTGAAGGAAGCCCTCGAGGACTTCGATGCAGGTGGTCTTGCCGGCTCCGTTGGGTCCGAGCAGGGCGAAGACCTCACCGCGTTCGACGTCGAAGCTGACGTCGTCGACCGCCTTGAGGGTCCCGTACGACTTCTTGAGGTTCGAGACCGTGAGTGCCAGCGCCACGCGACTACGGCTTCGTTGATGTCACGTCGGAGGACGAGATCTCTCTGGGCACGGGTTCGATCCTAGGGGAGCACTTAACTTTGTTCACGCGAACACCGGGCGACACCAGGTGTCACACCAGCGGGTTCCTCGGACACGGTTGCGCGGTGAACGACTGCGCGTCTAGGACGTTCGCGCACTCAGCTGCGGGAACGATCATTGGATGCGCCAACGCACCAGCCGTTTCAACAGTCCGACGGGCCTGCCGACCGGAGCATTGGTCCTTGCCGGATCTCGGGTGATAGTGCAGTTCGACAGCCTTCTTGTGCAGCGACGGGCGGTTTGAGTCGCCGTCTTCCAAGAGCCGGCAACGCCATCCTCCTTCGTTCAAGATCCGACAACGTGTCAAGAACCGGGCCCAGCTGCTGACCAGGGGGAGTGTCAGGGTTCGTCAAAGAGCTATTTCTGCCGCCTCGTGCCTGACAAGAGAGGGTGCCAGTGACGAGCCGGGTAAGTCCGTGCGGGATCGCGGCCAGGTCTTCATCTCGCTTGAAAAGGCTGACGACGGTGGTTAGGGTACAGCGAAACGGCGCGTGGGGAGGTCCCCAGGGGTCTGTCGCGCGACCTGACAAAAGGGGTAGATACATGCGAAGAGCAGTACTGTCGTTCGTCCTGGTGACGGGACTACTGACGGCGGTCGCGGGGTTAGCCCCCGGTGCCGGCGCGAACACCACGAACTCTCCGGCGAACGTGACATATACGGCGTCGTCCCTGCCGCTGCAGGATCTCGGTTCGGTCAATCTCACCGCAGTGTCCACGCCGGTCATCACGCCCACGGCGACACCGTCAGTGAGCAACGCGCCGCATCCGCTCGCGGTGGACAACGAGAACCTTCCGTCGGGGCCGAAAGCACCCGGCACGGGAATCACCGCCACGCCCGGCAGCCTTTTTGGGATCCAGCCAGACCACTCTCCAGGCGTGACGGGATTCGAGGGTATCAGCGGACCGCAGCAGGCGGCCGTCAACGGTGGTGGCGACCTTGAGCCGCCCGACCAAGGCGGTTGCGTTGGACCCGACGGCCACGGACGGACAGTTGTCGGCGAGATCATCAACAACGCCGTGGCCTTCTACTCGCCGTCAGGTACCCAGGTGCTTCCGGTGACCGCGACCACGTCGCTGTTCAACCAGCCGTCGTCCGCGTTCCTGTCGGACCCGCGCTGCTACTACGACTGGGCCACGCACCGCTGGTTCTTCACCGAGTTCGTCGTGGGAAATCCGGCGCCGAGCACTCAGTTCATCGCGGTCTCCAAGACGTCGGACCCGCTCGGCAACTACGAGGTATTCGGCATGGACACCACGGACGCCGCCAATACCGCGGGCGGTTGCCCCTGCTTCGGTGACTTCGACCAGATCGGGGCCGACGCCAACGGCATTTACATCACGACCAACGAGTTCTCGGTCCAAGGCCCGAACTTCAATGGGACGGTGATGTACGCGATCTCCAAGTGGCGCCTCGAGTTGGCCGCTGACGGATTCCCGCTGCCCACGGTGCAGCGCTACGCCATCACTGGCGACGCGTTCGGTTCGAGCGGAGGCAACCAGCCGTACCATGTGTCACCCGCGTCGACTCCGCAGTACGGCGGCTACGCGTGGAACACCGAGTACTTCGTGGAGTCTGACTCCAACGCGTTGGCCGACAACCACCTCATCGTCTACGCCCTGACCGGCACCGGCAAGCTCTTCTTCGGCGGCACCCCAACGTTGGCGGCGACGGAGATCGGTAGCGAGGGCTACGCCTTCCCGGCCGACGCCACGCAGAAGGCGGGGCCGTTCCCGCTGGGCACCCTGGTTGGCAACCCAGAAGGGATAATCCAGAACGACTTCAACGCAGTACAGGAAGTGACGTACACCGACGGAAACCTCTACGCCGAGCTCGACACGGCGTCCGGGGCTCCGATGACTCTGCCGTCAGCGGCGGCGTGGTTCATCATCCAGCCGTACGCGTCTGACCACGGCGTGTTCGCGAATCTTTCGCGGCAGGGTTACGTGGCCACGAGCCAAAACCTGATGTACCCGGACATTGTCGTGAACTCTGAGGGCAACGGCTACATGGACTTCTCCGTCAGCGGTTCGGCGGAGTACCCGAGCCCCGCGTACGTGAGCTTTGACGGCCGAAGTGGCCCGGAGGGGTCGGTCAACATTCCCGCCGCTGGTGCTGCGCCGGAGGACGGATTTACGTGCTACGCGTACTTCGTCGGGCCTACCTACGGTGGTTGCCGATGGGGTGACTATTCCGGGGGCGTCGTGTACAACGGGACGGCGTACTTGATGACCGAGTACATCCCGCCGTCAGCTCGCGACACGTACACCAACTGGGGCACCTTCATCTTCAGCGCCTCTGCTCACTAGTCATGGAACTCAGCCGCCGGGCGCCTCGTGCGTCCGGCGGCTGAGATGCCTGGCCTACGGGCCCTGCGGGACGGCGTCGTCCGGACGACGACGGGAGAGCCTTCGTTGAAAGCGTGGCCGTCGTTTCGTGCGTCGACGTGATCGCATCGCGGACGGCTGTTGCGCGCTGAGGGCGGATCCTCGATTCGACCCCGGTGTCAAGGGTGTGGGACCCTTGCCGCTGCGCCCCACATCTATGGTCGGCTCACGTCCAGCGCATGTTCGAGGTCAGCGAGAAGATCCTCTTTCGCCTCGATGCCCACGGAGAGCCGGATGAGCCCCTCGCTGACGCCACCCTCCGTCGCGTCTCGGTACTGGCGCGGGTCGCTCCACATCGCCGCGGGGCGGTTCGCGATCGAGTGCACGGAGCCCAGGCTGGCCGCGCGAGCCGTGAGCCGCAGGGCGTCGAGGAAGCGGTCGGCCCGCTGAGCCCCGCCCGACACGGTGAAGGAGAGCAGTCCGGAGAACCCGCTCATCTGGCGGCGCGCCAGCTCGTGTTGGGGGTGCGTCGCCAGACCGGGGTAGTGGACGTCGATCACGCCGGGGTGCGCGCTGAGTGCGGTGGCGATCGCCATCGCGTTCTCGTTGTGCCGGGCCATGCGCACGTCCAGGGTCCTCAGTCCGCGCAGCAGCAGCCACGCGTCGAAGGGTCCGAGCACCGATCCCACCACGAGGTGGGTGCGCCAGATCCGCTCGACGAGCTCGCTACTCCCGGCGATCACGCCGGCGGAGACGTCGGAGTGCCCGCTGAGGAACTTCGTCGCGCTGTGCCAGACGAGGTCCGCGCCGAACTCGATCGGACGCTGGTTGATCGGTGTGGCGATCGTGTTGTCCACCGCCACGACGGAGCCGTTGGCGTGCGCCAGCTCGCAGAACGCGCGGAGGTCGGTGATCCCTAGCAGGGGATTGCTCGGGGTCTCCACGAGGACGAGGCGTGTCTCGGGCCGCAGGGCGGCGGCGAA
>Ga0209415_10001887_pt1 | contig 39656 bp, 28 predicted proteins | sample PeaSoiSIISIP2007_FD_187696 | JGI IMG/M metagenome (GOLD analysis project Ga0209415, IMG submission 187696) | Peat soil microbial communities from Weissenstadt, Germany - SII-SIP-2007 (SPAdes) (version 2) | ecosystem: Environmental > Terrestrial > Soil > Wetlands > Peat | place: Germany...
CTCGAGCATCTCGACCAGCAGCTTCACCACACAGCGCGGCGTGTAGAACTCGCCGCCCTTCTTGCCCTCGGCGCTGGCGAACTGGGAGAGGAAGTATTCGTAGACGCGGCCGATGACGTCCTTGGAACGGCTCTCGGCATCGCCGACTTCGATATTGCTGACCAGATCGATGAGCTGGCCGAGCCGCTGCTTGTCGAGGTTTGGTCTGCCGTATTGATTCGGCAGCACGCCCTTGAGCGAGGGGTTGTCGCGCTCGATGCCGGCCATGGCGTCGTCGACGAGCTGGCCGACCGTCGGCTGCTTCGCCTGCGCCTTGAGATGCGACCAGCGCGCTTCGGGCGGCACCCAGAAGATGCTCAGCGCGCGGTACTCGTCCGGGTCCTCGGGGTCGGCGCCCTGGGCGCGTTCGGCGTCGAGCTTCGCGTGCTGCTCCTCGAAGGCGTCGGAGATGTACTTGAGGAAGATGAGGCCGAGGACGACGTGCTTGTACTCCGCCGCGTCCATGCTGCCGCGCAGCGCGTCGGCCATCTGCCACAGCTCGGCTTCATAGCCGACGTTGGCGGCGGTGGCCTGCTGGGCGGCCCGCTTCTGTTTCGGCATGAGTTGCGCTCCTTGCGACCCCGCCGACTTATGCGCGTTCGGCTTCGCTGCCGTCAAGAGTCCGCTGGCGACTCACCGCATCGCCCAGGAGCGCCTCGTTGTGGCTTCTCCTGTAGCTGACGACTGGCCGCTGACCGCTGACAGCTTTCCTGGCATATTCTTGTCGTCTTGCTTCTTGCATCACGATTGTTTTACAGTCACCATCATAGAGTTGCTTGCATGCTCGCCACCGTACTCTCTAGCGCCGTCCACGGCATCGACGCATTGCTCGTCGAGGTGGAGGTCGACATCGCCTCCGGCTTGCCGCAGATGGCGGTGGTCGGGTTGCCGGAGGGCGCCGTCAAGGAGAGCAAGGATCGCGTGCGCTCGGCGCTGAAGAACTCGGGCTACGAGTTTCCGCCGCGCAAGATCACCATCAACCTCGCCCCCGCCGACATCAAGAAGGAAGGCTCCGCCTACGATCTGCCGATCGCCCTCGGCATCCTCGCCGCCGGCGGCACGCTGCCGCCGGCAAAGCTGCGCGAGTACTCGATCCTCGGCGAGCTGTCGCTGGACGGGCGCGTCAAGTCCGTCCGCGGCGCGCTGCCGATCGCCGCCGCCGCCAAGGACAAGCAGCTGCGCGGCATCCTGCTGCCGCCGGACAATGCGGCGGAGGCCGCGGTGGTGCACGGCGTCGACATCATCCCCGTCGGCACGCTGGCCGAGGCCTTCGAGTTCTTGCGCGGCGAGCGTACGATCGAGGCGGTCAGCGTCGACCTGCACAGCGTCTTCGCCAATCGTACCCACTACGATCTCGACTTCAACGACGTCAAGGGCCAGGAGCACGTCAAGCGCGCGCTGGAAGTGGCCGCCGGTGGCGGGCACAACGTGATCATGGTCGGCCCGCCGGGTTCCGGAAAGACGATGCTCGCCAAGCGGCTGCCGACGATCTTGCCGGCACTGACGCTGGCGGAGGCCATCGAAACCACGCGCGTGCACAGCGTCATGGGCCTGATGGACGGCCACGCGCTGGTGGCGACGCGGCCGTTCCGCTCACCGCATCACACCATCAGTGACGCCGGCCTGATCGGCGGCGGCACCATCCCGAAGCCCGGCGAGGTCAGCCTGGCGCACCACGGCGTGCTGTTCCTCGACGAGCTGCCGGAGTTCCGCAAGAATGTCCTCGAAGTGCTGCGCCAGCCGCTCGAAGAGATGCGCATCACCATCTCGCGCGCCGTCGGCTCGATCACCTATCCGGCCAACGTCATGCTGGTCGCCGCCATGAACCCGTGCCCGTGCGGCTTCTACGGCGATCCGCAGAAGGACTGCACCTGCTCGACGCTGCAGATTCAACGCTATCGCGCCAAGATCTCTGGACCGCTGCTCGATGGGATCGACATCCAAGTCGAAGTGCCGGCGGTGCGCTACAAGGAGCTCGCCGACCAAGCGCCGGGCGAAAGCTCCGAGGGCATCCGCGCCCGCGTCGACCGCGCCCGCGAGGTGCAGCTCGAACGCTTCCGCGGCCGCAAGATCTTCTGCAACGCGCAGATGAACGCTCGCGACCTCAAGCGCTACCGCCGCCCCGATGCGGCGGCGGAAAAGCTCCTCGAAACCGCGATGACCAAGCTCGGCCTCAGCGCCCGCGCCTACACGCGCATCCTGAAAGTGGCACGCACCATCGCCGATTTCGACGGCCAGACGGACGTCGCCGCTGCGCACGTCGCCGAGGCGATTCAGTATCGGAGCCTAGACCGCTCGTTTCACTGAGCGGGCGTGTAAGATGGACCGCTCGTTTCACTAGCGGTCGTATGAGATAGACTGCTCGTTTCACTGAGGAAATCAACGGAAGAAGGAGGACACACGATGGCCACCCTGTATCGTCAACGCCCGCAAGGCAACCCGTATCGGCCGCCGCAGACGGCGCCGCGGACCGATCCACCGCGCACCGCGGCGCCGCCCGCACGGCGGCAAACCGAATCGGCTCCGCCGTCAAATTCTGCGGCGCCTGGTGCCGGCCGTCCGCCCACGCGGCACTCCGTCGAGCAGCTCGAGGTGTTCCAGCTGGCGCATCAGCTGGTGCTGCGCATCTACGACCTGACGCGCGGCTTTCCGCGCGAGGAGCAACTCGGCCTGAGCGCGGAGCTGCGGCGCACCGCCGCGTCGATTCCCGCGAACTTGGCGGAGGGCGCGGCGCGCCATGGGCGCGCGGCGTATCGCGAGTTTGTCGATGAAGCGCGCAGCGCCACGGCGGAGATACGCTACCACATGATGCTGAGCCGGGATCTCGGCTACGTCCCGCCGGCGGCGCACGCGGAAATCGACGGCGACTACGACCGCGTCGCCCGCATGCTCACCAAGCTCGGGCAAGCGCTCAAGGAACCCTGAGCCGGTTTCCACGGCGGTCGAATCGACGCGCGCGACAAGGCATGCGGGGACATGTCAGGCTCGCCGCGGAGGCAGAAGCCGCGCGTAAGCAGCCCGCACGTGCGCCATCACGTGGAGAAGCTGGTCGGGCTCGATGATCGGTGACTCGAGGTATCCGTCAGCACGATCGGGTCAATGCGGCGCCAGCCACGGCGGAAGCTGATGCAATCGGGCACGCGGCCGTGAGCGTCGAAGCGACGCATCGGCCGCTTCGGCGGTGCCGCCGCCGAGGAAACTGTGCAGACCACGCTGACACTGTTTGCCGGTGCGCGCCGACAGCAGGATGTCGATCCATGGCGGCACCGTGCCGCCGTTCCGGTGGGCCGCGACGCCGGCGATGGCTTGCAGATAGAGCGAGGCTGCAGATGGCGCCGGCGCGGTAATCGGATCGGCGGCCGGCGGTGGCCGCTCGACGAGCGCACGACCGACGCATACGTCCAGCGCCTCGTTGAACAGCTGCTCGCTATTCATACCCTCCAGCACCGCGACCGGCTTGTTGTCCGCCGGAGTCTCCCAGCGAGCCAGGCTCCGGATCGGAAGGACAAGGCCGCCGCCCAGCAACAAGAGCAGCACAACCCGGCGCGCCCCGCACGGTCCTATCTTTCGTTTCATCGACGTGCCCGCAGCGCATTGTAATCAACCGTCTCGAATATTCCATCGGAACCTGCACCTTCGTCGCCGGCCTCTGTCCCCGGGTCGTCAGATCGTGGTACATCTCAACCCGTCATGGCCTCGCAAAGCGCTCAGGGGCAGACGGCGCTCGAAGGGGTGCCGGCACGCGAGATTTCACTCTCATCCGCGCTGGGGCTCTTGTTGGTGTCGGGGGCGCGGCGGCGACGGCGCTGGGTGCAGATCGTGCTCTACAAGGCCTTCGCCGAGCTGCGCTTCGACGCCGAGCGCTACTACATCGGATACTTGTGGTGGGTGGTGGAGCCGATCATCGAGATGGCGGTCTACTATGTGGTCTTCGCCGAGCTGCTGCACCGGTTCACGGAAGATTTCGTCGCCTTTCTGCTGTGCGGGCTCGTCGCCTGGCGTTGGTTCTCCGCAACGCTACTGAAGGGATCAACGGCCATCGTGACCAACCAGGCGCTGGCCGCGCAAGTGTTCGTCCCGAAGGTGCTCTTCCCACTCATCACGATCGTGGTCAATACGGTGAGGTTCACCATCGTGCTGGTGCTGCTGATGGTGTTTCTGAACCTGCGCGGCATGAGCATCACGTGGTGGTACATGGTCATTCCGCCGCTGATGGTGGTGCAGCTCTTGTTCGTGGCCGCGGCCACGATCCTCGCGGCAGCCGTGGTGCCGTTTTTGCCGAGCCTGGAGGTCGTACTCGACACCGGGTTGAAGATCGGAGTCTTCCTGTCCGGCGTGTTCTTCGACGTCGGCACGCTCGACGCGTCATGGCGGTGGTGGCTCTCCTTGAACCCCATGGTGCCCTTATTGGAGGCGTGGCGGAATGTACTGATGTACCACCGCGCGCCGCAGTGGGGAGTGCTTGCAATCATCGCGGCGGCGTCGGTGCCCGGCATCCTGGCCGGTCGCGCCATCATACGTCGCTACGAGTACGTGTATCCCAAGCTTACGTCATGACCCAATTGAGCCCTGATGCGCTCGCGGTGGCGCGGCCTGGGTCGTTGCTCATGTCGCTCCGCAACGTCGGCGCGTGCTACTGGCGACGCGGCCGCATCGGCTACGGGCGCACGCGCGCCTTCTGGGCATTGCGCGACGTTTCGTTCGATCTCTACCACGGCGAGGTGCTGGGCGTGATTGGTCGCAACGGCGCCGGGAAGAGCACGCTGCTGCGGCTGATCGCCGGGATTCTGCAGCCCGACCGCGGCACGATCACCAGGTTTTCGCCGCAGATTGCGTCGTTGCAGACGATGCAGGTGGGCTTCGCCGATCATCTCACCGGGCGGGAAAACGCGATCCTTAGCGGCATGCTGCTCGGTCTCACGTATCGGCAGGTCCTCGAAGCCCTCGACGACATCATCGCCTACTCCGAGCTGGGCGAGTTCATCGATGAGCCGCTCTCGGTGTATTCGAGCGGTATGCGCGCCCGGCTAGGTTTCTCGGTCGCATACTTTGCCGATCCTGACATCATTCTGCTCGATGAGGTGTTGGGCGCCGGCGACGCCGAGTTTCGCGCCAAGTCGGAAGCGTCTATGCGCGAGCGCATCCGTTCGGACCGTACCGTCGTCCTCGTCTCGCACATCGCCGAGACGGTCCGTGATCTCTGCGACCGCGCGGTGCTCATCGACGCCGGCGTCAGCATCGCCGAAGGCGATACGCCCGACGTGTTGGCCCGTTACTCGGCTCTCGCGAAGAGGCCGCATCCGCATAGCGACGCCGCTCGCCCGTCCGATTGACCGCACTCGTGCGAATGGCGTAAGGGGCAGCCGCTGCCCGACCACGAAAAGAGAGGGATTCACAGAAGTGGCGCACTCCGACTGTCTCCTGACGGTGGTCATCCCCGTCTACAACGCCGGCGAGTTCTTGCCTGAAACTCTCGCCTCCGTCGAGCAGCAGACGCTCGACAAGGAGCTGTTCGAAGTCATCGTCGTGGACGACGGCTCGACGGATGGGCCGACGCTGACGTTGCTGGACGATATGCGCAACGGGATGCACCTGCCGGGCGTCGCCACCACCGTGTTGCGTCACGACAAGAATCGGTCCCTCGCCGAAGCACGGAACACCGGCGTGCGCGCGGCGCGCGGCCGTTACATCTGCTTGCTGGACGCCGACGATCTCATCGCGTTCGACTACCTCAAAAAGGGCTTGCTATTGCTGGAGGCGAGTTTCCCTCGCGCCGGATGGATTTACCCGGCGGTGCGCAAGTTCGGCCACGTCAACAAGCTCGACGAGGCGCCGGAGTTCAGCGCCTATCAATTGTTTCGTCGGAACCATTGCGGCTCCGCCTGCATCATTCGCAAGGCGATGTGGGAAAGCATCGGCGGACAGCGGCATCGCATCGTCTACGATGACGTGGGGTGGTTCGAGGACTGGGACTTTTGGATACGGGGCATGGCCGCCGGCTGGTACGGCATTCCACTCCAGGAGCCGATGCATCTCTATCGGCAGCATTTGCGCAGCCTCATCACCCGTGACCGCGTCGCACTCCGTCTGACGAACTATCTCGTGCACTGGTACAACATTCCGAACCTGCCACGGATCCGACGGGCACAGAGAAATCATGCGCTGGAGCTGAAAGCCGGACGCGTCGGCAGCCCCACGCGGCTCACGCTGCGCGATCTGCCGAATCGGCTGGCGGGGCGGGCCATAGCGCTCGAGAGCGAGCGCGGTGTGGCGCTGTTCCCCTGGACCATGCTGGTGCGCGCGGCCGTCGCGCCGCGGCGGTTCATCGACCGCGTGCTCAGGACCCGTGTGTTGCCGACGCGCGCCGAGCTGTTGTGCGGCTTCGAGTCGAAGCCGAGTTGGACGCCGCCGGCAGACGCCCTCGCGCCGGTCGACAACCGCCGCACGATCCTGTTCGCGCACAACTGGTGGCGCATCGGCGGCGCACAACGGGTGCTGCTCGACTGGATGTCCGCGGCGCACGGCGTCGATGGCGTGCGCGTCGTGGAGGTGGTGGAACGCACCGGGTCGCGCGCGGTGCCGGCGAACGGCAACGGAGCGCAAGAGGCGGGGCTGCGTGAGGACTTCGCCGCGCTGGCACACGAGCAGCACGCCCTCGACCGTCTGCCCGACAATCCGCTCACCGCGCTGCGCTACTGCTGGGAGCTGCTCCGGCTCGAACGGCCGCGCGTGCTGTTCATTATGAGCAACCCCTTCTTCTACGTGCTGGCGCCGTTCATCAAGCAATGTTTCCCACAGACGACGATCGTCGATCTCCTGCACTGTGAGGACAACGACAATCCGGGCTGGTTCGGGACTGCGTACGAGTACCAGCAGGCGCTCGACGGTCGTATCGTTATCAGCGACTACTGGAAGCACGTGCTCGTCGAACGCTACGGCGAGGATCCCCAAAAGATCCGCGTGGCCATGAACGGCGTCGACGTCAGCCGCTTCGATCCGCAGCAATACGACCGGGAAGAGCTGCGCCACCGCGCCGGCATCGACGCGCGCAAGTGCGTGGTAGCCTTCATCGGACGGCTCGACCCGCAAAAGGGCCCCGAAACGTTCCTGGAATTAGCCGCGCTCATGCAGGATGACAATGACTACGAGCTCATCATGGTTGGCGACGGCGCGCTCGCGAGGGTCGTGCGTGAACGGGCCGGAGCCTTGTCGAACCTGCGCCTGTTCGGTGAGGTGCAAAACACCGCGCCATTCTATGCGCTCGCGGATGTGGTCGTCTGCCCGTCGGTGTACGAGGGCCATCCTCTCGTCGGCCTCGAGGCGGCTGCCATGAACGTCCCGGTTGTCGCCACGAATGTCGCGGGCTTCCGCGAACAGTTGCGCGACGGCGGCTTTGGAATCTTGTACCAACAGCACTCATCACTCAAGGACGCGCTGACGCTCAGCACCATTCTGCGCGGGAATCGCTTCCGATGGGAGGAGCTTGGCAGGCGCGGACGCACGTTCGTGACCGAGCATTACGACATCCGGACGCAACGCGGCGCCTACCGCGACATCCTGGAGGAGCTACTACGCTCGGACGCCTCGCCACCGGCCACAGCACGGCCCGACGCGACCTCGCCCGCCCCTGTAGCGCCAAACGATGGCAGGCCGGCGCCGGCTGGCACAGGGGAGCTTCAATCCCGCCGTCAACTGCCTTGGCAGATCGGATCAGACGACGGCGCGCCGGCGCAAGGTGACGCCATCACCGACGCCGAGCTTATCCGCGCCTATGCGCGCGCCAAGCATCTTCGCCACGTGTGGGTCTATAGCGTGGGAGGCCGCTGCTCGAGCACGGCCCTGCAGCGGCTACTCAATTCCAGCAACGAAATTTGCATCTTTGGCGAGCCCTGGGGAGCAGTGAACACGCTGCTCAAAGCGATCAGCACGTTGGAGGGCTTGGACACCGAGCGTCGTCGAACGCTCACCGCGGAGCATTACCAGCTGCTGGTCGACTCGTTTGCCCGAGGGCGGCACGACCGCTTCTATTCCAACGCATTCCGGCCGCTCGACGACACGCTGCTGATCCTCAAGGGTACACTTGCCAACTTGCTCAGGCCCGTCAACGGTGCGCGGCGGTTCGGCTTCAAGGACATCAGCTCACCGGGTGAGGTCGAGGTGATCAAGACGCTGCACAGGACCTTTCCCGCGAGCCAGACCCTCTTTCTCTTTCGCGACCCTCGTTTGCAGTGGAAGTCCGTGCGAGGTGCCCGCTGGTTCCCCTATTCGGATAACCTCACAGACTTCCTCGAAGTCTACGAGCGGATCTCGACGCACTATTTGCGCTTCGCCGGTGAGCTCCAGCAGCCTCATTTCGTCGAGAACCAGGATCTCTTCGATCGCGGGAAGGTTCTCGCTCTCGTGCGGTTCCTCGGTGTCGGCGCTATCGACGAAACCCTGATCGGGCTCACCGTGTCTTCAGAAGGGGAGACTGCCTCCGACGATGCCGCCGATGTCCAAGCGATCGAGGATTCGGCTGCCTATCGCAACTACGTGACGATGTGCGAGCTGGCAGAGCGATTCTTCGGGTCGCTTGCGAAGTGATGCCAACCTCGTCGCTTTTACGTAGTCATTTCCTCGGCAGCCCAGCAGTCGGTATCACAGCGGTTCCCCGGCAGACACACCCCACCGCATTATCCTGAACCTTGTAAAATCTGAGTCCGCGCACTCCCGTGGCTTGTGGGTCGACGCACTGCGCTAGGCATGCGGTGCGCGTCGGATCCGCGTAGCTCGACTGCAAAGACGAGAAGGCAGGTATGAAAAACCGCGCGGCCCACTCCGCGCCGAAGGCGGAGAGTTTCCCGCCGTAAGCAAGGCCATACACATTGTACGGCGGGGGCGCCACGAACACCGCTGAAATTCTCGCCTTCGCGGCGTAGGACTCGATTTGCCGCAACACATCCACGTCGCGCCGAAAGAGCGTGACGTACTCAGCCGAGTTGACCCTCGCAATCGACGTATATCCGGCCACGATGAGCAGCAACGGGCATAGTGCCACCGCAGCGCTCATCCGCAGGGCCGCCAGCGCCATGTCCAGCTCGTTCCACGCCCACGATGAGCAGGGGCGCGAGATACATTACCCGCCATGTCGGCCAGTTCTCTGCCGTGAGCAGCACACCCGCATAGGGCGTGACAAACGCCGTCGACAGTATCAGCACGGAGGCCGCCGCGCGGCGTGCGGACCACAAGGGGCACCGGCGCACCACGGCCGCCGTTACCGCCAGCACCGTGAGGATCAGCAATCCGATGTGCAACCCCGAGAGCCAACGCGGATAAAAATGTGGCGACGCCAGGAACAGCTCGTTCAGTTTCCAGAGGTAGCCGAGCTTGCCGGGCACGTCCGTGGCAAACCGGACTCGTTGACCCGCACGAAAATGAGCGATGGCATAGCTGACGACGCCTCCGAGCGCATAGGCGAGACAGGTCGTCATCAGTCTCCGGCACTGCGCGCGCCACTCTATCCTGGCCTGCATGGCCATGAGCGCAGATGCGAGAAGCTGTACGACCAGTCCGGCGAACGCCGCGGCTTGGTTGAACAGCATCCCTGCCGCAATGGCGCACACGCCGGCGGCCGTCGCCAGTAACGGCCGCCGCCGTGTGTACTGAATGAACCACATGCCGACGACGGCACAGAACGCGGCGAGCAGATAACCGGCCGCGCTGCGCCAGAGAACGGCATCCGTATTGAACGGCCAAAGCAGGAACGGAAGCACCGACAGGACGGCGCCCCATGTTCGTCGCTGTCGCCATAACACCATGGCCACGACGGTGCCGACGGCGCAGTGGACACCCCCCTGGAACACTCGGAGCGCGATGTTCTGCCACGTCCGATGCGGATTCGCGTCAATCAAGAACGTGAGCTCCCACAGCACCTCCAACGGGCGCCCGAGCGACAGGACATGCGGAATGTCTCGCCACGGGTCGCCAAACTTGTCAAAGTCGTCCCAGTACCACCACGCGGTGGTCAGCGCCGGCCAATTGGCGAACCCCCAGACGACAACGAACAGTGTCCAGACGGATGCGAAGAACAAGGCGCCATGGTCTGCCACACCACAGCCGCGACGCTCACTGGGGACATGGCTGTGAGCTGCATTCACCATATCAGTCGTGCGGCGCGCGAGCGGGATCAATTCCCCACACCGCCAGCGTTGCTTGCGCCAAGGCATCGAGGCCGAATCGTTCGCGAATGAAGGCCGGGCCGCACTGCGCCGCGGCCGCACGCCACTCCGGATGATCGAGGGCCCATAGGATCCGCTCCACGAAGTGCTCGACCGTCGGCGGGTCGACCAGCAACCCTGAGGTGCCGTCCTGGACCGCCTCGGGGACGCCGCCCACGGCGCTGCACACTACGGGTACTCCGCAGGCCTGGGCTTCGAGCACGGCGTTGCAGAGGCCTTCAAAGCGCGACGTCAGCAGCATCACATCCATCATCCGGTACCAGGGTGCGACGCGCTCGACCGCGCCGGTGCAGTGGAAGCGGCCCTCGATCCCGTGTGCACGCGCACAGTCCTCGAGACGCTGCCGCAACGGACCGTCGCCCACCCACACGAAATGCGCATCGGGGCGCGCCGCGCCGGCGCGCGCCGCCACCTCGATCCACAGCTCCGGATCCTTTTGCGCGGCGACGCGCGCCACCAACCCCACCACGCTGGCACGCACCGGGATGCCGAGCCGCGCACGCAACGCGGCCGACTCTCCCGGCCGTTCCTCAAGATCTGAAACATCGACGCCATTGTAGATCACATGGAAGCGCGCCGGGTCGACGCCGATCCAACGCGCACAGTCCTCGGCAGCCATGCGGCTGATGTTGCAGAAGAGAATCTCCGGAAAACCTGCCAACCCTGCGAAGGCGTCTTTCATGTATCGGATCTGCTCCGCATAGGCTTGCGATTGCTCGAGCGACGCGTCGGGGTGCGTGTTGGCGAAGCGTAGCACGATTCTGGGTACGCCGGTCATGAGCCCGGCGAGGCTCGCCGCAATGGCGACCTCCGGACCTACCGCGTACACCACTGCCGGTCGCAGCACGTGCAGCTCCTGCGCCAACCAGAGCAGCTGATCGCGGACTCGCGCCGGGATGATCGTGCGAATCGTCGCCGCATAGGGTGCCAGTCCGGCGATCGCGGCCGGATCCGAAGGGATTGGGATGTCCGCGCGACAACGTATCTGCAGCGGTAGATCCGCCAGACGGGGCAGAAAGAAATCCTGCCCTCGTACCGGGTCGAGCGAGTGGATCAGCAGCAGCGGCGTGTCGATGTCGTAGCGGGCGCTGAGCAGGCGCCGCAGCAGGTTGACGAGCTGGCGCTCCACGCCGCCGCACACGAGATGAGGCGCGACCAGAACGACCCGGCCGCGAACGGGATTTGGGTGGGGCCGTGCGCGCCGATCCCCAAGGCGCGCCGTGAGCCGCTCGATCGCCTGCTCCGGCACGCGGAGCAGGTCGCGTTCCTGCAGCGGGACATCGCCGGGAGCTCGCTCGACACCGAGCGCGGCGAACGTGGCCTCCACCTCGGTCAGGAGCCGGGCGACGTCCGCGTCCTGTGCTGCCAGCGCCCGCGCCTGCCGGAGCCAGTAATCCGCCCGGTCGACATATCCGTACTGAAGCAGATGCCGCGCCAACGCCAGCTTGGCGTGGTAGTCGTTCGGATCCGCATCGACCGCCCGCAGCAGGTGCGCCTCCGCGTCGGCGGGCCGATTTAACGCATCAAGCATGCGGCCGAGTGCGCGCCACGCGGCGGCGTTGCGCGGCAGCTGCTCGGCTGCCTCGTTGTACACGACCTCTGCCTCTTGCCGGCGGCCGAGCTGTCGCAAGGTCTGCACGATGCGGACCCACGCCTCGGCTTGCGTGGGGGCACGGCGGCGGACTTCGGTGAACAACGCCAGCGCCTCTTCCAACTGCCGCAACTGCAACGCGGCGATCCCGCACATCAGGACGGCGTTCACATCATCCGGGTCGAGACGCATGACCGCCCGCCACGCGTGCTGCGCATCCGGCCAGCGCTGTTGACGCTGGGAGATCCGTGCGAGCGCGCGCTGCGCCTCGACGACATCAGGCTGACGGCCTACCACCGCGCGCCAGACCGGCTCGGCTTCTTGCCAGCGCTCCGCCCGCAACAGAGCACGCCCGCACTGCACGAGCTGCGAAAGTGCAACGGCGCCTTCGCAGCCGGAGTCCGCTGTTCCGGCGTACCAGCACCGCACACGCCTGCGGAGCAACCGGGCGAATCGGGACCCGATCATCTCGCTCCGCTCCGTGCGCTTCTCAAGGCACCTGGCGACGCTGCACCGGCGGCGGCGATTCGATCTCGGCAGCCGACAGCCAGCGGCCCTCCGCTTGCATTGCCGCGTACAGCTTGCAGCGTGTGCAGGGGATATCCGCACGCGCCGGGTTGTGGCCCGTGAGCATCTGACGGGCGTAGCTCATCCGCTCGCTGTTCAGGCTAGCCTCCAGGCCGTCGTGAAAGGCGTTGCCGAAGTCGCCCCAGTAGTTGACACAACAGCCGAGCACGCGGCCGTCCCAGTTGATTTGCGGGGAAACCCACAGCTGCGCGCAGGTCGAGCGCGCGAGCTCCACCCCGTGCGTGCGTCGATACTCCTCTCGGTCGGCTACACCCGCCCCGCTCTCGCGCGCAATCAGTTCGCGATCCGTGACCGGAGAGAACACGCCCGTATCGTACATATCGCCCCACGAGAGCATGACACAGAAATCCATGTGCAGCTCCGCCGCCAAGCGTCGAGCGGTGGCGATCTCATGTTGATTGTGGCCGAAGGCGACGAATTGCCAGACTAGGCGAGGGAGCGCTGATCGGTACCGTGCTTTGAAGCCGTTGAGGGTACGGACGTTCTCGATGACACGCGCAAAGCTGCCGCGCCGGCGGTACACGCCGTACACGGCTTCGGACGCGCCGTCGATCGAGCAAACCAGGCGGCGAAACTTGAACTTCACCAGCGCTTCGAGCACCTCCTCCTTGACCGTATTCAAGTTCACGCCGTTGTTGGCGCGCAATGCGACCCCTTGGCGGTGCGCATACTCGATGATCGCGCGCAAGTCCGGATTCAGAAAAATTTCACCCCAGTTCGACAGCTCGATGTCGGCCAACCACGGATTGTCATCGATCAGGCGCTTGAAGTCCTCGAAGCGCAGAAAGCCGGTACCGATGCCCTTCCCGATTCTCCCATCCGTGGTTGGACACGACGGGCAGCGCAGCTGACACGCGGTCGAGGCTTCCAGGCGAATACGTGCCGGCGTTATCGTCGCTGCGGCATCCAAGTTCGTCGGCCCCGGTCGCCCCGCCCCGCGACTAACGCCCCACAGCTTTAAGGTCGCCTGCGCCAACGCAGCCAGGCCGAACTTCTGGCACACAAACGCCCGCCCTGCCTGGGCAGCGGACGCGCGCCACTCCGGATGATCGAGGACCCACAGGACCCGCTCCGCGAAGTGCTCGACTGTCGGCGGGTCGACCAGCAACCCTGATGCGCCGTCTTGGAATGCCTCCGGTACACCGCCCACGGGGGGACACACCACGGGCACGCCGCAGACCTGTGCTTCCAGCACCGCATTGCAGAGACCTTCGAAGCGTGAGGTCAGCAGCAACACGTCCATGAGCCGGTACCAGGGGGCAACGCGCCCCACCGCCCCGACACAGTGAACGCGGCTTGCAAGCCCGCGCACCCGCGCGTCGTCCTCGAGAGGCTGCCGCAACGGGCCGTCGCCCACCCACACGAAATGCGCATCGGGGTGCGCCGCGCCCACCCGCGCCGCTACTTCCATCCACAGCTCCGGATCCTTTTGCTCCCCGACGCGCGCCACCAGCCCCACGACAGTGGCCGGCGCCGGGATGCCCAGCCGCGCACGCAACGCCGCCGACTCCCCCGGCAGTTCGTCCAGATCAGAAACATCGACGCCATTGTGGACCATCTGGAAGCGGTCTTGCCAGCGCTGCGCCTGCAAGAGCGCACGCCCGCGCTGCAGGAGCGGCGAGAGTAGCGCGTGATCGTTCTTCACTGGCCAGCCTTGCCGGCGCGGCAACCGCGCGCACACGCGCTGTAGGTACCGGGACCCGATCATCTGGCTGCGGTTTTCGACGCACGGCCGGGGCGTGTCAAGCGGCCGGGTGGATGGCCTGTGCAGATCGGCGATGCCGTGGTACGCTCCCGCGCAATGGGCGTCAAGACCGACTCGGCGTCGCCGCGCTCCGTGGTGAACCCAGTCGAGCAGCGGCAGCACCCTGACCGTTCGTGGATTGGCTCCGCGTGGAGGCGCGTCCAGCGCGAGGTCCGCGGGGTCCGGCACCGCATGATCCTGGAGCCCGTGCGCGACCTCAGCGCCACGACCCACGCGTACCGTGTGACCGGTCCGCATCCGGAGTTTCGGCTGCGCTCACATCGCGGCGCACCTCCCTCCGGGTGGGTGGCGTTTGCATACCAGTGGCATGGCGGGAAGTCACCGAACCGGCTCGCCGTGTTGGTCGATACCGAGGCGGCGCAGCCCGAGCGCTATCTGCTCCCTGCGTGTCACCCCAGCGCCCCCGTGATGCTGCACCTCCCGTCGTGCGTGCACGGCATGCGCTTGCAGCCGCCCGCGAGTGTCGATCATTTTGAATTCGGGTCGCTCCAGATCATCGAGCTGGGCGCCACGCAGATGGCCCGCGGGCTGCTCCGCCCGTATGGCCACGCCGTGTTTCACGAGCCGGGGATGGTGTGGCACTTCTGCCGCCGAGGACTGGAAGTATTGCTCGGTCACGGCTTTCGTGAGCTGCAAGCGACGTTGACGCTGCGTTTCACGCGCCGACCCGAGCAGCTTTACAGCGAGTGGGTGCGCCGTTACGACACGCCCAACGCGGGCGACGAGTCGGCAGCCCGCCGGCAGCTGACGCAGCTGCGCCTGCGGCCCAGCTTCACCGTCATTGTGTATCTCGATGACCGCCACATAACTGACTTCGTGCCCGCGCTGCGTGCGCTGCAGAACCAGTGGTATCCGGATTGGGAGCTAGTCCTCGTCGCGGCCCCATCGCTACCGGATGACGCCCGCGCCGCCGTCCGGCGACTGAGCAGTGCAGATGCGCGCATTCGGCTCGCGGAGGCGGCGGCACCGTCGAACCCGTGCGACGCCATGAATCAAGCCCTCGTCCATGCAACCGGCTCGTTCTGCGCGCGCATGGACGCGCAGACGGTGCTCGCGTCGCACGCGCTGCTTACCATGGCCATCGCGTGCGACGCCCATCCCGACGCGGCCATGCTCTATAGCGATGAAGATCGCATCGATAGCGATGGCCGGCGGCATACTCCCGCGTTCAAACCCGATTGGAATCCCGATCTGCTCTGCAACCAACCGTACATCGGCCAGCTGGCCCTCTATCGGACCAGCCTGCTCCGTGATTTGGGAGGTTGGCGCGCCGGCCGCGATGGTCTCGAAGATTGGGATCTGGCGTTGCGAGCCAGTGCGGTGATCGCGCACACGCAGATCTGCCATCTTCCGCATGTGCTTTGTCACCAGCGGCGCGAGGCGGCGGCCGGCGCCGCCGACGTGACCATCAACGGTGAAGCTACCCGACGCATCCTCGCTGAGCATCTCGAACGTCTCGGGGTCGCCGCCGAGGTCAGCAACGGCACCGACGGCGGCGTGCGTATTCGCTACGCGCTCGGCACGCTGCCACCGCTGGTGTCGATCATCATCCCGACGCGCAACGGCAAGCCCTTGTTGCAGCGCTGTGTAACCGCGTTGCGCGACAAGACCACGTACGGCAATCTCGAGCTGTTGATCGTCGACAACCGGTCCGACGATCCCGCCACCCTCGCATATCTGAAGCAGCTGGAGGCGCAGCCGAACGTGCGGGTGCTGCGGTTCGATCAGCCGTTCAACTTTTCGGCGGTCAACAACTTCGCCGCCGCGCAGGCCCGCGGTGCCATTCTCGCGCTCCTGAACGACGATATGGAAGTGATCACGCCCGATTGGCTTTCCGAGATGGCGGGTCATGCTCTGCGCCGCGAGGTGGGCGCCGTCGGCGCCAAGCTCTACTATCCCGACGGCCGCATTCAGCACGCCGGCGTGGTCCTCGGTCTGGGCAAGCTGGCGGGGCATGCCTACCGTGGCCTGCCGGAGCCCGATGCGGGGCCGAATGTCCGCACATCCATGGTGCATGACGTGTCGGCGGTCACCGGTGCGTGCCTGGTGTTGCGCGCCGAAGTCTATCACGGGGTGGGAGGCCTCGACGTCGATCTCCCGATTGCGTACGGCGACGTCGATTTCTGCCTCCGTCTCAGCGCGCGGGGGTATCGCATCGTGTGGACGCCGCACGCGCAGCTCTACCACTGGGAGTCCGCAACGCGGGGGCTCGATCATAGTCCAGACAAAGTACGACGGTTGCGGCGCGAACAAGCCTTGATGCAGCGGCGCTGGGGATCGGTGTTCGACACCGACCCCGCGTACAATCCGAATCTCACGCTTGCCGCGCCCGGATTCGCGCCGGCGTTCCCGCCGCGGGTCGCGAAACCATGGGCGCGGTGCTAGGCGCCGCCGATGACTCGGGCGATCAGTGCCTGTGCCTCTTCTTGGATTTGCCGCAGATGCGGCGGTCCGAGGAAACTCTCGGCGTAGAGCTTGTACACGTCCTCGGTGCCCGAGGGCCGCGCGGCGAACCATCCGTTGGCGGTGCTCACCTTCAGGCCCCCGATATCCGCGCCGTTCCCCGGCGCGGTGGTGAGCATGGCTTCGATCGGCTCGCCCGCCAGCTGCGTGGCGTGTACGGCTTGCGGTGTGAGGCGCTTGAGGGCGGCCTTCTGCTCGGGTGTCGCTGGCGCATCGATGCGCGCGTACGACGGTTCTCCGAGCTCCTGCGTCAGCGCGTGGTAGAGTTCGCCCGGGTCGCGGCCCGTCTGCGCCACCATTTCCGCCGCCAACAGTCCGAGGATGATGCCGTCCTTGTCCGTCGTCCATACCGTTCCGTCGCGCCGCAGGAACGACGCACCGGCACTCTCCTCACCGCCGAAGCCGAGCGAGCCGTCACGCAAGCCGTCGACGAACCACTTGAAGCCGACCGGAACCTCGAGCAGCCGGCGGCCCAGCCGCCCGGCGACGCGGTCGATGATGCGGCTGCTCACCACGGTCTTGCCTACCGCGGCATCGCGCCGCCAGCGATCGCGCCGGCTGAACAGGTACGAGACGGCGGCCGCCAGATAGTGGTTTGGATTCAATAGCCCGGCGCTGCGCGTGACGATGCCGTGACGATCGGCATCGGTATCGTTGCCAAAGGCGACATCGAAGCGATCGCGCAGCGCGATCAACCCGGCCATCGCGTAGGGCGACGAGCAGTCCATGCGGATCTTCCCGTCCCAGTCCACGCTCATGAAGCGGAACGTCGGATCCACCGCGTCGTTCACCACGGTGAGGTCGAGGCCGTAGCGTTCCGCGATCGGTGCCCAGTAGGCGACGCCGGCGCCGCCGAGCGGGTCCACGCCGACGCGCACGCGCGCCTCGCGAATCCGCGCCATATCAATGACCGCTTCGAGGTCGCCGACGTAGGCGCCGATGTAGTCGTGCCGGTGGGTCGTCGGCGCGCCGCGGGCGCGCGGATACGGGAGACGTTTGACGCCGCGCAGCTCATCCGCGATCAGCGCGTTCGCCGTGTCCTCGATCCACGTGGTGGCCTGCGTATCCGCCGGGCCGCCGTGCGGCGGGTTGTATTTGAAACCGCCGTCCTCGGGCGGGTTGTGCGATGGCGTGATCACGATACCGTCCGCGAGACCGGTGCTGCGCCCGCGGTTGTAGGTGAGGATCGCATGCGAGATCACCGGCGTGGGCGTGTAGCCGCCGTCGCGGTCCACCATGACTTCGACGCCGTTCGCCGCCAACACTTCGAGGGCGGTCGCGAAGGCAGGTTCCGACAGCGCGTGCGTGTCCATCCCCAAGAAGAGCGGCCCGTTCACACGTTGCTGGGCGCGGTACATAGAAATGGCTTGGCTCACGGCAAGGATGTGCGCTTCGTTGAAAGCCGTCTTGAAGGCGGAGCCGCGATGGCCCGAGGTGCCGAAGGCGACGCGCTGCTCACGCACGGCCGGGTCGGGCCGCTGGGTGTAGTACGCGGTCACTAGCCGGGCTGTGTTGACCAGCAGGGAAGGCGGCGCGGGCTTTCCGGCAAGCGGGCTCACCTGCATGATGTGCATTGGTGACACACGCCGGAGCGAATCTCAACGCCGCCCCCGTCATCGGTGCGAGCCGCGACGACGCGCCCGGCCGACGCAGCTCAGCACGCGACGCGACGCCCCGCCCCGCCGCCTGCCGGAGAATTCAGCCGCCTCTCAGGCCGGAGGACCCGCGACCGCGGCACACTCCAGCACCGAAGCGGAAGGCCCCGTGTGCGGTGCGCAGTGGCGCTCCCGTGCACCGACGTACGCAGCGCGCGGGCGGATCAAGCGATCCTCCGCCGCCTGCTCCAAGACGTGCGCCGTCCAGCCGCCGGCGCGGGCCACGGCGAACGTCGGTGTGAACAGCTCGACGTCCAAGCCGACACCGTGCAGCAGCAGCGCCGTGTAGAACTCGACGTTGGTTTACAGCCGGCGACCCGGCTTGAGCTCGTGCAACACCCGCAGGACGACGTCCTCGACGCAACGCGCGTCGTCGTACAAGCGGGGATCGCTGGCCCGATCGAACAGGCGGGTGGCGGCCACCCCCAACACCTCGGCGCGGGGGTCACGCACTTTGTACACGCGGTGGCCGAACCCCATGATGCGTGCGCCGCTGCTCACGGCGGCGCGGCTCCAGTCTTCGGCTTCCACAGCGCTGCACCGCCCGCTGCGCGCGGCGCAGCGCCGAATCTCGAACACCATGTCGAGCGCCGGGCCGGGGGCGCCGCCGTGGAGCGGCCCTTTCAAGGCGCCGACGGCGCCGACCAGCGCCGACACTATGTCCGAGCGCGTGCTGGCGATGATCCGCGCCGTAAAGGTCGAGGCGTTCATCCCGTGATCGACGACGGTGTTCAGATACGTCTCCAGCGCCCGCGCCACCGCGGCGTGCGGCTCCGTACCGCTCAGCATGTAGAGATAGTTCGCGGCATGTCCCAACCCGGGATGCGGCGTGACCGGCTCCTGCCCCTGCCGGAGCCGCCAGTACGCGGCAACGATCGCCGGGAAGCGGGCCACCAGCGCGACGGCGTCCTGCAAGCGCGCGGCGGCGCTCGCAGACGGGTCCGCCGCCCGCAGCGTGGCGACGCCCATCCGCAGCGCGTCCATGCACGGCACGCGGTCCGCTGCCGCCGCCCGCAAGAGCGTCAGCGTCGCCGCCAGCAGCTGCCGTTGCGCCGCGAGCGCCGCGCGCACAGCGCCGTACTCCGCGGCGGTCGGGAAGCGGTCGTGCCAGAGCAAATGCAAGACCTCTTCGAAGCGTGCGTGCGGCGCCAGCTCCTCCACCGAAATGCCCCCGATGACCAGCCGGCCGCGCTCGCCGTCCACTTCGCTCAGTCTGGTCTCCGTCACCACAACGCCTTCGAGCCCACGTGCAATCGTCGTCATATCCTGCCCTCCGAGTGGTTACGGGACGGATGCTGCAATGATCTCTCAATACTGTCAATCTTGATTATCTGATCAATCTATTGAAAATCGAATCAACCTCATCTAGGGAACGCCGGAGCCATGGCAACCTTTCTGTCGGCCGAGCAGGCAGCGGCTGAGCTCGGGGTCAACGTCCCGACGCTGTATGCCTACGTCAGTCGCGGCCTGATCCGCTCGGAGGCGGCAGGCGAAGGACGGTCGCGGCGGCGGCGGTACCTTGCCGAGGACATCTGGCTGCTGAAGCGGCGCAAGGAGCACCGCCGCGACCCGGCGAAAGCGGCTGCGGAGGCCTTGCACTGGGGCTTGCCGGTGTTGGAGTCGCGGCTGTCCGTGATCCAGGGCGGGCGGCTCTATTACGGCGGGCGCGACGTCGTCGGCCTGGCGACGGCGTGCAGCCTCGAACAGGTCGCGTCACTGCTGTGGTGCGGCGATCTGGCGGCGCCGTTCCCCGACGACGTGATCGACCCGCTGCCTCCCGAGTGGAGCGCGCTGGCCCGCATGGCTGCGCGCCTGCCGCCGCTTGAAGGCTTCCAACTGGTGCTGCCCGCGGTGGCGGCGCACGACCCGTTCGCGTTCGATCTGCGCGCCGAGTCGGTGCAGCGCAGCGGCGCCAAGATCCTGCGTTTGCTCGCCGCGCTCGCCGCCGGCACGCGTCCGACGCGGGCGCCCGTGGCACAGGTGCTGCAGCGACGCTGGGCGCCGCACAAGCCGGATAGCGGCCTTGCTGCAAGCCGCGCTGGTGCTCTACGCCGACAACGGCCTGAACCCGTCCAGTTTCACCGCGCGTTGCGTCGCCTCGGCCGGCTCGACGCCCTACGCGGTGGTGTCGGCGGGTCTGGCGGCGCTGCAGGGCACGAAACACGGCGGCGCGTGCGAGCGCGCCCAAGGGCTGCTGCAGGAAGCGGGGGACGCACGCGGCGCGCACCGTGCCGTGGTCGCCCGTTTGCGCCGCGGCGAGAACGTACCGGGTTTCGGACACCCGCTCTATCCGGACGGGGATCCGCGTGGCGCGTTGCTGATGCGGCTCGTTGGCGAGCAGCGCCCGAAGTCACCGGAGGTGGCGCTGGCGGTGGCGCTCGCGGATGCGGTGCATGACCTGATGCACCAGCATCCGACCATCGACTTCGGCGTCGTGGCGTTGTGCCGCGCGCTCGAGCTGCCGGCCAGTGCGCCCTTGGCGTTGCTCGGCGTGGGTCGGGTCGTCGGTTGGATCGCGCACGGCCTGGAGCAGTATCGCGAGGGCCGCGAGATCCGCCCGCGCGCCCGCTACGCCGGCGAGCCGCCGCGCCCGGGATCGACGCACGAGCCGGGAGCGATCTGACACCGCCCCCGCTGACCCCATGCCGATATGCCACGGCGGAAAATATGGCACGCGCCACGCCGCGGAGCCGCTCGCGTAAGTGCCGCCACGCCGCGGCGCTGCACGAAACCGAACAGTGGGGCGTGCCCGGCGGTGCCGGTCGCACCGCGAATGGCCTGACGGAGATTCGCTCCCAGCGGCACGTTCGTTGCTGCAGAGGAGACGCGAATGGCGGCAAATGCCCAAAGGGTCGCGCGGGCGTCCAATTTCGGCCGTGCGGGAGAAGGAGCGAAGCCAATATTCCTTCTCCTGCGTTACGTATTTATCATAGCAGCGTCATATCTGCTGATATTCCAGGAGGGCGCACACCAGTTCCTTCCCGCCCGTGGCGTCATGATTGCCGCCGCCCTGGCGAGCAATGTTGCCCTGTCCTTCGTGCCCCAGCAGCTCGTCTTTTCCTGGTACGTTGAAGCGCCGGTGTTGATCGCGGACACGCTGTGGGTGTCGTGGGCGCTCTCGGCGACGGGGGTCACGGGGCAGGAGTTTTTCTTGTTGTATTTCTTCATCCTGTTTCTTGCCGGTCTCGGGGAGAGCTTGCCGATGGTGGTGCTCGGCAGCACCGCGGTAAGCGCGGCCAACATCTACTTCACCGCCGACGCGACGGTGTGGAGCGCAGCGCACTTGCTGCAAATCGTCTTCTTCTACACGGTGGCGTTGTTCTACGGGCACGTGATCGGCGAGATCAAACGCCAGCGCCAGCGCGCCAATCGCGGCTTCGCGTGGGCCAAGGAGCTGGAAGCCAAGGTGGCTGAGCGGACCGCGGAGCTGTCGAAGCTCTACAATCAGGCTTTGGAGTCCAGCCGTGCGAAGTCGCAGTTCGTCGCCAACGTCTCGCACGAGCTGCGGTCGCCGCTGAACGTCATCATCGGGTACGCGGAGCTACTGCTCGACCGCAACCGGCCGCCGACCCAGGAAGAGTGGGTGCAGATGACCGGGCGGATCCTCGAAGCCGCGCGCGAGCAAGCGCGACTCGTCGACGGCGTGCTCAACCTCGGAAAGGTCGACACGGGCGAGATGCCGCTCGAAAGCCGTCCCGTGCGGATCGACCGTTTCGTCACCTACCTCCGACATCGCAAGCGGCCGCGCCTGACGCCCGGTGTGGAGCTGCGCTGGGACGTCGCGTCGGACTTGCCGCTCATCGAGACCGACGCCGGCAAACTGACCGTTGTGCTCGACCATCTGATCAACAACGCGATCAAGTTCACCGCCAACGGCAGCATTACCGTGGCGGCGGCCAACCGCCCGGGCGATGAGCAGATCGAATTCCGCGTTGAGGATACCGGGCCCGGCATCGACGCGAGCCGCCTGCCGGAAATCTTCGAAGCCTTCCGGCAGCTGGACGGTTCGGCCACGCGCCGTCACGGCGGAGTCGGGCTGGGGCTCACCATCGTGCAGTCTTACGTCGGCTTGCTGGGCGGGGAGATCGCCGTACGCTCGAACGTCGGAATCGGAACGAGCTTCACCGTCATGCTGCCGTACCGCCGGTTGCAGGCGCCGCAGGCGGCAGACCCGGCCCGGGCCGGCACGTTGCCGACCGCGCCGCCGCTCTTGATCGCGGAGCGCTCGGCCCCCCCCTGTCTCAACGCCGGAGCCGTCCCCGCGGCGTCCGCCGCGGGCGGGCGCTGAGGCAGCGGTCAGCACCGCCCTCCTGAAGGGCCGCGAGTGAAGCGGCTCACGCTCGCCCTCTCACGGCGCGACGTTGCGAGCCATCCGCCCGCCGGCGGAACCGCGCTGCATGCGCGCCGCCGCATCCAGTGCCCACTCGCCCACGCCATCCAGCGCCTCGAATGCAATCAGGTTCCCCGCAGGGGTTTGCTCGCCGATCCGCCGTCCAGTTGAGGGTGCCATCGCGCCACGGCGTTGCTTGCGCCGGGTGATCGATTCTGATTTGGAGACGCGATGAGCGTGGTCTCGATGCTCGCCGCCGGCGGGGTCTGGCCCGCGGTGCCGGTGACCGGGTATCTGGTTTTCGCGCCCGCCCAGCGCGGCACCCGCACCGAGCCCCTTCCAGTTGTGACATCCTTGGCCTTGATGACCGTGGCGGGCCTTGCCGTGTGGTCGGTGCCACTGCTGGCCTCCGCTGTCGCTGGGGTCTACCGTCCCGGCTATCTCGGGCTGCTCGGTTGGGGCACGACGCTCGTGGGCGTGTGGCCGGTCGTGCGCGCGGGCAAGGTGTTCGCCCGCGCGCGTGTCCTCGCCCGTAATGACAGCGCTGTACGTCCTTCGGCCGCCTCTGCACCAGTCGCGCCGGCGAATCGCGCCCGGGAAAGGCAGTCCGCGTCTCGTCGGGTTGCCGGCAAGGGCAGAGGGAGTCAGGTGTCCCGGCAGCACGCGCGCAAGGCGTCCGCACGCGCACAGGCAGAGAGCCAAACCGCTGCACCAGCCAGCCGGTGGAGTACCATCGCCGCATGGGATTGGCTGCTGGCAGCGGGGCTCATCCTCGCCGCTGGGCTATATCTCGGGTTCCCGACAGAGAGCATCTACGGCGGCCGTGATGAGGGAGTGTACGCCAGCCACGCCATCTACCTGGCGCATCACGGCAGGCTCGATGTCCCCTATCCCTGGCCGGAAGATCTGCGCGCCACTTTCTCGGATGCCTGGGATGGGTTTCCGGGTTTCTATGAGACCCAACCGACTATGACGGTACAGTTCGGCCATCTCTTCCCCGTATGGATGGCGCAGGCATTCGCCAGCCTCGGGCCTCACGGCCTGTTCCGCCTGAATGCGGTGTTTGCCCTGTTGTCCTTGGCCGTCTTCTACGGCCTGTGTCGGACCGTCGTGGCCAAGCCGTACGCGGTGGTGGCGACGCTTTTCTTGGCGCTCAATCCGAGCCAGCTGTGGATGGCCCGCATCACACTTGCTGAGATTTTCACCCAACTGTGGATATGGTCCGGCCTCTTGCTCCTGCTACAGGCCCGCAGAGAGGACCGCCGCTCGCTGGCCCGCTGGGCGGGTGTTTTTCTCGGTCTGTCGGCACTGGTGAGGTTCGACGGCCTGCTCCTGATTCCGCTGCTGCTTCTCTCGCACCTGACGACCAGAATCGTCGAGGAACCACCGGGCACGTCCGCCTCCGTGTGGCGCGCTCTCTATCAAACGGTACTGCCGGTGTATGCGGTGGCATTCAGCTATTACGTGCTGGTCAGCACGCCTTACTTCCATGACCTGTCGAAGTTCTACGTGCGCCAGCTCGCCGTCAGCAGCGCCATCGCCCTGTTGCTCTTGCTTGCGTCAACCGCCGGCGTGGTGAAATTTGTGCGCCGGTGGCTCACGGGTCGGACGGCTCTCGGTATCTTGGGTCTTGGGACCTTCGTTCTCGCAGCCTACGCCTATTGGGTCAGACCCAGCCCGAGCCCGGCACCGAAGCTGGTATTCCCGCGGCCAGGTTTCTCCATGGACGCGTCGAGGGACTACAGCCGGGACTCGCTGGTGAACCTGGCGCGGTACCTTTCATTTCCTGTGGTGTGGACCGGGATTGCGGGCTGGTTCCTCGGCGTGCGGGCGCTGGCCCGGTGGGGCCGAGACCCGCACCTTGTCCCTGCGCTCGTGGTCATCACCGGTTGTTCCCTCTTGTATCTCTGGGATCCGGTCGTCTACCCGGACCATTTCTGGGCAATCCGGCGGTTTGTTCCGGTGGTCATTCCCGGATTCATCCTGAGCGCTGGTTTGGGCGCCAGCGCGATGTTGGATCGCATTCCCAAGCCGTGGTCGATCGCGGCGGCGGCACTTGCTCTCCTGTTCCTGCTGTGGTTCACTATCGGGGCGAACGCGCTGATTCTCACCTTCGCCGAGGATAAGGGATACTTTGCACAGCTTGAGCAACTCGCCGACAAGCTGCCGCGCGATGAGTTGATCGTCGCTCACGGAGATCGAGCATGGACGGGACCACTCTACATTGCGTTCGATCGTAAAGTGGTTCCTCTGAATTTGAACCACAGCAAGGGAGCGCAAGCCTGGAAGACGTGGGTCGCGGCGCAGGCCAGTCAGCACCGACCGGTGTACCTGCTCATTGAGGCGGATGTGAGCGGTTCGCAGGCCGACAAGGTGGACGAAGTCGTTCTCTCGCGCTCGTTCAGCGAGCCAACGGTCAATCCGCTGCCGCGCAGAATCCTCACCCAGCAGACGCGGATCGAGCTCTATAAGATTACCCAGCAGAGCCAAATCTATCTTCATGAGACCCGCGGCTGAGGCGGCACGGGTCTGGACTCGGACAAGACCGGCACGCTAGGTTTGGGCGCGACGCGGTGCAGGGGGGGCGCAGTGAGCGAAACGACTGTACGGATCGGGCAGATCGGCCTTGGATATTGGGGGCCGAATTTGCTGCGGAATATGCTTTCGGTACCGCAGGCACAGGTCGTCGCTGTGGCCGACTTGGATCGCAACCGGCTCTGCGAAGTCGCGCAAAACGGGCGGTCCGGGCTGGCGACCACACAGGACTATCGCGAGGTGCTTGCGCGTCGCGATGTCGATGCGGTGGTGATTGCCACGCCCGCCGCATCGCACGGCCAGCTCGCGCACGAGGCGCTGCTTGCCGGCAAGCATGTACTGATCGAGAAACCTCTGGCAATGAACGTCACCGAAGGCAGCCGTCTCGTGGAGCTTGCCGACCGCCACGGCTTGGTGCTCATGGTCGGGCACACCTTCCTGTACAACGCCGCGGTCCAGCGCTTGAAGCAATATTTGGAGGACGGCGAGTTGGGCGAGGTGTTCTACATTTACTCGCAACGGCTGAACCTGGGTCGGGTGCGGGAGGATGTCAATGCCCTGTGGAATTTTGCGCCGCATGACGTCTCGATCCTGCTCTACCTCCTGCAGCGCACGCCGCTCGAGGTCACAGCCCGTGGGTTTGCGTACCTGCAACCAAACGTGGAAGATGTCGTGTTCATCACGTTGGCCTTTTCGGCAAACGTGAGCGCCCACATCCACATCAGTTGGCTCGATCCGCACAAGGTCCGGCAGATGACGGTCGTCGGTAGCCGCAAGATGGCGGTCTACGACGACGTGAGCACTGATGCGCGGATCGTGCTGTACGACCGTGGCGTCGACCGGGTGCCCACCGCGGACTCGCCGCGCGATTTCAAGAGCTTTGCGGAGTTCCAGTTGCAGCTGCGCAGTGGCGACGTAACCATTCCCGCCCTGAAGTTCCCCGAGCCGCTGCGGTCGGAGTGCAAGCACTTTGTCGATTGCATTCTGCAGGGACACGCGCCGCTAACCGACGGTCGCCACGGGCTTGAGGTCGTCAAGGTGCTCGAAGCGACTCAGCGCTCCATGAGCAACCACGGGGCAGCCGTCACGATTGATGGGAAATGAGCCTGGACGAGTACACCGTCACCCGCTACCCGGCCGTCATGCTCGACGAAGCCTCGCTCACCGTCGGGGAGTTCGTCATCATCGGAGTGCCGCCGCGGGGACAGGCGCCCGGCGCCGTGGCGACCCGCGTCGGACTGCGGGCAACCATCCGCTCGCATACCGTCATCTACGCCGGCAACGTCATCGGTGACGACTTTCAGACCGGGCACGGCGTCTTGATCCGCGAATCCAATCAAATCGGCCATCGGGTGAGCATCGGCAGTCATTCCGTCATCGAGCACCACGTGGTCGTCGGCGACGGCGTGCGCATTCACTCGAATGTCTTCGTGCCGGAGTATACGGTTCTCGAGGCCGGGTGCGCCATCGGGCCAGGGACCGTGCTGACCAACACGCGCTATCCGTGGTCGCCACGCGCCAAGGAAACCATGCAAGGGCCGTTCGTCGAACCGGGTGCGATCATCGGTGCGAATGTCACACTCCTGCCGGCGGTGCGCATCGGCGCCGGCGCCCTCGTGGGCGCGGGTGCGGTGGTGGTGCAGGATGTTCCGCCGGGCGCGGTGGTGGTTGGAAATCCGGCACGTTTCCTGCGCGCCGTCAAGGACCTAGCAGCCTACCAGGTCACATCGTGTAAAAAAGAGGATGCCTGAGTGGTCCCGCTTGTGGATCTCAAAGCGCAGTACGCCGCGATCCAGCCTGAGGTCGATGCCGCCATGCAACGCGTGTTGTGCAGCGCTGCCTTCATCCTCGGCCGTGAAGTGGAGCGATTTGAAGACGCCTTTGCCGAGTACTGCGGCGTGCGGCACGCCGTCGGCGTGGCCTCGGGTACCGCGGCGCTTCACCTCGCTTTGTTGGCATGCGGGGTGGGGCCCGGGGACGAGGTGATCACCAGCCCGCACACCTTCATCGCCACCGCTGAAGCGGTATCGCATGCCGGCGCACGCCCGGTGTTCGTCGACATCGATCCGGTGAGCTACAACCTCGATCCGAGCCGGATTGACGCGGCAATCGGCCCGCGCACCAAGGCCATCATTCCGGTCCACCTGTACGGCAACCCGGCCGACATGGAGCCGGTGCTCGCCATCGCCCGCCGCCGTGGCCTGCACGTGATCGAAGACGCCGCGCAAGCGCACGGAGCCGCCTATCGGGGCCGACGCGCTGGAACGTTCGGTGCTGCTGCCTGTTTCAGCTTTTACCCCGGCAAGAATCTCGGCGCTTACGGCGACGGCGGTGCAGTGGTGACCGACAACCCCGAAATTGCCGCGCGGGTGCGGATACTGCGCGATCATGGCCGCCGAGACAAGTACGTGCACGAGACGGTTGGCTATGGAGACCGGCTGGACGCTATCCACGCCGCTGTCCTAGACGCCAAGCTGGCGCATCTGGATCGCTGGAACCAACAACGGCGACAGGCGGCGCGCCGCTACTGCGAGCTCCTGGCGGACAGCCGCGTGCGGCTTCCGGTCACGGCTCCCGACGCCGAGCCTGTCTATCATCTGTTCGTCGTCCGGGTGGCGGAACGCGATCGCACGCTGCAAGCGCTGCACCAGCGCGGCATCGGAGCCGGTGTGCACTACCCGATCCCGCTCCACCTTCAACCTGCCTATGCGTTCCTCGGCCTGCAGCCGGGGAGTTTTCCCCACGCCGAGCAGGCCGCGCGGGAGGTGCTCTCGCTGCCGCTCTATCCCGAGATTACCGACGAGCAACTGACAGAAGTGGCCGCCGGCCTCAAGATGAGTCTGCAGAGCTTGCGGGCGCCGGCTTGAGCGCATGCTCACGATTTCTCACCGCACGACGCGAATCGGAAACGCGCCCCGTTAGCCATGTACCGCGATAAGCGCATTGCCCTGGTGATTCCCGCCTACAACGAGGAGCGCCTCATCGGGTCAACCCTGGAGAGCGTGCCCGAGCTGATCGATCACATCATCGTGGTGGACGACGCGAGCACGGACAACATGCCGGCGCTGCTGCGCGACCACATGGCGCGCGATCCGCGCATCGAGGTCATTCGACATGCGACCAATCGAGGACCGGGCGCGGGTATCATCACCGGATACAAGCGTGTGCTTGCCGAGGGTTACGACATCGCCGTGGTGTGCGGCGGCGACAATCAGATGCCGTTGGATCAGGTGCCGCAGCTGCTCGCCCCGCTCATCGATGGCCATGCGGACTACACCAAGGGCAACCGGTTCATGCACCGCAGCCGATCGCTGGCAGTGATCCCGGGCGAGATGCCCATGACACGCGTCGTTGGCAACATGATCATCACCATGCTCACCAAGATCGCCTCCGGGTACTACAAGGTCGCCGACGTGGTTGACGGCTTCACCGCGATCAATCGCGAAGCCCTGGAGGGGGTCGACTGGGACCATGCATGGGTGGGTTACGGCTATCCGATGGATTTTCTCATCCGCCTCAACGCCTGTGGCTTGAACGCCCTCGACGTTCCGCGGCGGGCCATCTACTTGCCCGGTGAGCGCCAGTCACAGATCAAGGGTCTGCGCTACGCCCTGCGGGTCTCGCCGATGCTCGTGCGCGGTTTCTTCTGGCGCCTGTGGACCAAATACGTTCTGTGGGATTTCCACCCACTGGTTTTCTTCTTTGCGTTTGGCATGACCCTCCTGCCCGCCGGGCTCCTGTACGGTGTCTTCCTCATCTGGCAGCAGTTGTCGCAACACGGCGTCTCCGGCCCGCGGGCGATCGTATCCGCGCTGCTGATCATCACGGGTCTGCAGTTCCTTCTGTTCGCCATGTTGTTCGACATGGACGAAAGCAATCAACGCTGAGGGCGCCATGCGATCGGCACGGAGCGATGCGCGGCAGGCTTCGCCGTGCCGGCCCGCGGCGGAGCTTCAATAGTCGTGTCTCAAGCGGTTCATGCAATGCCGGCCGCGCTCGAGCCGCACGTGCTACCAGCGGCGCTGGAGAACCAACTCCGGGCTGCTTGTTTGGACACGCTCGCGCGCGGTGCGCATGACGGCTATCTCGGTTACTCCAAGTTTGATGCCCTGGAGAGCCCAGTGGTGCGCGCGCTGTCGTTCGGGTGGTGGCCCTTGCGACTCGTCTGGACCCAGGTGGTTACGCGGTCGCTGCTGAATCTGCGACCGCTCTTGCGGGTCCGGAAGGGTGTCAATCCGGAAGCTCCCGCGCTGTTTGCGCGCGCCAATTTGGACTGCCTGGCGCTGGGGTCGCCGGACCCCTTCACCGGGCGTGCCGTGTCCTGTCTCGACTGGCTGCTGGCGCACGACGCCTCCAGCCAGGGCGGCTTTCACGGGTCCTGTTGGGGCTATCATCATGCCTGGCAGAGCCCGGGGTTTTACCAGCCACCGGGCTCACCCAACTGTTACATGACAACCATCGTCGGGGGCGCACTGCTGCACGGACATCGCGTGTTGGGGCGGGCCGCGTATCTGGATGCCGCGCGGAGCGCCGCCGACTTTATCCTGCATGATCTGCGCGTGATCCATGAGGATGCGGCGGAGAAGTGCATCGGCTACGTGCCAAACGTCCGCGCCAACTTCCGGGTGATCAACATCAACGCCTTGGCCGCGGCATTCCTCGCCGAAGTGGCGGCGCTCACCGGCGAGCCACATCTCACCGAGCAGGCCCGCAAGCTCATGACGTTCGTGGCACGCCGGCAAACGAGTTACGGTGCGTGGCACTACACGGTCGATCCTCGGCAGAGTCTGGTGGCGCACGACAACTATCATACCGGCATGATTCTCGACGCGCTGCAGACGTACGAGCGGGCCACCGGTGATACAGGTTTCAGGGGCTGTTACACGGCGGGTTTGGAGTACTACCGTACCCAGCTCTTCTTGCGGAACGGTGCGCCGAAGTGGACCAATTCCCGTGTCTGGCCGCATGACGTGCACGGCGCGGCGCAAGGGACACTGACGTTTGCGCTCGCCGGCGATCTGGACAGCGCGACGCGCATCGCGGCCTGGGGGTTGGAGCATTTCTACAAGGGCGACGGCGCATTCGCGTATCAGCGTGGCCGCTTCATCAACAAGCGGTTCACGTTGCTGCATTGGTGTAGCGGCTGGATGGTGCGCGGGCTGGCGGCGCTGCTCCTCGCCCAGCACCGTCATACCCTGCCGGCGGGAGCCTAGATGCCCTTCGGTTCCGAGATCGCACTCACGCCCGGGCTGAGCACCTTCGAGCGCTGGTACATCAAGTTGCTGGGTGCGCCAATTTTGGGGCTGCGAATTCGCTCGCATGCCATCCTGCCGCTCCTCAAAGAGGTCGGCCGGCCGCGGCGCATTGCCGACGCCGGCAGCGGCAGGGGCGTGATCACCCTTTTCTGCGCGCGCACCTTTCGGCAGGCCGAAATCATCGGCCTCGATCTCAATGGCGCGCAGTGCGAGCTGAACGGGCGGATTGCGCGCCGCCTGGGTGTGAGTAACGTTCACTTCCGATGCTGGGACGTGTTGCGCTTGGAGGAATTGGGCTCATTCGACTTGATCCTGTCCAGCGACAACCTGGAGCATATCGACGACGACCTGGGGTGCGCGCAGGTCTTCTTGCGCGCGCTCAACCCGGGCGGGCATTTGATCGTGCACGTGCCACACCTGACTCGCAATCTCTTCGGTTGGCGCCGCACCAACTGGATGGACATCGAGGGTCACGTCCGTCCAGGCTACACCCGCGACGGGTTGGCCGACCTCCTACGGCAGGCGGGGTTCGAGGTCGTGCGCTGCTTCTACAACTATAACTCGGTGGAGACGTTGGCCAACGATCTGAGCTATCTGATCACCGGCGGCCGGGAGCGCAACAAGCCGCTCTACGCTCTGGCCTTCCCCGTCCTGCTCGGGCTGGCAGCTGTGGGGAGCCTCTACCGTCCGCGACGGGATGGAACCGGCCTCGTCGCGCTCGCCCGCCGGCCGCTTCACAAAAAGCTACCTTCCTGATTCCTGTGCGCATTCTCCTCGACATCTCCCACCCGAAGCAGGTCCACTTCTTCCGGCCCCTCATTCGCCGCTGGCAGGCGCGCGGCGATACGGTTCAGATCGTCACGCGGGACAAAGACATCACCCACCGTCTCTTGGAGCTCTACCACTTGCCCTATGTCTGCCTGTCCCGGCAGCACAGTGGTTGGCGGACCGGCTTGGAGCTTGCCTGGCGTTGGCTGCGTTTTGCCGGATGGATTCGGCGCTTTCGTCCTGACGTGGTCCTCTCGGTAGCGGGCGTGACTACCGCGGTGCCCTCACGTCTGCTCGGTGTACCCAACATCGCGTTCACCGACACGGAAACGGCAGTGCTCAGCAACCGCATTACCTTTCCCTTCGCGGATCGCATCGTAACCCCGGAGTGGTTCAACGGCCGCTTCGGCCCGCGTCACTATGTCTACCGTGGCTTCCACGAGTGGAGCTATTTGAATCCCAGCGAGTTTCAGCCCGATCCAACGCTGGTGCGTGCGGAGGGGATCGATCCCGACACCCCGTACGCCGTGCTGCGGCTGGTGCACTGGGGTGCGGCCCACGATTGGGGTGAGAGCGGTCTCGGCGCCGAGAATGCGGTGGCCCTAGCGGAGCAACTCTCCCGCAAGCTGCGTGTGTACGTGTCCGCCGAAGGGTCGGTGCCTGGCGCGCTGCAGCCGTATGTCGCCCGCATTCGAATGGATCGCGTGCATCACGTGCTGGCTTCGGCTTCCATGGTGGTCGGTGAAAGCCCCAGCATGGCGACCGAAGCCACGCTTCTCGGTGTCCCGGCGGTGCTGATCTCCTCGTGGGCCGGCCGCTGCGGCAACATGCAGGTTCTGGAGAAGCAATACGGCTTGATGCAGGTATTCAGCCAGAGTCAAGCCGGGGTTGCAGCCGCCCTCGCGCTTGCTGACCACCCGCCCGACCGCGCCACCATCGTGGCGCGACGCTGGGCGCTGCTTGCCGACCTGTGCGACATTCCAAGCATGGTGGATGGCCATATCGCCGCCGCGATGAATCGATGAGTGACCTTCTGCCCGTGGAGTTGGTCTTCTGCGGCCAGCCGTTCGATGCCGCTGCGGTTCGGCACACGATCCGCCACTTGGCGATGCGGGTGGGCTGGCAGCTCGTCCCGCAAAGCCGTTACCGGCTGCTGTACGCAACCAGCGGCGGGGATGGCCCGCCCGTCGAGAGCTGTGCCAGCTCCGACGGCGTCGTCGTGGCGTCGTCACCCCCTGTGAGTGAACACCTGCAACTGGAGCGCACGCCATTCCCAGTGGCTCGCCGATCCGACGGGCGGCTGGTGCCTTTTCCGCATCCGACGCCAAGGCTGCGTCGCGGCTGGATTGACGCGGACGTCGTGGCCGGGGCGTACGCCTGCCTCAATCTGTGGTACGAGCAACGGACGCGGCCGGCGGCCGGCTGGATCACCTACGACCAGGACTGGATGGCGCGCATCGGCCTCCCGGACCCGTTGCCCCTTGCGGACCAATGGCTCGACATGATCTACGACGCGGCGCTGGAGCTCGGCTGGCCGGCCACCAAGTCCTCCCGTCGTTTCACGGTGGTACTTACCCACGACGTCGACTATCTGCCGCGACGCTGGGATCGCGGCTTTCCACGCCTCGCGCGCGCGGTGTACCGCCAGCTGGTGCTGCGGAAGCGGCCGCTCGACGCGCTCGTGATTCTAGGGCGCTACCTGGCCGCCGTCGGGCGTACCCGACCGCCGTACCTCGATATTCCTCACATCACGGCGCAGGAGGCGCGATTCGCAGCGCGCTCGTCCTTTCAGTTCGTCGTTGCTTGGGGGCATCGTGCCGACCCGCGCTATGCGCGCGGTGACGTCCCTTGCCACATTGTCCCTGAGGAGTGGGAAGTGTGTCTGCACAGCAGCTACCTTGCAGCACGTACCCCCGGAAGCATGGCCCGAGAGCGGAAGCGCTTGGAAGCGCTTGCCGGCCGGGTGGTACGGGGCGGTCGACAGCACTACCTGAATTTCGAACCGGCTGAACTGTTTCGCGAGGCGGCCGCGGCGGGGCTGGGCTATGACCTATCGGTCGGCTACAACGATCGCAGCGGACCGCGCGCTGGCACCTACTTTCCGTTCCGGCCAAACGATCTCGATGCCAAACGCCCGTATCAATTTTGGGAGATTCCCTTCGTATTGATGGACACGACACTCGCCACCACGTACCGCCTCGGCGCAACCGAGGCGCTCGCGCATGCGCAGGCGGTACTGGATCCGGTCGCCGCCGCCGGCGGGTGTGTCGCGATCATTTGGCACCAGGAGCAGTGTGGCGGTCTTTTAGATCCTGGATACGACCGAACCTACTTCCAGCTGTTGGAATGGCTCGCCGGGAAGGGCGGCCGGCTGACGACGGGGGCGTCTCTGATTGCCGAGCTCGACGCTGCGTGGGAGGCAACGATTGTCGGTAGCGTGGGCCACGGCGAAGAAGCTACCGAGCCGCGTGGGTAGACGATGCTGGAACGTTTGACCTAATGGCCTTCCGGCGGCGCTCGGAACACGTCCGCACCGCGGCCCGGTGGGTGGTGGCGGCCGGTCTCATCATTCTCATCGTGCACCACCTGAACATCGATGAGTTCCGCTCGATCGTCGTCGCACCCCGCCCTGGGCCGCTTGCCCTCATGGTAGGTGCTGGACTCCTATTCCTTGCAATGGGGGGCCTCAACATCTGGATCTTACTCTCGGCGCTTTCGCCGGTGCGACTGAGCAGGGTATTGCGGGCCTACCTGGTCGCTGCCTCTCTGGGGAGCTTCACTCCGGCGGCGCTCGGCGATTTCTCGCTGGTGGGCCTGCTGGGCCGGGAGGGCGTCCCGGCTCATCAAAGCTTTGCAGTCATGCTTGTAGACCGCGGTATCACCCTGGCGCTCTACCTCTTGGTGTATCTGCCGCTCACCGCTGTGCTGATCCTACCGATCGGTCGATGGCGCTGGCTGCCCGTCGCGTTCGGCGCAGGGGTCGCTGGCGTGCTGGCACTCAACGTGGTGCGCCCGCTGCGGTTGTGGGTGCGCGCGCGCATCGTTCGACCGTGGCTGCCGCAGCTCGAAGACTTCTTGCGAACGGGATCCGACCTGCTGCGCGCGTACCCGTTCCACCTCCTCGCGGACGTCGTCGTCACCGTCGCGCGCAGTGTGGTATCGGGCGTGATGATCCTCATGGTGCTCGCTGCCGTCGGCGCTCACGCTGATCTCGTTCGTGTCGTGATTATCAGCAACGTATTGAGCCTGCTCAACTACATTCCCATCACGGTCGGCGGCGTCGGGGTGTACGAAGGGGGCGCGATGGCGCTTTTCGGTCAAATCGGGCTGAGCAACGAGCGCGTCTTTGCCGGCTTCGTCCTTTTGCGCGCGTACGTTGTTGTGTCCTCCCTCGTGTTTCTCGCGCTGGCTCGCCGACTTGTCCCCAAGCGGCAGGGAGCACGAAACGAGGTGCGCGCGTGATTCCGCGTGTGCGCCCGAGTTATAGTCGCACCGAGTTGTCGGCCGCTTGGCGTGCGCCGTGTGACGCGGTTGCCGTCTTTGAACGCGAGCTCGCCGGGCATTTCGGAATGCGCGAGGCCATCACGTTCCCCTACGGCCGGAGCGCCATCCACGGTTGTCTGAGGGCTCTGGATCTTGCCAGGGGTGAAGTGGTGCAGCCCGCTTACAACTGCGTTGTCGTGGCACACGCGACAGTCCTCGCCGGCTGCCAACCGGTCTTTGTAGACGTACAAGCGAGCGATCCGAATCAAGATGCCGACCAGATGCTCGACCGCGTGGGCCCCAACACCGTCGCCGTCGTTCCGACGAGCATGTTTGGGCTGAGCTTCGACGCGAGCGCGCTGTGCGAGGCCATCCGACGCCGCAACTCGAAGGCGCTCATCTTGATCGACTGCTGTCAGGCCTTCGACGCACGTTGGCAGGGGACGCTGCTGGCGGAGCAGGGTGACGCAGCGATCCTCGCTTTCGGCATCGGTAAGCCGATGACCACACTCTTCGGCGGCGCCCTCCTGACGAACAGTGAGCAGTTGGCCAACGCGGTGCGACGCTATCGCGATGCCACCTTCCAAGCGCGACCGTTTCACGCTGTGGTCCGGCGGTGGCTATACTTCCTGTCCACTTGGCTGGCTCTATCCGATGGAGCGGCTGCGTTCACCGACTTTCTGGAGAACGCGGATGCGCCATTGCACCGCTACCTGCGGCGGCTGCGCGCGCGCGAGTCCATCCAGCTTCCAGGGGACAATCGCGCCTTCATGTTGCCGCTGGAAGCGGCGATCGGTCGGATACAGCTCAGGCGCGTGGGGAGCTTCCTTCGTAGGCGCCGTGAGATTGCGGACATCTATGATCGGGAGTTGCGCACTGTCCCGGGTATTCACCTCCTCGACTGGCCAGAAGGATCTTCCTACGCCATATACGCTGCACGCGTTGACCGCGCGGAGAAACGGGCGCACGTCCTAGCGGCGCTGCGAGCCGGCGGCGTGCAGGGAGACACCACGCTCAGCTACGTCGTCCCCGGGTTGGCTTGCTACCGCGCACGGGGTTACGATGACGGCGCGTTCCCCAACGCGGTCGCCTGGTCACGCACGGTATTCAATCTCCCCAACCATCCGCTGTTGACCAATGAGCAAGCTCTGCGGTGCACGGGCGTACTGCGCGCCAGCCTCTGCGGGCGGGATACGCAATGACAGAGCGCACGTTGCTTTCCGAGGCCCACCGTGGGGAATACTACCACCAGCTGATCGATCGCCGCGAACGGGCCGCCTTGGCGCGGCGGCATCAGAACGCGCTACGACTCGCCGGGGTTTGGCAGCCGCCCACGAGGATCCTCGACGTCGGTTGTGGCTCCGGGTTGCTCCTGTCAACCTTGAGCCCTCCGTCGGCTGTCCGCGTCGGCTGCGACATCTTTGTCGACGCGTTTCGCGACGGCGGTCTGCGGCCGGACGACGTGTTGTTCGTGCAGGCGGACGGCACGCGGCTGCCGTTCGCGGACGGCTCGTTCGACTTGGTCATCTGCCTGGCCGTGATCGGCGAGTTTCCGGACTGGCGTGCGGCGCTCGCTGAGATGACGCGTGCAGTTGCGCCGGGCGGCGTGCTGTACGTGACGCTCGCCAACAGCCGGCTCCTGTTGCCCAGCTACCGGCTGGTGGAACGATTCGGCGGTCGGGTGCGACAAACGTGGTGGGAGTATGCCCGCGCTTGCCAGCGTCTGAGCACGGATCGGGCGAGCGCCGGCTTCGGTGTACCAGCGCTGGCGGGCTGGCGGTATGTCGACGTCACCCCGTATCTTGCCCGCAGCCATTGGTCATGGGTGCGCGTGGTGCCGCTGTCGCTGCTCCGCGCCGCGCTGTCTCGCCTGGCACCGTCCTTCGGTTTCGCATGGCAGCGTCCGCGAACCAGCTGAGCGCGCGCATGGGCGGCAACTATGCTATCAGCGGTGCACCGCGAATCGTTGCGGTTATCGACCGTATGGCAGCCAGCCCTTTGGCGTGGACGCGTCGGCTCGCGCGCGGCGACTCCAATCGCTGAGCCAGGGTGGCAAACTGGAGGTATGGGTATGGCAGACATCAGGGGGGTACGTGAGTTTTGGGACGAGCACATCTGCGGCGAGGTGTTTACATCTCTCTCGCGGAAGCCCGTCTGACGCCGAGCTAAGCGCACATGTGCGGAATCTGTGGCATCGCGGGCCCGGCCGCCGAGCGCGACGTCGTCGAGCGCATGAGCGCAATCCTCGCGCATCGCGGGCCAGACGGGGAGGGGTTCTACGAGGATGCCGGCGTCGTCCTCGGTCACCGGCGCTTGAGCATCATCGATTTGGTGACCGGTGACCAGCCGATGTCCAACGAGGACGGCACGGTATGGGCGGTCTACAATGGCGAGATCTACAATTTCTCCGACCTCCGACGGGAGCTGGAAACGCAGGGCCACCGATTCCGCTCCAGCAGCGACACCGAAGTGCTCGTGCATCTGTACGAGCAGCACGGCGAAGCCTTCCTGCCCAAGCTCGATGGGATCTTTGCCTTCGCCTTGTGGGACAGTCGCCGGCGCCGCCTGCTGCTGGCGCGCGATTACTTCGGCGTCAAACCGCTGCACTACCACTTTGATGGACGGACGCTGCGTTTCGGTTCGGAGATCAAGGCCCTGCTGCAGGATCCGGCGGTTCCGCGCACGGTCGACTTCCAGGCGTTGCACTATTTTCTGAATCTCCGCTTCATCCCGGGCGAGCGGACGCTCTTTGCGGGCATTCGCCGTCTCCTCCCGGCGCACTACCTCGTCTTTGAAGACGGCGCCGCGCGGACGCAGCGATACTTCGAGCTGCAGCCTGAGATCGGTCCACGCCGCAGCGAGTCGTACTATATCGACGGTATCCGGCACCATCTCCGCGAGGCGGTACGCAAGCAACTGATCAGTGACGTGCCGCTCGGCGTCTTCCTTTCCGGCGGGCTCGATTCCAGCTCCATCGTCGCCTTCATGAGCCAGCTCGTCGAGGAGCCCATCAAGACCTTTTGCTTGGGCTTCAATGAACCAACGGACGAGCTGGCTGACGCTCGCGTCGTCGCACGTCATTTCAAGACCGAGCACCACGAGATGTCGCTCGACGCCGACCCCCTGCGCCGTTATCCGGAGGTGATCTGGCACGCCGAAGAACCGAAGGAGAACATTTTGCAGGGCTACCTGCTGGCGCAGTTCGCGCGCCAGCACGTCACGGTCGTGCACGGCGGGCTCGGCGGCGACGAGCTGTTCGCGGGATACGCCAACAACCAGCTCATCTATCCGACGCAAGCGTTGCATCGTCTCGTGCCGGCTGCCGTGGGCCGGCACTTCTTCCAGCCGCTGAGCCGCCTGCTGTTCGCGGCGCAGAACGCCAGCGGCATGCTGCGGTTCGACGAGTACCGGCGCGGACTGCAGATGCTGCTCGCGTTGGGTGATCCGGAGCGTTACTACCTGATCCTGCGCAACACCTGGGATTATGACCAAGGCGCATTCGGCAACCTCTACGGTCCGGCCCTGCGCGACCAGGCGCTGGCGCCGACGCACATGGAGTTCGATAGCTACTTCGGCGCCACCAATGGGCGCACGGTCCTCGACCAGGTATTATGGGCCGAGTTTCACACCAAGATGGTCGACGACTTTCTGATGAACGAAGACCGCACGTCGATGGCGCACGGGCTCGAGGTGCGGGTGCCGTTCCTCGATCGCGATCTGGTGCGCTTCGCGATGGGCATTCCCGTGGACCTGAAGATCAAGCGCAACGAGACGAAGTGCATCTTCCGCAAGGCGATGATCGGGCTGCTCCCCGACCACGCGCTGCGCAAGAAGAAGTGGGGCTTCAGCTTCAACCCGTACTATCAATTCCAGAAGGACTTGAAGCCGGTCGCCGAGAGCGTCCTGACGCGTGCGCGAATCGAGCAACGCGGCTGGTTCAACTACGACTACCTGCGTCGCATCCTCGACCATCCGGCGCACCCGCGCTTGCGCTGGCACTATTTCTTCTTGTGGCTGGCGTTGGGTTTGGAGATCTGGGCGCAGATGTTTCTCGACGAGAGCCGCCACGCACCGGCGTTGAGCCTCGAGGCCTACGCTGCGGACAGATACTGAACCAATCCGATGGCGGCAACTATTAATGAGACAGCCTCACGCGGTTCTCCTCAGGGCGTGCCCGCAGCTGCGGCGGTCGCCGCGACGACCCTGACGGTGTTGATCCAGACACTCGCCTGTGTCGCGCTGTCGGTGCTTTTGACGGCCGCTGTGATGGCCGTGTCCTACGGCGTGGACGACATTCCGACGATGCGGGTGTTCTCGTCGGACGAGCCGTCGTGGGTCGAGCAGCTGCAAACCAATCTCTTGAATCGGGATCTGGATCCCCGTGGCTTCTACAACTACGGCTACCTCTACCACGAGGTCAGTTACTACTGGATCCGACTGCTCGAGCACATGGGCTGGCCGGCCAGCGTGCGCTTCACGGCCTTGGCGATGCGCAGCGTATCGCTCGGCAGCTACGTGGCCCTCCTCTACTTCGTGTACCGCTGCGCGCTGCAGCTGACCGAAGCGACCGAGGACATCGCGGTGTTGGCCGTCGTCTTCACCGCCTCGATCCCGGAGCTGTACCATTGGGCCCAGATGGTTCACCCGGACACCCTGCAGACGGCCCTGATAGTGCTCGCTGCAGCGGTAGCGCTCTCCGTCCACACGGCACCGGGCGCGATTCTCGCCAGCGCGGTGGCGGGGCTCGCCTTCGGCGTGAAGTACGGTGGAATCTTCATCCTGCCCTTCTGCGTGCTGCCGTATCTCCTCTACTTGCCCTGTTCTCCGGCGTCGACAGGAGGGCCCCGCGCCAAGGTGGGTCGCGGAGGGCTCGTGGCGGGGCTGGGCGCGCTAACGAGCTTGTAGAAAAACCCGATTCCAGTTTTCGAACGTCCGCCCGCTTGGGCGTCTGTGCGAGAGATGCATTG
>Ga0209415_10001890_pt1 | contig 39633 bp, 34 predicted proteins | sample PeaSoiSIISIP2007_FD_187696 | JGI IMG/M metagenome (GOLD analysis project Ga0209415, IMG submission 187696) | Peat soil microbial communities from Weissenstadt, Germany - SII-SIP-2007 (SPAdes) (version 2) | ecosystem: Environmental > Terrestrial > Soil > Wetlands > Peat | place: Germany...
AACTTCGGTCCGATCAGGCAGGCCGACGACGTGTAGATGGTGAGCTCGGCGAACCAGTCGAGCAGGTCGATGGTGCCGGCGTCGGACCACCCGGCCACCATCGTGGCCACCTCGTCCGAGATCGTCGAGGCGTGTCCGCGCATGAACTTGTCACGCAGGGACTGGTTGTGGAGCATCTCGCGTCGGCGCTCGGGAGGTGCGTCGAAGACCACCCCTTCACCGAAGATGGGCGTCATGAACGGGTAGGCCTCGGCCTGGTCGAGGAGTTCCTCGGGGGCGCGGAAGAACCACTCGTTGGCCCGGGCCCCGGTCAGGAGGACCACGTCCTTGCCGGCCAGGCGGAACCGGCCGACGTCGCCGCACTCGGCCCGGGTCCGCCGCATGAGACCGATGGGATCGCGCCGTAGCTCTTCGAGGTGCCCGTGCTCCTCGTCGCCCCCCGACACCGAGGGCGGTTGGCGCTGTTCGACGTTCGTGGTCATGGTGCTCCTCCGCTGGCCGGCGGGTCCCGACGAACCGGGGCCTCGGGTTGGACTTCGATCATGGTCAGGTGTGTACCCACCGGGGCCTCCACCACGGTCACCACGGCGTCGGCCACGGCGTCGGCGTCGAGGAAGTGACCGTGCCGGGCCAGGCCCCAGCGGACCCACTCGCCCAGGATCTCGGTGGTGGCCTCGTGATCCCAGTCCGATCCCATCTCCGACAGGGTCTGACCGGGCTGCACGATGGAGGCACGGACACCGGTGCCCTCGAGTTCCATCTGCAGGGTCCGTGCGTACCCCTCGAGACCCCACTTCGACGCCACGTAGGCCTTGTTGCGGGGACGGGGCGAGCGCACGTTCTCGGAGGTCACGAAGACCATGTCGCCGTGGTGACGCTCGATCATCCCCGGCGCCAGGAGACCGACCATCTCGTGGGCACCGACCAGGTTCACCCCCATCAGGGCGGCGAAGGCCCCCGCGGTGGCCTCGATGGTGGCATCGGGCCGGTTCTGGCCGGCACTCGAGACGAGGACGTCGATCTCCCCCACGGCGGCCCGAGCACTCTCGACGAACGCCACGATCGAGTCCCGGTCGCCCAGGTCGAGGGCGAAGGCGTGTGCCTCGCCCCCGTCCGTCGTTATCTCCCGGGCGATCTCCTGGCAACGGACCTCCCGCCGGGCCCCGAGCACGACCGGATGGCCCCGGGCGGCGAGGGCCCGGGCCGTGGCCAGGCCGATGCCCGACGACGCGCCCGTCACGATCGAGGGACGGCGCGGTGGATGGGGGATGGACCGGGACACGGGCGTCGTCGTCTCGCTCAGCGCACCGAGACGGTGGTGGGAAGGCGGGCGAAGCCCCGCACGTTGATCGAGTGCACCCGCTCGGCGCCGGCCGGGTCTATCTCGTAGTCCCCGATCCGTTTCAGCAGCTCCTGCAGCCCGACGCGTCCCTCCAGCCGGGCCAGGGCGGCGCCGAGACAGAAATGCCGCCCGCTGCCGAAGCTGACGAGCTTCGACGTGTCGCGGTCGAGGTCGTAGCGGTCGGGCTCGACGAAGCACCGGGGGTCGCGGTTGGCCGAACCCACGAGCAGCAGGACCCGTTCCCCGTCGGGAAGGACGGTCCCGTGGAGCTCGACGTCACCCGTCGTCACCCGCAGCAACATCTGTGACGAGGTGTCGAAGCGCAACGTCTCCTCCACCCAGTCCGGGATCCGACCGGGGTCGGCGAAGACCTTGGCCCGCTCGTCGGGAAAGCGCCATCCCCAGTACCAGGCGTTGGCCAGCAGCTTGGTGGTGGTCTCGTTGCCGGCCACCACCATCAGGAAGAGGAAGGAGATGATCTCGTCGTCGCTGAGCCGGTCCCCGGCGAGGTCGGCGCCGAGGAGGGCCGAGGTGAGGTCCTCCGCCGGCCGGGCCCGGCGGGTGCTCACCATCTCGGCGAAGTACCCGGCCATGGTGAAGGCGGCCTCGACCCCTTCGGGGGGGACGTCGTTGAAACCCTCGACGCGATGCATGAGGAGATCAGCCAGGCGCCGGAGCTCGGCCCGGTCGGCACGGGGGACGCCGATCATCTCCGAGATCACGTCCATGGGCAGCAGGCCGGCGAAGTCACCCACGAAGTCGAACGAGTCGAGCCCGACGGCGGTCTCGACATGCTCGACCGCTAACGTCCGGATCTCCTCCTCGAGCTCGGCCACCCGGCGCGGGGTGAACGCCTTGGAGACCAGTGAGCGCATCCGGGTGTGATCCGGCGGATCCAGAGCCAGGAAGGACATGGCCCGGTGGGCATCGGGCCCGTAGGCGGCCGGGTCGAGGGACACGCCGAAACGGTTCGACAATTGGGCCGGGTTCCGGAAGGCGCTCAGGACGTCCTGGTGACGTGAGAGGGCCCAGAAATCGAGTTCGTCGTTGCGGTAGAGGGGAGCTTCGTCGCGCAGACGGGCGTAGGTCGGGTACGGGTCCTCATGGATCTGGTAGTCGTACGGGCTGTAGCGCAGGGGGACGACGGTGTCGGTCGTCATCGGGCCCCCTCCAGAAGGACCCGGGCCACGTCGGCCAGGGCCTTCGGGACCCCCGCATACGGCAGATGGCCCATGCCGGCCCACAGCATGGCGCCGGAGTAGGCCAGGTCCAGGCCGAGCAGGACAGTGGGATCGGCGTCGGGGCCGAGGGCCGACGCCATCCGGGCGTGGAGCTCCGCCCCGAACCGGACACGCAGCGCCCGCACATCGGGCCCCGCCCCGAGGAGGGCGGTGGTGCAGGCCGCCGCCAGGAGCGGGTCGTCGGCCATGAACAGACCGAGACCGTCGAGTGCGCTGGCCACCCGGTCGAGCGCACCGGACGCGACGGGGGAGTCGGCGGCGGGCAGGGCGTGGAACCGTCTCCACAGGACCTCGGCCAGAAGGTGGTCCTTCGACGCGAAGTACGTGTAGGCGGTGGCCGGAGCCACGCCGGCCCGGCGGGACGCGCTGCGCACCGTCATCCCTTCGTATCCCCGCTCGCGCGCCTCGTCGGCAGCGGCGTCGACCAGCCGCTGCACGACCTCCGCCTGCTTGCTCGTCACCCGCCGACGCGTCGTCTCGGCCGCCTCGGCGTCGGCTCCGGTCATCCGCTCCACCTCGGCCAGATCCGTCACGAGGCGGTCTCGGGCTCGGGGATGTGGGGTGTCCCGTCGCGCAGGGGGGGGAAGGCGAAGGTGGCGGCGGTGGTCCCGGCGGTGATCCGGGTGATGTCGGCCACCGGCAACGTCTCGGTCTCGTCGTCGATCACGAGCTCCCAGCGGCAGTGCGGCGACCGGTCGCTCGGTACCCGCGGCGGACGGTGGACGGGCCTGATGCGCGCCTTGGGGTTCACCGCCTGGGCGGTGACGTCGAAGGTCCCGTCCTCGATGTGGTGGCACATGTTTGTCACCATCACGTCCCCGAAGGGCTCGGCGTCCATCAGCGCCCCACAGTGGGCCAGCTCGAAGTACCCGTGCGACTCGTCGACCACCTCGTAGTGGACGTCCATGTAGTGGTGGGGGAATCCCGGGTCGAGCTGGAGGACCTTGAAGATGGCCGACACCCCGTCGCCTTCGATGTCCATGATCTTCCGGAGGCGATCGCCGTAGAGCGGGCTCGCACCGGCCCATTCCTCCACCGCCAGCTCCTTCATGACGTCCCCGCCGAAGCGCATGGCGATGGCGGCGCACATGGAGCGGTCGAGAAGGTGCACGATGAGGGCGAACTCGCGTACGAGCCGCACGAGCGCCTCTTTGGAGAGGTCCTCGTAGCGGAAGTCGGGGTCGAAGGGCCCCGAATAGTCTTTGCGGTCGGTCATGGGCACAGACTACGGTCCAGACAGGTGTCCGGCAAGAAGGCCGGCAAGAAGGATGGTCATGGAAGCGGAACCCAGCTCTCCCACCGTCGGGGTGATCGGTCTCGGCGACATCGGCAGCGGTGTGGCCACCGGGCTGGCGCGCGCCGGGGTCGACCTCGTGGTCTGTGACATCAGGCCGGAGTCGACGGCCCCTTTCGCCGACACCGCCCGGGTGGCCTCCGACCCCGCCGAGCTCGGCCGTCTGGTCGACGTCGTCGTGGTGGCGGTGGTGACCGACGAGCAGGTCCTCGCCGTCCTCGACGGTGCCGGCGGCGCACTCTCCGGGGCGCGCCCCGGATCGACGGTGGTGATCGTCTCGACCGTCTCGCCGAGCACGGTGACACGGGTGGCCGACCTGGCCGGCGCCCGCGGTGTCTCCGTGGCTGATTGCGGCGTGAGCGGCGGCCCGAGCTCGGCCGCCGAGGGCGCCCTGATCGCGATGGTCGGCGGCGACGACGAGGTGATCGAGCGCATCCGGCCCGTTCTCGACGCCTTCAGCTCCCTCGTCGTCCGCATGGGTCCGCTGGGGGCGGGCCTCCAGGCCAAGCTGGCCCGCAACCTGGTCCAGTACGCCTCGTGGCTGGCGGCCTACGAAGCCCAGGTGCTGGCCGAGGCGGCCGGCATCGAGCTGGCCAAGCTGGCCCAGGTCATCAAGGCCAGCGACGCCCGCATCGGCGGGCCATCGACCCTCATGTTCCGCCGCACGGTGGCGCCCTTCTCGTCCGACGACGACGCCGGTCTCGTCCAGGCCATGCGGACCGCCGCCGCCCTCGCCCACAAGGATCTCCGTGCGGCGATGGAATTGGCGGACTCTCTCGGCGTCGACCTGCCGTTGGCGGCCATGACCGATGCACGGGCCGACGCCTTGTTCGGGATCGCGCCCGATGTCACGGTTGCCGCCGGTGCCGGTGCCGGTGCCGGTGCCGGTGCCGGTGCCGGCGAGGGGAGTGCGAGGTGAGCGCGGTGTCCGGCGAGGAGCGGATGCTCATCGACGGGACCCTCGTCGCCTCGTCCAACGGCGTCACCTATCCGACGATCAATCCGGCCACCGAAGAGGTCCTGGGGGTCTGTGCCGACGCCACGGCCGGGGATCTCGCTCGCGCCATCGGTGCCGCCCGCACGGCTTTCGACGAGTCATCGTGGTCCACCGATGTGGCGCTCAGAGTGCGGTGCCTGCGTCAGCTCCAACAGGCCATGACGGCCCACGGCGACGAGCTGCGGGCCATGACCATCGCCGAGACGGGCTCGCCGCTGTTCTTCACGCGTTCGGCCGCCCTCGACGAGCCGGTGGCGTCGCTCGGATGGGTGGCCGACCTGGCCGAGAACTACCAGTGGACGACCGACCTCGGCACGGCGAGACCCCTGGGCATGCCGGCGCGGCGTTGGGTGCGTCGCGAGCCGACCGGCGTGGTGGCGGCCATCACCCCGTGGAACGTGCCCCACCAGATCAACCTGGCCAAGATCGGCCCCGCCCTGGCGGCGGGCAACACGGTGGTCCTGAAGCCGGCACCCGACACACCCTGGTGCGCCACCACCGTGGGTCGCCTGATCGCCGAGGAGACCGACATCCCCGCCGGGGTGGTGAACGTGGTGACGTCGTCGGTCCCCGACTTCGGGGCGGCGCTGGTCACCGACCCCCGCGTCGACCAGGTGAGCTTCACCGGCTCGACCGACACCGGACGCAAGGTCATGGCGGCGGCGGCGGCCACCGTGAAGCGTGTCTTCCTCGAGCTCGGCGGGAAGTCCGCCTTCGTCGTCCTCGACGACGCCGATCTCTCCGCCGCCTGCGCGACGGCGGCCTTCATGGTCTGTACGCACGCCGGCCAGGGTTGTGCCATCACGACCCGTCTGGTGGTGGCGCGGCGGCAGTTCGACGAGGCCGTCGACCTGACGGCCGCCACCCTGAAGGGCCTGGCGGCGGGCGATCCGCTCGACCCGGGTACGGTGTGCGGTCCACTGATCAGCGAACGGCAACGGACCCGGGTGGAGCGGTACATCCGAATGATCCCGGAGGAGGGAGGCAGCATCGTGGTGGGAGGCGGGCGCCCGGCCGACCGGCCCCAGGGCTTCTTCGTGGAACCCACTCTCGCCGTGGGGCTGGGCGGTGACGCGCGCGTGGTGCGCGAAGAGATCTTCGGCCCCGTTCTCGTCGTCACCCCCCACGACGGGGACGACGATGCGGTGCGACTGGCCAACGACTCCCCCTACGGGCTCTCGGGCTCGGTGTGGTCCGGGGATCGTGACCGGGCCATGGCCGTGGCCGCCCGCCTACGGACGGGAACGGTGGGTGTCAACGGGGGGGTGTGGTACAGCCCCGACGTCCCCTTCGGCGGCTACAAGCAATCGGGCCTCGGGCGCGAGATGGGGGTGGCCGGATTCGAGGAGTACCTCGAGACCAAGTCCATCGCCGAACCGGCATGACCGCCGAGCGCCGACCCCCGAGGCCCGACCGCGCCCGGGGCATCGAAAAGATGCGCGAGGTGTACAACTTCACCGTCGATCCCGAGGACGTGCCCGGTGACTTCGTCGCCTACACCGTCGACCATCTCTTCGGCGACGTCTGGTGCCGCCCCGACCTGGCCGTTCCCGAGCGCCGTTTGCTGACCATCGGCGTCCTGGCCGCCCTGGGCAAGACCGACCTCCTCGACGTCCAATTCTCGAGCGCACTCACCAACGGCGAGCTCACCGAGGACCAGGTACGCGAGATCGTCGTCCACCTCGTCCACTACATCGGGTGGCCCCTGGCCACGGATCTGAGCGCGGCGGCGGAACGCGTCATCGCCCGACGACACACGGGAGACGCGGACCGGTGAGCAACTACGACTTCAGCGGCAAGGTGGCGGTGGTGACCGGCGCCGGGCGCGGCATCGGTCAGGCCTACGCCGAAGGTCTGGCCCGAGCCGGGGCGGCAGTGGTGGTGGCGGACATCGACGAGGACAACGCCACGGCGGTGGCCGAGGCGATCGCCGCCACCGGAGCGAAGGCACAGTCCACGCGTGTCGACGTCTCGTCCCCCGAATCCGCAGAAGCGATGGCAGCGGTGGCCGTCGACCGCTTCGGCGGCATCGACTTCCTGGTGAACAACGCAGCCATCTTCGGGGGCATGAAGCTCGATCTGCTCCTGACGGTGGACTGGGAGTACCTCCAACGCTTCATGGCCGTGAACCTCACCGGTGCGCTCGTCTGCACCCGGGCGTGCTACCCGTCGATGGCCGAGCGCGGCGGTGGGGCCATCGTGAACCAATCGTCGACGGCGGCCTATCTCTACGCCGGGTACTACGGATGGGCCAAAGCAGGGGTGAACTCCCTGACCCAACAGCTGGCTCACGAGCTCGGTGGCATGAAGATCCGGGTCAATGCCATCGCGCCGGGTCCCACCGACACCGAGGCGGCCCGCTCGGTCGTCCCCGACTCCTATATGCGCCAGCTCGTCGGTTCGCTGGCCCTGAAGCGCCAGGGTCAGCCGGCCGACCTCGTCGGGATGTGCCTCTTCCTGCTGTCCGACGACGCCCAGTGGGTCACCGGGCACGTCTTCAACGTCGACGGTGGCCAGGTGATGCGTCCCTGACCAGGGCCTTCGCCTCCCCGGCGGCGGCCCCACCGGCGCCGGCTCCTTCTGGGCGGGTTCACAGCAAACGGCCAGCGCCCTCCAAGGTGAGCACCGCATCCTTCTGTCCATGAAGACGGCGGAGGCGCTGACCAGGGACACCGCGACCCGGACGGCCTCGCCGTGCGTCGAGATCGTGGTCCCCGTCCACAACGAAGAGGCAAGCCTGGCCGACAGCGTCCGACGGTTGCGGTCCTATCTCGACCGGTCGTTCCCCTTCACCAGTGTCGTCACCGTGGTCGACAACGGCAGCACGGACGCGACGTCGATCGTGGCCGCCGATCTGGTCTGCGAGCTCGAGGGTGTCCGAGCGGTGCGACTGACCGGCAAAGGTCGGGGGCGGGCCCTGCGGGCCATCTGGTCGACCTCAGCGGCCCGGGTCGTCGCCTACATGGACGTCGACCTCGCCACCTCCCTCGACGCGCTGCTCCCGCTGGTGGCGCCGCTGCTCTCGGGTCACAGCGACGTGGCCATCGGGACCCGGCTGGCCCCCGGCGCGCGTGTCGTGCGCGGACCCAAGCGTGAGCTGATCTCCCGTGTCTACAACCTCGTCCTCAAAATCGTTCTCCGCAACGGGTTCTCCGACGCCCAGTGCGGATTCAAGGCCGCCCGCACCGACGTGGCCAAGCGGTTGCTCCCCCATGTCGAGGACAACGAGTGGTTCTTCGATACGGAGTTCCTCGTCCTGGCCGAGCGCAGCGGGTACCGCATCCACGAGGTCCCCGTCGACTGGGTGGACGACCCCGACAGCCGGGTCGACATCATCCGCACGGCCGGCGACGACCTGCGCGGCTTGGCCCGCCTGTGTCTGGGGGGCGGGCCCGACGCCATCGACGAGCTCCCTTCCGACCTTGCCGCCTCGGTGGCCAGCTTCGCCCGGATCGGGGTGGTCAGCACGCTCGCCTACCTCGCCCTCTTCTTCTTGCTGGCCGGCACCCTGGGGCGGTTCGGCGCCGATGCGCTGGCGCTCGCCGTGTGCACGGCGGCCAACACCGCCGGTCACGGTCGCTACACGTTCGCCCGACGGGGCAAGCCCTCACGCCGCAATCTCTTCCTCGGGTCGGTGGCGGTGTTCTCGACCAGCGTGACCGTGACCTTCCTGGCGTTGGGCCTGATCGACGGGGTGGGGGTCACGTCGTGGTGGCTCGTGGCCGGGATCCTGGTGCTGGCCAACGCCGCGGCTGCCCTCGTCCGGTTCGTGGTTCTGCGAAGCTGGACGTTCCGGACCGCCCAGACGAACCCTCGGGCCGAGGTGGCCCGGGCCGCGCCGCCGCGTCCCGTCCAGCTCCACGAAAGGCAGACAGCATGACCATGCTGGTCGAGCGGCCCGTCGACGAGGCCGTCGAGACGGCACCCGCCGAGCACCCACCCCGGGGCCTGCTCAGCCGGATCGTCCGCGGGCGCCCCGACGACCCCGCCTGGGTGCGGCCGTCGCTGCTCCTGCTCCTGCTGTCCACGGCCGTGGCCTACACGTGGGCGCTCGGGGATTCGGGATGGGGGAACTCCTTCTACGCGGCGGCCGTCCAGGCCGGGACGAAGAGCTGGAAGGCCTTCTTCTTCGGTTCGTCCGACGCATCGAACTTCATCACCGTCGACAAGCCACCGGCCTCGTTGTGGGTCATGGAGATCTCCGCCCGCATCTTCGGGCTGAGCTCGTGGAGCATCCTGGTCCCCCAGGCCCTCGAAGGGGTGGCCACCGTGGCTCTTCTCTACGCCACCGTCCGCCGGTGGTTCCGACCGAGTGCCGCCCTCCTGGCCGGCGCCGTGGCGGCGTCCACTCCGGTGGCGGTCCTGATGTTCCGGTACAACAATCCCGACGCGCTCCTCGTCCTTCTCCTCACCCTGGCCGCCTATGCCACCGTCCGCGCTCTCGAGAAGGCGGGCACCATGTGGCTGGTCCTGGCCATGTCGGCCGTCGGTCTCGGGTTCACGACCAAGATGCTCCAGGCCTTCCTGGTGGTGCCCGCCATCGCCGCCGTCTACCTGATCACGGCGCCCACGTCACTCGGACGGCGGATCAGACAGGTGCTCGTGGCCGGCGTCGCTCTGGTGGTCTCGGCCGGCTGGTGGGTGGCCGCCGTCGAGCTCATCCCCGCCGCCGACCGTCCCTACATCGGCGGGTCCCAGAACAACAGCCTCCTGAACCTCATCTTCGGCTACAACGGACTGGGTCGGCTCTCGGGGAACGAGTCGGGCAGCGTGGGCGGGGGAGCGGTGGCCGGGTCGCGGTGGGGACCGACGGGGCTCATCCGGCTGTTTCAGACCGACATGGGCGGGCAGATCTCGTGGCTGATACCGGCCGCCCTGATCTTCCTCGTCGCCATCCTGGCCCTCACCTGGCGCTCGGCGCGAACCGACCGTACCCGGGCCGCCGTGCTGCTGTGGGGTGGCTGGCTGCTCGTGACCGGACTGGTCTTCAGCTACGCCCAGGGGATCATCCATCCCTATTACAACGTCGCCCTGGCGCCGGCCGTCGGGGCCCTCGTGGGCATCGGGACGGTGACCTTGTGGCACCACCACCGTCGCCGGTCGGCCCGGGCGGTCCTGGCCGTCGCCCTGGCGGCCACCGTCGTGTGGTCCTTCGTCTTGCTATCGCGGTCGCCCACCTGGTTCCCGTGGCTGCGCCCGGCAGTCGTGGTCGTCGGTCTCGCCGCCGCCGCCGTCTTGGCCGTGGCCCCCTCGATCCGGACCAAGCTCGCCGCCATCCTCGGCGTGGCCGGGCTGAGCGCCGCCCTGGCCGGTCCGGCGGCGTACGCCCTCGACACGGTGACGACGCCCCATTCGGGAGCGATCCCCTCGGCCGGACCCGCCGTCCAGAGCGCAACGCCCGGCGGACCCGGTGGGTTCGGCGGCGGCCTGTCGTTCGGCCGGGGGTTCCGCGGGTTCACTCCCGGGCGGCTGAGGTCCCACGGGCCCGGCTCCTTCGTCGCCCCGGGACGGCCCCCCGGCTCCTTCGGCGGCTTTCCCGGGGGCACCGGCGGCCTCGTGCCCCTGGGGGGCGGGCTGCCGGGCGGCTTCGGCGGCTTGCGTCCCAGTGGCGCACCGACGATCGGTGGCGCCTCGGGGTTCCTGAACGCCTCCACTCCGGGGAAGGCCCTCGTGACGCTCCTCGAGCGCAGGGCCGGGAGCTACCGGTGGGTGGCGGCGACGGTGAACTCCAATTCGGCCGCCGGTTACCAACTGGCGACCGACGACCCGGTCATGGCCATCGGTGGGTTCAACGGCACCGACCCCGCCCCCACCCTGGCCCAATTCGAGTCCGACGTCCGCCACGGAGACGTCCACTACTTCATCGCCAGCGGGGGATTCGGCGGTGGCGGGTTCGGGCGCGGCGGAGCGGGAGGCGGCGGCGCGACGTCGACGGCCAGTCAGATCACCACGTGGGTCGAGAGCCACTACACGTCGACCACCGTCGACGGGGTCACCATCTACGACCTGAGCGAGGCTACGCACACGAACTGAACCGTTCCGGGCGGCACCGTTCGTCTTGACGGCGTTCGTCTTGACGGCGCCACGACCCTACGGCAACGTGCCCGTGGTGGTGAACGCCTTTCTTGACGCCGCGACCGTGCGCCCGGTGGGTGGGGGTCGTTATCTCGCCGAGCTCGACGAGCGCTGGAACCTCCGCCCGCTGCCCCAGGGTGGGATCATCACGGCCATCGCCGTGCGGGCCATGGAGGCGGAGCTGGCCCACGAACACCAGAGGCCCCGCACGCTGCACACCACCTTCGCCGCCCAGGTGACCCATGGCCCGCTCGACGTCGAGGTCGAGGTCCTCCGGGCCGGGCGGTCCATGTCCCAGCTGCGCGCCGAGATCCGCAATCCGGGGTCTCGACGCGGTCACCTGACGACCTGCGTCTTCGGCGCCAGTCGCCGGGGCTTCGATTTCACGGACCTCGGTCCCCCCGACGTGATCCCGGACCCGGCGGTGTGCCCCTCCTTTCGTGACCCGCCGCCCGAAGGCGAGCCCGCGTTCGACCCGATGCCGTTCTGGGCCCAGCTGGTGGAGGGACGGTCGGTGATCGGCCACGCACCATGGGACGACCACGTGCCCGAACGCGCCGAGCGGGCGATGTGGTACCGCTTCGACGAGTCACCGCTGCTCGCCGACGGCCGTCTCGACCCGCTGGCGTTGATCGTCCTGGCCGACACGATGCCCGGAGCGGTGGGGGAGATGGTGGGCCGCTCGCGCCAGACCTGGTTCGCACCGAGCGTCGATCTCACCGTCCATCTTCTCGACAACTGCCGCTCGTCATGGGTCCTGGCCCACAACCGGGCCCGGTTCGCCGGCGACGGTTACGCCTCCGCCGACATGGCCCTGTGGGACTGCGGTGACGACGGTGGTGGCGCGCCTCGGCTCGTCGCCTATGCGACACAGATGTTCTTGTTCACCTTCTCGAGCTGACCACGCCCGCGCACCATGGTCATTTCCTCAATTTTGAGGTTTCTGGGCGCGGGCGGGAGGGCCTAGACGGGTGCGGACCACGGTCCGAGGGGAACGTGGAGAGGTCACGAGGGGGAGTCATGCGGCGGCGGCGGCTTCTTGCGGCATCGGTGGTGCTGGTGTCGGCGGCCGGAGTGCTCGGCATCTCGGCCACCCCGGCGACGGCCGGCGCTGCCGGTGCCCGTGTGGGGAGAGCTCCTCTGATCCCCGCCGGGGCGGTGGCGGGACCGGCGCTCGCATCCGACACCGTCCTGCACGTCGACGTGGCTCTGCAGCCGCGCGATCCCGCCGCCCTCACCGCCTACGCGCAGGCGGTGTCCACACCGGGGTCGGCCCTCTACCGGCACGACGTCACGCCCGCCCAATTCGCCAACCGGTTCGGCCCCACCCCGACGGCACTCCGAACGGTCCGCAGGGCGCTCGTGGCCGCCGGGTTGGACCCGGGCGCGGTCACCGCCAACCGCCTGAGCATTCCGGTCCGGGCCACCGCCGCTCAACTGGGAACCGCCTTCTCCGTCAGCTTTGCGCAATTCGCGTTGCCGGGCGGAAGGGTCGCCTACGCCAACACCTCGGCGCCGCGGTTCGCCGCTTCGGCGGCCCCCTTCGTGCAGGCCGTGGTGGGACTGGACGACCTCACCGTCGAGACGCCGGCCGGGACCGGCGCCCCAGCCACCGGACCCAGGCCCGGGATCGGGCCGCAGCCGGCGACCGGCGGCCCCCAGCCGTGTCCGGCCGCCAAGACCGATGCCTCGGAAAACGGCGGCTTCACCGCCGACCAGCTGGCGGCGGCCTATGGCCTCTCGAGCAGTTACGGCGCCGGTGACCTGGGTGCCGGTCAGACGGTCGCCCTGGTCGAGTACGAATCAGACCTCCCTTCCGACGTCGCCGCCTACCAGTCCTGCTACGGGACGAGTACGCCGGTCAACTACGAGACGATCGACGGTGGACCGAAGAAGGGTGCGGGCGGCGGCGAGGCCGCCCTCGATATCGAGGACATCATCGGGCTGGCTCCGCAGGTCAGCATCCTCGTCTACCAGGCGCCCGACACGAGTGCCGCCGCCCTGGACCTTCTGAACGCCATCGTCTCGCAGGACGTGGCCAAGGTCATCTCCAACTCGTGGGTCCTGTGCGAGCAGTACGAGGGCAGCGGCGCCACCGCCGAGAACACGATCTTCGAGGAGGCGGCCGTCCAAGGCCAGTCGTTCCTGTCCGCCTCGGGCGACTACGGCTCGCAGGCGTGTCGTCAGTTCTCGCATACGAACAACACGTTGGCGGTCGACGATCCGGCCAGCCAGCCGTTCGTGACGGGTGTCGGAGGCACGACGCTCTCGGCCGTCGGCCCTCCGCCATCGGAGACGGTGTGGAACAACGGCATCGGCAACTCGGGCGGGGGGGGACTGTCGACGGATTGGGCCATGCCCTCTTATCAGTCCGACGCCGCCCCGCCGGTCGGCACCGTCAACGCCTACTCCTCGGGCACCCCCTGCGGGGCGGTGGGCGGAGACTGCCGTGAGGTGCCCGACGTCTCGGGCGATGCCGTGGGGTACGTCATCTACTGGGACGGAGGTTGGACCGAGTCGGGAGGCACCAGTGCAGCCACCCCGACGTGGGCATCGCTCGTCGCCCTGACCAACGCCTCGACCGACTGTGCCGGCTCGACGGTGGGCTTCGCCAACCCACTGCTCTACGACGTGGCCGGAACGGATCCGGGTGCCTTCAACGACATCACCGTGGGCGACAACGACGATTCGGGTTTGCAGGGCGGTCTCTACCCGTCGCTGTCCGGCTACGACCTGGCCTCGGGCCTCGGCTCCCCCAACGGCGCCGTCCTGTCGGGAGATCTCTGCGCGGCGGGCACCACCGCCGATCCGGTCACCGTCACGAACCCCGGCAGCCAGTCGACGGACGTCGGACAGAGCGCCAGCCTTCAGATCGCCGCCACCGACGCCACCATCGGACAGTCGCTCACCTACCGCGCTTTCGGGCTGCCGACGGGGCTGTCGATCGCATCATCGTCGGGACTGATCACCGGTGTCCCCACGGCGTCAGGGGTCTTCGATCCCGTGGTGAGCGCCGAGGACGGCAACGGGGCCAGTGACGCCGTCACCTTCAGCTGGTCGGTACCGTCATCGGTGACCAAATTGAGCCCGGCCCACGGACCGGCCAAGGGCGGGACCAAGGTCAAGATCAACGGCGTCGGTTTCCGAGGCGCCACCAGCGTCCTGTTCGGCGGCACGTCCGTTCCGGCCACCAAGTTCAAGGTCAACAGGGGGGGGACGAAGATCACCGTGCACGCGCCGGCGGGAACCGGTTCGATCGACGTCCGGGTCGTCGGTCCGGCGGGTACCAGTCCCGTCACGGCCGCCACCGTGTACACCTATACGGGCTGACGCCGGACGAGACCGCGTCCGGTCGACGCGACGTCCATGCCACATCCGGCGTGTGGTGCCGGCGCGAAGAGAAGAAGAAACGGCCCATGGCGTGCGCTCGCCGATGACGTCGCGTCACCGGCGACGACAACGTGAGCGACGTCCATCGCCGTCTCCGAAACGGTGGGACGGTGGTAACGTCGCCCATGGCTTGGGTGGGGCTTGCCCCCGGGGGGCTCATGTCGGGGGACGAAGCGGGTACCGCCCCCGAAGACCGGAAGTTCCGACCGGACGTGCAAGGCCTTCGAGCCGTCGCCGTGCTCCTCGTGGTCCTCTTCCACGGTGGTGCCTCTTTCGTGAGCGGCGGCTACGTCGGGGTCGACGTCTTCTTCGTCATCTCGGGCTTCGTCATCACGGGGGTGCTGCTGCGCGAGCGGGCATCCTCCGGCCGGACATCGATTCTGGCGTTCTACGGCCGTCGTTGCCGACGGATCATCCCCGCCGCCACGCTCGTCATCATCGTCACCGTCGCCGTGACCTACCTCTTCCTCGGCGATCTGTCCGGCGCCCAGACAGCGGTTGACGGCCGGTGGGCCGCCGTCTTCCTGGCCAATTTCCACTTTGCCTCGGAGGGAACGAACTACCTCGCCTCCCAGCAGTTGCCGTCACCTCTCCAGAACTACTGGTCCCTGTCGGTCGAGGAGCAGTTCTACCTCGTCTACCCCACGCTCTTCCTGGTCATGGCGGCCGTCCTCACCCGCATCTCGCTGCGCGTGCGGCTGACCGTCGGCCTCGCCGCCGTCGTCGTCGTGTCGTTCGTCGTCTCCGTCGTCCAGACGTCGTCGAACCCCACCGTCGCCTATTTCTCCCCTTTCACCCGCGCCTGGGAGTTGGCCCTCGGCGGGCTCGTCGCCGTGGGGACGCATTGGCTCTTGCGGTTGCCTGCTCCCGTCGCCGCGCTCATGACCTGGTTGGGCCTGGGGGCGATCCTCGTGTCCGCTGTCATCTTCAACAGTCAGACGGCGTACCCCGGCTCGCTGGTGGCGATCCCCGTCGTCGGTGCCGCCTTCATCATCGCCGGAGGGGTGGTCGCCCCCCGGTACGGAGTCGAGTCGCTGCTCCGACTACCTCCGTTCGGTTGGCTCGGCAACCTGTCGTATTCGTTGTACCTCTGGCACTGGCCCATCCTGATCATCGCCGCCGAATCCCGGCAGCAGACCAGCATGTCCTTTCTCCAGAACCTGCCCTGGCTCCTCCTGGCGCTCATCGCCTCGGTGGTCTCGTACGCCCTCGTGGAGAATCCCATCCGCCATGCCAAGTTCCCGGCCCGGAACCGTTGGGCCAGTGTCGGGCTCGGGTCCGGCCTCGTCGCCGTGACGCTGGCGGTGGTGACGGTGACCCTGCCCGCCACCTCAGAGGCGTCGACCGCGGGACCGCACGACCGGGTCGCAGCGGGGACGCCCTCGGAGGTGGCGCAGTCGGTCAGCGACTCCGTCACCGTTCAACGACTCCCGGCCGACCTCACCCCGTCGCTGCGCGCCGTCTCTGGGGACTGGGGGGCGCCGCCGGGGCTGTGCAAGCCGGCGGTCCCCGCCGTGTCGGTCCCCAGTTGCGTGTTCGGCGACCCGCGGGGACTCCACACCATGGTCCTCTACGGTGACTCGCACGCCCTGATGTGGTTCCAAGCCATGGACGCCATCGCCATCCGAGCCCATTGGCGACTGGTCATCCTGGGGAAGGGCTACTGCATGGCCAACAAGTACTCGGCGGCGGCGATCGCCGCCAAGTATCTCTACCGGATCTGCGGCACATGGCAGGCATTCGCCGTTCAGCGCATCAAGCAGATCGACCCGGAGCTGGTGGTCATCACGCAGGAATACCAGAACAATGTCGACAAGGTGCCGTTCACGACGGCACAGTGGCAACGGGCTCTCCAGGCCACCCTCGGGGAGCTGGCCGGACCCCACACCCGGTTCGTCGTGCTCGGGAACATCCCGACCGCTGATCCCGACCCCCCCAACTGCCTGTCGGAGCATCCCGCCCAGGTGCAGTTGTGCTCGGGTCCTCAGCCCGACCAGTCCTACAACCTGGCCGAGCAACGAGCGGTGACCGCCGCCGGGGTCGCTACATCTCGGTGACCCCCTGGTTCTGCTCGCAGCGGTGCAGCGCCGTCATCGGGCGCTTCCAGGTCTACCTGAACGGACTCCACATCACGGCGGCGTACTCGCTGTTCCTCCGGCAGGTGCTGGCCCAGAGTCTTCAGCTGTCGCGCTACGCCGGCCCCTGATCGTTTCCTCGGCGCCGGTCGGCGTGTCGACCCGATGCTCCGGGGCGGTGCCTTCCCAACATCAGCGCTACAAGTCGGCACCCGCTGGGAACCGCCGCCCACCGGCGGTAGATTGCCGCGGTGGCCTTCCGTCGGCGACCTCGGGCAGCAACAACGGTCACGGTCATCGGTGTCACGGCGCTGATGCTGATGGGCGCTCAACCGGTGGCCGCCTCGGGAAAGACCCTCACGTGGTCGGTGGCCGGCGTGACACCCGTGCCCCACTACGGGGTGGGAGCGCAGGTGGGAGGGATGTCGTGCCCGTCGTCGGCACTGTGCGTCGGCGTCACGTACAACGGTGATGTCCTCACATCGACGGACCCGAGCGGTGGGGCATCGTCGTGGGTCGTCGCCGATGTCGACGGAGACATCCCCATCGATTCCGTCTCGTGCCCGTCGACGAGCCTGTGCGTGGCCGTCGACCAGGGGGGAAACGTCCTGACGTCGCAGAACCCGGGGGCGGCCGGTGGCGGCGTGTGGACGCCCACCGACGTCGGCTGGATCGGTTTGGCGGTGTCCTGTGTGTCGACCACCTTCTGCGTGGCCAGTGACTACACGGGTGACGTCCACACCACCACGGACCCGACCGGCGGGGCTTCGGAGTGGTCAGGCGTGAACATCGACAACAGGGCGATCGACTCTCTGTCGTGCCCCGAGACCACATTGTGCGTGGCCGGCGACGAGAACGGGAACGTCTTCGTCTCGGCCGATCCGGCCGCACAGACGTGGACACCCGAACACATCGACGCCGTCGATCCGGTCACGTCCATGTCGTGCACGTCGGCCCCCCTCTGCGTGGGGACCGACCTCAACGGCGACGTGCTGACCACGGACGACCCGACCGCGGCATCCGGCGACTGGTCGGTCGCCCAGGTCGACGCCCCCTCCGGGTCCGGCGTGCAACTGGAGTCGGTGAATTGCGCCTCGGGCCCCTTGTGCGTGGCCGGAGACGTCTTCGGTGACGTCCTCACCTCGACCACCGTCGGGAGCGGTTCGGGGACCTGGACGGTCACCCCCGTGGCCTCGGCACCGATCACGGCGATGAGCTGCCCGTCGCAGACCCTGTGTGTGGGCGGCGACGCGGCCGGGAACGTCATCGCCTCGACCGATCCCACCGGCGGGTCCTCGGCCTGGTCGACGGCCGCGGACCTCGACCTGACCCATCCCATCGAGGCGGTCTCGTGCCCGTCGACGAAGCTGTGCGTGGCCACCGACTCCGTGGGCGACGTCGTGACGTCGAAGAACCCCACGGGAGGTGCGTCGGCGTGGAAGGTCCATCAGATCGACACCGAGAACGGAGAGCTGTTCCCGCTACTCGCCGTGTCGTGCCCCTCGGTCAAATTGTGTGTGACGGTGGACGACGTGGGTGATGTCTTGACATCGACGAAGCCGGCCAACGCCACCGCGGCATGGACCAAGATCACCGTGCCCGGAGCGCAAGGGTTCACCTTCACGGGCGTCTCCTGTCCCACGGTGAAATTGTGTGTGGCCGTCGACGGCAACGGAGACGTCGCCGTCTCGACGGATCCGACGGGAGGCGCGTCAGCGTGGTCTCTGGCCCGGTTCGTCAACGCCGGGGGTATCGCCTCCGTCTCGTGCGGTTCCAAGACCCTCTGCGTGGCCGTCGACTATCGCGGTGCCGTGCTCACCACCACCGACCCCACCGGCGGGGGACCCGCCTGGACGGTGACGACCGGCGTGGACACGACGGCACTCGACTCCGTCTCCTGCCCCGATCCCCAGCTGTGCGTGGCCGTGGACGACCGCGGCGGGGTGGTCACCTCCACCGACCCCACGGGGGGGCAAGGTGCATGGAACAGGGCCGACATCGACGGGACGAACCATCTCTTCGCCGTCTCGTGCGCCACCGACGCGTTCTGTGTCGCCGGCGACGACCACGGTGACGTCGTGAGCTCGAAGGACCCCACCGCGGGAGCATCGGCGTGGACGGTGGCGACGGTCGACTCTCCCCATTGGATTCTCGGCCTCTCCTGCGTGTCGACCGCCCTGTGCGCGGGGGGCGACGATGCCTACGACGCCGTGGTGGGCGCCAAGCGATGAAGGTGGCACCGGCGTCCGTGTGACGCGCTCAGGCACGCCGTGTCAGGCAGGGGCGAGGACGCGGTGGCGGTGCCCGGCCGGCTCGGCCACGTGTCGGGCCAGACGGTCCGCCTGCCGGCGGATCTCGGGAACCGCCGTGGCTTCGAATTCAGCCCCCCGTCGGCACCATCCGACGGTGTGGATCGTCCCCGGGACACCGGTCGCCGTGCGGAGATCGCCGTGTTCGTCGACGTCGAGGCCGATGCCCGACGGGTGGATCCGGGCCGATCCGTCGGCCACGAGCCCGGCCACGAGCGGCGACCCCGCCGTCGGGTCGGGACCGGGGCCGGTGCAGTCGATCAGGGCTCCGACGGTCAGCGTCTCGCGGCACCCCCGGGGTCCGGCCAGCGTCACCCGCAGCCGCGGTTGCCCCACCGAGCCGTCGTTGTCCACGGCGAGAACTCTTCCGGCGCCGACCGTGAGACGACCCGAGTGGCGGAGATCGTCGACGACGGCGGCCACCGGAGTGGACATCCGGTGCCGTGAGACCTCCCACTGCCGTCCCAGGTGACGCAGGAGACGGCGGCGTTCCACCTCGGGAAGGGCTTCCCCACACAGCGGGGGCCGCCGTCCGGGCGGCGGCGATGACGTTACGCCAATTCCAACCGTCGGCCTCGGCCTGGGCCGTCGTCCGGCGCAGACGACCGAGCACCTCACGAGCGGTGCGGGGCCGACCCATGTCGAATCCGGGCCACGAGGCGAACCCGTCGCTGGCGTGCTCCGCCGGAAGCAGCCCGCGACGCGACCGGGCGTGGACGGTGCGCCGCCGATCGCCGTCGGTCAGGACCATGGCCACGTCGACCATGTCGTCATTCTCCGAGTGGTCGTGGCGACGCCACCGTCGACGTTCTCGGCCACGAAGGTCTCGACCAGCTCGCCGCCGGCCACGACCACGGCACCGGCCGACTGGCCGTGATCGTGCAGGGCGATCGCCCCGCCGGGCGGCCAGCCGATGACCCAGGCCTCGAAGGCGTCCGATGCCGCCAACAGCTCCCAGCGCCGCACCGTGAGTCCCACCGATCCGGGCCACCGCAGGGCGGCCGTGGCCATACCCTCGGCCCGCGCCTGCAGCTCCTCGCGTCCGGGGACGTGGACGTGGGGCCCGATCGGGGCCTCCGGCCTCCGTCGACCGGACCCGGCGACGGTGCGCCCTCCGCATTCAGTGGCGACAGTGAACATGTCCACACGGTACGTGTTCGTACCCCTCAAATCAAGGTAAACCTATGGATTTAGTCGAGGTTTGATATCGGGGTGCCCGGGCCACCGACGACCGGGGTGACGTGGAACGATGCACGCCGTGGGGCACGAGCCATGACCTCCGTGGTCACCGACGCCTGGCGGACGATCGTGCCGGGACCCGATGACCGGAACGGACCGCTCGCCCCGCTCCTGCTGTCCCTGACCGTGGTCACCGGTCTCGTCGACGCCTTCAGCTATCTGGCCCTCGGCCACGTCTTCGTGGCCAACATGACGGGGAACGTCGTGTTCCTGGCCTTCGCGCTGGCCGGCGCCGGGGGCTTCTCCCTGCTGGCGTCCCTGGCCGCCCTGGCCGCCTTCTCGGTGGGCGCACTCGTCGGAGGGCGTCTGTCGGCGAGCTTCGGTGGTCACCGCGGCCGCCTGCTCCTTCTCGTGAGCGCGCTCGAAGCTCTCCTGGTCGCCACCGCGACCGTCGTCGTGGCGCTGGTCGGCCATCCGGGGACCGGTGCCGCCCGTTACGTCCTCATCGCCCTGCTCAGTCTCTCCATGGGTGCCCAGAACGCCATGGCGCGGACGTTGGCCGTCCCCGACCTCACCACGACGGTGCTGACCCTGACCATCACCGGCATCTCCGCCGACAGCCGGCTGGCTGGGGGCGGGGGCTCCAAGGCCGGTCGCCGGCTGGTGTCCGCTCTCTCCATGTTCGTCGGAGCGCTCACCGGCGCCTCCCTGGTCCTGAGGGTGAGCCGGGCGGCGGCGATCCTCGTGGCGCTGGCGGTGTTGTGCGCCATCGCGGTGGCGGCGGCATGGCTCTCGAGGTCCGACCGCTCCTGGGTCCATCCCCCGACGTAGGGGACACCGTCGTTGTCCCCGGCGTCCGCTCGCCGCCCCATCCGGCCGACGGTGATGGTCGAACTGAGCGCCCCCTGTGCCAAGATGCGTCGTTCACAGTGACGAGGAGTTGACCGTGCAGGGGTACGTTCTTTCCGTCGAGCGGATGATTCCCGCACCGCCGGGGGTGATCTTCGACATCCTGGCCGATGCCACGAAGCACAGCGTGATCGACGGTTCGGGAATGCTCCAGGGCAAGACCCGCGACGCGCCACAGGGTCTGGCCCTCGGCACGATGTTCGGCATGTCGATGAAGATGTTCCGTCTGCCGTAGTCCACCGTGAACAGGGTGGTCGAGTTCGAGATGGACCGACGGATCGCCTGGCAGACCGGACCGACCGGGGCCATGGCCCGGGTCCTGGCCGGTCGCATCTGGCGCTACGAGCTCGAGCCCGTCGACGGCGGGACCCTGGTGCGAGAGAGCTGGGACATCACGCCCGACCATCAGCGTGTCCTGCTCAAGCTCGGAGACATCTACTCGGGCAAGACACGCCGGGACATGACGAGGACCCTCGAACGGCTCAGTGGTCTCGTGACCGGCGAACGGGACCCGGGGTAGGCCGGAGTTACGGACGCAGGGCGGCCCGCCAGGGGTCCAGATCGAGCTTGGGGTAGAAGCGCCCGGTGGCCTCGACGAGGGCGGTGGTCCAGATCGGATGACCGGGAGGCGGGAATCCGAAGAGGGCCAACTGCCGGGGAGTCGAGTTCTCGACGAACCGGATCCAGTCCGGCGAGGTGGAGCGCGACTGCATGGAGTGGTAGCCGATCCAGTCCTGACCGGCGATCCGGTAACTCACGTTCAAGAGGAACCGCGAACCGCCGGGTTCGGCCAGCTGGACGGCGCGGTGGAAGACGTCGGGGCGATAGGCGAGGTACGAGCCCCGGACACCGGCGGCGCCCTTCTCGAGTCCGTACAGCTCCGGGTCGCGATCGGGCATGATCAGCGGGACGGTCGACCGACGACCGACGGAATCGCGCACCGAGACGAGGTGTGTCGGGTTGCCGGCGGCGTCCACGTCCGACAGGTAGAGAAATCCCTCGACGTGCCACCAGGGTGCCTCGGACACGGCCGGAAGCCAGGAGTGGTTCCGGTCGGTGTGCATGGGCTGCTCGTAGTTCGTGATGCCGGTGTACTTGGCCGACACCCCGGTCTGGTAGACGCGGAGATCGGTCGTGGCCAGGGCCCGTTCGGCGAAGTCGACGATGGCCGGGTGGACCACCAGACGATTGAGCGCCCCTCCGCCGGGGAACGGGAACAGGCCCTGCCAACGGTGCTGGTCGGGGCGGAAGCCGGGACCCTCGTCGGGCCAGACGAATTCGTCCGTGGGTGTGGGGGGTCGGCCGAGCCGCCGGAGGGTCTCCCCCTCGGGATCGGCGTGGTACTGCTCGGCCGTGGGGAACACCTTGTAGAGATCCGCGAGGGCGGCGTCGATCTCGTCGGTTCCCACCAGTGCCTCGAGGAGGACCCAGCCGTGGTCGCGCCAGCGCTCGATCTCGTCGTCGCCGGCTTGTCGTGCGGACATCGCGGAACAGTACACGTGCCGGTGAGGGCTTTGAGGTGCCGGCGGCCCGGTCCCCGGTCGGGCCGGTCCCCGGTCGGGCCGGTCCCCGGCGGCGACGTCACGAGTCGAGATGCTGCCAGTGCACGCCGTCTGTCGTGCGCCACAGACCGGCACCGACCTCGCACACCCACCCGTGGTCGGCATCGACGAAGACGACGTTCCCGCTTCCCCCGGCGACGAGCCCGGCCCGGGCCAGGCCTGACACGGGGGCCCAGGTGTGACCCCCGTTCGTCGTCTGGAAGACACCGGACCGGTCCGGGAACAGCCAGGCGGCGTCGGCGGTCAGCACGGCCAGGTTCTCGTGTCCGAGGGAATACGGGGACACGTATCCCCCAACGGGGAGCCCGCCGGCGGCGGGGAGAGAGACGTCCCCACTGAGTACCGGGGCGTTGGCGGCGGCGGTGAGCGTCCAGTGGCGTCCGCCGTCACCCGAGCGGTAGAGGGCCTTCGCCTGGGACCCGCCGCTCGGTGACGACGCACAGACCATCCAGAGGTCGTCGGTCCCCGACGCCGCCATCTCCTGACCGACATCGAAGTACCGCGGACAGGGATCGGGTCGTTCCAGCCAGGACTGACCCCCGTCGGAGGTGTACCCGAGTCGTCCCACCGTGGCCCCACCCGTCGTCGACGCCGGTGCGAACGAGAGCACGTAGGCCCGGGCGGGCGTGATCCGGGCCAGCTCGAGGTCCTGGTCGGCGACGGAGATTCCCGGCTCTTTGGCCACCGGTGGGGCCGTCGCCGTCGGCGCCCAGGTGACGCCGTCGTTCAGCGAGACCTCGACGGTGGCCGGATAGGTGTCGGTCGCCGACAGGGAGCTGATCGGGCGGGTGCCCACCACGGCCCAGACGTCGGCGCCGATGGCACTCACGTCCGAGACCACCGGTCCCACCGGTGCCAGGACCCAGGTCCGGCCTCCGTCCGAGGTGACCCAGAGGGGGACGGTCCCCTGCGCCGAAGGTGTCCCGCCCCACAGGTAGCCGTGGGCGGTGTCGGCGAACTCGAGTTGGGCGGGGAGGTCGGCCGGCAGCGAGTCGTTCACCACCTTCCACGTCTGGCCGGCGTCGTCGGTGTCGGCCAGGACGGTGGACGCCCCGTGGAAGGCGAGGCCGAAGCCACGCCTGTCGCTCATGAAGACGACATCGGCCAGATTGACCAGGGGCACCGGGGTCCCGACGGCCAGGGCACCCACGTGGGTGTCGAAGGCGGCCGAGACCTGGCCCGCCGGGTGCGAACGCGGAGCGGTCAATCCGATCACCAGGCCCAGCGCCAGGGTGACGGCACCCACCAGGGCGAAGCCCGACACGAGCCGTCGACGACGCAGCCGGACCGCCCGGGAGAGCACGGCGCGCAGGGTACGCGGCGTGGGCGCCAGAGGCGCCGGGTCATCCAGATGCTCGAACATCATCTACTCCTTGGGGAGACCCGAGGTCGAGGTGGTGACGCAAGGCGGCCAACCCCCGCGACGCATGGGACTTCACGGCGCCGGCCGATACGCCCAGGGCGACGGCCACGTCGCTCTCGGACCAGTCGGCCAGATAGCGCAGCACCACCACTTCCCGTTGTCGCCGGGGGAGGTGCCGCAGAGCGCGTGCCAGGTCGATCCGTTCGGACTGGTGGACGTCGACGAGGGCCAGGGGCTCGTTCACCAGGCCGGACACACGCCGGCGACGGCGGTGGCGGTCGATCGAGAGGTTGGTGGCGACCGTCACGATCCAGCCTTCGGGCTTCTCCCGGAGACGGGCCCAACGGAGATGGGCTCGGGCCAGGGCCTCCTGGGCCACGTCCTCGGCGTCGCCTCTGTCTCCGAGGACCCGGAAGGACACGCGGTAGGCCAGGCGATAGAGGTCAGGGAACGCCTCGTCGAATCGCACCCCCTCGCCCACGGCACCGTCCTTCCTCACCCAGCTCTGTGGGTCTACCAGTTCCCACGCCCGCGGGCGGGAGTTGGTTGGCAACGGATGGCTCAACCGCCGTTTTCCGGAGCCAGGGCCTCGAATTCGGATCCGACGGTCCTGATGATCTCGCCGGCCGGCTCCTGGCGGGCCCGTGCGAACCCCTGGCCGGCCCACAGATTGAGGGCGTGCGGGTCGTTCCTGGCCAGCGCCTCCCGGCGCAGTGCCCTGGTGGCGTTGTTGATCTGGGGGTAGGCGGAGGGCGCGTCGGGGTGCGCCCGCATGAAATCGTTGACGAGACCGCGGGCCCGTCGACCGCTGAAGGCGCGCGTGATCGCCGTGGCGCCGAACGCCGGATCCTGAAGCGCCGCCTTGTGCACCGCGGCGGCACCGCTCTCCGGACAGCGCAGCAGGGCGGTCCCCAGCTGCGCGGCACAGGCCCCGGCCCCGATGACGGCGGCCACGTCGGCACCGGTCATCAACCCACCGGCGGCGATGACGGGCACCTGCACCCGGCGCCGGATGGCCGTCACCAGGGGCCGCAGCTCCCAGCCGGCATCCAGAGCCATGTCGTCGCGGAACGTGCCCTGATGGCCGCCGGCCTCCATCCCCTGGGCGCCCACGGCGTCCACGCCGGCGGAGGCCGCCACGGAGGCCTCGGTGGGCGTCGTGACCGTGGCCACCACCAGCGAACCGGCGTTCTGGAGCTTCCGCACGATCCCCGGGGACGGACAGCCGAAGGTGAAGCTCACGAGGGGGACCGGCCGGCGGGTCAGGACCTCGACCTTGTCCGCCCATCCGTCGTCGTCCCACGACGCCACGACGTCGACGCCGTAGGCCGCGGCCTCGGTGCGCAGACTCCCCAGATAGTCGTCGACGGCCGCCTGGTCGACGTCGGGATCCTGGGGTACGAAGAGGTTCACCCCGAAAGGCGACCCCGTGAGCCGCCGGACCTCCCGGATCTGCTCCTCCATCACGTCGCCGGCCAGGTAGCCGCCGGCCAGGAAGCCCAGGCCGCCGGCGTTGCTCACGGCCGCCGCCAGGGCCGGCGTCGACGGCCCCCCGGCCATGGGCGCCCCCACGATGGGCCAGCGCAACGACAGCCCCAGGACCTCCGTCATCGGCATCGGAGGGAACGTACCGGCGGGACCGGGACCCGGTCGAGGCTCACCCGTCGAGTGGCGAGAGGAGATCACCCATGGTGTCGACCCGGTGCAGGACGTCACGGGGCGTGAAGCCCAGCAACGGGCCGCCGCCGTGGGTGGCCCCCTCTTCGATCTCGTCCCACGTGAGCGGGGTCGACACCGACGGGCCGTCGATCGCCCGCAGGGAGTAGGGGGACACCGTCGTCTTGGCCATGTTGTTCTGGCTCCAGTCGATCAGGACCTTCCCCTCGCGCAATGCCTTCGCCATCCGCGCCACCACCAGATCCGGTGCGTCGTGCTCCAGCTCCTGGGCCAGGGTGTGGGCGTAGGCGTTGCTACGTTCGGCCGGCCAACGCCGGCCGGCGACGCCGGCATAGAGCTGGAGTCCCTTGGAGCCGCTCGTCTTGGCCAGCAGCGCGATGCCGTCTTGGTCGGCCCGGTCCCGCAGCCGCAGCGCCGTCCGGCAACACTCCGAGATGGTGGCCGGCGGTCCGGGGTCGAGATCGAAGACGAGGAGGTCCGGCGGGCGGGGCCGACCGTCCTCCCCGGCGCGCCACATCGGTGTGTGGAATTCCACCGCAGCCAGGTTCACCAACCACGTCAGGGTGGCGAGGTCGTCGACGAGGACGAATCGGGTGGTGTCGCGCCCACTGTCGTTCTCCAGCTGCTTCCCCCAGCGGTCCGTCCCCTTGCGCGGGAGTGTCACGGTCCTCACCCAGTCCGGGGCGTGGCGGGGGACGTTCTTCTCGATGAAGCCCTTGCTGGCGATGCCGTTGGGGAACCGCTTCACCGTGACCGGTCGGTCCTTCAGATGGGGGAGCATGACCGGCGCGATCCGGGCGTAGTAGTCGAGCATGTCCCGCTTGGTGAATCCCGAGGGGAACAGCGGTTTCTCCAAATTGGAGAGCTGGAGCTCGCGCCGGCCGACGGTGACCGTCACCCGCGACGACTCAGGACTCACGGCGGACCTCCCCGGGCGCCTTGTCGTCCCGCAAGCCGCGCCACGCCGGGTGGCGCATCCGGCCGTCGGTGGTCCACTCGCTGAAGCGGACCTCGCCCACAAGCCGCGGTTCGACCCAGGTGGCGACATTGAGGTACCGGCGGGGGACGTCGGTGGTGAAAGGGTTCACCTCCGATCGTGACGCCTCCAGGATGCCGCCCAGATGGTCGAGGGTCCCCTCGGTGAACCCCGTCCCGACCTGTCCGACATAACGCAGTCCCGTCTCGGAGGGAATCCCGAGGAGCAGCGAGCCGAACCGACCCTGTCGGTGCCCCTCGCCCGGAGTGAAGCCGCCGATGACGACCTCCTGGGTGAGGATGTTCTTCACCTTCGTCCACGTCGATGAGCGCTTGCCGGGAAGGTAGGGCGAGTCGAGCCGCTTGGCCAGGACCCCTTCGAGACCCTGCTCCCTGCTGGCCCGCAGGATGTCGGAGCCGGGCCCTGCGAAGCGGGGGCTGAGCGTCCACGACACCGCACCGTCCTTGTCGATCCCGAGCGCCTCGAGGCGACGGCGGCGCTCGACGTACGGCCGGGCCAAGAGCGACTCGCCGTCGAGATAGAGCAGGTCGAAGAGCACGTAGACGACGGGTTGCTCGGCGGCCAGGCGCCTGGCGTTGGCGGCGTCGGCCGCATGGATGCGAGGCTGGAGCCTTTGGAACCGGGGTCGTCCCTTGTCGTCGAAGGCGACGATCTCACCGTCGATCACGACCTGGTGGGAACCGAAGCGTTCTCCGAGGGCCCTCAGCTCGGGGAACGAGGCGCTCAGATCGTTCCCGTTCCTCGACGTGATCCGGATGCGACCGCCGTCGATGTGCCCGATGGCACGCACACCATCCCATTTGAATTCGTAGGCCCAGGCCGCGTCGTCCTTCGGCAGGGCGCCCGGCGCGGCGAGCATGGGCCGGATATCCCCCGGTGGAGCCACGTAGCCTTCGGGGGCGTCGTCCATCCGGTGCACCATCCAGTCGCGCCCGGGATCTCCTGCGGCCGTGGCGCCGGGACCGCGCCGCCGCCCGGTGGCGAAGAGCGCATACTTCCCCGTGACCTTCTTCCCGTGGAGGACGACGATCACTTCACGATCCGACCATTTTACCTCGTCATAGGTTCCGACGTCCCAGAGGACCACCTCACCGCCACCGTACTCACCGGGCGGGATGGTACCGGCGAAGGTGGCGTACTCCAGGGGGTGGTCCTCGGTGTGGACGGCCAGATGGTTCGTCTTCTTGTCGACCGGCAGGCCCTTCGGGACCGCCCAACTCACGAGGACACCGTCGCGCTCGAGTCGGAAGTCCCAGTGCAGAGCACGGGCGTGATGCTCCTGGATGACGAACCGTCTCTCACCCCCGACGGCCCTGTCACCGACTCCGGGGCGCCGCCGCGGTACGCCAGTGGGAACCGGCTCGGGGGTGATGGAAGGGTCTCGCCGCCGGCGGTAGGGCTCGAGCTTGTCGGTCTCCGGCGTGGGGCGAGCCGACCGCTTCTTGCCGGTCGTCTCCGCCGGGGAAGGCCGTGAGGATGTCATGTCATCGCCTGTTCGGGGCCGGTTCCGTCTCGCTCGATCCTAACGGGACGGCCACTCACTCCCCGGAGACCGTGGGGGAGATCTTCTCGTCGGGGAGGTCCGATCGACGTCGCAGCTGTGTCGCCATCATCTCGAGGACGGCTTCGTCGGCGCTGGTGAACGGCGGCGGGGCAATGCTCCGCGGGTACAGGTGCCGTGCTCTCACCACATTGACCTCAGCCGAGTAGACGGTGACCTGTGCCGCCAGGTACAGGAACGAGATCAGTCCGATGATGCTGCCGAAATAGCCGTAGGTCTGGTTGGCGTGCCTCAGGGTGTGACCGACGAGCAGCGTCCCGGCGTACTGGAGGACCGTCCATCCGGTCCCCGCCAGGACGGCGCCCGGAATCAGGTGACCGATGCTGACGGATCTGGGGGTGAGGATCCGGAAGCCGGCCACGTACAGTCCCATGTTGGTGCCCAGCCCGACGGCGACGGCCGCCGCTCGGAACCACACCGCGTCATGGCCGATGGTGACGAGCCCGGCGAGAAACGTCGTCAGGACGAGGTCGAGTCCCAGAAGGGCCAGGAACCCGAGACTGCGTCCGAGCCTCGGCACGAATCCGGGCCGGATCACATGGGGCACGTTCCAGACCTCCGCCATCGCCCGCTGGGCCGCCTGGCACACGCCGAAAGATCCCCAGACCAGACCGAGCAACCCGACGACGAGTCCGACGGCGCTGCCCGACCGCAACGAACGCACGCCGTGGGGACCGGCGAGCTGCCGACCCACGATCGGGAACTGGCCGACGGCGGAGTGGACGATCCGGTCCTGGAGGGCGACATCGTGCGCGAAGAGGAGTCCGAGAAGAGTGATGAGGACGAGGAGGAGGGGAAAGAGCGACAGAAAGCCGTAGTAGGCGATGAGGGCGACGAGGGTGCCGCCCGAGTCGTCCCCGAATTTCTTGACGACCCCGAACACGAAGGAGGAGGTGTCGTGTCGTTGCTGCCAAGCGTCGATGCGACGGACGGTCCGCGTGACCGGGTTCACGGTTCCGGTTCTATCCCACAATCCCGGGGCCCACCCCGTAGAGTTCGGTTCCAGTGCGACGTGCCGTGCTCCCGCCGCGGATCCGGTCGATGAGCGGCCTCCGCACCGTCGGCCGTCTCCTCGTCGGGCGCGCCCTGTCGAGGCAGGAGGCGTCGAGCGAGCAGATCACACCGGTCGAAGGGTTGTCGGCGCTGTCCCTCGACGCGCTGACCTCGGTGGCCTACGGGCCCGAGGCCATCCTGATCGTCCTGGCCTCGGCCGGCGCCACCTCGCTGCACCTCATCCTGCCCATCACCATCGCCATCGTGGTGCTCCTGGTCATCTTGGTGACTTCCTACCGCCAGGTGATCGACGCCTACCCGCACGGCGGTGGTGCCTACGCCGTGTCCCGCGACAATTTCGGTCCACTGGTGAGCAAGCTGGCCGGCGCCGCTCTCATCGTCGACTACACGCTGACCGTGGCCGTCTCCATCGCCGCCGGCGTGGGTGCGCTCACGTCGGCCTTTCCGTCGACGACGCCCTACACCGTCGAGATGTGCCTGGGGATCCTCCTGATCATCACCACCCTCAACCTGCGCGGCCTGGGGGAGAGCGCCCGGGCCTTTCTCGTCCCCACCCTGGTGTTCATCGTCGGGCTCCTGGCCATCATCGGTGTCGGTCTGATCCATCCTCTGGGCCTCGGACGCCCCCCCGTGGGGAGGTCCCTCGTGCCGACCCACGCCCTGGAGACGGTATCTGCCTTCCTCGTCCTGAAGGCGTTCTCGGCCGGCTGCAGCGCCCTGACCGGTGTGGAGGCCATCGCCAACGGCGTTCCCCTCTTCAAGGAGCCGCGCGTCACCCGAGCCAAGAGGACCGAGCTCCTGTTGGGCGCCATCCTGGGCCTCATGCTGCTGGGGCTGGCCGTGCTGGCCGGGAAGTTCCACGTGCAGCCGAGGACCGGTCAGACGGCGCTGAGCCAGATCATGGCGGAGGCGGTGGGACGTCACTGGGCGTACTACATCGTGTCGCTCACCATCACCCTGGTCCTGGCCCTCGCCGCCAACACGTCCTTCGGCGGACTGCCCGTTCTGACCAGCCTGCTGTCGAGGGACAACTACCTGCCCCATCTCTTCGGGGTGCGGGACAGTCGGCTCGTCTTCGGCAACGGGGTCTGGACGTTGGCGCTGTTCTCCGGGGTGCTCCTGGTGGCGGTGGGCGGCGACACGAACACCCTGATCCCCCTGTTCGCCATCGGTGTGTTCATCGGCTTCACGTTGTCCCAAGCCGGTCTCGTGGTCCATTGGAGACGGACCAGAGAGCGGGCCTGGACCCGGCGGGCCACCATCAACGGGATCGGTGCCGCCGTGACGGCCAGCGCCACGGTGGTCTTCCTGTTGACGAAATTCGTGGAGGGTGCCTGGGTGGTCGTGATCGCCATTCCCCTCTTCATCATTCTGTTCAACCGGGTCGAGGTCTATTACCGACGAGCGGGCGTCGAGTTGGGGATCGGCGTCACTCCACCTCGCCCCGATCGCCGGCGAACCGTCGTCGTCGTACCGGTGACCAACGTGTCGAGGCTGACCGAGCACGCTTTGTCGGAGGCGCTCTCGCTGGGGGACGAGGTCGTGGCCGTGACGGTGGTGTTCGACGGGGAGCTGGTGGGGCTGCCCCAGGCCGACGTCGAGCGCCAGTGGCGGCAATGGAACCCCGGAGTGGAGCTGCGCGTCCTGCACACCGACTACGCGTCGATCGTCCAGCCCATCGTCCGGCTGGTCGACGATCTCCGGGCCGACGGCGACCGACAAGTCGTCGTTCTCATCCCGGTCGTGATCCCCGACCGCCTGCGCTACCGGCTGCTCCACAACCAGGTGGACCTGGCCCTGGCCGGTGAGCTGCGTCGCCGACCCGATGTCGTCGTGGCCCGTGTCCCCATGCCGATCCATCCGTCGGAACCTCCCGGACACGACGGGAGTGACGACGACCACTCGGTCGGGCGAACGGGCGATGGGAAGCGGTCGCCGCCTACCGAGTCTCGATGACGAGGCCCTCCCACTCCCGCAGGCTCACCGGGCCCGACAGCGATTGCCCGTCGCGTCCTCGATCCGTGCCGATGCGGATGTCGCCCTCGACGGAGTCGAGCACAGCCTCATGGTCGCCCAGATTGAGGACGACCAGGAATCGACTGCCCCGTTGCCAGGCCCAGACCCCGTCCGGTGCCGCCACCGAGCGGTAGGCGCCGGTCTGCAGGTCGGGGGTCCGCCGGCGCAGGGCGAGGAGGTCGCGTGCCCAATGGAGCACCGAACCGGGGTCGGACCGTTGGTCGTCGACGTTGCACCCCGCGGTGTCCCCCAACGGAAGCCATGGGCGCGTGCCCGGGTCGGTGAAGCCGCCGCCGGGCCCGCGGCGCCACGGCATCGGGGTGCGCATGGCGTCGCGCCCGGCATAGGCGGGGAAGTACCGGACCCCGACGGGATCACGCAGATCGTCCGGGGCCACGGGCCAGTCGCCGAGACCGATCTCGTCACCCTGGTAGAGCACGGGCGTCCCCCGCAGGCAGAGCAACATGAGCAGGGCAGCCCGGACCCTGCGTCCGTCACCGTCGGCCCACCGGGTGGCGAATCGCGACATGTCGTGGTTTGACCCCGTCCACGCCGGCCATGCGCCCGGTGGCAGCATCCTCTCGGTGTCCTCGACGACGCCTCGGAGGGCGTCGGCCTGAAAGGGGGCGGTGATGAAGGGGAAGTTGAAGGCCAGGTGCAACTCGTCGTCGCCGTTGCCGTAGTAGGCGGCCAAGGCATCGACCTTCACGGGGGTCTCGCCGATGAGGACCCGGGGCGGACGGTAACGCCCGGTCACCCGTCGCCAACGTCGCAGCACGTCATGGACCTCGGGTCGGTTCCCGTTGTAGACGGGTCGTTGGCCGAAGAGCTGGGCCTCGAAGTCGTCCTCCTCCGTCGCCGGTGGGTTGTCTCGCAGCTGCGCGTCCTTGACGATGATGTTGCACACGTCGATCCGGAACCCGGCCACCCCCCGGTCGAGCCAGAAGGCCAGGATGGTGTCGAAGCAGGTCCGGACCTCGTCGTTCCACCAGTTGAGATCGGGTTGCTCGGCCAGGTGGTTGTGGAGGTAGTACTGACCGGTGGCGGGGTCGAGCGTCCAGGCGGGGCCGCCGAAGCTGCTCACCCAGTTGTTCGGTGGTGCGCCGTCGGCCCTGGGATCGGCCCAGACGTACCAGTCGCGCCGGGGGGATGTTCTCGACGACCGGGAGTCGACGAACCACGGGTGCTGGTCACTGGTGTGGTTCGGGACGAGGTCCAGGAGGACCCGTATTCCCCGCTCGCCGGCCCGGGCCACCAGCAGATCGAACTCTGCCATCGTTCCGAGATCCGGTTGGACGGCGCAGAAGTCGGCCACGTCGTAGCCCCAGTCCGCATTGGGCGAGACGGTGATCGGGCTCAGCCAGATACCGTCGACGCCCAACCACTGGAGATGGTCGAGGTGGGCGATGATCCCCCCGATGTCCCCCTGACCGTCAGCGTCGGAGTCGGCGAACGAGCGGGGATAGATCTGGTAGAGGACGGCCGTTCTCCACCAGGGTTCGCCCGGGTCGCTCATCCCACCGTGGGCAAGGGTTGCCAGTTCTTCATCACGACCCAGCACACCAGCTCGGGGGGCAGGGGCTTCGCCGGCGTATGGCACTGGCTCGACGGGGGTTCGTTGGTGTGGACCTTGACGACCCTGAACCGGCTGGGCCCCGAGAACCGGTCCGGTCCGTAGGTCAGAGTGGGGGCGTACCCGCCGGGGAAATTGGTGATCTTGGCCATGGCCTCGACGAAGGTCCGGCGGTCGAGGTGTGGACCGGCCGCCCTGGCCGCCGCCGTGAACAGATCGATGGCCTGGCACCAGCCCTGGACCGGCCCCTGTTCTTCGATGAAGTCGTTCATGTTGCCGGGCGGGATCTCGGGGTAGGCCTTGTGCCAGATGACCCAGCAGCTGCGGACACCGGGGTCGTAACCCCCCTCGGACTCGGGCCGGGAGTCGTCGATCCCGCCGAGAGTCTCCGTCGTCACACCCTCCTGGCCGTTGAGGGCCTTCTCGTAGGGGACGGGGATCAGACCGAGCGCCGATTCGATCGAATCCTCGTAGTCGGACAACAACAGCGCGGGGAAGTACTGCTGCTGGGTCTGGGCCTGGAGCACGGGGAAGAAGACGTTGAACGGCATGAGCGGGATCACCGACGTCACACCGTCGGCGCGCAGCTGCTGGACGATGAGAGGCGCCTGGCTGTTGGTGGTGGCGGAGTCCGAAGGGTTGGCGGCGATGGTCTCGACGACGGGCGTGATGCCCACCCGCTTGAGATCGGGGAGCAGGTACTGGTTGAGGGCCAGCTGGTCGCTGGCCCGGTCACCGGCGATCACCCCCACCTTGATATGGCGCCCCAGTCGTCCGCTGCTCAGGCCCCATGTCACGGTCGCCTGCAGGATGGCGGCATCGTCGGGACCCGTCCACCAGAGGTAGGGCGAACCCTTCTGCGTCCAATTCGTCACCGTCGTCCACTGGCTGATCAGCGGCGTGTGGCCCTCCTGGGTGATGCAGAGCTGGTTGTCACCGTTCCAGGTGCCGGGTCCGTCGAGGACGGCGAAGACGGACGCGCCACCCTCGGTCCACTGTTTGCACAGAGCCCGCATCCCGACCTCGTTGGTCGGGTCGAAATCGACGATCATGGGATTGATCGTTCGGCCGTCGATGCCACCGGCGTCGTTGATCGTCTTGACGAAGAGGTCGATCGCCTTGGTCTGCTCGCTGTACTCGACGTCTCCGGCGAAACCGAGACTGGCGGAGAGTGCCGTCAGGTTGGAAATGGGAAAGACGACGTTGATGGCATGGGCGGTGACCCCGGCGCTGCTGGTGCTGGCCCGATCGGGAGCCGTCACCGGGGAGGCGGTGGGCGCCTCCGGCGCCGGCTTGGCAGGGTGCCCGGTCCCGGCGGCGGCGAACACGATGCCGATGACGACCACGATCGGCACGCCCACGGCGGCGATCCGCACCCCCACGGCACGACGCCGGAACCTTCGCCACGATCGCCCCAGTGGTCCACCCCCCGGCCCGGTCATCGGTCCCCTCCTTGATCGCCCGCCTTCGGCTTCCGTCGGGCCTCGTGTCTGCGGCGCCCCAACATAGGCGCACGAAGAGGTCCCTACCGGGCCGGAACCGCCCGCAGCCGGCCGGCCGTCTCTCCCGGTACCCGCACGTCGGCGTACCAGGCCAACACGAGAGCCACGCCGGCGCCGAAGATCAGGACGGCGGTGATGCCCACGGCGGACACCACCGGCCCCACGATGAGGTTGCCCAGAGCCACGGTCCCACCGAAACCCATGATCCACAGGGCCATGACCCGCCCGCGCACGGCGTCGGCCAGACGCGTCTGGAGGGCCGTGTTGAGGGCGGTGATGAAGGCGAAGTAGAAGGCGCCGACGACGGCCACGACGAAATACGCCGGCAAGGCGGCCCGCAGGAGCGCGAATGCGGACAGCGCCACGGAGTAACCGAGCAGGCAGACGCGGACGATCATCGGTTTCGAGCTCCGGGCGAAGACGGTGCCGATGGAGATGGCGCCGATGAGGGCGCCGGTGCCGAAGCAGGCGTACAGCAGGCCGTAGTCGGCCGACTTCGGTTCGATCCCGAGGTTGTGGGCGGCCACCACCGGCATCTGCCCGATGAAGGCCAGTGCCAGGAGCGAGAAGACGAACACCGTGACCAGGCAACGCCCGACCACCCGGTCGGCCCGGGCCGTGGTGATACCGGCCGTGAGCTCGCGCCACCGGCTGGCGTGCTGCGGGGCCGGGGCCAGCCGTGGGAGGGAGACGATCATGAGAGCGGCCACGACGAAGAGATAGGTGGCGGCATTCCCGGCGAAGACCCACGCCGGCCCCACGAAGTGGTAGGCCACACCGCCGACGGCCGGCCCGATGACGCGGGAAGCGTTCATCTGAGCCGAATTGAGCGAGATGGCGCCGGGGAGGTCCCTCCTGGTGACGAGGGCGGGGAGGATGGCCGAGTAGGCCGGTCCGAACATGGCGCTCCCGACCCCCACCATGACCACCATGGCCACGAGCAGGACGTGCGAGGGGGAAGGGGTTCGCACCACCCAGGCCAGGATGAGTGAGAACAGCAGTTGCTCGAGGGAGAGAACGATGAGGAACTTCTTGCGATCCACCTTGTCGGCGATGAGACCCCCCACCATGGCGAGGAGAAGGGACGGTCCGAGCTGGGCGAAGATGATCACCCCGACGAAGGTGCTCGAGTGGGTGAGGTCGTAGGCGTAGGCGCCCAGGACGACGTTCTGCATCCAGGTCCCGATGTTGGAGGCGAAGGCACCCAGGAAGACGATCCGGAACGTACGGTGCCGCAGGGCCGAGACGGCGGTCCCCGTCCCGAGCGGATGGTCCCCGTCGACGACGGCATCCTCGATCTCCTCGATCGAAGGGATGGGGAGCTCCGTCTCCTCCTCCGGACCGGGTGGCACCTCCGCATGGTAGGGGAGGGGGCGCCGCCACGACCCGGGGCTAGCTGCTCAGACCATCGAGAAGGGCGGTGACGGCCAGATCCCACCGTCGGTCGACGGAATCCGGGGTCGTCCCCAGACGCCGTGCGTTCTCGGCGGCGGCGAGACCTTGGACGAGCGCCACGACGACGTGTGAGACGTCGGTCGCCTCCCCGCGCAACTGCCCGGCCTCGATGCAGCGGCCCACACGCTCCACGATGAAGGTCCGGACGGAGCTGCTCGCCGCCTGTTCCGACGGACGGGCATCGAAGTCGGTGAACGGACGCGAGAACATCAGCGCGGCCAGCTCGGGGTTCTCGCTGAGGAAACGCCGGTAGATGGCGATCAGGGTGCGGAGATCGGCGAGCGGGTCATCGGAGTCGACGAGGGTCCCGAGGTACCGGCGCAGCAGTGCGAAGCCTTCGAAGAACACCTCGCGGACCAGACCCCCCTTGTCGCCGAAGAGCTCGTAGACCGCCGGCGTCGACGTCTCCGCCTGGCGGGCGATGCTCCGGGCGGTGAACCCGGCCGGCCCCTGTGCCCCGAGCAGATCGACGGCCACCGACAGGACGTGGTCCCGCAGCTCGGGCGTCCTCTGCTTCGTCCTAGGCACGGGTGGTCGCCATCACCACGACCGTCCCGTTCGTCGACACGTCGGAGGTCGGTATCGGGACTTTGTTTCGTAACATCGTTACAGTATAGTCCGGATCATCCGAAATTGGGACGAGACCCCTTGGGCGAGCGGGACCCACGGGCGAGCACGGGGGAGACGACGGTGTCCGACACGGTGACGTACGAGCTGGAGGGGCGCATCGCCTCCATCACGCTGGACGACGGGAAGGTCAACGTCTTCTCCATCCCCGTCCTGCGCTCCCTCCACGCCGCTTTCGACCGGGCCGAGCGTGACGGTGCCGTCGTGCTCCTGGCCGGCCGCCAGAACTACTTCTCGGCCGGGTTCGATCTGAAGGTCCTGGCCGATCGGCGTGACCGGGTCATCGAGATACTGACGTTGGGCGCCACCCTGGCCGAACGTGTCCTGTGCTTTCCGACGCCCGTGGTGGTGGCCTGTACCGGTCACGCCTATCCGGCGGGGGCTTTCCTCCTCATGGCCGCCGACCTGCGGATCGGAGCGGCCGGGGCGTTTCGGATCGGGCTCAACGAGGTCAGGATCGCCATGACGGTGCCGTGGTTCGCCATCGAGATCGCCCGCCAGCGGCTTCACCCGGCGTACTTCGATCGGACCGTCGTCAACGCCACGATGTTCGGCCCCGACGAGGCGGTGGCGGCCGGCTTCCTCGACCTCGTGGTGGACCCGGGGGCGCTGCGCACCGTGGCCGTCGAGGCGGCCCGCGGGCTCACCGAGCTCGATCCCGGGGCCCACGCGGCCACGAAGCTGCGCGCCCGCGCCGGTGCGCTGAAGGCGCTCCGGTCGGCCATCGAGAGCGAGCTGGTGGGCTGACCCCGGCCCAAGCCTTAAAGGGCGACCCCGGGCCGGCCGAAAGAAGGGGATGAGCTGGACGCAACCCCAGGTCCGGGCCGGCTTCGCCAGCCGTGTCAGGGCGCGGCTGTTCGACCCCATCAACGCCGCCGTTCCTCCCCTGATCGTCGTCTTCTGCCTGGCGCGTCCCTCGGGGCTGGTGGCCAACATCCCCTACTGGGAGATCGTCGCTCTCGTCACCTCCACCCTGCTGGTCAACAGCATCGGCGGCGCATTGTGGGCGGACGCCACGACCGGATGGCGACTCGTGGCCCGAGTCGGCGTGGAGATGGGCACCATCGCCCTGGTCGTCTACGGCATCGGATGGGGACCCATCCTCGTCATCGGGTTCGTGTTCGGCGCGGCGGACACCATGCGCGCGGCCGGATCGGCGGCGGCCAAGCCCGCCATGGCGTGGACCGCCATCTTCGTGGCGTTGGGGCAGTTGGCCATCTTCGCCGGGATCGCACCCACCTTGGTCCACCAGCCGCAGGTGCACGGCCTGGGCGCGCTGGCGGCGCTGGGCGCCCTTCTCACCATCAAGCTGCTCGAGTGGTTCGCCGTGGCGCGCGAGTCGAGCGAGGGACGCTTCCGGGCCCTCGTCCAACACGCCGGCGACATCATCGTCGTGGTCGACATCGAGGGTCGGCTCAGCTACGTGAGCCCCGCTTTCGGCAGGATCCTGGGGATCTCCCCCGGTCAGTTCGGCGATCGCCAAGCCGACGAGCTCCTGCATCCCGATGACCTGGTCCGGTTGAGGGCCACCGCCGCAGGTCTGACCGACGGCTGGCGCACGGAGATGCGGCTCCAGGGCGCCGACGGTGCCTGGCGCTGGTTCGAGGCGACGGTGACCGACCACCTCGAGGACCCCAACGTGCTCGGCATCGTTGCCAACCTCCATGACATCAGCGCCCGCAAGGAGACCGAGGACGCACTCCGGGTCGCCCATGAACGGTTCCGGTCCGCTTTCGCCAACGCTCCCATCGGGATGGCCATGGTCGACGTCGAGGGCCGGGTCCTCGAGGCCAACCCCGCCCTCGGCACCATCGTGGGCCTCGACCCGGTGGCGATGTCGGGCAGCGACATGTGTGAGCTCACGCACCCCGACGACCGTGAGTCGACGGCGGCGGAGATGCGCCGCCTGGTAGGCAACGGCGCCGACGGATGCCAGATAGAGAAGCGGTATCTCCACCGCCGGGGCCGCGAGGTCTGGGTCTCGGTGAGCGTCTCGTGCGTGCGCGACGACGCGGGGCGGCTCCTCTACCTCATCGCCCAGGTCGAGGACGTCACCGAGCGTCGGGCTCTGCGTGAGCGGCTGGCCTATGCGGCCATCCACGATCCCCTCACCGCTCTTCCCAACCGGGAACTCTTCATGGACCGCCTGGAGATGACACTGCGCCGGGCCACACGGGGCCGGCACCAGGTGGCGGTGCTCTTCCTCGATCTGGACCGCTTCAAACTCATCAACGACAGCCTGGGCCACGACGTCGGCGACCGGATCCTGTGTGCCGTGGCCGACCGGTTGAGCAGTGTGATGCGGGCCAGCGACACTCTGGCCCGGTTCGGAGGCGACGAGTTCACCGTTCTGTGCGGAGAGGTCAACGACGAGCGCGACGCCCTCGAAGTGGCCCAGCGGCTCGTGCTGGCCATGGGCGAACCCCTGGCGCTCCCGAGCGGTGAGACCTTCGTGTCGCTGAGCGTGGGCATCGCCTTGTCGAGCGACGGCTCGGAATCGGGCGCCGAGCTCCTGCGCAATGCCGACGTCGCCATGTACCGGGCCAAGGAACGGGGCCCGTCGCGCATCGAGATCTACACGACGGACAACGAGGCCCATGTCGTCAGCCGCCTCCGCACCTCCAACGAGCTGCACCGTGCTCTCGAACGCGACGAATTCGAACTCCACTATCAGCCCGTCGTCGACCTCCAGACCCAGACGCTGGTCGGGATGGAGGCGCTGGTGAGGTGGCAACACCCGAGCCGGGGTCTGCTCCTGCCCTATGAGTTCATCCCGTTGGCCGAGGACAGCGGCCTCATCGTGGCCCTGGGCGCATGGATCCTGAACGAGGCGTGCCGCCAAACGGTGGCGTGGACCACAGCCCGGGCAGGCACCGACGACGACGCGTCGGGGCTCAACATCTCGGTCAACGTCTCGGCCCTCCAGCTGGCCGAGCCCGGCTTCCCCGGTCAGGTCGCCGACGCCATCGAGGCGTCGGGCCTCCATCCCGACCGGCTGTGGCTGGAGATCACCGAGAGCGCCCTCATGCGCGACGAGGATGACGCCGTCTCGATTCTCCAGTCCCTTCGTGATCTCGGTCTCCATGTCGAGATCGACGATTTCGGGACCGGCTATTCCTCGCTCAGCTACCTGCAGCGGTTTCCCGTCGAGACGCTCAAGATCGATCGCAGCTTCGTGGACGATCTGGATCAGAGATCGGAGAACGCGGCGATCGTCAGGGCCATTCTGGGCCTCGGTGACTCCCTGGGGCTCACGATCATCGCCGAGGGCGTCGAGCGCCCCGTTCAAGCGACGAGACTGCAGGCTCTCGGCTGCCAGTTCGCCCAGGGCTATCTCTTCGGCAGACCGCTCCCGGCCCGCTCACTGGGGGCTTTCCCCGTCGACGATCTCAGCTCCTGGAACGAGCCCCTCGGATCGGTGGTGCCCTGCCCGGAGGTGGCCTCCGCGTGAGACGGAAGCGCCTGAGGGCATCCG